>Ga0181576_10001552_pt1 | contig 17552 bp, 11 predicted proteins | sample 101ome_22_FD_132464 | JGI IMG/M metagenome (GOLD analysis project Ga0181576, IMG submission 132464) | Coastal salt marsh microbial communities from the Groves Creek Marsh, Skidaway Island, Georgia - 101412BT metaG (megahit assembly) | ecosystem: Environmental > Aquatic > Marine > Intertidal... | reverse complement strand
AGAAGTCATTGTAAATCTAAGTTCAAATGATTTCGCACCAGATAACTCATTCGTTTCGTTAATTCTAGAACAAATAATTCTTGGAGCACTAAAGTAATAGTTGTCATCCAAAGGAATTGAATCCGCAGTAGATATAGACTGTTTTGTAAACGATGTCTGATTACCAGATACAGAAGTTCCAGATGTTGATAATGTTTTTGAAGTAAGTAATGTGTTTGGATGTTCGATTGTTGGAACAAGAGTTTGCAACACATCCATCTGAGCATTTTCTGTTGCAGTTGCCTCAACACCACCACTTACACCAGAAGATGTAGCAGAAGTAGATGTTGAAATTGTATACGAGTCAACTCTAATATCACCGATTGTAGTGTGTGTCTTATTAACTTCTGTCAAAGGAATACCGTTAATCTGGTAGAGAAGAACTTCAGAACCATCTGCATGATCAACAGCAGAACCTTCTACACCACGACTTATTGCAGTTACAGAAGTTCCAGAGATAGTTCCAGACATCACCTCATTGTTTATCTTCAAGTATACAGTTCCAGAAGTTGGCCAACCAGTTGAACTTGTCAATGAGAGTGTTGTATCTGCAGCAAGAATTGCACCATTAAGAGAAGAATCAATTCCAGACTTAACATTTGTAATGATAACATTGTTAGAAGATGAGTGCATATTGTGATTTCTATGGAACACTCTAACCTTACTATCGCCACTCACAGTTCTAATAGGATTGGATTCCAATTTAGCAACTGGAAGTTCATCGTTTGTTAATGTGATAATACCAGTTTTTGATGTATCAAATTTTGCACGATACAATGTAAACTTCAAATCTTCAAAATCATATGCAGTCCAAGTGGTATTGTTCTGTGACTTAAACAGAACACCCAAGTATGGTTGTTCTGAAATCATACGATTGCCACCAACATCAGTTTCTCCCATACGAGAAATCCATGTAAGATATTTGTTTGAATCTGTAAAGAGGACGATACAATATTCTACACCATCCTTCACATATACTGGTTCGTCAAAATGGAATGTTGTTGGCACAGAACCTTCAGGCCTTCCCAAACTATCATTTGTTGGAAGTCCATACTTAGCGCCTGATACCGTTGTAAATGCTGTATCACTAACTGTCATAGATGTATCACTGTCAATTGACACAATTTCCACACAATGAGTGCCACCACTAACATAGGCGCCTTCAATCTGAATCTCATCACCAACTTTATAATCTACAGTAAATGTAGTTCCAGAACCAGTTACCGTAGTAGAACCAGCAGTCATTGAAACTGTTCCATCAAAATATGGAGGCAAAGTTTTAGATGCAAAAGGAAGAACCTTAGTAGTTGGATAGCCGTTCTGCATTTCACGAATCTGTAGTGTAACAGGCAAGTCATCATCTTTTTGTGCAAAGAAAACATCTACCTTAGTGAGATATTCCCCACCAGTTGCCTGAGGCATGAATGACTGTGCAAGCGGATCCCACCAACCAACAACATCATTTCTTTGAGAAATAGTTCTTGTGGTTGCCCGTGTGTCAGATACATTTCTAACTTCTACTCTTGCATTACGAGTAGCAATAATTGTTTCTTGAATTGTATTCAAGATACCAGTTGCAGAATATGTTGCCTGTGCGAATGTCTCTACATTCTCTTCACCGTTTTGAGCATCTGATGTAAGTCTAAAAACTCTATCACCAGTTCTGAAACGAGGATTACTATTATTGTTTGGATCTGGTATAGAGAATACACCAGAAATTTTTCCAGCAGCAGATGTCACAAGGTTTCCACCCAACGAACCACCGTCTGGAGTTACATAAGCACTAACATTATTCTTATCAAAGAATGGATATACTCTAGTAAGAGGTTTCATACCAGTTACACTAAAGGTAACATTCCTTGCACGAATGAATGGAATAAGTGCCTGTGATAAAAGTCTTTCACCCAAAGATTCTGTATCAATCTGTGCAACCACAGAAGTCTGAACACCAGTTCTTGTCTGAGTTCCTTGTTCTTGAGTTAAAGTTCTTCTAACAATAGCAGGGCGTCCATTCGATGCACGAATAGATGCAGTCCACCAAAGAGGTAGAGTGCTTGTTGTAGTTGTTCCACTCCACTGAGTTTGCCATGCGTTCCATACTGTTCCTAGAGCGTTACGGTTTTGTGCCATAACGGTATCAAAGTTTCCTTCTCTGTTGATAATAATATCTGGAAGTCTGTTCACCTCAAACCACTCATCACCAGATGGAGTTAGTTTACAGATACCCGCCCATGAGAAAGAAAGAACAGGGTTTAGATTCTCAACACGAGATGCATATGGTTGTTCAACCGCAATTGTATGTTCGTATGGAAGAGAAAGAATATCACCAGTTTTTTGATACTGATCTACACTTCTTTCTGCATCCGTAGTGTTTTCTTCAATAAGAGAAACGCCCTTCATGTAGTATTGTGGGCGAAGTTCCTTTGCAGTCATGTCAATAGAGTTTCTATAGTCTGGGTGTCTAACATCACCAGTTGCATGACCAGCAAAGTTATCAACCACAAAACCAGACTTAAATCTATTCAGTCCATTTGCATCTTGAATTTCTAGAGACTGTGCATCCTTTTCCAAAAGGTTAAGCGCAGTATAGTATTCCATATTGTTAATGCGTGTTTCCAACTTACCAATGTCACGCATTGTATATCTACGATTATTAAACTTGTTGAATGTTGCATCAGTAAGATCAATAATATATGGACGCAACTCAATCTGAGCAAGTTTCATTGCATTATCCAATCCCTTAGGCGGGACAGGTTCTTCAGCAGGAGCGCCACTAATAATTCTAAATTCCCCAGCAGATGTTAAGAACAACATATCAATTCTAGCAACATAGAAATCGAAATCATATACAAAGTTAGAATTGTCTTTAGGAATATTTGATGTAGAAGAACCACTTCCAGCAAAGGAACGGTTCTCAAAGTTAAAGGTAAAATCAGTAACTTTATATACACTCTGATTTTGTAAAGTTGCAGCAGACGAACTATATGCATCTGCAATACGAGGTCTAAAGTCAACTGCATCACGCAAGTCGTATTCACCAGTTGGTTCTGAAACCTCTGGATCAACACGAGTAGCAGTGTAGGTTGGAATCTCTGAGTAATCAATCTGACTATAAGAGTCTACAGTAAAGAAGTCTCCAGTTCCATGATCGAAATAATCAAAGACAATTAGAAGTTTGCCACTAGGAGCAACAGTGCCTGGTTTACGAACAAGTCTACCGTGATCGTAGTAGTTATCTCTTTGTCCAGTATCTAGTGTAAAGTTATTGGTAATGTTTGTATCACCAGCAGTAAATACATCTAGAGTAGCAGACTCACCACTCTCTGCACCAGTAATTGTTTCTCCCATACTGAATGTTAGATTATTTACTGGAATAAATGTGATTGGTGTTTGTGGGTTAATAATTCTTGCAATCGCACCAGATGTCCCACCAGTTATCAATTCACCTTTAGTAAATACACCAGTGGCACCTGTTACTGACCATTGAGGTAGAACAGGATCGGTAGAATCATCTACAGATTCGTAGATTGCATATAATTTGTGAATGTCTGCAACACCCAAAGAAATCTCTTTGTGGTGAGCAGAAGTTCCATATTGTGCTCCACCAGCAATACCATCGTTATCCACCAACACTTGATGCATACGATTTCTAGTTTTTGATTTTTCGTTTACAACAGTTCTTGTTACAGTAGTAATCAAACGAACCTCTGCACCATTACCTAATATAGATGCAGATGTTATGGAAACAGTTCCAGTTCCAGCACCACTAACAGTAACATTAGAACTGTTAAGGTTTACGATGTCACCAGCGAGAGCAGAACCACCAGAACCAGCAGTGATAACAGACAATACATAATCTTCATTATCAACCGAATTGAATGTTTCATTTGAACCAGCAGTAAATGTCACCTGTCCAGCAGCACTAGATGTGTCTGCAAACGAACGGCGGATAGTTACTTGAGTATCAGAGATACCATTATTGGTTTCTGTTTTAAGAGTTTTGATAGCATTCTTTTGTAACTTACGAAGAAGAATGTTTTTATTTTGGTCTTTAAGTTGTGCTCTTTTTCTTGTTGCAGTAACAGAAGTAACCGCATTAGTAAACGCAACATCAACATCAATTTCAGTTGAACTGTTTACAGCAGTTACCCTTCTTTCTTCCAATGCACCGCCAGCACCAGTTGGTAGAGCAATAATATCCCCAATCTTCAATTGAACAGTAAAGTCTGTTTGGAAACCATCAACGGTTGTTCCAGTTGACCATGAAACTAGACCAGCAAGAGTAACATCGTTATCCAAATCAATATCAGCACTGAAGTCTGGATCACCAACATCTGGGTCATTCATGTATACTTGTTTTACAGAACTAAAATCATTTGAAGTGATTGATGAAATTGTCAAATCAGTATTGCCAGAATCTTCAATGATTTCATCTGTTTCAGTGGAAGATGTAGAGAAGAGACTCTCACCATCATAGAAAGAACCAACAACAGAAGTTACAACAATCTTTGTTCCAGTTGAAGCAGATGCAACATAACCATATGCACCAGACTGAACACCAGTAACTTTTGCACCAGTTGTTAATGCAGAGGGCGTGCCAGACATTGTAAGTTCTGTGAACATACGAATGTCAAAAAGATATAACTTAAATTTTGTATCTGTGTTTGTTGAATCTGCAAGAAGGTCTACACCTGTTCCAGTGTTATTCTCAAAATGTTCAAACGCTCTTGCACGAGCAAAACCTATCTTATTACCACTGGCAGTTCCACGAGAAGAAGTCTGTTGGTCATACAATGCAATTTCACGATATGGTTCATCAATCTCACCAGAGATAAAAGGAGAGATTTCTGGAGAACCATGCACATTATTAACAACCACATAGTTACCAACTTCAACTGGAGTAACAGCAGCATTAAAGTTTTGGAAAGTTCTAGGTTTAGGAATGTCCAAATATTTTGGGCCAATTGTTTCGATTTCATAACCACGAACATATGCCTTGCCTGGCGATACTTGCATAGTAAGAAACTCATTACTAGCAATATTACCATCGTCAGTCGTTGCACCTATAGAAAAGATACCGTTATTCAAACCATCGTTTGCAGATTCACGAATATCTAACTGGAAGTCACGAACCGTGTAGTCACCAGATTCGTCATAAGTTCTACGAGCAAATGTTTCTCCTAGAACTGAGTATTCTGTATTTCTTGCCTTCTCTTGAAGAACACCTTGATTAACTCTAATGAGTTCTACAAAGTTTTCGTCATCCGTAGAGTTAAGAGAAAGTTTCGCAAGAGTCAAAGTAAACTTTAGACGATGAGCGCCCTTTGCGTTTACATTAGATGTTCCTTGTGCGTTATCTAAAAGTGAACCATCTTCTTCTGGCGTTTCCAGTGCTTCAGTAATTGACAAACCAATACGATAAGATGGTGAGTTAGTATACTTGTCTAGAACCAATCTTTGTTGTGCAACCCGAACAAAGTGTCCACGAACAAAGTAAACACCCTCTTCAATGTTTGCAGAAGAACCAGTTGCAGTTGCATCAGTTGTGAGTAACTCAGCAGAATCAACACCCGAACCAAAAGAACCTACTGTTCCGTTTGCAGAGATTCTCTCACCGTCTGAAAATGTTGTCGTAACATTATCAGAACCAGTTTTAACATACTTAACATAAAGTGTGATAGGATCATCTGTGGTTGCAGCAACTGCCTGAATAACTTCTGCAACAACACCAGAGGTTGTTCCAGTAATTCTCTTACCAACATAATCTTGAATCTGTCCACTAATATCAGATGACGAAAGTGTTGACTTTAACTTAACAGCATAGTATTCATTTGTAAAACCAACAGCGCCAGGGATAACCACTGTGCCTTCTTTGAAAACATGGCGTCCATGCTTTTCAATTTGGTTTTGTAGAATACTCTGAAGTTGTGTTAGTTCTCTTGCCTGAACAGCAAAGCCAGGACGAAAGAGAACCCTATGAAAGTCTTTGTCTTCAGCAAAGTCATCATAGTATGGCGCTACATTCAGATTAGTTTTTTCCATGTCTTAAAATTCCACTACGATTTTGATGTCTTCAGTTTGGTCAGATGCACGAGAAATTGGGCGTCTGTTTTCTACATATAGAATAGAACCACTATTTGGTTCTAGTTCTGGATTTGCATATCCACTAGTAAATGTAAGAACTGTTCCACCAGCAAGAGTTACATTATCACTTGCATTAGAAGAAGGAACTGTAGCAGCACCAGAGTTTGAACCAGTGATTGTGTTTGCACCACTAAATGCAGTAACATAACCATCAGCATCCAAACCATAATTCGTCCACTGTTCCTGTTGGTAATATAGGATATTGTTTGTCGAATCCCATTCAACAACTCTACCTACAGCACCAGTTGTTGACTGTGTAATCTTTTCGTCAATCTCATAAGCAACTGTTGGGGCAGATGACATTAGAACTGCAAATGATTGTCTACGAGTCGATGCAGTAGAAACAGTAGTCGTTCCATAGTTGTATGGGTCTTTTACGATACCAACTTCTCTAAAGTCGTTTGCGACTGTAACATCATCACCTTCTGCCTGTTCTAGTTTGGTGTTCATCATCACATAATGCCCACCTAGTTCTGATACAGCATCAAACCCATGTCCACCCTTTGGTGAAATGATTGGTTGAACTGCACCACCAGTTCCAGAACCGATGTTTACAGATACGGTTAGTCCAGAGTCAGCATACACATCAGACAAATCTACATTTGCGAATGTGTAGTTTGTTCCAGCAGTTCCAGAAGGAACAGTTGTTCCAGCAGAACCTTGCGCTGCAATTGCACCACCCACTACTTTAATTTTTACTACACCACCAGAACCATCTCCAGTGATAGGAGCATAATAGTATGGGCCTGTTCCAGCACCACCACCGGCACCATCATCGCCATTTGTGTCTGAGTAACCAGAACCACCAGTAACACGAACAGTATCAATTGCACCATTTACAGCAGCAGAAGATACCGCACCATCAGTTACTACTGGAATAAAATCATTAGTAACGAACTTCTGAATTTGTGAAGTGGTTAGTTTATACATATACTGCAAAGTATAACCACCCAATTCAAAAGGAACTGTAGTTTCAGATGTAGGTTCTACACCACTATATGCTGTTCCGTTATTATTGTCAAGCACTTTGTAGATTCTATATTCAGAAGTCATAAAGTAGAATGTAGAATCATATAAACTTGTTGCTCCAGATGTAGCGGTATTTGACGCACTTACATCATGTTCATACATATCGTATGTTGTTGAGTTTGTCCAATCTCTGCGAGGTATAACATAAGACACATCAGCAGATGAGATCAATTTGGCAGCGAGCATTGAATCCCATTTGTAAAAGTCTACAGTTACAATATCCTTTGGAGTTGGGGGGGAGTTGTCATCGCCACCAGATGTTGATGTGGTAAAAGGTGAACTCTTACCAATGAACAAATAGTATGTTGATGCAGCAGCCTCAGAGAATGACTCGTAGAACTGTTCTGCATTATGTTGTCTGAATTTTTCAGTAATAATCGCTGCCATTGTTTTTTCCTATAATATTATTTATTCTGCTTCTACAGCATCCCAAGTCTGGGTTTCTTCATTCCAATTATATGCCCCATCGCCAGGATGTGCAACTGGAGGCTCCCAATCACAAGTATCCTCATCCAGTGTCCAAGACGCATATGGTTTTGGTGGGATAAACGCATCTCTATCAAGGTCGTATGAAAACCCTATACCAGCATAATTTTTTCTTTGACTTCTATCTTTGAATGTTTCAATCCATCTGCCAGGTGATGTATCAAGCATATTATCAATAAAATCTTGGTCTGCAACAATAACATTTGTTACAATACCGTTTACTACTTTTGCAAAATGTGACATTATATATTCTCCTTACGCCGTATATGTTCCAGATGATTTGAAAATTAAAATTCTATCAGAACCTTGAACAAACGATTCTACAGAAGAACCAGTATAAGTTCCAGAAAATCTTGCGTCTGGCATCTTCAGAATAGTAACTCCATCACCACCATCTTTTCTAGTTCCTTGTCCAACACCAGAAGAATTATTACCCTGTCCACCGGCACCACCACCAGTATTGTCTACTCCAGCAGTAGAGTCGATTCCATTTGTTCCGCCGTCACCGCCGCCGCCTATTCCTCCAAGCGCTCTTGTTCCAGCGCTGTTTAGGATATAGGCACCGCCGCCGCCACCAGCAGCGTAGTATACATCAGAACCAGATACTTCTCCAACAGAATAAGTCGTTGCATTAGCAGCAGTAATAATTGTTGAGATTGCACCATTACCGCCGGCACCAGCAACAGAACCACTAGAACCATTACTACCAGCGGCACCAGCACCTCCGCCGCCACCACCAGCAAATGCAGTTCCAGCACCATTCGCAGTTGAGTTACCACCGTCATTGCCTTGTCCAACTGTTCCAGAGCCACCCTGTTGACCAGCACCATCAGCACCAGCACCACCACCAGAACCTCCATTGCCACCAACACGGTCACCACCACCACCGTAGCCACCACCCAAGATAGTAGTTGCAACAGATGTTAATGTGGAAGAACCACCATCATTACCGTTTGAAGAAGAACCGCCACCGCCTGTGCCAGACCCTCCAGCACCAACTGTGATTGTAAACACTGTTCCAACAGAAGCAGTTAAATTGGATTCTACCAATCCACCGCCTCCGCCGCCACCCGTGGCGCCACTAGAAGCTCCACCGGCAACCATAAGATAATCTATGGTATATGGGGGTGCAATGCTGCCAGTTCCATCACCAATGTTTGTCCATTCATTTGCGTTTGTTGTTGCATCAGTTAATACAAATACTTCACCAGAAGTAGAGTTTACCCAAAGGTGTCCAACTGAAGCGCCAGCAATATTTTCGCTATATGTGGGGTCACTTGTATCTACTGTAACATCATCTAGTCCAGCAAGTGTGGTAGATAATGCAGAGAATGTATTGTCTCCACGAAGATATGTGGTTGCATCCTTAGTTCCAGTTGCAGATAGTTTTACTAAGTCAACTGAACCGTCAGCAATATCCGCTGTATCAATTGTTCCGTCTGCAATTCCAGTTGCTGTAATTTTATCAATTGCCATAGTTCTCTATCCTAAATCTTAGTGTAAGTCTACCCATACACTACCGTCATATACTTGTGCCTTTGCAACAGCAGAACCGTTGTCTGATACGAAACATAACATACCAGCGGCAGGAGAAGTAATTGCAGCATCCCTTGCAGTTCCGTCTGCAAATACAGCAAGTTGAAGTGCATCACTTAGACTTACTGTTGTAAATGAACCAGCGGCAGGAGTTGTTCCACCAACGATACCGTCAACATTACCAGTTACATTACCTGTCACATCACCAGTTAAATCGCCAGTGACATTACCAGTTACATTACCTGTCACATCACCAGTTAAATCGCCAGTGACATTACCAGTTACATCGCCAGTAATATTTCCTGTGATATTTCCTGTAACATTACCAGTTAAATCGCCAGTAACATTACCTGTCACATCACCAGTTAAATCACCAGTAACATTACCAGTTACATCACCTGTGATATTACCAGTAAATGTTCCAGCGATTGCTCCAGTTCCAGTAATTGTTGGAGAGGTGAGTGATTTGTTTGTTAGTGTTTGAGTTGCTGCTTCTGTAACTACAGGATCAGCACTAAGGGTAGAACCGTCACCCAAGAGGGTATAGAGTTCTACGAAGTTGGCGTTGACTTTGCCCGCACCAGTGCGAAGATCGTCACCTGTGCCATCATTCGCAGAAGTTCCACGCCCGATTGATTGATATGCCATTTTTGGTTTCCCCTATTAAGTTATTATACCTTTATTTATACAGTTTCGTCAAAGGTAGTTGAGTTTTCATCAAAGGAAAGTGCTAAAGTATCAAACGATTGATTTGACGCACCTTCATCATATGTGTTACCAGTTTCATCAAAAGAAACTGCATCTTCATCGTATGAAGCGTATATTGAACCAGAAGTTTCTAGAGGAACACCTTCCTCATCAAAAGTCTGTCTGGATGCATCAAAGGATACAAATGTATTATCAAATGCATTTATCAATGCACCCTTTGTAACAACAATCTCGCCTGGTGGCGGGACATTGATCTTTGTTGTATATGCTGATTCTGGAATAATGATATTCGTAGAATCAAATCTAAGATTCTCAGAAATAGAATCATCAAATGTAGCGTTTGTATCAGAGAAGTCTTCATCTGAACGATAGTCTGAACGAACCGATACTTCATTGATACGATACTGTCCAAATTGATCTATAGTAAAGTATGCAGCATCATTATCATTACTTCTTGCAGTTCTATATATGCCTGGATAATGAGAGATTCTTTCAGAGGTTTCCAAAGGCGGAACTGCAAATGCATACTTAGGTAACAAGTCTAGGGTTGGGCCCATGACTTGTGTTGTTGTATTCGCAACAGCGAACCGAACACTAACCGCAGATGTAAGAGTAACTTCCCTAACACCAGAAGAGAGATGTTCTGAACTTCCTTCATTTGGATTACTTCTGAGTGATGTTCCATCTGTTGTTGTTCCCAATCGTCTACCAAAGATGGTAGTGAATAGGTTAGTAAATGTAGATGCAAGTTCTGGTGAGTATGTTGTAGTATCACCAGTGAAGTCAACCACATCACCAGCAGTTGGAACTTGAATTGTTGCGCTAACTTGAGAAGCAAAAGAAACTTCACCGAATACATTCCAACCAGCAGGGTGAACAGAACGCCGAATAGATTCTCTCCATTCGTTAATTGACTGTCCAATACGAACCACATAAGAATAGTCTTGGTAGTAATTAGAATCTTGAATACGCATTGTATCCACAGAGACTTTACCTCTATCGGATACAAAGTTGCCAACAGTTGTTCCTATTGTGCCAACCGTAGATGTTGCATCGGCATGAGAGGATTGATACACCGTTGCTGATGCACCTGTGATAGATGTGATTATATCTCCTCTGTTGAAATCAACAGATGTTCTAATCTCTAAAATATTTCTACCGTTATCAAAATCAACAACTGTTCCGTTATGACTTGTTAATGTATCTCCAGCAGTAAATGAACCTATAACATTTTGAACAAGAATGTTTCTATTAAATGTTACAGTTGGAGAAGATGCATAATCCAGACCAAAGTTTGTTATCGAAACACCTTCTACATGACCAACCATAGGCGATACAGTAGATGCAGCGAATAGACTTGAACCAGAACCAGTAGTAGAAAGACTATCAGAAACCAAAGGCAGTTTAATAAATCCATTACCTTTGTTAATCATTTCAATCTTAGTGATCTCACCAATCTCTGATGAAACACCTAAGTCATTAAATGTCTCTTCTTCAATAACAATCTGCCCACCGTCTTCCATCACTAAGTGGTCAAGTTCACCAACAGTCTCTTCTTGTTGTGTATAGAATCTATCTTCAGTAACAATTAACTCACCGTCTTCTGTAATGAAGTGATCTGGAGCAGTTGCCTGTTCCAAAATAAATCCACCACCTACAACAGCAATTCTTGCACGAACATCTTTACCTTCTGTATTGGTTGTGTCAAATACAAGTTCTTCACCAGCAGTATAACCAATACCACCATCTTCAATAATAATCTCATCAATAGAACCAGAACCAGCAGACTCTACCCTTGCAGTAGCAGCATCGTTACCACCACCTTCTGTCAAATATACGACATCGGATGTATTATAGTAAGCACCACCAACTGTTACATTTGATTCTGTAACAATCCCTTTTATAACACCAGAAATTTCTAAGTCTAGTGTTGTGTCTGTTGTGGTAATAATCTCACCAGAAACAAATGTTCCAGATACGGAATTGGCATCTAAGTTTAATTCTGCAATTTGTGTAGAACCTTCAGTAAACTTAATAACAGAACCAAGTAGAGCAGAAGCCCCAGAGGTAATTCCATTAACTCTTTGTCCAACCGCATTTGTAAAATCAGAAGCACCAGTTTCAACAATACGAACTACATTGTCTGTAGACCATTGACCATCAGAAACACGCAACATATTATCACGAGGATAAATGATTGTTGCTTCTTCATCAAAAAGGATTCTAAAGAATAACTTGTGTCCATCCCTTGTTCCTTTTGCAGAATACAAGTCTCTAATATTCTTGATAAGTTTTCTCTTTGAGATGCCATCGGCAAGAGTGTTAGGAAGAGACTCCATAAACGAATCTCTAAACTTATCAAGAAAATCATAAACGGTATTATCAACATCAGCGTATGCAAGAAGTTGTTGAATATTCTGAACAGGGTTTGCACGATAGGATGCAACTGTTGTAGTAGCACCAGAGGTATTACCAGTTACCGTTTCACCAGTTTCAAATCTTTGTTGGGATGTAATGAATAGACGATTGTTATCATCAAAGTCATCTACGAGAATACGAGCAGTCGCACCAGATGTTTGTCCAGTAATAGTTTCACCAACTGTGAACTTACCAACAGAATCCTCAAGAACAATATTCTCTTCTGATTCATCTACAATATAATTCTTAGTAAGAGTTTCTTCTACAAGATAATTATTAGAACCAGTGACAACAAGTTCTCCTGCCTCAAGGAACTCATAGTAATACTTGAGGAACAATGAGAACAGAGGATGGTCTGCTTGAATAAACTCAGGCAGTTGACTCTGAATATGTGGCGAAACTTTGTTCTTTAGTGTTGGGTCATGTCCAGACATCTATAAGACCTTAATACGATGATGAGGTTGTATAACCAGTTCCAGCAGAAGAACCACCAGACTCAATGGTATCATTAGAACCACTGATGTTTAGGTTTGCCAAATCAATTTCTAAGAGTTGGTTGCGAACTGGAACAATATCATTTGAATTAGGAATTGTAGTAATTACAATTCCAGAACTATCTACTGTAGAAGCAATATTCAATGATGGAATAGAAAGTGTTCCAGTTTGATAATCAATAGTTCCAGCACTAGTGTCTGAATATGTTCTAGTCGTTCCACCAACCAAACTATAGATTCTTAATGCCCCACTACCATTGTCATCGAAGTAATATATTGTGGAATCATTAGGCAAGTAGAAACCAGTAGAAGATACGATACCGCCCATAGTAGCATTGTGTCCATCATGTGGATGATACAATTGATTTGAAAATTTTAGTTCATATTTTGTTTCTGTGTTCAGAGTAGGAACAATTGTTTTTTGTATACGAACCGTTGTAATGTTTGAAAGAATAGATGTGTCTGTTGAATCAATCAAACGAGAAACCTTTGAATACCTAAACATACCATCAAACTTCTGTAAGTCAGATGAATTATAATTTGTTATTGTTGTTCTAACAAGAGTTTCTAAATCAGAAGCAGTCTTGGTTGTGATATTAGAGTTATACTTAAAGTTAGTTGTCACTTTAATTTTTGTAATCTCTGGGTCAATAATAGTAGGACGAACAGATGCAATATTGTATCTGTCCAATGCAACCGCAATTGTATCCTTTTGTGCCTGTGTTAGATTGATACCAGAAGTTGTTTTAATAGAAACAAATACCTGTCCATAGATTGGGGGGTCATTATCTTCCCCACCCCATACTTGAATTGCCTGTGTGTCTGCATAGACTTGAGGAATGATAACCTTATAGTCATCAGCAGTTACCGCACGACCTTGAGATGCAAAGTCTAGAGGAGCATTGTATTTAATTGATTCAATTGTTTCTGCTTCTGCACCACCAACAGCAGATGCTACTGTAGCAATAGTAATGTTTGTTTCTCCACTCACAGATGTTCCAACAAAAGTCTTTGCGCCATTTGCTGCACCTTTGTTTGTAACAATATATTCCAATATAACAATGTTACCATCTGATGGTTTCTTACCAACCACATCATCACCAAAGTAAACCTCAAACTTTCCACCGTCTACTTCTTGTAGGAAATAAACTTTAGATGTTTCTTTTACTTGAGATATATCTGTTGCAAGAGTATATGTCTCTGTAGTCAAATCTGAAGCAGAGTTTTGAACAGATACTTTAAGTGTTGTGGTATCTGCACGATTGTCTGTGACTAGAAATCTTTTTTCTAAATTAGAATTATCGACCGTATACTTTGCAGTAACAAGAGTTCCCTCATATACTGGAAGATTGGAAAATCGTAGTATACCATTTATCGCCGAGATAGATCTATCTTCATTAACAACAAATGCATAAGTTGTCCCATCAACAACTGTAGTGAACTTAGTTCCTTTAGATACAGTTGCAGATGTTAATGTAGAATTGTTTAGAGTAACATCCAAATAGGCAACAGGCGCACGAGCAGAACGAGGAGTGTATCCCAACTTCTTTGCATGAGAGACTACAGAAGAGCGAAGAGTTGCGGAATCTAGAAATGCTTCATTGAGTGCCATGTTTGCGTTCATACCCAAGTAGTGAGTATTGTATGCAAGTAGATCAATCAATGTTGAAAGGGCAGAACCCTCAAAGTTATAATCTGAGAACTCTGTCTGGTTCTTCATGTATGTCTTTAGGTTGGATTTAATCTGATCGAAGTCCAACTCTGTGACTTGTAATTTTGTCGCCATCTTATCTTAGTCTCTCTAAAAATAAGTCCAATGTCTGTTCATCTGTTTCTGTATTCACAACATTGAATTTGATTGTCGCTTCATAAGCGTTTCTGTCTATGTTTGCTCTTACGATAACACTAATCAATTCTGCTCTTGGTTCAAAGTTCACAATCACATCTTCAATGTTTCGTCCAAGTCTTGCAGCGACTTGTGGTGTTACCAATTCAAATAGTGCCGCACGAACATCCGAACCAATCTCTGGATGGAAAGGACGCTCGTAGAAGTTAGTAAGAATTAAATTCTTAACACTTGCTTTAACAGCAGAAACATCAGTTAGTTTTGCAATGTCTCCAGTTACAGGATGTCTTGCAAAGTTTAGATTGAAGTCCTTAAATATTCTTGCACTTCTATCAGACTCATTGTTTGCTTCTGCATCTCTAAATGCTGTAGGGTTGACGGCCATCTATTATCTCCTAAGTCTATTTATACCGTCAGTCTGGAAGTTTGACAATACCTTCACGCAATAACTTCTCTCTATTTGCCATGTGCTTCATTTGGATTTCTTCTTTACTTCCACCAAAGTATGCAACACAATGTCCTTCTTCAATCATAATATCTGTAACCATTCTTCCATCATTAGATACAAAGTCACCAAGTATCCTTCCAAACTTGCCCTTCATATCTTCACCATCTTTGTTCACTTGTGTTTTAAGAACAACATCCTCACCCAATAATTCTTTTAATCTTTTCTTTGCTGCCAGTCCGAAGACTTTCTCCACCTTGTCCGAAGTTCTGGATTCAGGCGTATCAATGCCCATGATACGAACACGCTCGTCATGAAGCCACACACCGAAACCAAGATCAATATCGACATCAACTGTATCGCCGTCAATTACTTTAACCACCTTACATCTATACTCATACATTTCTTCTCTCTCCTATAGGGCATTCTATGGCCCCGCAAAAACATTAGGGGATCCAGCAGCAACAGATGTGCAAGCACTAATACCGTCACCAACTCTCCCAGCACCTTTACCGTTTACAAATACTGTAGATGAACCAGACGCAATAGGGGCAGCATGAGATGGACAAGGTGAACCCGGCAATAGATGACCAGTATTCACATCTCCTTGTCTACTCCACGCAATTGCATTTACAAATACATCTGGACTTCCCACCGCTCTAGTCATACCAGAACAATGTGGAACATCCGCATCTCCAATCCTTGTTGCCGCAGGCATTATTTTAATTCCCTTTTCATTAGTTCTTTTAGTTTATCATTATATGTTGCAATCAATTCGTGTTGTTCTTCTGTGTGTGGTTCTGGCGGATACTCTGGTGCAAACTTAATTACATTATCAAACGCATAAGGAATATCCTCATAGTTTGTATATGTTTTAAGAACACCATTGACAAGAACTTGATATTCACCAATCATTAGTTTAGATCAATCCTTGCAGCATCAACATCGTAGTTGCCACTAATACCCAATGTAGAGTTACCAGCAACTGTTTCACTTTTAACACCACCGTAAATGTGAACAACCGCACCAACGACATTCTCATTCTCAAGTCCAAGAATAGTCTTGGTTCTGAATCCTGTCAGAGTAGTAGAGTGGAAGTTCGTTACTGGATTCACACCATACTTCTCTGTAACATCGCCCTTCACAACTTCTGTCTTATTACCATCGACTTGGATATTCCAATCGCCTTTGATGTATGTCTTACAGTTTGAATCAATTGTAAGATTGACATCACCTTTGATATTGACAAAGTTATTACCAGCAATGATTTCGTAATTCTGTCCTACAACACGAGTGACTTTGTTTCCGTCTGCATCAATCTCATATCCTGTTCCACTCTTATGCTTCTCATAGATGCGTTCCGCAAAAGGTGTATCGTCATATTCTTTGATATGTCCACTTTCTGTTTCTAGAACATGATTGTATGGATACTCTGTGTTGCGTCTTTTATATGGGGGGACTCTATCCTCTTGTGTCTCTGGATTCTTTCCAGTAGCATCCTTACCACGAATAGAATCATCCGTAGTTCTTGGTTCACTCCAAGAGGTTGCAGTCATGTCAGTGTTCGTTCCAATCTTGTCAACCCATTGTTCTTGAATATTGACAGGAGGCGAACTTACGATGTTCTCTTTATCATCAGCGTTCTGAACAATCATACGACCGTTTGCGATAGGAACTTCAGAAGTATAAGACTCATCTCTTTCTGCAATCTCTGGATGTTCTTCTAACAAACCAGAAGTCAAACGAGATGTGTCTGCAAAGCCTGGGCGAGATGGATACGGGCCGAAGTCTGGTTCTTTCTTAAACTTCTCTGCCTGTGTGTCTGGTGCATCTTCAGAGTTGGGGTCGGAAAATCCTTTTGTTGGGTCTGCACCATCCGCTGGTGCGCCTGGCAAGATACCCATAATGACAGGTTGTTGTAATGTATCTGGATCACGCCAGAATCCCATTACCCAATCCGCTGGTTTGATATTGTGGAACGCTCCATTGCCCGCAGTAGGTGGCATAAGAACCCACGCCCACGGCAAGTCCTGTGTTGGTATTTTAGTTAAGTCTTCTGTGTGATAACCAAAGACACGAACACGAATCCGTCCTAGTGCTTTGGGGTCATCTCTATCTTCACATACACCAATGAACCAAGAGAAACCATCACGACCCATAAAGTAAGATAACATATCGCTCATATAAAAAAACCCCTTTGGTAGTATTTATAACCACCAAAGGGGCGAGTGTATGAGAAAAGAAAACTTATCGGTTCATTACATACATTGTAACTTCAAAACCAAATCTCATTTCTGTATAAGTAGGTGTAGTCCACATAATGTTTCTCCTATAGAAAGTAACGATAGTGTTACCATAATACTTAGAGAACTGTGAGCAAAATCCATATAAGGAAAATCATGATTGT
>Ga0181576_10001551_pt1 | contig 17560 bp, 14 predicted proteins | sample 101ome_22_FD_132464 | JGI IMG/M metagenome (GOLD analysis project Ga0181576, IMG submission 132464) | Coastal salt marsh microbial communities from the Groves Creek Marsh, Skidaway Island, Georgia - 101412BT metaG (megahit assembly) | ecosystem: Environmental > Aquatic > Marine > Intertidal... | reverse complement strand
TCGAAGACATTGATCTTGGAAGAGCCGCTGCATACGGTACAGCCGCAGGTGCGCTTGAGGGTGCCACTGACTTGTTAACTCTTGGGCTAGGTAGATTCGGTCCTACCAAGGGGCTTGGCGCAGCACTCTTTGATTCAGGTAACGCTATTACGCGTGGGCTAAAACGCGGTGCGGCAGCAGCGACTGTTGAGGGTGCAACTGAAGGTGTCCAAACAGGGCTAGAAGACTTGGGCGCAGGCATGACCGTGGATGAAGCGCGGTTCTTTGACCCTACGTCAATCGCCGCAGGTGCCATCGGTGGCGGACAGCTAGGCTTTATAGGTGGTCTGCGCAAGCCGCCAACTAGAGAGCAAGAAAAGACTGCACAACGCGCTCTCGCTAATGAGGTTGAGAACAGGCTGGCCGAGCAGAACGACGCCGCTGTGGAGCAAAAAGTTGCAAACGACGCCGCGCAAGTCGAAGCGCAACGCGTTCAAGCGCGTGTAGACAACTTACAGTTAGATTACGCGTCTGAGTTTACGCCATACGAAGAATACAAAAAAGCAGCCGTCACTCAACAGCTGGCAGCGCTTGACGACCCAGCGACAACGTTAGGTGAACAGTTTCGCCAGTGGAAGATTGCAGAATCTAAAAAGTCAGGCAATCGTGGAGCGTTAACTAACAACTCTGACGCAGCCAAGAAAGCATTCCTGAAGAGTACAGGCTTAGATATTAACGCGGCAGTAGACGCACAATACGATTCGGACCTAACTGCTTATGCCCTAGAGCGCGAGCGCACTGACCCAATCCAGAAACAAGGCACGTTTGACTTTGAGAACATGACGCCTCAGGGCGAACTGGATGTCACTGTAACTCAGCGGCCTACACCCGCTGCGCGTACTGAAGAAACTCCTGCGGCCCCTGCCTACGAAGGCACAAAGAAACAACAAGCCCTTAACGCAATGGCTGTTGAAAAGCTAGGCGCAGAGTACCAGTCTACCTACCCTGATCTGTCGCAGTTACTTTCAGACCGCAAGTATGGACGTTTTGAAACCCTTGTGGATGGCTACGCTAAGTCTGAAGCACAGATGGCGAGCAACGCTGCCCAACAGATTGACCGTAAAGTAACGCCAGAGCAGCAGCAAGTTCGTGACGCACTAACGCAAGTGTCGGCGACGTTAGGACCAAACACAAACCAGAAGAAAGTTTTAGATACGTTAACTGATGCGCTGTACAACTTCCAAGGGGATTTATTTGTTCAAGAGAACGGTTCAACAGTTAACTACGAAGACCTAGCCACAGCCGCAGGGCTTAAAACTCGACAAGCGGCACGAGCCGCGCTGAAACAAGTCGCACCCAAACTACGTGACGCAGGTGTTACTCCTGAACTTCTAGCGGCAACACTTTCGTCGATGACGCAGTCCCGGGTGGCAGAAGACGTCGACACGCAGGCTACAGGACCAGCCGTTGAAAACGAAACCGACGTAAACACCGGCTTGGATGTGAACGAGGATGAGAGTACAGGCGGCGCACCTATTCAGCGCGTTGACTCCGAAGGGGTTGTTTCCTCGCGTCGTGTACAAGCAGCCGCAGATGAAGTTGTCGATCCGACAGAAGCAGCCGACTACGCAGACACTGCTCAGCAGGGCGGGTTCCAATATGTTCGGTCTGTGGGCGAAGGAAACTACAGAAATGTAAACGATGAAGACCGCGCATACACCGAGAACCGCGTGAACGAAGTGGATCAAATTCACCAAGCGCGTGTAAAAGCAGCGGCAGAAGCTGAAGTAAACGCAGTAAAAAGCGCTCAAGGGTTGCTGCAACAAGCGTGGAACCAGCATGCGCCAGCGGGTATATCGTTTGACAGCTTGCCGATCTCAGAACAGATTGACTTCATGCGCTCCATGATGGAGTACCTTGCACGTAAAGGCGAGCAAGACGTCAACGAAGAGGGCGAAACTCGTGCTGAAACCCTTGCTAACGACATCCAAGCAATCGTAAACCGCTCACAGGAGGCACAAAATGCAACAGAGCAAACAGCCCAAGATGACGCGGGCGCAAGAAATGAAACTGATGAACCTGTACAAGAAACAAGTCCTACCACACCTCAAGACGATGGACAAAGCGGGGGCACCGATGTCGCCCAAGGAGAAACGAGTGCTGTCACTGTTGAGCGCAAGCCCAAAGGCAAAAAGCTAGAGAAAAAAGGCAGTAAGTCATTCGTTGAAAAGCCCCGCATGGGCATGGCGGAAGGCGAACTAGCGTCAGAGTTTGACGTTGACTACGGGTTGCTAAACCCTAACCCCACCGTGGATGAAGTTAAGCGTGGCGCAGGCACAGTGTATGCAACCGCGCAAGCATTCCAAGATGCTATCAACCGTCTAACAGGCAACCGCCCGCCACGTAAGTTCGATGTGTACTTCCACGAGAACCGCAACGTCATGGCTGAACGTATGGGCGAACTGGGAGTAAACCAGACAACTATCGACGAAGCCTACGAGTCAAACCCTTACGGCTTTGTGTACCGTGACAGCAAAGGCTTTCTAAAAGCGCACTTTATCTTAGGCCGCATCGCCGCAGGCAAAGAAGAAGCAGCATTCATGCACGAGATCGGAACGCACGTCGGTATTGACAACGTTCTGACAGAAGCTGAACGAGGCGCACTCGCAGGTAAAATTGTCGAGTGGTACGACACTGCACCTAGCGGCTCCGTGGAAAAGCAGGTCGCAGCCTACGCTATGCAGAAAGCTACCGTGCAGTCGATGACGCTGCGAAACTTTACGGACGGCGACTACACCTCAGAGATCGTCGCGTACACAGTGCAAGCTGCACAGACTTTGGGCATTGAACCTACAGCGAAAAATCCTGTGGGGCGTATGCTTCGCACCCTGTACGCTAAGTTCAAACGCGCTCTCCGCAAGCTCGGCATGGATGTACAACTAACTCCACAAAACGTTGTTGACTTAGCCTACGGTGCGGCTCGCATCCAACTAGCAACAAACTACCACGGGACAGGTACTCGTTTCCGTCGCTTTAACCATGACTACATGGGCGCAGGCGAAGGAGCGCAAGCGTTCACATGGGGCAGCTACATAGCGCAGTCGTTTGGCATCGGCAGGTTCTACATGAACAAGATGGCGACAAGCCAAGACGGGTGGAACAAAAGAGATTGGAAACGTTTTACTCTGCGCACGTTCAAAGATGCTGACTTGCACAACCGCTTTAGCAGCCGTTCTTGGGACAACGTACCCATAAAAGCAATTAAGTGGACCAACATGGAAGGCGGTCCTAACACTATGTACCGTGACGCCGACGGCGAGCAGTTGTTTACTTTGACAGACGCGTACGCAGGAAGCACCTCAGGTTTCCCGATCCAAATGGCTCCTGTAGGCACGTTAGTCGCTCAAGTGAAAGACGCACAGGGCCGTAAGTACAGCATGGCGCTCCACCGCTTGACGGACCTAGAGGGTAACAAACTCTTTAACCTTGACGATGAGTATAAGCTGAAAAAAGAGTTTCAACAAAAGTTTGTCAAAGACGAAGACGCCAGTCTGCTAAAAGTAGACCACAACGTTCCCTACGAGAACTTGCTACGCTACGACGATGCAATTACAAACCAGCCTGAACTTCTAAACGCTCTTGGGCAGTTAAACGAAGAAGACTTTGGTGCGTTACAGCGATACGTGATGCGATCTGTGGTAAGACCTAGCGATTTAGGGCAAGCAGAGCAAAACGTTTTTGGCGAATCAAACACTGTAAGCCTACAAGCCATAGCAGATTACATCAACAGCCTAGACGACAATGGCGTCATGCGCCTCATGTCTCGCGTTAAAGGACGTGACTTGTACGAAGCCATGGCTTCACTCGAGCGTCGCGATGGCATGCTGTCTGCCTATCTTGACCCCAACTCTCGCGGGTACAACCACGCGTTAGCGCAACGCAGCGAGTTCACTAAGTCCGAAGCCATGGTGTCTACGTGGTTAGATCAGGCAGGTATTGGCGGTACGATCTTTGAAGACGCAGGGCGCGATAGGCAGCGCAACTACAAGACCTACAACACCGTTATATACAACGACGAAAACCTAGTTGTGATCGGCGACATCGACAGGCAGACAGCCAACAAGCGCGAAGGCGAGAAAGACGTACTCGCGACAGACATCCGCTTTGGCCTCGGTGGCGACTTTACCAACAAGAGTGACGCAGTTCGCCAGATGAAAGGCAACTTCGGAAGCTACTTCAAGCAAGCCCTCCGCAGCGTTACGTTCTTGCACAAGCTCATTGACAACAACGCAGATCGCGTTCCGTCGGCTCGCCGTTGGTACAATACAGTCCTGAAGATGGCTCAAGCACGGCAGACATATTTGCAGGCCGCAGAGGACATCGCGTTACGCGCTCGGGACTTGACACAAGAAGAGTACGATAGCGTCAACGACTTCATCGGGCTGTCTACGTTCTACCAAAAGTGGGGCTATCAGCCAGCGTACATTACAGAAGCCGTAGAGATCGACTCAAACATGAAGCGTTTGTACGATGCATTGAACCCCGCGCAGCAGAAAATCGCGCAGGATGTATTCGCGCATGGACACAATATGCTTATGAAACGTCGGCAGATCGCCGCAGACATGGGCGTATCAGATAAGTTCTTCGCTAACTCTCAACTGCAAGGGCCATACGCTCCGCTAAAACGCTTTGGCGGCTACGTGGCAGTGTTAAAATCTCAGCGTTTGTTTAACGCGGAACAGGCAGCGAAGGCCGAAGGCGCAACGCAAGCACAGAAAGATTTAGTAGAACAGTACCGTTCTAGCCCAGACGACTACGTGGTTCAGTTCTTTGACACCCCGGGGGCTGCAAAAGTCTTTGCGGAGAACAACGCCTCCAAGTACGCTAAAACCACGTGGGATGAACGTCTGGATGAAGGCGCACGTGACAAGATGATCGACAGCGTCGTACTAGAAAAAGTCATGGGGGCTGTATCTGCTAACGCAGGACTGGACCCAAAAACTACCGCAGCGGTGCGCAAAGTAGTACAAGATTTGTACTTCCAAAACATGGACGACAGATCGGCTCGTATGTCGGGCGCACGACGCCTCAACCGTGCAGGCTACGAAAAAGACATGCTGCGCTCGTTCTTGGTACACGCACAGTCCGAATCCAACTTGGTAGCCCAGCTAGAGTTCGGCACAGAGATGAACACTGAACTAGCACAGGTTCGCGAAGAAGCTATAAACTCTGGTAACGCAGGGTTGTACAGCACGGTGGCATATCACTATCGCGACTCAGTTACTAACGCTCAGACACCGATCCAAGACAAGATCACTGCGTTCAACAGTGTGTACATGCTGACATCATCCGTGGCGTACCACGTCGTCAACGCAACGCAGCCCTTTATGGTAACGCTGCCTGTTCTTGCAGGTACGTTCAACGACTATCGAGGCGCAGGCGCAGCTCTGTTTAAGACAGGTTACGGTGTTGCACTAAAGGGGATAAAGGTTAGCGGGGTGTCTCAGCTAAATCCCAAGGTGGAAGTCGATCTGGATAAAGTGCCAGCGAAGTACCGCGAGATGCTAGAGACGTTGCAGCTACGTCAGCTGCTCGACGTCGGCCTCGACTCCGACGTTTCTAATTTGTCGAGACGGTTTGATACAGGGTTTGAGGGTGTTAACGAAGCTGTGAATGCTCTGGGTTCAGTCAGCCATCGTCTGTACCAAGTCTCTCGTATCGTGGAAGCTACTAACCGTATCTCTGCCGCGGTTGCCGCCTACGAAATGGCAACAAAGCACGGTCACTCAGACCCAGTCGGGTTTGCTATCGGTATAACTGAAGATACGCAGGGTAACTTTACGCGCTTGGATACTCCGACACTGCTCAAGTTCTTACCAAAAGTTATGACGCAGTACAAAAAGTACCCGCTGATGATGGCGCACGTTTACGCAGACGCCGCCAATAAAGTAGCTACTGGCGACAGCAAAGAAGCCAAAGCCGCAGGCTTGCGCACTCTAGCCTACACGCTCGGTCACGCAGGCGTTTTCGCAGGCGCAGTCGGTGTTCCCGGCATGAACATGTTGTCGTGGTTGTTCTTTGCACTGGGCGGGGGCGACGAAGAAGACAAAGATGTAGAGCGTTATCTGCGTAAAGAGTTCGGTGATGACGCAGGCAAGCTAATAGCCAACGGAGTTATAAACTCTTGGGCAGGTGTAGACCTATCATCCAAGTTGGGTCAGGGTAACATCTTCAGCCCTGCTCCGTTCTTACGCTACGACGATGGTTTGTTTGCAGTCACAGGCCAACTGGTTCTAGGCCCATCGGGCGCAACACTGAACAACTTCTGGAGATCGAAAGAGTTTTTCGCCAGTGGCGACATCGGCAAAGGGTTAGAATTGGTGCTGCCAAAAGGCTACCGCACCGCGTCCGAAGCATTCCGCTACACCGTGGGTGAGGGCTTCTCTCTTAACAACGGCGATGTCATTGCAACGCCAGACAGGTTCAGCGTCGCAGACTTTGCGTCTAATTTCTTAGGGTTTATGCCTGAGACAGTACGCGAGATTAAGTGGACACAGCGTCAACAGTACCAGCTTGAAAAGTACTTTGGCGAGGAACAGAGCCGACTACGTGAGCGTTACATCGACGCACGAGCCGACGGCGATAGCGCTGAAATGAAACGTATCCGTCGCGAGTGGAACGATTTGCAGGACGGTAAAGACAGATCACGACAGTTCTTTAACGAGGATAGAACAGCATTGCGTAGACAACCTGTGTCTGATTTGATGCGCGCCCCGCGTCGTCAAAAGAAGCGTGAGTTGAAAAACCGCAAAAGATTTGCTACAGACTAAATAGATAAGGTTTAATCCTCCCTGTTGGCCTTATCCGCATGGTTTGCCTCATGCTCCAACTCGGCCTCCTCGTGAGGCCACTTTTTTCGAGAGTCCCAAGGTGCAGGAGGCAGGGTTATTTCCACGCGTCGGTCTTCAGCCATTGCGCGTTTGTAGCCTAGCCATTCTTTATCTTTCTTTGTCCACCGTCTTGCCATTCTGCCGTTCCCATATTTCTAAAAGAGCTTCTAGTTCTTCAACTTGTTGCAGCAAACCGTGGCGGTTTCGTCGCTTGGCTTCTTCTTTCATGCCCATCAGTTTGCGTTTTAGTATTACAGGAATATCTATGTTATCGTTCATTGCTCTGCCCTCTGTAATATCGGCCCGTAACGTGGGCCAAGCGGTCAGATCACGGCACCTGTGAGGATAAGTGCGAAAGGATGGCACCGCTCCGACTGCGGGTGTTATTTCCCCACCTCCCGCTGGGGTCTGCACACTACGCCGTACCCGAGGCTTCTGTGTGTATTCCGTCATCATCTTCTACGATTGACAAGGCTTTTCCGCTGAAAAGTTTATTGTAATTTATTTCAAAACAGCGAGCCTGACCACTGGGGACAGTGGAACCTTGTCCTATGTACATCAATTTAGGCTTTTGTTTGATGTACCCTGCGCGATCCATTTCTTCTTTCAAGTCACTAGCTGCAACGCCGTTGTCTTTGCACCAGTCATTTACGCAGCCCACACTCAAGAAAACTTTTCTGTCATCTGTAGCTACGCGACCAACGGCTGCGGCTCTCAATGGTTCGTGCGAATCTTCTTTCTTGGATCGTCCGTCGCCGAAACGTTTTGTCACGATCAGACGCCCCGGAAGCGTAGATATAAACTTAGCCAGTTGTTCGCTGATGTCCACGTTATTATCCCTGCGGCTGTCTCTCATTTGAAGGACATGGTTCTGCGCCCAATCACGCATGCCATTCACGTCAAACGTAACCAGTCCTAGCTTCTTAGCGATCTTACCTGCCACCGTGGCGGTTACAATAGCATCGCGGTAGAAACGCTCTTTATTTTCGTCGTCGCTCTGAGGGTTGTACTTTGCTCTTGCAGTTTGCAGCTGACGCTTAACCCAATCTACGTTCTTCATAATGAACCGCAGATAGGGAACACACGCTTCGCCGTACACGTAGTCCATGTGATGTTCTGCAAAGCCTTGGTCAACGTCGTGGAAGACATTGTGCCTGTACCCTTCGGGCAACGGCACCTCAAAGTACCGTAGTTGTGTAGCTTCAACACGATACCCCGCTGGCAACTTACTGATACTCTCCACGATACTATCGTTCGACGTGATAAAGCTGTTCTTGAAGAACTCAGCACCCACTGTGGCGAACCCGCCTTTGCCGTTTAGACGCTGCTTGTCTCGTCCGTTTGCAAGTGCATAGCCTGTGCGCGTCAACTCGTCAGGGCTACGACCCGAGAACTCGTCTAGCAAGATCGGGATTGAACCCATCAAAGCGGTAAGTTTTATAGCAGCTTGTAGCGTGGAACCGTTGTCGCCTGTCTGGCGCTCCATCAACTTCGGCTTGCCGTAGAACCCGCAGGCGATTTTACATGCGGTAGACTTACCTGTGCCGCCCTTACCTGTGAATGCCAGTGGCAGACCGTGCCAGTTAGACGAACCCATTAACTCAATAAGGACTGAACCCATTGAATGGCACAGGGCGAACTGGAACGGCTCTGCTCCTGCGCGGTTGTAAAGAACGTCGATGTTGTCGATCCACTCGTCGAGCGAACCTTGACGGCCAAAGTCAACGACGATGTCAGGTGGCATACCCTCGTCGCACAAGATAGTTGTCTCGTCGTCTGGCGTTATCATCTTGGTGCCCATGACAAAGCCGCTGTAATCGTCGACCCAACCGAACTGGTTGTACGTCTTGGTTTCAGTGCGCCACTCTTGCAGTTTCTCAATCAGGCCAATGGCAAACTCTGACATGTCTTTCCTCGCTGTTTTGTGAGATGTCAGGAATACTTCATGCGCAGACAATGTTCGCGCCATTTGATCGGTGGAGGCAAGTTCCTCCATGGGCATATCAAACTCGCGCCAGTCTCCGTTTTTCTCCAACGCTCTCCACTTTACAATCCATCGACCTTCCACATCTTTGATACGGTTGATCGGGTAGATAAACGTACGGCAAAACGGACGCCACATGACGATGGTGTTGCCGTCTTCTTCAACTGTATAAGCCCTCGACAGGACAGACCCATTCCACTGGAACCCCGCCTGCCAGTACGGAATGTTTTGGCCTGCTATTATCTGGGCAGGCTGTTGCGGTTGCGCGGAAACTTGCGGAGCTTCTTCCACGGACTGCGCGTCTTCAGTCGCGCCAAGCTGTATAGGACTTGCGCACTTACCTGCAAACGGGCAACTCTCCATGCAAGAAACAAGTTTGTCCATTTCTTCGCAACGCGTCGGGCCAACGGTCCACGCATCAATCTTTTCTTGGGTTTCCGTTTGGTTGTACCCTTCGTATTTACTACTCCACTCATGGATTTTTGTTTCCCCATCTTTACAGTGTTTGATAACGCCTACGCATTTGTGCCACTCAGGCTCAGACTCACCGCCTGTTTCCCTAAACTTACCTATAACTGCGCATTTGTCAGCAACTGTGTCAGGGTCCGACGGCGGGTAGTCGCCTAGTGCAGCAGCAAACAGGTTAGCCTTTTGTCCTTTCGTCGATACTTTTGCCGGTTGTAGATCGTTGTCGTCGAGATACTTTTGTAGCTTCTCTTCGATGGTAGCCAACGGATACTGTGTGCCTAAGCTAATCAGCTTAACTTCACGCGCCTGTTCTTTCTTTCGGTTGTGCGTGGTGATTGGCCTAAGAACCCGCGCGATGTCTTTGTCTACTGCTGTGTCAACCTTTATGCCAAGGTGTTCGCACACTGCGCGTTTCATCAGCGACAAGCGTATCCACGTGTTTGGATCAAAGTCTGCGTCCGCAGTGATGTACATGTGGAAGCCGCCACCAGATGTGACGATTGTAGGTTTAAGCTGTAAAGCCTTTGCCAGCTTCTTTAAATCTAGGATGGCATCGTCGCGCGTGTCATACGCGTCATCCTTGTCGACGCTTACGTCAAAGTCATCGAACAAACTACGGCAGGCACAGACGTTAACCTGCGTCCGTATTCGATCATAGCCTTTGTCTTCGTCGTAGTAGTAATCATTAAAAGAGTTTACGCCAAAATAGACCGCTTCCTCTGCCCTGTCATCGTAGATACGCGCAGCACCTGCTGCTTTGTAGTTTGTGTCATACTTGCGATACCGCCACTTAGTGCGGCGTGGGTCATCAGGATGTGGCTTGGCTAACCCCAGAACACGAAAGCCTTCCTCTGGCATAACGTGTGCGAAAAAGTCTGTGAGTTCCATATGCGCACCTGTTGTTTATAATTAAAAAAGCCAAAGGAGCGGGTACACCCCCTTGGCTTCAGTTCGTTTTTAGTCGTCCCACTCTAGGTCATCTAGTTCGTCGTCGATCTCGTCAGTAACTTCTTCGGCCTCTGGCTCGGGTACTGGCGCGGGTGCGGCTTTCGCCTTTGGCTTTGGAGCTTCTTCGACTTTCTCTTTTGCAGGAGCATCATCACTAGACTGTACATCATCAATCAAACCTGTGATGCGTCCAATGGTATCTGCCTCTGCGTTTAGCAAGTCTTCGATCTCCTGTAGTTCGCCTTCGTCTACATAGCGAACAGCCTTGAAAGTCAGCGACGGATAAGCGACGCCTCGTTCAAACCCAATCTTAGTTACCACGTGGTGTGGGTCCACGTTTCGGCGAGCAAGCTGTGCGCCGTACTGACCTAACGCTTTCAGCGTAGCCGCAGGTACACGTAACAGCATTGGATCGTTGATTTGATCTGCCGCTGCAATACACAGACGCATTGAGTCCGCGCAAGCCTTGCCCTTGCTACCGTTGTCGGTGATCTTTGAACCCCACTGGTTGTGTGGACACGTGGCACATTTCTTGGCCTGTGGCTCTTCTGCGTTAACGCTTGGGGCAAGTCCGTCGTTCGAATAGCATGTTGGTTTAGCCACACTACCCTCTTTAAACGTCTCTGCATAGAAGACTTTTGATTTATTTGGGTTCGCCGACACAATAATTGCGTCAATGGAACCCGCTGCGTCACCGTCAGCGTTGGTAATTAGAGTTTCTTCGTCGCCACGGCGCACGTTAAACTCCTTGCCTCGTATAGAGACAGTCGGAAAACCTCCAACCTGCATCGCCGCTGCGAATAGGTTGTTAGTCTTAGCTTTACCTTGCAAGTGCGCAGGTAGTTTGTTGGCCTTAATAGCAATCATATCATTGCTCATGGTTCACCTCTTACTTTCTTCTAAAGTTAATAACTTGGGTTTCGCTCCAGTTCACCCCAGGCGGTAGATCGTCGTGTTCGTCGCGATATTGCTGCACGGCGGTCTTGTTCACGCGGCGTTCAATCATCTCCCACGCCTCGTTGTCCTGTACGTGACCTAGTAATGCATCCCAGTCAGCGACAGTTGCCGACGCTCGGGTTGATCTGTACGCTGTACCGATGCCACGTGCTGCCACGTTGTCGATACCTCGTTCGTTAAATCGACGTAGAAACTCTATTTCGATTTTGTCTTGTTTTTCCCTGTCACCTGCGTCGTCTTCATCGTATGCGGCCTTACGCTGTGCGCGTTGGTCTCGCAACTTTATGTACAACTTCAACAGGGAGTTATCACCTAACTCCTTAATCGTCGCCATGGGTACGGTTCTCCTTTCTGGATGCTAACCAGTTGTCAATGTCATCTTCATCCCACCGCAGAACTTTCTGCGACACCCTGATGGGCTGTGGGAAACTCTCTTCGCGTCGACGCAAGGCAGGAAGTGCTGCCTTGGTGATGCCTAGTTTTGCGCTAACCTCTTCAGGTTTTAACAAATTCATCAGTTCATACACCTCTATATGTGTTGAGACTAGAGCAGATTAGTACATATAAGTACATACGTCAAGCTATTACATCGTCTCGGGTTGCTTTAATTTCGGCTAACAGTGCGCCCTGCATCTTCTGCTTACTGCGTAACCTTTTATAGATTCGCTTCTCCACCTGTGTGCCTTCTAGCATAATGATGAAGTTGTTCATCTTTTGGCCCGGCCTGTTGATGCGTCCGTTAGCTTGCTCGAACACCTCGTTCGACGTCACGCACGAGTACCAGACAATCGTACTGGCGGCAGTCAACGTCAACCCATGCGACATCGCCGCAGGCTGTGCTACCAATACTTTAGGGTCTTTAGACTTTTGGAACGCTCCGAATATACGGTCACGCTCGTCCTTCTTTACCCCACCGTGGATAACCTCAACAGAAAAGTCCTTACTCAGTTCCTGTGCGACCATGTTGACAGACGACACGAATGGGACAAAGACAATGACCTTGCCCTCGGACTGGTTGATAATGTTACGCACCTCATCGACACGTGGCTGCGCTGCGATAGTAACTTCGTTACCGTCCTCGTCGTACGCAACTCCGCATGCAATCTGCACCAGCTTAGACATCTTGACTGCTTCGTTAACAGCTGTGATCTCTCCGTTGGCAGCTTCTGTTTTCAGCTTCGTCACCATTTCGACGTAAGCCTTATACTGTTCTTTGGTTAGCCCCACCTCGCGTGTCTCGTACATCAGTGGAGGCAAATCCAAACACTCGTCTCGGGTAAACCGCACCGCAGGCTGCATAACTTCGTGAACGATCTCAGTCGCTTCAGGCTTTGGCAACCACGTGAACTGTGACACCTGTCTCATCACTCGGCCTTTGAACCTGTTAAAGTACGGCGGGACACTATCGGGAACGAGTAGTCGGCACTGCGCCCATGCGTCTGTCGGCGCGTTGGGCGTCGGCGTACCTGTCAGTCCCCAGCAGGAACGACGAACGTTGTGCTTGTTAACAACTTTATTGATCGCTCTCCATCTGTCTGTGCCTGCGTTACGTGCCGCCTGCGCTATCTCGTCGACAATAACTAGGTCCACGTCTGCACGTTTTTCCATGTAGGGTTCTATGATCTGCACCCCATCATGGTTGACAATGTAGACGTCAGCATCCTCCTCCAGTAGCTTCAACCGCTTCGCGCGTGTCCCATGCAGTACGGCGAATGTCAGGTGGGGGAAGTGTCCGAATATCTCGTCTGCCCACGTCCGCTCCAGTGTAGACAACGGACTAATGATTAAGGCTTTGTTCAGACGACCGATGCTTTTCAGATAGTCGTAGGCCCAGAGTGCTGCCAGTGATTTGCCTGTACCCAACTCGCTCAGGTTAAACGCACGTTCGTGCATCGACAGAAACGCTGCCGCTTCTTTTTGCGCGTGGAACGGCGTGTACCGACCAGACCATTTATAATGGTGGCGAATTGGCGCAGGTGCTGCGTACCCAAGGTTGCGCAACATGCGTGTTTCCTCGATCGCGTGAGGAACGGCGACGAACTCTTTCCCTTGAAAGGTTATCTGTTTAGCTTTCGGTATAGCCGACAGTACCTGCGTCGGTTGTCGCAATCGTAATAGTAGTGCTTTCTTTTTGCTTGCCACAAGCATTGTCTAAACCCTCATCAATCTGTCTAATTCTTTCTCTGCACACGTGGATAATCTTTTCGTAATCCAGTCGTCGCTCGTTCGGCTTGTTGCGCAGAACGCGTTTGATTATGTCAGCGTCCCAAGGGTTTAGACGGTACTCCAACCATATGTCCCACGGTTGAATAGTTTTCTGTGCATAATCGGACGCGCCTACATTGTAGTTACGTGTGTCCTCGCTCATTTCTTTTTCCTTGTATACATTTCAGGGTTCTTCTTGCGCCAACCACGATTGGTTTTCTTGCTAACCACTTTCGTGTTTGACTTCTTTGTGCTGCCGCCTTTGTCTAACGGCTTCACGTGGTGGACGTCCTTACCGTCGCCCTTCTTTACGCGCCCTTCGCGCAACGCCTCGCGTCGTGCTTTGTTATTGGCTACGCGTTTCTTCTGCACACTCGGCTTCTTGTTGTAAGCAGCCTTCGTGGCAAGTTCTCGTTTGCTAGACTTCGTCACCGAATATCTCCTTCACCTGTGCTACATCGTCTACGACGTAGGCGAACCCGCCTGCGCCCTTTATCGCAGCAATCTCACGGTCTTGGTTTGCCGTCGTGTTGTTGCGTTTTCCCAGCGCTTTGACTTCGAACGCGTAAAAAACACCTCCGTAGCACACAAGTATGTCGGGACATCCAACGCGGCCCATGCCATTGGATACAGGCATGTAGTACCACGCTTTCTTCTCTTTGAGATAGTCTTTTATCTTCTTCTTAACTTTGCCTTCGGGTGTCATAGCCATGGTTACACCCCGCAAAATTCGCAAAGGTTGCGGCCTACAGGACACCAGTTCTTGCATAGCCCAGAGGGTTTCGCGATCCACTTGTCTTGTTCGAACGCATGTTCAATGCGCTGCACTCGTGGTATGAACTCGTTCCATATCTCTGTAACTTGGTCACGCGTGAACGTCTCCTTGTCAAACTTGGAATCCTTTAACCAGATAAACCCAGTCGTCACGCTTTCGATCCATGGGTAGTATGCGAACGCAAACGCAGCAAACAGCATCAGTTGGTTTGAGTCAGGGCTATGCTTACCAGTCTTCCAGTCGAGTAGCAGTGCTTGTTTAGAACCTACGACCCCAAGGTCAATGATGCCGCGTACCCATACATCTTTTGCCATCCACTTCGTCGGACGAAACTCTTTCGTCAGCGCCATACGTTCTTCGACGATCAGCTTACCCTTCTTGGCTTTGACTTTGTCGATGTAGCGTTTGCAGTTCAGCAGATGATCGGGCAGGGCTTTGCCTTGCTTGGCATAGTGTTCCAGTGCAGTGTGTACTTTGTTGCCCCAGATCGTGGCTTCGGTTTGTGGTTCTACGACTTGCTTTGTGACGCGTGTTAGTTGGTATCTTTTAGGGCATGTCTCAAACGCATTCAGCGCAGAGTAACTCCATGTAACCTGTTTCATAGCGTGTCATCCTGTATCATAAGTATCTATTTGTATCTAAGTATAACACTATAATACATATCCGCAACTACTTTGCGTCGCCGTAAGTGTCTGCAATGTCGCCCTCTGACCATGTAACTAACTCAGGCCACCAGTCGGGGGATTTGCGCATTACGGCCTGCACCGTGTCGAGAACAACCTGCGCCTCATCGTCGGGGACGACGTAGACAAGTTCGTCGTGGACCATCAGTGCGGGTGTTAAATTAGTAAGACGTTGTACAGTAAGTGCGTTGTCGGCGATGACGCAGCGAGCCAGATGCTGCACGATGTTTTCGTCGATCTTTCCCGCGTAGATACGCGCCAAGTTCCGACCACTGCCATACAGATACTCGGGCCTGCCGTTTTCGTCGTTGATCTCTGTCCGCAGGTCAGGGTAACGGATCATACCCTTGGGCGTTTTCAGTCCGTCGGGGGTAGGGAATACCATACCCCATGGATCGACGGCTTTACCCTCGCTGCCTTTCATAATTACAGGTAGAGCCTTGTGGCATGTGCGCCACCCTTCGACGATCTCGTTGTACTCGAACCGCCATTTGTTGACGATGTCTTCGCTCTCCTCCTCAGTGATGTCGACGCCGCCCATCAACTTGGCAACTTTCTGGAATGTCTTGTAACCCGCGCCAAAGCCCAGACCCAAGTGTGCGACCTTGCCCACCTGCCGCTGTTCCTTGGTAACTTCGTCGAATGCTACGCCGTATAGTTTACTGGCAAAGTCTTTATACAGATCAGCTTTCTCGGGGTCAGCTTGGAACATTGCCATGCTAGACGGTACTTTCCACAAGAAATGGTTGACGCGTAGTTCAATCCCGGAAAGGTCAGCGACGACGACTTTGTGACCGCGCGGTGCGATCAGTGACTTGCGCAGGGCATCCGACGGACGTGGGTTGTAAGGGTTCACGCGGGGTAAGTTTTGCGGATTATACCCCCACCCCGACCAACGACCAGTAGTGTCGGCTCCGTAATACTTGAGTGGGATGGGAACCTTGGACTGCGGGTGCGCACGTGCTGCATCTAGGAATGCTTGGATGCGTGTTTGTAGGATGGTTGATTTGGCGTCTAGCCGTGCTGCCGCTGCTGTTGCGACGATGGGGTTTTCGTGTTCCTGCAAAGCAATAAATGCTTCGTCAGTCTTAGCCAACGCGGGTATCTCTTTGCCCGTGGTAGGAGACACCTTGATTGGAACCTCCACACCAACGGTGCGCAGGAACTCGGCAAACTTAGCCGCGCTTGACAGAACTTTCAAGGCACTTTCTGCGGCTTGTTCTTCAGTCATTCCGACCTCGTAGACGTCGAGCGTGCGGGCAGCTTCAACCAACAACGCCTGCTTTCGTTCGGCCTCATCTTCTAGTGTATCACGCAGTAAATCTTCATCTGCTTGGAACTGTGGCTCAACGAGCATGCGTATAGTCATGTCGATCAACTTGACTTCGTCACGGCGGGTGCGTTTGATGAGTCGTCGCAATAATTGGTAGCACTGATCAACGTCGGCTTTGTTGTACCGAGCCATGTCAGCAATCTCTTGCTCAGTGAAATCACAAAGGTGCCTGCCCTTGGTGGCAATAAGGGCAGACTGATCCTTCTCGCCTAGCTTGTAAGCTGCCACCAATTTAGCGAGAGAACCACCCACGTCCTTTGCGTGGATCGGGCGGGACATAGCGAGTGTACATCCCCATAACTTTGGCTTGATACCCATGCGCCATGATAAGATCATAGCGTCGAACCCCGAGAGGTTGTGGCCGACGACCCAGTACTGCGACCAGTCTACCTTCTTGGCGTACGCAATAACGTTCGCTTCGCCAAAGATCACCTCAGTCTCGCCATCGTCGAACTTAAATGCACAAGAGATTATCTCTGTGTCAGGGTGCATACAGTATGCGATGGGCGACATCTTGCTAAGTGAGTGTGTGACTGACCAGTATGTTTCTAGGTCAACGGTTGCGATTTTCATATGCGTTCTCCCAGTTCATACATGGAACGAGCTACAGCTAACTCGTCGACATCGACGGTGCCGCGCTTGTACACGGTTGCCAGTCCGAACGTTCTACCTGCAAAACACCAGTTGTCGCCGTCTAGGATTACTTCGTCGTGCCCCTCTTCGCCGTAGAACGCGATGTGGTCGCTGAACACTTCCGCGTATGTAGTGGGTAAGATTAGGAAGTTCAGCACGAACCCATCGTCGTTAGCCTCGTCACGCAGGTATATCTCCAGTGGGTATTTCATGCTGCCTCCACTTCGTCGTATAGTCTTGTGATGATTGCAGCCAACGCTGTACCAAGGTGCTTGCGGTCACAGTTAAGTACTGCGTCCTTCACGTCGTAGACATTTGGGTTTGCACTGCATGATTGTGGGTGCGTCTTTTGCTGAACCATTTCCATCTGTGCGCTCACCACATCAGCGGCACCCACTTGATACTCGTTCAAGAACTCCAACAGAGTTGGCTTGTCAGTTGGCACCTCGACTTGCTCAAAGGCACCGAACTGTTTGGCGTCGGACTGCGTACCCGCCCAACGCCCTTTGTTATCTGTGTAAAGCCTCATCCGTAGGTGACCCACGCGATGATCAACCCTACCAAGCACAGACCGATTACTATGTTGCGTAGGGTGTCAGGCTTCGTCGTGTGGTCAGCGCTGGCTTCCGGTGTCGGCGACGGTTCGAACGTCGCGTCCTCTACTCTCCCGGGTGTGTTGCGATGACGGACAGGTGTCGTCAGGGC
>Ga0181576_10001548_pt1 | contig 17587 bp, 10 predicted proteins | sample 101ome_22_FD_132464 | JGI IMG/M metagenome (GOLD analysis project Ga0181576, IMG submission 132464) | Coastal salt marsh microbial communities from the Groves Creek Marsh, Skidaway Island, Georgia - 101412BT metaG (megahit assembly) | ecosystem: Environmental > Aquatic > Marine > Intertidal... | reverse complement strand
GTTTCTAACCGTCACGACGCGCGTCCGAACGCCCCTCGACCCTCGTCCCGCGCGTCGCTCGCGACGACCGAGGACGCCGATGTCGCGCGGTCTCTCGCGTCGCTCGCCGTCCATCGCGAACGCCCCGACGTCGGTCGGTCGATCGACGATTCGCGAATCGACGATCCACGTCAGCGACGATTCGCGTTGGAATCCGCCGCGATTCGCCACAATTCAACGCGCGAAGACCTCTCGTCGCGCGACCGACCGACGACTTCGATTCGACTCGACTCACGCATGTTTGCCCTTCGCACCACCGGTCTCACCGTCGCCCGCGGCGCGCGCGCGACGAAGACGTCTCGACGCGCCGTGTCGACGACGATTGTGAATCGCGCCAATTATGTGAACATCGCGCGATTGGCGCCGGAGACGGCGACGAGAACGCGCACGCGTGAGATCGCGCAGATCGCGGCGAAAAAAGCCGCGCCGCCGCCGCCGCCGTCTAAGCTGTTCACCGAGGCGCAGTACGTGAACGCGGCGTGCCTCGCATTTGGCGTGTACGCCGCGCAAATGCTCCTCGTTCCGGCCAAGATGGTGTCGGATCACTTCCACGCCTCCGCGGACCAGCTGTCGCAGTTTTGGATTCGCGGTGGTGGCGTCGGATGGGCCGCCCTCGTCTGGGCCACCAGACAGTTGGACGTCACCACCGCGACGTCGTTGATGATGTTCACGTCGTTCGCCGCGGGCGTCGCGTACCCCTGGGGCGCCAAGTTGAACCTCTTCAAGAACAACTTGAGCCTCAAGTACCCGATGCACTACGTGCCGGAGGCTCTCATGGCCATCTTGACCCTCGCCGGGGCCTATCTCGTGTATTTGTGAGCGTCGAGTCGTCGACTCCGCGCCGACGTCTCGCGAGCGTCGGCACTGAATAAATAACCAACCGCGCCACGGGCGACGTTTCTCCCGCGCCAGCCGGATTCACGCAACATTGTAACAATAATTCGCTTCTGGCAAAAGTTCAATATACGATTCATTCACGTCCACGAGCGTCGCTCTCGCGCGCTCGATCGTCCGACGCCGCGTCTCGCGTAGACGTGCGCCGTCGAGGTTTGCGCGTCACTGCGAGCCTTGCTCGAAACATGCATTTCGCGACGTCGACGTCGACCGCTCGCGCGCCGACGCGTTCGAATGCGCGCATCGATCCATTCGCGCGTCGTTCGCGCGCGCGCGCCGTCTCGCGCGTCGTCTCGCGTGCGAACGCGGACGACGCGTCCCCGTCGGGACTGGACGTCGATGAGCACGCGCACGTTTTACTCTTCGGATACAGCGCGCAGGAGGTGCCGCGCGTGCGCGAGCTCGTCGACGCCCTTCGAGCCGCGGTGGTGGACTCAGGCGTGGACGTCGGACCGGTGCGCGTGGCGTCGGTGTCCCCGGAGGCGCGCGGGAAAAAGTTGGACGACGTCCTGGCGGGCGCGCTCGAGGGCGCGGAGGACGCCGACGGTGGCGACGAAGAGCGCGCGGTGATGCTCCACGGGTATTCGGCCAAGGTATTGATGCCGGATCTGAAGATGGAGATGAACGAGGAGGGTTTCGAGGGCGCGGTGTTCGGGGTGTTTACGGATAAATCGCGCGCGCTCGAGCTCGGCGAGGCGGCGAAGAGCGTCGTGGACGCGCACGAGAGATATTGGAACTTGAAACCGACGACGGAGGCAGATTCGTACGACGTGGCGAAGGATGTAGACTTTGAGTATCTCGGAGAGACGGACGCGTGGGATGTGGAGCGAGTGACGACGGCGATGGCGGTGTCCATGGACCGCGCCGACGTGCTGGACACGGCGAGCGTGTCGCGCGGCGAGGAACGTTTGCGAAGCGATACATCGCACGTCGTCGCGGTGGACGGTGTGGTCGGTGAACCGCTCCGACAAGCGTTGATCGACGCGCTGACTGAGGTCGGGTACGATCATTACTCCGAGCCGGGACCGCCGGAGCACAAGTGGAATCGCGAGACGCGAGACGGTTTGGAGACGGACGACGGGGAGTCTCCGCCGCCGAGTTGGGGACTAACTCCGGAAACGTTAGATCAGGTGATGAAATCGACTGCGGTTCGATCGTTCCGCGCGAGACTCGCGGCTTTGTATCCCGAGTACGACATTCGCACCATGCCGAGCGACGCCCTCGAGCCCGACGGAATTCCGGGCTCTTGGGGCGGATCGAGCATCTGCGCCGCCATCGGAAACGCGGCGGTGTACGGCGACATGTTCAACTGGCACATCGATATGGATCCGAGTCAATTAGATCCTTCGGCGCCTTGGGTCGAGCGTTTCGGCTCGTACGTCAACCGAGAGAGAGGTCGACCTCTCTTCGTCTCCGCCATGGTGTACCTCAATCCAGGCCCTTGGCACGCAGCTTTCGATGCGGAGACCTTATTCCTCGATCCAGGTACCGGCACGGGCGTGTTCGTTCGCCCGCAACCGGGACGCGTGGTGCTCATGGATCAAGACATCCTTCACCGCGTGTCGACGCCGAGTCAAATCGCCGGCGTCCCGCGGTACTCGTTCGTTCTAAAATTATGCTTCTTCCCCAAGCACAAGCAACAAACGATGACGCTCATTCGCGACGCTTGGGGTGAACCGTGCCGCTTCGGCACCGCCGCCGGTCACGTGGGGGGAGAAGAAATCGTCGAGGAAGAGTTTGATTGCGATCCCGCGCTAGAGGACTGCGAACTCGTCGCGCTCGGCATCAACGCCGAAGATTACTTCTATTCTCAGGACGAAGACGACGACGACGACGACGAAGAAGAAGAGGAGGAAGATATTTAAATCCGCTATTAATCGATTCTTTGTGTAGTTGTCACATCCACCACGCGCATTCACCGCGGTTCGCTCGGCGTCGCGCGCGTCTTCTCGTCGCCTCTGGCGCCGACGTGCCGCACACGACCGCACGCGTCTCCGACACCGAGCGTCGACGCGTTCCCGCATGTCGTCAACGACGCGCGCGACGATGCCCGCGCGCGCGAGCGTCGCCTCGCGCGCGTCGTCGTCGTCGTCGTCGTCGTCGTCATCGCGCGCCTCGAGCGCGCGTCGCGTCGTGGGTGACGTGCGTACCTCTCGACGTCCGGCGTCCCGCGCGTCGCCCGCGCGCGCCATCCGCGGCGACGACGCCGACGTGAAGCGATTGGCGAGCGACGCCGAGTCCTTCTCCGACGAGCTCCTGCGCGCGTCCGCGAGAGACGCGGGCGCGGCGGACGATGATGTCGACGATGACGTCGAGACGTGGCGACGAAAGGTTGAATCTTTAGCCGCCGACGTCGCGAGCCTCACGCGCGAACTGGACGCGTGTTACGCGGCGACGTTCGCGACGTTGGTCGTGCGCTCGGACGAGGGCGCGACGGCGCGAACGTTCGAGGCGGAGGCGTCGACGGAGGCGGCGTTCAGGGAACTCTCCACGAAAGAGCCGAGCGCGACGGCGGCGCTGTTGAAGGAGGCTGAGAAGGACACGGCGTCGTGGTTGGCGTTTCAAAAGAATGCGCACTCGTTGAAAGCGCGGCGGGATCGAACGCAGGACGCGTTGGCCGAGGCGGAGAATTCGTTAGCCGTGGCGAGACGCGGCGGCGTCGGATTTCTCAGCTCGCCGCCGATGAAACAAAGTAAAGCGCCGGAGAGTCGAGAGGGGGTGCGGAAGATTGTCTTGTTGAGCGGTTTCGAGAGTTTTAACGTCGCACTGTACAAATCGTCGGCTCGAGATTTGAAGAAACGGTTTCCTCACGTCGAGTTGTTGGTTTTTAGCGATCGAGACATTGACGGTCGCCGAGAAGAGTTGGAAGCCGCGCTCGAAGGCGCCGACGTGTTCTTCGGTTCCTTGTTGTTCGATTACGACCAAGTAGAATGGCTTCGTGTGCGTATCGCTGATATCCCGCTTCGATTCGTCTTCGAATCAGCGCTCGAACTCATGAGTTGCACCAACGTTGGTTCTTTTCAAATGGCGGCGCCCGGAGGGAAAAAGGCGGGTCCGCCGCCGGCGGTCAAGGCTGTGCTCTCCAAATTTGGAAGCGGAAAGGAAGAAGACAAACTCGTCGGCTATCTTTCGTTCTTGAAAATCGGACCTCAGCTCTTAAAGTTTGTACCGGGCGAAAAAGCCAGAGATTTGAAGAATTGGTTAACCGTGTACGCGTATTGGAATCAAGGCGGCAAAGAAAACGTCGAGGAAGCTTTCGCTTTCCTCGCCTCTGAATACCTGTTACCACCGGGTGAGGAGAAGAAAGAGGTGTCGCTTATCGACACGATCTTCGGTCGCTCGAACGCTCCGAAGCCGCCGAAAGAAACGCCGGCGCTCGGTCTGTACCATCCGGAACTCGAAAGAAACAAGCAGCCGTACTTTGAGACGGTTGCGTCGTATCTCGATTGGCACGAGCGAACGCGCTCGCACAAAGTGCCACCAGGAGCACCGCGCGTGGCCGTGTTGCTGTACCGAAAACACGTCATCACGAAACAACCGTACCTCGCGGACTTGGTGGAGTCGTTCGAAGACTCTGGAGTGTTGCCGATTCCGATTTTCATCAACGGCGTCGAGGCGCACACCATCGTGCGCGACATGTTGACGTCGGAATACGAACAGGCGAAACGCGCCGAAGGAGTCATCGAAGTCGACTCATTGAAGTCGGACGCCGCCGTCGTCGACGCGGTCGTGAGCACAGTCGGGTTCCCTCTTGTGGGAGGTCCGGCGGGGAGCATGGAGGCCGGTAGACAAGCCGAGGTCGCGCAAGGCATTTTAGGCGCAAAGAACATTCCATACTTTGTCGCCGCACCGCTTTTGATTCAAGACATCGCATCGTGGGTACGAAGCGGCGTTGGTGGATTGCAAAGCACGATTCTTTACTCTCTACCCGAGCTCGACGGCGCGATTGATACGGTGGCGCTCGGCGGTTTGTGCGGCGACAACATTTACCTCACGCGCGAACGTGTCATTGCGCTCTCCAATCGCCTCAAACAATGGCACAGCTTGCGCAAAACAAAACGGAATGAGCGTAAGATCGCCGTGATGATGTACGGGTTTCCGCCGGGCGTCGGCGCCACTGGTACGGCCGCCTTGCTCAACGTTCCAAGCTCGCTTGACAACATGTTACGTTCACTCCGTGAAGAAGGTTACTACCTCGGGGACGATGATCAACTTCCATCAGGCGAATCCATCGTGAAGGCGTTGCGTCTGCTCGAAGAGAATGCGACAGTCATGGCTGGTTACGACGGCGCCGTGTCTGCGATCAACGCCATGGCGGTGGAGGGCGAATTACCTGGCGTTAAAGTCGCAGGCGCGAACGTCACGCCATCGCAACTCAAGAAGTGGCTCGCGTTTCCAAAAGAGTGGGGCCCGACAGAGTGGGGTCCGATTCCGTTCTTACCCGAGCCGGACACGCTCGTGAAGAAAATGGAAGCTGCGTGGGGTCCTTTGGAGAATTACATCGGTCTGGCGACTGCGCCCGGAAAGGGTAGCGTCGTCACAGGACTCCAGCTCGGGAACGTCTTTATAGGAATTCAGCCTGCGCTCGGCGTCGAAGGCGATCCGATGCGATTGCTCTTCGAGCGCGATCTCACGCCGCATCCTCAGTACGCCGCCTATTACAAGTGGCTTCAAAACGAGTTCGGTGCAAACGCGGTGGTTCACTTTGGCATGCACGGAACCGTGGAATGGCTTCCCGGTTCGCCTCTCGGCAACACCGGCTTGTCGTGGAGCGAACAGCTGTTGGGTGCGATGCCGAATGTGTACGTGTACGCTGCGAACAACCCGAGCGAGAGTATCATAGCCAAGAGACGAGGATACGGTGTCATCATTTCACACAACGTGCCGCCATACGGCCGAGCGGGCTTGTACAAGCAAACGGCACAATTGCGAGAGCTCCTCAACGAATACCGAGAAAACCCATTAGAAAATGCGTCTCTGCGGACGTCGATCTTTGACATGGTGAACGCCGCTGGACTTGACAGTGATTGCCCCTACGTGGATGAGAAATCCGGCGATGCGCCGAAAATGACCCAAGAGTTGGCGGAGGAAATTTCTCAAGAGGCGTTTGATTCATACGCGAGTCAACTCTACACGTACCTGGGCGTTCTAGAAAATAGACTCTTCAGCGAAGGTTTGCACTCTTTTGGAAAGGCACCGAATCAAGAGAACATGGCGCAGTACCTCAATGCGTACTTTGACGGAGACGTCGAAGAGGGCATCATCGACGACATCGTCAAGGCGGATCCGACAGAAACGTTGGAAGCGACCAAGGCGCGTCTCGAGCAGACGTACAATCTTTCGTTACCGGTCAACGCGCAAGATGCTTTGCAAAGTGAAGGTGCGACGTCCGTCGTCGGCGACAAGGTCACCGAGGCTGTGGAAATTCGCAACTTGCTCGCGCTCAACTCTGAAGAAATCCACGGGATGCATCGCGCGTTGGACGGTGAATGGGTCCCGCCCGCGGTCGGTGGGGATTTGCTTCGAGACGGAAAGGGGGTTCTTCCGACTGGTAGGAACATTCACGCGCTCGATCCATATCGCATGCCGTCGCAAGCCGCGGCGACCCGCGGCGCCGCCGTCGCAGACGCCATTCTCAAACAACATCAAGAAGCCAACGATGGCGCGTTCCCAGAATCTGTGAGCGTCAATCTGTGGGGTCTAGACGCAATCAAGACCAAGGGTGAGAGCGTCGGCATCGTGTTGCAACTCGTCGGCGCTCGCGCGGTCAAAGAGGGTACCGGGCGCGTCGTGCGGTACGAGCTCATTCCTCTCAGCGAAATGGGCGGCAGACCTCGCGTCGACGTCTTGTGTAACATGTCCGGGATTTTCCGCGACAGTTTCGCCAACGTCGTCGGATTACTTGACGATCTCTTCGTCCGAGCTGCTGAAGCCGACGAACCCGTTGAGATGAACTTCATTCGCAAGCACGCTCTGGAGATGAACGAACAAGGCATCGAAAACTCGACGGCGCGTCTCTTCAGTAATCCACCCGGTGACTACGGATCAATGGTGAACGAACGCGTCGGCACGAGCGGATGGGAAGACTCGCGTGAGCTCGGTGATACCTGGGCTTCGCGAAACGCGTACTCTTACGGTAAAGGCGACGAGAGAGGCACCGCTCGACCCGAGGTGTTGCAAACACTCCTGCGCACGACTGAGCGCGTCGTTCAAGAGATTGATTCCGTCGAGTACGGTTTGACGGACATTCAAGAGTACTACGCCAACACCGGTGCGCTCGTCGCCGCCGCCAAAGCGGCGAAAGAAGACGCGGGCGTCGCCAACCCGAACGTCGCGTGTTCCATCGTCGAAACGTTCGGAAAGGACGTCACGCCGAAAGACTTGGATGAAACTTTACGCATGGAGTATCGCACCAAACTTCTCAATCCGCGGTGGGCCGTCGCCATGGCGGACCAAGGATCCGGTGGGGCGTACGAAATCTCGCAGCGAATGACGGCGCTCGTCGGTTGGGGCGCGACGAGCGGCTTTGCCGAGAACTGGGTGTACGACGGCGCTCACGAGACGTACGTCGAGGACGAGGAGATGCGCGACAAGTTACGCAAATCGAATCCCCAAGCCTTCCGCAACGTCGTCAAGCGCATGCTCGAAGCCGCTGGTCGAGGTATGTGGGACGCCGACGAAGAGACGCTCGCCAACTTGCGCGAACTGTACTCGGACGTGGAGGACGAAATGGAGGGCGTCTCGCTCGCCAAATAAACAACGAGTTAGAGTCACCGCAATTCTTTCTGTACACTACAACCATTACTACTACGTTTTAATCTACGCACGACGCATTCGCATGCATCAATCAATCAAAGCTCGGAACGCTCATCGCCGTCGCCGTCGCGTCCGTCGCCTCGGCGGCGACGTCGTACGCCGCCGTCGCCCGCGCCGCGCCGTCCTCGCTCGTCGCCGCCTCGAACCGCACGCGCTGCAACAGACACACGTCATCCTCGCGACAAAAATACACCGTACAATCCACCGCGACGTCGTCCTCACCCTCCCCGCCTCGCGTCGTCACCGTTCGCGTCGCCTCGCCCGCGCCGCCCAACGTCCCGCGCTCCCCCGTCGACGACTCGTACCTCGAATTCGCCCCCTCGGTGAAGTGATACCCCGGCGGCAGACGCACGGTGAACTCGAACGCACCGCCGTCGCGTCGCACGACGTCGCTCGCGCGCGCGCGCGCCAACGGTCGCGCGCGCGCGTCCCCGCACGTCCCCGAGACGACCACCGTCGCCATCATCATCTCCAACGCGTCTCGGCGTCGCACGACCACCGCGCGCGATCGAGCCTTCACCGCCGACCCCGACGACGACGCACCGGTCGCCATCGTCGCCACGCGCTCGCGGACGCGCGACGCCATCGCGACTCGTTCGATCGACGTCGCGTGCGGTCGACGCGCTTCGCCGGCTCGGTGGCGCTCGCGAACACGCGTATGGGCATGTAGTGTGACGGGCATGTTTTTACCTCTACACTGTATGCGCATACACCTTTATCCCCACGACGACCGCACGCGATGACGGCGGCGCCGCAGACCTCGGCGGGTGAACGATGGCGACGCCCGCGCGCGCGTCCTCCGCCCGATGCGCGCTCGCGGGCGATGGCGCGACGCGACGCGATGGGTCTCGTCTCGTCGCGCGTCCGCGAGCGCGCATACCGACGACGCGCGGGGTGAGCGCGCGTGGGACGCGCGCGCGCGCGGCGGCCAAGAACAAAACCCGCTCGCGCGATGATTACGACGACGTCGACGTCGACGCGTCGTGGTACTCCACGGACGAGGAGGAGGAATCGGTGGTGGGGATGACGCGCGGGGCGCTCGCGGCGGTGACGTCGGCGAGCGGGCGAGGAGGGGCGCGACAGAGGGGTGGGGTGGAGATCGTCGAGGGCCCGCGAGGGGAGGTGACGACGCGGCGGTCGGAGGACGAGGACGAGCGCGAGATGGGCGCGTTCGAGGAGGACGGTCGACGGGCGAGAAAGGGGTGGCGGCGGAACGGGGGCGACCGTGGCGGCGGTGGACGACGAGGGCAGGGGACGCGAAGCACCGGGGCGTCGTCGTCGTACGGGGCGCTCGAGCGCGCGCTGCGAGACGCCGACGACGAGAGCGGGACGAGCGCGGCGGCGTGGGACGCGAACGATGAGATTTGGTCGCGAGATGCGACGGTGATGTTGCGCGCGGCGGATACCGGGAACGCGCCGGATGCGATTTCGGCGTTGCAGCGCATGAAGAAGACGGGGGAGAGGAACGGGGTGGCGGTGCCGTTGGCGTTTTACAACATGACGCTGCGCGCGTGCAAGCGATCGCGACCACCGGCGAGCGCGGACGCGACGGCGTTGTTGCGCGAGATGCGCGAACAAGGTCCGGGTCCGGACGCGAGGACGTACCACGAGGTGATTGCGGCGTACGCGCGCGCCGTCGAGTGGAAACTCGCCGAAAAGACGTTTGAGGAGATGAAGCAAGACTTTCGAGGTCGAGGACCGACTTGGCATCCGAACGTTCGCGTGTATACCTCGCTGATCAGCGCGTATGGAAAAGGCGGGCAGTTTGACAAGGCGAGCGAGTTGTTTGAGAGTTTGTTCAGCAACTCGCACGTGCAGTTGGACACCGGGGTGTACAATGCCTTGCTCTCCGCCGCGGTGAACTCTGGACGCTACAAGGACGCCTCGGCGGTATTCGAGCGCATGCTCGACGACGGCGTTCGACGAAACGTGACGACGTACAACGGTATGCTTCAATCGCTCGGCAGGCAAAGGCGCATTCGAGACATGGAGAACATGAGCCAAGCCATGCAGCGCGCCGGCATCATGCCGAACGAAACCACGTACAGCGTTTTGATCACCGCGCACGGCAACTGCGGCAATATGGATCGCGCGCTTGAGTTATTGCACCAAGTCATCATCGCTCCGCGCTTGCACGCGACTGCTGTCATATTCAACAGTGTGCTCGGCGCGTGCGTCAAGGCGGACAACGCGGAGGGCACGCAACGCGTGTTGCGCGTGATGGAATCTGAAGGCGTGCGAGCAACCTTGGTGACGTACAACACGCTCCTCATGGAAGCCAGCTCATCTCGAGACTGGGATCGCGCGGCCAAGCTTTTCAAGGACTTACTTCGCTCTGGTTTTGTCCCAGATACGATCACGCTCGATTGCTTGTGCGGCATTGAAAAATTGCAAGCGAGCCGCGAACAGGCGCTGCGTGAGGAGATTGAGCGCGCTTCTAGACAAGGTACCGAACTTCCGGAGTTTGAGCGAACGTGCAGCGTCGACGACACTCCGGTCGGTAACTTACCGGTGCTCATTCGCGCGCTCTTGGATGATAAAGAGCTCGAGGAAGTGCCAGGATGGCGCGGATTCGTGTGCGACGCCTTGCTTCGCGTCTTGTACGTGAACAACGAGTACGTGCAAGTCGAAGACACGTTCAAGCACATGATGACGCAAGGAATCACGCGCACCGTGCACACATACAATTCTTTACTTATTGCTTACGAGGCTGGAAAAGAGTGGGAGAAGGCGAGCGACTCGATGGCGCAAATGACTGCCGAAGGCGTCTCACCCGACGCGCTCACGTTTGACGCCCTCATCGACGTCTGCGAAGAGATGGGTCAGTGGGACCGCGCCACGTCTTGGTTGGAGCAAGCTCAAGCTGCGGGATTCTTCCAATGCGAGGACGATCTCGGCGTCTTGGATTTGCACCGCATTCGCTCGGCGGGCACCGCGCAGTGCGTATTGCGCTGGTGGTTGCGCCGCATGCGTCAACGGGCGCTGGCCCCGCTCGACGTGCGCGCCGCGGGTAAAGGTACCCGCGCGCTCGTGTCCAACCTCAGTGGCAAGCAAGAGATGCCCGTCGACATTCGCGATTTGCCCGAGCAAATCCAAGTCGTCACCGGCTGGGGCAAGCACAGCACCATCTACGGCCACTCCCCCGTCAAGGAGCGCACGATCGCCACTCTCGGTCGACTCGACTCCCCGTTCGAAGTTCCACCCTACAACATCGGGTGCGTCGTCGCCGATCGCGGCGCAGTTCGTTCCTGGCTCGTTCGAGACGAGTTACTCTCCCTCGTTCGCTTTCTCGGCGGCAACAGGGACGCGCTGCGAAGAAATTTCAACCCGGAGAGCGGTCCGCTGAGTGCGCGCAAGTGATCGATCCGCTGCTTCAATCCGTCCACGCGCGCGCCGACATTAGTTTGTTTGCGCTGTAATCTGTTATTCGTTACCAACGCGAAACGCACACACACACACCGCGTCCCGTCTTTCACGTCCCCGCCCGAGGCGTTCGCCGCCGTCAACCGGACGCCAAGGCGCGCCCATTCCTCACAACAGACCACGCCTGATCGCGATGTCCTTCGTCACGATGAACGCTCGCGCGATGAAGACGACCACCGTCGTCTCGTCCGTCGTCTCTCGCGAGGTACGCGCGCGTCGTTGATCGCGTGAGCGCGTCGTAATCACAATCGCGCCACGGATGACGTCGACCGACTCGAGACTGACGTGCGCTCCATCGCAGACCCGCGCGAGACGCGTCGTTCGCGCGCGCGCGAGCGAAGATGAAGCCGAGAACTCGGCCGCCTATCGCAGCAACGAAAAGCCGGAATTGGATGGCGTGCTCGGGAAGTTGGTGAGTAATCTTCCCGACGGTCGCCGCGACTCGGCGCCGGAGAGCTACGGCTCGCGACCGGAGAGTAAAACGCTCAAGGAGGGCCGATACGCGCGAGGTGACCCGATCAGATCGGGTGGTGTGCGAGAAGACACGGTTCGTGGCGAAGATTTCACCGTCGTCGAGAGTGAAGGACCGTCGGTGACGACGCTGGTGACCCTGGCGGTGGGCGCGGCGGTGCTCTTCGGCGTGTACAAGGTGGTCGAGCTCTTGGGAGAAGAACCGGTGCAGAAGAGCCCGTCGTCCGCGCGCATGCCAGCGACGGATAAACCGGTCGTCGCGAAGACCGCGAGCGCGATCGAACCGGCGACGGCGGAATCGTCAGCCACGCCGACCGAGGCGGATTCTCTGCGCGCGCCGGCGCCGGCGCTCGAGGAGTAAACGCGAGACGCGAGAGCCCCCACCCCGAGACCGCGATCGCGCGCGCGTCTGTCGCGCGTCGACGTTCCCAGCGCATTCAACATTCAATATTCAAGCATCCTCTCCCGCAGCACGTCTCAACGTCACGCCTCTCTCGACTCGGACGCTTCATCGACTCATCGCGCCCCGAGTGCGACGTCGCGAGGCCCCTTGCGTCACACGACGGCGCCTCCATGCGCGCGGTCACGCGCGCCGCGCCCGCGCGCGCGCCCGCGCGACGCGCGAACGTGACTCCCAAACGCAGAGACGTCTCGAGAAGGGGCGATCTCGGCGGTGCATACGGCGACGTGCGTCTGATTAGTCAAACTGTCGACTTCGCGCCTCTTCGTACAGTCTCGAGGGACTTCGGTCGTGACTGACGCTCGCGTCTCTTCTGTTCCCGCGCGCAGTCGTTCAACGATGTGGATGCGTTATTGATGAATTATTTCACGTTTCGAGCGCTCAAAGAGACGTTGTCGCAGATGCAAGAGACTGATTTGTGCGTGCGCGCTCGAGCTCGTCGCGACGCTGGCGAGCGTTTCTCTGCATCGGCGCGGCGGGGGGCGTCGCGGCTGTACTCTCGACGCTCGCGCGCGACCGAATGCCTTCGCGCGACCGACTGACGATGATATCGTCTCCTCGTCCACGCGGCGCATCGCGCAGATCACCGGGTAAAGGGGAATACAAATGGCTGTACAACTTTGCCGCCGCCGAGTACCAAAACCGCGGCGACGAATTCATCGGGAAACTCTTCGCCGAGGGTCGAAGCGACCACGCGCAGAGAATTCTCGCCCAACGCGTCGTCTTGATGCGTCGCTGGCGCTCCTATTTCAACCGCGGTTTAGGTGGGGAGAAGTGTTCGCAGAAATTCGAGGATAAAAACCTCGAGCTCCTTCGCGAGCAACTGTTTTGCTCGCTCAACGCGTCGATGGACGCGGATTGCGAGGAACCCGAGCTGTACAAAAAGATATTGAAAGACTCGGCGACCGAGGAGGACGAGTGATCGTTGTCGTAAGCGCAGCGAGTTGTAACGCGTGTATTTATCATCGCACGCTCGCGCCTCCGTCCCCGGCGTCCCCGGGCGTCCCGGACGGTTGTTAACTTTCCGACAGTTGGGCCGCCACTCGTCTCGTCTCGTCTCGTCTCGTCTCGTCTGGACGACGACGCGCGCGTCACACTTCCGCGCTCGACGACGCGCGCGACGGTGTACACACATCTCGGTGCATCTCTTTTCGCCGACGCGTCCGCGCGACGACGCGCGCGAGCGACGCGTCGGGGCCGATCATCCGACAGCCATCGCCTCGCGCTCGACGCGTCGAGTCCGAGCGCATCCATCGTCGTCTCGCGAGCGATCGACCGACGCGTCGAGCGCGAGCGTGCAACGTCTGCGGCCCGTCGTCTCGTCTCGCGACCGCCGCGTCGACACGGCGAGCGCCATGGCGTCGCTTCGCGTCGCGAGTCTCTTCTCCGGCATCGGCGGGCTCGACTTGGGCTTGCAACAGGCGGGCCACCGCGTCGAGTTGATGGTGGAGAAGGATCCGCACTGTAAACAGGTGCTTCAGGCGCGATTTCCGGGGATCGCGCTGCTCAACGACGTCGCGGAGGTGCTGCCGTCGATGTTGGCGAACGTCGACGTCATCGTCGCGGGGTTTCCGTGTAACGATTGCTCGTGCGAAAACTTGAAGAGGCCGGGGTTGCAGGACGGATCGGCGACGCGAAGCGTCGCGCACGTGTTTCGATTGTTGGAGGGGAGGAAAGTGCCGTGGGTGCTGTTGGAGAACGTCGTGGGATTGCTCAAATGGCACACGGACGGTGGGCAGCGACCGGCGATCGATTACATCGTGACAGAGTTGGAGAATTTGGGGTATCGGTGGGCGTACAGAGTGGTGGATTTGCTCGCGTTCGGCGTGCCGCACAAGCGTCGGCGCGTCTTCGTGGTCGCCAGTTTACACGGCGATCCCAGAGACGTGTTGCTTTCCCAGAATTCCGCATGCGCCGGAGAATGCGTGCAGATCGGCACGCAAACAGAATGTTACACGTGCTTCATCACGCCGCCCCGCGTACCTTCAAAAGTGTTTTCATCATCCATAGATCTCGGGGAAAAACGACGAGGACCGTGCATCGACATTTGTCACTGTCTGACGACGAGCAACGGTCGTCGTACGTGCATCGCCAAGCAAGAACAGAAGAATAAAGCAGAATTGAACATGTTGGCCATCGAAGACGCCGAGCGACTGATGGGATTTCCGCCGGGATACACGGAACCGTGCTTTCCGCTCAGACGACCGAACGAGCGCATGCCGGTGTTCGACGTCGATTTACAGACGTTTCGTCGCTTCTCTCTCCTCGGCTTGGCGTGTTCCGTGCCACAGAGCCGCTGGTTGGGCGAGCAGCTCAAGTTTCCGTATCAGTCAAAGTACGTTTACGATGTTCTCTCTACGCCGTTTGAAAAGGCGTGTCCCGGCCCCGCGACGGCGGATCGAACCGTCAAGGCGTGGCCGCTGGCTGCTTACAACATGCTCACCATGTCGCCGGACGAACCGAAATGGACGGGTCGACGTCGCGCGCCGAGCGAAATCTCGGAGTTTCCACTCATTCGCGGATTCACGCCGCTCGGCGTGTTCTTAGAGTACTCGAAGAACAGACCCGTTCGGTACGATTTGCGCGAAGGTTACTTGCGACGCTTAGAGTTGTCGCACGAAGACATCGACAAGACAGTACTCACGGCTCTGGACGTGAAACGTGTCAAAGACATTTCGACCGATTCGCCGCCGAAGAAGACGAAGGTCATCGACATCTTAGAAGACGCGGATGACGAAGATTTACAGCTCGAAAACGAATACTACTGCTCGGACTCGGACGACGAGAAAGAAGAGGCGGCGATGACTGCAGAGGACAAGGCGAAGCGCAAGCGAGACGAAGACAACGAGAACGATCTCGACAAGCACGGCATGACGACGCACGGAAGATGCGTGTGGGTGAACTGGAAAAGCTCGGTGCGCGCCAAGGCGATGTACTGGCCCGCCGTCGCGTTGCACCCTTTGCACGATCACGCGGTTATTCCCGCAGCCGTGCGCACGAACGAATTTAGCAAGAAATTCAACGACGATCATAGGCTCGTGATTTTTTTCGACGGTAAACGGTCGTGCGCGTGGGTGAAAACGTCCGAGACGTTTCCATTCGACAAGTTTTACAGTGAAGCCATGAAACAACCGGCATTTTTGACAAAGGCGAAATTTACAGACATGGTCGAGCGAGCGCAGAGTTGGTGCAACGCGCGGAATCTGGAAGCTCCCGTGAGCCCTGTCGTCGCGCGCAACAACATGTACTTGTTCAGCGACCCGAGTCCGTGTCGTGAATGCGACACGTGCGTGGCTGAAATTTTTGAAGCGTCGGGCAAAGCGCAGACGCGACGCGCACGAGGCACCGCGAACGGCGATTCCGAGCAGAGCGAGAAATCGAAATCGTTGTGTCCACAAATCAAAATCATCGAGTTCGCGCGCGCCGGTAACATCGGCGCCGTGCTCGCTTTGCGGAAACAACACGCCATCGGCCAACGCCTCGTCGTCTTCTGGCATAGAGACAACGCCTTCTTTCCCGGAGTCATCACCGAGTTCGATCCTCACAAATACAGTTTTCGCGTCGACTACGACGACGGCGACATCGATCTCGATTTCAAGCCGTGGACCGAATCAATCATGTTTGCACAAGACGTTCCCAAATCCGCGGACGTCAAGGCTGCTTTAGAGCTCAAGAACGACAATGCGAAGAACGCGCTCGAGTCGAGAATCAAGCGCAACCGCGCCGAAGTCGCCAGTCCGGAGTGTCCTCTCGACACGAAGACGATGCGTCGCGACGATTCCGGCGCCCCCGTACAACTTAAAAATTAGTCTTCGACCCATTCCGTTGTTTCTTTACGCGTAGTAGAACTCGACCTTTGTTTCAATGTTGCAACGTTTCATTCCAAATTCACGCCGTCTCTCGCTGGAAACCCTCCACCACCACTCACCCAGCGTCCCCACTCGCTCGCGCGAGACGTCGCGATGTCCTTCGCCGCGAGCGCGCGCGCGTTCTGGAACCACCCCGCGGGTCCGAAGACCATCTTCTTCTGGGCGCCGACGATGAAGTGGGGCATCACCGCGGCGAACGTGAAAGATTTCTCGCGCCCGCCCGAACTCTTGAGCGTCCCGCAACAGAGCGCGGTCACCATCACGGGATTGATTTGGTGCAAGTACGCGTTGGACATCACGCCGGTGAATTATAACTTGATGGCGGTGAACATGGTGATGGCGGCGACGGGGTCGTATCAGCTCTACCGTCGATTCGCGTGGGAGTCGGCGCAAAAGGCGCAGCCAAAGGCGGCGCCGGCGCCGGCGCCGGAGGCGCAGTAGAAGAAACGCTCGCGATGATGTAATACCGATTGATTAGAGACTAGAATATTCATTACTGTACAGTACTGTACACGCGGCTATTTGATTCGATGGATCAGTGGTTCGGGTTGGGGATGCGTCGGAAGACGTTTAGAAACGTCCGTCCCGAGTTGCGTTCTACTTTTTGCCCCTCCTCGGTTCCCGTGTACAAGAGCGGGACGACGGGATCGGCGGCGAGATCGGACTCGGACACGCGCTCAAACATAGGGTGCGCACTCATGTGGTCGGACATCCATTTTCCGAGCTCCTCCACGTCGGTGATCGTGTACAAGATACCGCCCTCGGCGAGCACGTACGCGTACTCGGCGAGCAGCGTCGTCGTCACGATGCGTCTCCTGTGATTCGCCGTCTTAAAGTGAGGATCGGGAAACAAAAAGAACAACTTCTCCAACTGTCCCTTTTCGAAATATTGCGGTAAATTCTTCATCGCGTTCGCGCGCACGCACGAAATGTTTTCGTACTCGCCCGGATGGTCTCGTCTCAGCGCCAAGCACCGCTCTCGCACGTATTCGCTCACCTTGTCGCGAATCTCCATCCCGAGCATCAACGTGTCCGGAAACAACCCAGACAATCGCACGAGCATCCCCCCGAACCCACACCCGACGTCTGCGAACCGAATCTTCTTCTTCGGCGCCGCCGTCTCGCCTCGGCCCGCGTCTTCGCCGCCGAAAAACGTCGGGTAGTGCTCCGACCAATCCGTCTCCCACGGTCCCACGGGAACGCGATAATACCCATCGTTCAGTGGATTACAGTGCGCGCGCTGTCGAAAATGTTTCTTCCTCGGCGCCGTGTTCCCGACGTTCGACGCGCTCGCGAACGTCGGCACCTAGGACGCGACAGGTCCATTCGTCCGCCGCCGTCAGTCTCCATCGATCATCGCCTCGAACCCATCACGACGCATCACCACGCATCACCACGCATCACCACGCATCACACCCACGAACACGAACACGTCACGTCACGCGCGCACCTCGAGCGTGGTCCCGTCCCCGATCGTCACCTCCTTCGTCCCGACCTGCATCGTCACCGCGTGACGCGCGCGACAGGTCGTCGCGCGCGCGCGGCGCGCTCGGGACACACACACCGCTCGAGTGACGACCCTCCGCATCCAAACCACCGAACACGACCCACGAAC
>Ga0181576_10001538_pt1 | contig 17637 bp, 23 predicted proteins | sample 101ome_22_FD_132464 | JGI IMG/M metagenome (GOLD analysis project Ga0181576, IMG submission 132464) | Coastal salt marsh microbial communities from the Groves Creek Marsh, Skidaway Island, Georgia - 101412BT metaG (megahit assembly) | ecosystem: Environmental > Aquatic > Marine > Intertidal... | reverse complement strand
TCGAATAGCTCATTGAGCTTCTCTCGCTTCTGCATACGAAAGGCAATCTGCTCTGGCAGATCTGCTTCGTACTCTTCACTCACAACTAACCGCCGATCAAAAGGTTGTCTATCAGTCTTACGTCTCCCACCCAAGCGGCGATGATCAATCTCGCCCCGCCAGCAGGAATTCGCTCAACAATCTCAAAACTGCTCGCATCGACCAGCTCCAGGTACTCCAGTCTAATCGCGGGGCTCAGGCTGGCCCTTGCCGCGCTAAGAATCTCAGAGCGTGCTTTCCCCGCCCTAGAGCCAGAAACCAATGCCCTGTAAATCTCCAGAGCACTCTGAGTATCGCTTTGGGAAAGCCGCAGGTTTCGGCTCGAGAGAGCTAGACCTTCCTCGGATCGAATGGTCGGGCAAACCACAACGCTTAGAGGCTCTCGCAGTCCCGAGGAAACCTGGGAATTCACCATCTGGGTAACGAGCGCAGCCTGCTGGGCGTCTTTCTCGCCAAAATAAGCGCTGTTGGGAGAGACAATGTCAAAAAGCCGGTTCACCACCTTGAGCATTCCTGCAAAGTGACCAGGCCTAAATTCACCCTCGAACTTTTCACCAGTCTGACCGGGTTCAGGCTCTAGAAACTTCTCGCTGCTTGGAAACACCTCACTAGCGGAGGGGGCAAATAGCACCTCAACACCGGCATCGGTAAGCAGTCTTGCGTCCACCCCTAGGGTTCTGGGGTAATCGTCAAAGTCATCGGCTGTCGAAAACTGCAACGGATTGACAAAAATCGACACCACCGTGAAGTTGTTGTCGGCCTGGCTTCTCTCAATGAGCGATAAGTGACCCTTATGCAGGGCACCCATTGTTGGCACAAAACCTATTGACCTCTCAGTTCTGATCTCTGCAAGAGTCTCCTGCAGCTCAGACACGGTGTGGATGAGTTTCATTAGGCCGCATCCTCTGGATCAATGGGCATGACCGGCTTGGCAAGTGCATCGTCAACTGCGCTTCGAACAACCGGTGCAATCAGCTTTGCTGGCTCCAGAACTTCCGCTTCGGCCAAGATGCCCATTGCCTGCTGAACAACTAGCGAGGAGAAGCCGGAGGCGACCTCAAATGCCTCCGCGTAGGCATCGCGCTGGTGCTCGCTCAGCTCAAAGGGCTCGGCACCAAGCTCGATCACCAGTGCTTGCGCAATTGGCCTGTAGGTCTCAGGTGTTGTCACGACCATGGTTGCGTTTTGCATGACCGAGAGATCCATGGATGTTCCGGTGAAGTGCATGAGTGGATGCATCGCAACCGGTATGGCTCCATGCCTGGCGGCATCTGCCAAAATGCCATAGCCGCGATGAGGTGAGAGGTGAACCACTATCTTCCTTGGCCCAAAAAGCCCGAGATCGGCAAGTCCGGCACAGGTCAGTTCAGCATCGGCGTTTGGAACGGCTAGGACCAAAAGCTCTGCGTCCTCGGCAACTGCAGCCATGGGGGCAATTGGGATCTCTGGCAGCAGAGCCTCGACCCGCTCGATTGCCTCGGGAGATTCAACGTTGACACCGATGACCTCGTGTCCCGCTCCTGCCCAAGCCTTGGCGAGTACTGGGCCAGCTGGCTCGTCACCAATGATCCCTATCTTCACTCCGCCTCCTCGTTAGGCCCGCGCGGTGCACGGCAGTTGTATTCTCCCGCCAAGCCGCCGCCGAGCATAACCAGCGAACCGATTGCCCCAAAAACAGTTGGGGTAGTAAGCCCTGTGGGGGCAATGCTGAAACTCACCAACCAGATAAGCCCTCCCAAGTACCAACCTGCAAAAAGTGCGGCGGTAAGGGCGATTGCACGAGATATCACAAGCGCCCTGAAGGCAAAGAATGGGTTTGGCCGGGAGGGCCTAGGACCGGACTCCCACTTCTCGAGGTTCTTGCGATAGCGATAGATAGGCAGGGTCGCAATATAAATTGCAACACCGATAAGAGGCAGCATGAGGATCATTGACCATGGGCTGAGTGGAAAGCTGTATCCCAGCCCCGTAGCAAGTTGCGCGGAGCTCAGCCCCAACACCGCTCCTACTGCAAAGAAGCTTGCAAGTCCTGCGGGCTGCAATGGCTTCATTGCTGCCTCACCACCTTGCCCTCCATCTCCCCAACCAGACCAGAAACCTTGCCCCTTCCCGGGATAACCGCATTGGCATCAATCTCTAGCCACGGAAGCAATACAAAGGCCCTTTCATAGGCTCTTGGGTGGGGGACAATCAGCTTCTTAGTCTCGATGAGCTCGCTGCCAAAGGTTATGATGTCAATATCCAAGGTTCTTGGTGCCCAACGAGCGAGCCTGACTCGGCCAAACTCGGTTTCAATATCTTGAGCAATCTTGTGAAGTCTTTTGGGCTTGAGGTTCGTCTCGTAGACACCAACTGCGTTGAGGTACCGAGGCTGGCTCTCGTCCTCACCCTCTGCGGTAACAGCCACCGACTCATACATCGAGGACAGCGCAACGAGCTTGACCTTATTATGCTCCGCAAGCTTTTTTGCGGCGGCGACTATGGTCTCTTTGCGATCGCCAAGGTTGCTGCCAAAGGCGAGGGTGGCTCTAGTCACCCCTGGCTCCGGAGACGGTCACCGAGACATCCCCAAAGCTCTGAGACAGCGGGGCGTTTGGTTTGTGGACTGTAATCGTGGTGCGAATAATGCGCGGATCCAGTTCCAAAACGGCACTGAGACACTCTTGGGCGAGAGTTTCAATTAGATCGAATCGCTGCTTGGTAGCGACCCTCTCAATCTCATCAGCAACAAGCGCATAGGACACCGTCGAATCGATGGTGTCCTCGCTGCCCGCCTCAACATCCAGATGGCAGTCAATTAGAAACTCCTGGCCATAGTCCTTCTCATGCTGCTGGACACCGTGATAGCCGAAGAGCTTGATGGAGTCCAGACGAATCTTGTAGATCACTTGTCCTGCGCCTCCTTCAGTGCTGCTACCACGCTAATGGCATCGACAGTGTTGCCGACGTTGTGAACCCTGAGGCCCCAAAGCTTTCGCTGCAAGAGCAGTGCCGTCAAGACGGCGGTTGCAACGTCGCGCCTTTCGGTGTCGACCGCTTGCGGGTTGTCGCGGTCAAGGGCGTGAGCGATGAAGCGCTTTCTCGAAGCGCCTACCAAGATTGGGAGCTCTAGGTTCTCAAGTTCATCCAGCCTTGCCACCAAGTCCCAGTTTTGTTTCATGTCCTTTGCAAAACCAAGTCCGGGATCAACAATTATCCGCTCCCTAGATATGCCGGCTGCAACCGTCATAGAGACCTGTTCGGCGAGCTCTGCAACTACTTCGCGCGCGACATCGCAATAGCTGGTTAGCGAGTCCATGATGTCGCTGTGGCCGCGCCAGTGACCAAGTACGTATTTGCAGTCACTATCGGCAATAGCGTCGAATAGCTGGGGGTCTGCGAGGCCTCCTGAGACGTCGTTGACGATGTCCGCGCCTGCCGCGATTGCCTTTGCCGCTGTGTCGGAGTTCATCGTGTCAATCGAGACCTGAACATCAAGCTCGTCTTTTACCGCGCGAATGATTGGCAAGACCCGCTGCTGCTCTTCCTCCAAACTCACCCGCATGCTGCCTGGCCGTGTTGACTCACCGCCAATGTCGATTACCTGAGCACCCTGAGCTGCCATTTCTCTGGCGTGAGCAAGCGCAGAATCGAACTCGAGGAATTGGCCACCGTCGCTGAAAGAATCCGGGGTGATGTTTAGTACCCCCATTACAAGGGGCCTTTGCCAGTCAGCCATTGCCCTTAGAAATTAGGCCCATGACCTCAGCGCGCAGAACTGGATCTGAGAACTGTCCCCTTGAGGCCATCGTCACGGTGTTAACCTCGGGCTGCCTCGCCCCTCTCGAGGCAACGCACTGGTGCTTGGCCTCGATCACAACAATCACTCCTTTAGCACCCAGGCCCTCTTCAATCGCATCCGCTATCTGAGAGGTCAAATTCTCCTGCAGCTGCAATCTTGATGCCAAAATCTCCACCACATTGGCAAGTCGCCCAAGGCCCGCTACCCGGTCCGAGGGCAGGTAGGCGATGTGGGCAGCGCCCGTGAAGGGGAGCAAGTGGTGCTCGCAGATCGAGACCAGCTCGATGTCCTTCAGCAATACCGCCTCAGGGCTCTCTGCGGGAAAGGTTTCGTTTAGTGCACTCAGTGGATCTTTTCCGATGCCACTAAAAAAAGACTCGTAGGCATCAGCCACCTTTTGCGGAGTTTGCCTAAGCTCTGGACGGCCCGGATCTTCACCGATGGCCTCTAGGAGCTCTAGAACAGCCTTACGTATCCGTTCCGGCTGCATCTTTGGTCTTCTTCGGCTTGCGCGCGGGCGCCTTCTTAAGCTCTTTCACCTTGCGCTCCGGCACTGCGATTGGCCCCTTGGTCGATACTGCCCTCTTGGTTGAGGAGCGCCATGTGGTGCGCTTTGGCAGCTTCGTTACCGACTTGAATATGTTCGCGATCTCATCCTGATTTAGCGTCTCTTTCTCAAGAAGCTCCTTGGCTAGCTTGTCCAGAACCATACGGTTTGTACTTAGGGCTTTGTGGGCCTCGTCCATGGCGCTTTCAAGAATGACCTTGACCTCGGTATCTACCTGCTGAGCCATCTCATCGGAGAAGTCGCGATGGGTAGCTAGCTCTCTTCCAAGGAAAGGCTCCGCGTTTCCGCTGCCGAGCGAAATTGCACCAATCTTGGAACTCATGCCGTATTTGGTGACCATGGTGCGGGCGATGTTTGTCGCCTTCTCAAAGTCGTTAGATGCACCGGTGGTTGGGTCCTTGAAGACAATCTCCTCGGCGATACGGCCACCCATTGCATAGGCAATCTGGTCGAGCAGCTGATTGCGGCTGATTGAGTAGCGGTCCTCCATTGGCATCACCATGGTGTAGCCAAGTGCCCTGCCTCTAGGAAGAATGGTGATCTTTGTCACAGGGTCAGAGTAGTTTGCCGCTCCTGCAACGAGTGCGTGCCCAGCCTCGTGGTAGGCGGTAACGAGCCTCTCGTGATCCTTCATGACAGCGCTCTTGCGCTGTGGTCCACCAATTACTCTGTCGATGGCCTCATCAAGAATCTCGTCGTCGATATCCTTGCGGTTTAGCCTTGCGGCCAAGAGGGCGGATTCGTTGAGGACGTTAGCGAGGTCAGCACCTGTAAAGCCAGGGGTCCTTCTTGCAACTAGGGCAAGATCAACCTTTTTGGAGATTGGCTTGTTCTTTGAGTGAACCTTGAGGATCTGCTCGCGGCCCTTCAGGTCCGGAGCGCTAACTCCAACCTGGCGGTCAAATCTTCCAGGGCGCAATAGGGCCGGGTCCAGAACGTCTGGCCGGTTTGTGGCGGCAATGAGAATCACGTTGGTGGAGGTGTCAAAGCCGTCCATCTCAACGAGGAGCTGGTTTAGGGTCTGCTCGCGCTCGTCGTTTCCGCCTCCAATGCCGGTGCCGCGGTGGCGACCAACTGCATCAATCTCGTCAACAAAGATGATTGCCGGTGCTGCCTGCTTTGCCTGCTCAAATAGGTCGCGGACCCTAGAGGCACCAACACCCACGAACATCTCAACGAAGTCAGAACCTGAAATTGAGAAAAACGGGACACCAGCCTCGCCCGCGACTGCCTTAGCAATCAGAGTCTTTCCGGTTCCGGGAGGTCCGTAGAGCAGCACGCCGTGTGGGATCTTTGCGCCCATCTCCTCGAACTTCTTGGGGTTCTTCAAAAACTCTTTGAGCTCGTTCAGCTCCTCGTGTGCTTCCTCGATACCGGCGACATCGTCAAAGGTAATCTTTGACATCTCCTTGCTCACAAGCTTTGCCTTGGACTTGCCGAACTGCATGACTCCTCGGCCGCCTCCGGCCATCGAGCTCATGAGGAACCAAAACAGCGCCAGAATGATGATGAAGGGAAGAAGTGAGCCCAGTAGGGCAAGAATCCAAGGAGTTGAGGGAACCTCGTCAGACCAGCCCTCAGAAATTTGTGCTGAGGCTACGGTCTCCGCAACAACCTCTGCGCGACCAGAAACGAAGAAGAACTGAACCTTGTCGCCAAACTCTGCATCCGGGTTGCGAAGCACGACATCGACTCGCTGATCACCGTCGAAGATGGTGACCTTTTCCGCTGAGCCAGAGCGAATCATCTCCAGGCCCACCTGAGTATCGACCTTCGTGAATTGCTCGGTATTCATGAGGCTGCTACCGATGAAGACCACGCTTAGCGCAATGGCGATCCAGAGCCAGGGTCCCTTGAGGAACTTCTTAAGCCTGCTCTGAGAATCTGTCTTCTTTTCAGCCATCAGAAACCTTTACTCGTAAACCGAAGGCGAGAGAATGCCCACGCCATCTAGGGACCGGTAGTTCTCGTTGAAGTCAAGCCCGTAGCCAACAACAAAAGAATTAGGGATATCAAATCCCACCCATCTGACAGCTATCTTCACCTTCGCAGCTTCCGGTTTCCTGAGAAGCGTCACAATTTCAACTGATGCTGCCCCTCTGGCCTTGAGGTTTGAGGTGAGCCAGGAAAGCGTTAGGCCCGAGTCAATGATGTCTTCGACAATCAACACGTGACGGTCCTTGATGTCGGCATCTAGGTCCTTGAGAATCCTGACAACTCCAGAAGAGACGGTCCCGGAGCCGTAAGAAGAAACTGCCATCCAATCCTGCTGTGTCGGGATTGAGAGTGCACGCGAGATATCCGCCATGAAGGGAACTGCGCCCTTGAGAATCCCGAGGAGCAGAACATCCTGGTCTTTGTAGAACTCTGAGATTTCTCCGGCAAGTTCTGCGACCCTGGTCTGGATTTGGTCAGCGGTAACCAGAACCTCTTGAATGTCTGGGTGATTTAGCTGCACTTGCAGGCTCCCGGGTTACTTGGCTTTTACTAGAAGGTGGTCGTTTACCCGCTCTACTGTAATGCCAGAAAGGTCGAGCTTTTTCTGTCCGTGCCAATTGATAACTAGCTGCTCAGCCTCAAAAACCTGAGATCGCGAAATCGAGCTTCCAGCGATTGACTGCAAATGCAGCTGCAGCACTTTTCTTCGAAGAGCTGCATGCATCTCCGACAGCTTTTCAACAGGTAGTCCTGAGCCAGAGTCAATCCTGCCAAGCTGGGCCTTGGCCTCATTGGTCAAAAACTCATCTGCCTCAAAGGCAAGCTCGGCTGTTCTCGCGAGCGCCGTTTGAAAGCCTGGACCCAGAGTGTGCTCCAACTGCATCGCTAGATTCCTGACTCTCACTCGCATGAAGCGTTCATCCTCGTTATGAGGGTCATCCCAAAACTTAATGTCCTGGTCAATGCAGGACTGGCGAAGATCCTCCCTTGAGATTTCAATCAGTGGCCTTGCCAGCTTGCGATCACTGTCTACCTTTGGCATACCACTAATGGATCTCAGGCCAGAACCTCTTGCAAGCCCCAAAAGCACTGTCTCTGCTTGATCGTCTCGGTTGTGACCCAGCAGAACATAGGCGGCGGATTGCCTTGCTCTTTCTTCTTCGAGCGCCCGGTATCTGGCATCACGAGCTGCGGCCTCTAGGCCATCACCCGATTTCTCGACCCTGACACGAACGACGCTCGCATACTCCAGCCCAAGTTCCCTGCAGCGATTTGCAGCATCCTGAGCAACCTGATTGGAGTCCTCCTGCAGTCCATGGTCAATGACCACAGCTGAGACACGATGACCAGCCCTGGGCACCTCAAACGCGCAAGCCGCTACCAGGGCCATCGAGTCCGGTCCACCGGAGCAAGCAACAAGAAGCCGCGAACCTTGATCCAGCTTCAGCTCGGCGAGCAGTTCCCTCACGGCACGACGCGCATCTGCCATGGCAGGCGTGAGGCGCGGTCTAACTGGCATGTGCTCCGATTCGATAATGTTGTCACTCAAAGCCTATTTAGGAGAAGCGTTGTCATACGAAGTAGTTATTGAGATTCCTCGCGGAAGCAGAAACAAGTACGAGGTTGACCACGAGAGTGGAAAGGTCTGGTTGGACCGTGTGCTGTTCACACCCTTTGTCTACCCGATTGACTACGGCGCCTTTGAAAACACCCTGGGCGGAGATGGCGACCCACTAGATGCGCTTGTGATTTTGGAATACCCCGTCTACCCCGGCGTCCACATGAACGTTCGCCCAGTTGGCATGCTGCTGATGGAAGACGATGGCGGTCAGGACGAGAAGCTACTGTGCGTTTTGGACAAGGACCCTCGCTTCTCTCACATCCAGGACATTCAGGATGTTCCGCAGCAGACCAAGAATGAGATCGAGCACTTCTTCGAGCACTACAAAGACCTCGAGCCTGGCAAGTGGGTCAAGCTCGGTGGCTGGCAGAACAAGGCTGCAGCTGAAAAGGTTCTTGCTGACGGCTACGCCAACTACAAGGGTTAGTTGCTAGTAGCGGTTGGCCTACCCGCATAGGGCCAAAGCTCGCCGTAGCGAACCGGAACAATTCTCACCGTTCTCGCTGGGTTTGGCGCCTCGAGCATCATGCCGTCGCCGAGATAAATTGCCACATGGTATTTATCTCCCGAGAATGCGCTCTCGGTTGACCACCAGATCAAATCTCCACGCTGAGCGTTCTGGAACGGCACAAGCTTCTTTTGTTTCGCCAGCACGTTGTATTGGGCGGTGGCAGAGTGCCAACCGATGTACACACCAGCTGCGGCATAGCTCTTCATAGTGATGCCGCTGCAGTCCCAAACATTGGGCCCTGCACCACCAAGCACATACCTCTCACCCAGCTGCTCCTCGGCGAAGGCAATGGCGGTCTCAACCTGAGCCCAGTCAGGCTCGCCAACGGTGTAGAGCTCAGGGGCCGTTGGGGCAGCGCGGATTGCGGCCTGCCTTCTTTCCCATTCGAGACCCTCTTGCCTCTGGCGCTCAATCTCTTCCGCGGTGTCCTTGAGCTCTGCAAGCTGCTCCATCATGGTTGCTCGCTCGCGCTCAGACTCTGCAACCTTGGCAATAACTGCATCCGCAGCATCCTGGGCCTCTTGGTAGAGTTTCTCGGCCTCGGCCTCAATTTCCTCAAGCTCAATGCGGGACTGCTCAAGCTCTAGGGCAAGTGCCTCTGCCTGAGCCTGCTTGTCTAGTGCTGCCTGATAGATGGCTTCGGTGCGCTGGGCAATCAACTCCTCCATGCTCATTTGAAAGAGGAGATTCTCCGCATTGTCGGGGTTAAAGAGAAGTTCCAGGGTGGTGTCGGTCGCACTGCGATCGCGGAACATTTGGGCGACTATTCGGCCAAGCTGCAGACGCGCCTCTTCTGCTTCCGTGGCCGATTGGTCGACTCTGGCCTGAAGGGATTCAACCTTGGCAGCCATCTCGTTCTTGGCATCGATGGCCTGGTTGTACTCCTCGTTCTTCTGAAGCGCGATTGTCTCTAAAGCCCTGGCTTCCTCTTCGAGGGTCACAAGGATTCCCTCGATGCGCTCGATCAGCTTTTCCTTCTCCTGAACGTCGCGTTTTGCAGCAGCAACTTCGGCAGCCGTGGGGTAGTCAGGATTGGCATATGCGGGGGTGAATAGCAGGGTCGTGGCAACGAGACCCACGCCGGAAAGGGCAGCAATAATTGCGTTCTTGCGCAGTGCCATTTCCACCTCCCTGCCAAAAATCTAAGCCAAAGCTTCAAGTATTGCCTGAGAGTTCCCTATGTGTTGCGCAACTTGCCGAAACACAAGTAGTCTTTACCGTCGGTGCTTTGAAGTCGCCAGCTTCTGGCCCCATCGTTTAGCGGCCTAGGACGCCGCCCTTTCACGGCGGTAGCACGGGTTCGAATCCCGTTGGGGTCACTAGGCGATTTAGAGGCATCATCTGGCCCTGTAGCGCAGTTGGTTAGCGCGCCGCCCTGTCACGGCGGAGGTCGCGGGTTCAAGTCCCGTCAGGGTCGCTTCGCGTAAGCGAATGGGGAGCGCAAGCTCCAAGGCTCTGTAGCTCAGTTGGTAGAGCGAACGACTGAAAATCGTTAGGTCACCGGATCGACGCCGGTCGGAGCCACCAGAAAGAGGCAGATAGTGACTATTTTCTTTGGTTTACTATCTGCCTTTTCTTATGGCTATGCGGACTTCGTAGGAGCCCTGGCTGCCAAGAAGGTAAGGGCCCTCGCCGTCACAACAGTGGCATTTGTTTTCGGTCTTTTCGTTGCCCTTTTCCTCTCGCTATTTTTCGGAGCAAGCTTTGAGCCAAATGTGATTCAGATCGGCATCTACGCCGGCGTCTGCTCGGCTGCTGCCATCACGTTTCTATATGCCGCTTTGGCCCTTGGGCCCATCTCGATTGTCAGTCCGCTGACTGCCGTGCTGTCAGCGATGATTCCTGTTGTGTTCGACGTTGCAACCGGGCAGCGGCTGAGCTCCTATGCGCTGGTGGCGATTGCGCTGATCCTGATTGCTGTTGTGCTGGTTGCGTTTATCCCAGGAGATGCTGTCAAGCTGCCGAGCTTGAGGGCAACCCTTTACTCGATTGGTGCGGGAGTGGGTTTTGCGGGCATCTTTTTGTTCTTGGATATGTCACCCGAAGGCAGTGGTCTTGGCGTGCTGGTGGTCATGAGGATTGTTGGGCTGGCACTGATGTCTCTGGGTCTTCTTGGTCTTTTGTTTGCAGGTCGCTCAAAGGTTTTCGTAGAAAAAGAGCTGTTTGGAAAAGAAGTGCTGCCACTTGTGATGTTGGCAGGACTAGGTGATGTCACCGGAAACGTATTTTTCCTAATTGCCACCTCATCCGGAGCATTGGCTGTCGCAGCAGTGCTAACTTCGCTCTATCCGGTGGGAACAATCCTGCTCGCAAGAATCTTCTTAAAGGAGCGGATTGCTCTTAGTCAGAACATCGGCATCGCACTAGCCATTGGGGCCTGTGCTCTTCTGGCTGTCGGCTAACTAAGGAACCTAATTGAAAACAAAGAACCGCTGGGTAGGACTGGTCTTCATCTCGATGGCCATCTCCCTGGTCATCATCGATGGCACCATCGTCAACACCATCTTCCCGAAGGTCATTGAAGACCTAGCCCTCACCTCTACCGAGGTCCAGTGGGTTCAGGAAAGCTACGTTCTCGTTTTCGCATCAACCCTCTTGGTTTGGGGTTCGCTGGCCGACAAGATCGGTCGCAAGAGGCTCCTGCTAATAGGTATTTTCATTTTTATTGTTGCCTCAGTTTGGGCAGGCTCGACCGAGTCAGCAGGAGACATGATTGCGGCCCGAGTTGTTCAGGGCTTTGGCGGTGCGATGGTGCTGCCAACAACTCTTTCGCTCGTGAACGCGAACTTCCAGGGCAAAGAGCGCGGCATCGCCTTCGCGGTCTGGGGAGCAACTATCGGTGGCATGGTGGCAGTAGGCCCCGTACTCGGTGGCTGGCTAGCGACCGACTTCACCTGGCGGTGGGCGTTCTTGATCAACCTCCCGCTTGGCATCCTGATTCTTGCCGGCCTTATCTACCTCATCCCGGAGTCCAAGGCTGAAGGTGGCCGGAAGGGTATTGACTGGGTAGGCGCAGCAATCTCAGTGGTCATGTTTGGCACTCTGGTCTTCGGCCTCATTGAGGGCCGTGTCTATGGCTGGCTCACACCCAACCCAAAGAATCAATTTGCCATCGGGGACTTCGCATGGCCCACAGATGGCATTTCAGTTATCCCGGTAGCGCTAGCTATCGCTGCAATTACCTCGGTGCTGTTTGTGCTGTGGGAGCGCAAGCGAGAGCGCGAGGGCAAGAGCGTTCTTTTGGACCTTGGCCTTTTCAGCATTGCCTCTTTCCGCAATGGATCCCTAGCCGCGATGATCATCTCCCTAGGTGAGTTTGGGTTGCTATTCGCAATTCCGCTCTGGCTCCAGAACGTTCTGGGGCTAAGTCCGATTAGCTCTGGCCTAGTGCTGCTTTGGCTCGCAGGCGGTGCTTTCATGGCATCGGGCATCGGTGGTGCGCTCTCCGGAAAACTGCCGCCAGCAAGAGCGGTTCAAATTGGCGTTGGGCTAGAGCTAATCGGAGTCGCGGGTATTGGTCTGGTGGCATCGGTTGATGCCGGCTGGGGCGTAATTGCTCCGCTGCTGTTCATCTACGGCATTGGCATTGGACTTGCCACCGCTCAGCTGACCGGGGTAATCATGGTTGATGTTCCGATGGCACAAACCGGACAGGCATCGGGTTCGCAGTCGACAGTGAGACAAATTGGTTCGGCCCTGGGCATTGCAGTTTTGGGCAGCATGCTTTTCACCGGCACCCAGGCAAGCTTCGAAGACCGCCTCGATGAGCTAGCGGTGCCGCAGTCTCAGCAGGTTGTGCTGGTTGATGCTGTCGTGGAATCAGCTGGAGGAGCAATCCCGCTCCTGGCAGACGGACTGATTTCGCAGCAGGTTCCCCAGGAGCTAGCTGAGTCCATTCAGGAGGCCGCCGGTGATGCCTTCACAGACGGCGCGAAGTGGGCAGCGTTTGCGGCAGCTATCTTCCTGCTACTCGGCTTCGCCTCGACCTTCAGGCTGGGCGCAAGATCTAAAGAAAAGGCCTAGAGGTTCGTATCGGCGAAGTGAGTAGCAGCTTGGTAGATGTAGTTTCCTAGCCCCTCGCGCTCAGCCTCATACGTTTCGTTATAGGCAGTCGGCAGTGCGAAGCTCATGGCTAGGTTCCTATAGCTCTCAAGATCAGGGGTCCAAAACCTAAGGCAGAACTCGTAGTGCTCCCGGACAGCATCCTGCATTTGCTCGTGCTCGGGCTCGAGTCCCTCGTCAAGGCAAGCGACCATCTTTTGGGTGATGGCGGCGAACTCTTTGGTGAACTGCTGGTTCTCTTCGCTCGAGTAATTGTTTTGGTAGTAGCTACCCACCACCAGGTTGTTCTGATCGTCAAAGTTCACCCTGCCAAGTTACCAAGTTCGCTAGTGTTTGAAGGGTGTTAGCCAACTGGAGAATGGCTGGCATGGTGTTTGTCGGTGGCGCGATTGGAACCATGCTGCGTTACCTAATTGGGGAAGTCTTTGGCTCGTCCTACGAGTTCCCCACGTCTGAATTTCTTGCCCTGGTTTTTGTAAACCTTGTTGGTAGCTACTTCCTTGGCCTAACTGCCCGGCATCCAATCTTTGACACGGAGAGGCGCAAGGCCTTCTTTGGAACCGGTCTTGCCGGCGGCTTTACGACCATGAGCGCGCTAACGGTCTTCATTGATTCGCAGGGGCTCTCGCCAGAGATTGCCCTGCTGCTATTTATTGGCCCAGCAACCTATGCGTTTGGTTGGCATCAGGGTAGGAGAAAAGCAAAGAAGGTGAGTGATGAGTAATCCGATTCTCATGACCCTTCTGATCGGAGCGGCTGGTGGTCTAGGCGCTGTGATTCGCTACGCCATCATCTCCTGGCATGGGGCCCTGCCCTTTGGGCTTTTCGCGGTCAACATCCTTGCCGGAGGCTTTGTTGGCTTCATCTACTCGGGTTCGCTGACCCAAGACTGGCTCGTGATCGCATCGGTTGGTCTGGCGGGGGGGCTTTCGACTTTTGCGACAGTCTCAGCCGAGGGCTTTGACTACTACCACCGAGGTCGCTTGGTCCAAATGCTGCTCACGTTGGTAATCAATGCTCTGATGCCGCTTCTAGCGATGATGCTTGTCATGCAGTTCGTCTAGTTTTTGTTATCATTTCCCAAGGTTTTCCACAGGTTTCCACGGCATTATTGCCGAGGACTATCAGAGATAAAGGGGGCTCGCCATGGGGCGTGGCCGTCAAAAAGCAAAGAACACCAAGGTCGCACGCGAGCTGAAGTACTACAGCCCCTCGACCGACTACTCAGCGCTCGAGGCTGAACTGAACCAAAAGGCCGGCGACGAAAACGAAGACTACGTAGATCGCTGGGCCGATGACTATGAGGCCGAGTCCGATGATGAGCGCGTTGTCGACCTAGACGACCAGAATTAAGTTCACCAAGCGCTAGCACCCACGACCAAGCCCACCAAGAGATCCAGGTTCACCCTGTCGTCTCTATAGTCCTCAGTGAGTGCGAAATACTCTCCGTCCTCGGAGGCAATCCTCACGGTCCTGCCCTCAGACTCAAGAAAATCAACTGCAGCCTGTTTGGTCATTCCAACCGCCTGGCAAGCCAGAACCTTGGTCTCAACATGCAGCTGCGTGAACTGATCAGGAGCAGTGTCCTGGTAGCAGTGCAGGTTTGGTGTGTCTCGAACCAAACTGACAGTTGCCGATTCGGCACCTGAAATTAGGCCCAAAAGAAAAGCTCCGATCGCTACCGCTATCCCCACAACGCCAACACCGACCGCAGCCTTATTGCGCATAGTCCCCAACTAAACGGACCGCGCCACCAAAGACGCCCTTCGCGTTTGTGGTGTAGCCCTCGGCATCAGCATCACATGAGGTCGACTCAACTACTCCAAGCTGCCAGGAGCGAATGCCGGCAGCTGTAATGAACTTCTCTATCTCTTGGGCCTTGGACTTTCTCGCCACAACTGCAAAGCCAAGACCTAAGTTCCACGTGCTCTCTAGGTCTTTGAGGTCATGGCCGGCCCAGCCGGCAAGAACCCTAAAGACATCACCGGGGCTCCAGGTGCTGCGATCCACATCCAGCGAAACGGTTGATGGCAACACCCGAGAGAGATTCGCGGCAATGCCGCCTCCAGTGATGTGGCTCATGGTGGCCACCTCACCATCAAACTTTTCAAGAACAGCGTTTAGGACACCGCTGTAGAGCCTGGTTGGCACCAGCAGCTTCTCACCAAGTGTTGAGGAAAACTCGTCAACGTGGTCGTTGTAGCTAAGGCCCTTATCGGCGACAATCTTGCGAACAAGCGAGTAGCCATTTGAGTGCAGTCCGGATGCCTCAAGCCCCAGCACCACATCGCCGACCTCAACCTTTTCGGCCGAAAGAATCTTGCTCTTCTCGACAACTCCGGTCGCAGCTCCCGCGACGTCATACTCGTCCTCGCCCAAAAGGCCAGGGTGCTCGGCAGTCTCGCCCCCAACAAGGGCAACATCAACCTCGCTACAAGCCTCTGCGATACCTCGAACGATATCGGCAATCCGGTTCGGCACCAGCTTTCCGCATGCGATGTAGTCGGTCATGAATAGGCTCTTCGCCCCGGTCACGACGATGTCGTCGACCACCATTCCCACCAGGTCTTGGCCGATGCTGTCGTGCTTGTCGATGGCCTGGGCAATGGCAACCTTTGTGCCAACGCCATCGGTTGAGGTCGCGAGAATCGGGTGCTCGTAGTTCTTCAGAAACCCCGCGTCGACCATTCCGGCAAAGCCGCCAAAGCCGCCGAGCACGAGATTGTTGTGGGTGGCGCTAACCGCCTGCTTCATTAGCTCTACGGCCTTGTCACCGGCCTCGGTATCAACACCGGAAGAGGCATATGGATTATTCATCTACGTGTACGTGCTTCTCTTCTTTGATGGTGGCAACACCTCGTTCGAGGAGATTCTTACCAAGCGACTCAGCCGCAGGAAGCTCAATTGGGTACTCGCCTGTAAAACACGCGGTGCAGAGCGAGTCCGGCTTCTGGTTGGTGGCAGCAATCATGCCCTCCTTTGACAGATAGCCAAGGCTGTCCGCACCAATCGACTGCCTAACCTCCTCGGCTCCAAGACCAGATGCAATTAGCTCGGCCCGAGAAGCAAAATCGATGCCATAGAAACAAGGCCAGGTAATTGGTGGGCTTGAGATTCTGACGTGAACCTCTGCAGCGCCGGCCTCTTTCAACATCTTCACAAGCGCCCGCTGGGTGTTGCCCCTGACAATCGAGTCGTCAACTACAACCAGTCGCTTGCCCGCGATTACCTCACGAAGAGGGTTGAGCTTAAGCCTGATACCAAGCTGACGAATCGTCTGGGAAGGCTGAATAAAAGTCCTGCCAACATAGGCATTCTTCACAAGTCCGTGACCAAAGGGAATGCCGCTCTGCTCGCTAAAACCAATGGCTGCGGGGGTTCCGGACTCGGGCGTGGGCATCACGAGATCCGCCTCAACTGGATACTCCCTAGCAAGGGTCCTACCCATCTCCACGCGAGACTCATAGACAACGCGGCCGTTAATAGAAGTGTCGGGACGAGCCAGATAGACATACTCAAAAACGCAACCCGCGCGCTTGGTCTCGGCAAACCGAGATGACCTAAGCCCGTTCTCGTCAATGGCAATTAGCTCACCAGGCTCAACCTCGCGAACATAGCTCGCACCCACGATGTCCAAAGCCGCTGACTCAGATGCCACTACCCAGCCGCGCTCGAGCCTGCCCAGAACCAGAGGCCTCACGCCTTGCGGATCGCGAGCGGCATAGAGGGTTCCCTCGTCCATAAAGACCAGGCAGTACGCCCCTTTGACAAGGGGCAAAAGCTCAAGAGCTGTTGCCTCCAAGGAGCTGTCGGCATTGCCCGATAGCAAGGCAGTTAGGACAGCGGTGTCGGTGGTATTTCCTCCGCGCAGCTCACCCTCGTGTTCTGGGTAGCGCTCTTGAAGAAGCTTTAGAAGCTCGGTTGTATTGGTGAGGTTGCCGTTGTGCCCAAGGGCAACTGTTCCATAAGCCGTCCTGCCAAGAGTTGGCTGAGCGTTCTTCCAGTGCGAGGCACCAGTCGTTGAATACCTGGTGTGACCAACGGCAATGTGGCCCTCGAGTGACTCAAGTGCAGCCTCATTAAAAACTTGAGAGACAAGTCCCATGTCTTTAAAGACGAGGATCTTGTCTCCGTTTGCGGTTGCGATTCCAGCCGATTCCTGACCTCGGTGCTGGAGGGCATAGAGGCCGAAGTAGGCGAGCTTGGCGACCTCTTCGCCTTCGGCCCAAACGCCAAAGACTCCGCATTTGTCCTGCGGGCCTTTTTCGCCCGGCATGATGTCGTGATTTAGAAGCCCGTCCCCGCGTATCACTCTGTAACCCTATTGGCTATTGCCTTCTTGGCTCTGCGCGAAGATACCAGGTCAAAAATAATTGCCACCAACACCCCAAGACCGAGCCCAAGCGAGCCCAGGGCAATCATCAATAGGCCAAAGAAATTTTCGGGCACCTCAGCGTTATCAGGAGCCACAGCAAAAATGATGATTGAAATCAGAACGCCAAGAGCGCTGCCGGTGAACATCCATGGGAGCACCTTTGGTGCTCTGCGAATTTCGATTTCTTCGTTCTCGGCCACCCCTCAATTAAACCAGCAATGAGAGCCGCTGAATACCGCTAGTTTTAGAGCTCCACCGGAAAGAGTCTGGCGGCTTCGTCCGCCAAGGCGCCCGAGGCGAGGACCCTTCCATCTTCGAGCTCAGATTGCCAAGAGGATTCTCCGTTGCAAAGTGACAGAAAGACCTCGGGGGCCATCTCAACAACATTGGGAGGCGTTCCTCGCCGGTGATCAAGGCCCTGCACACACTGAATAGCGCCATAGGGTGGCACTCTCAGCTCAACCGCTCCGCCTGGAGATCTATTTTCAATCAGCTGCAGCAGGTACCTGACGGCCATGGGGACATCGCCATTTGCAATGGCCAATTTTCCCGCATCGTCTGCTATCTGCTTCTTGCCCATGAGCCAATTATCTCCGGGCGGTAAACTCGCGAGGGTGAAAATCCTCGTCATTGGCTCTGGCGCAAGAGAGCACGCAATCGTAAAGTCCCTCATTCGCACCGGCACCCCAGCCGAAGACATTGTTTGTGCTCCCGGAAACGAGGGCATTGCCAAAGAGGTGGA
>Ga0181576_10001508_pt1 | contig 17807 bp, 21 predicted proteins | sample 101ome_22_FD_132464 | JGI IMG/M metagenome (GOLD analysis project Ga0181576, IMG submission 132464) | Coastal salt marsh microbial communities from the Groves Creek Marsh, Skidaway Island, Georgia - 101412BT metaG (megahit assembly) | ecosystem: Environmental > Aquatic > Marine > Intertidal... | reverse complement strand
CTCTTCCTGGACGCTCCAGTTGTTTTGTGAATTTCTGTAAGTGTAGCCCCTTCTCTAAGCATATCGATAATATCATTCATATGATCTGCAGACAACTCATTATCACTCCATCTCCCGCCGGACCTAGGGCGATTATTGATATCTCTAAATTGTCGTAGTGTTCTCGTTGGAATCCCTAAACTCGAACTTATCTCAGTATCAATCTTACCTTCGTCTATCTGACGAAGCGCCTCCTCTAGCAGAGAAAGCGGCCAAACTTGGTCCAGTTCTGTGTTTATTCCATGTTCTTCCATTAATTTCACTTCTTCAACATCGAAGTCAACATCATCGCAGCTGCACCAATTCCAGCACCAACTGCAAGGCCACCTAAGATGGCTGCACCGAACACCTCTTCGGGATCTCTCTTGAGAGATTCTTCCTTCAATTTCTTCAGATGGTATGCGACTACTTGTTGTGAAGTTCCTATCGCATCTGCTATCTCTTGTTGTGACCAACCAACCGCTCTAAGCTTGAGCAGTTTAGCCAGTTCAGAAGGGTCCAGCGCCATGTTACTCACCCCTGCCGAATAGGTAATTTACCTTAAAGTTTTGTACAATACAAAAAATATGCTTAATTTACCAATTGTTTTACAACAATTGACGACTATTGTGCTACGGCATATTGAGAAGCCGACTCTCTTTCGACGATTCAATGGGAACTCGTATTTCCAGCATCCACGGAAGAATGGTTCTCTATTCTCGCGGTAATCCAACCGTCGAAGTAGTCTGTATTACCGAAGATGGAACACTAGGGCGAGCAATGGTTCCCTCAGGAGCTAGTACCGGTCGTCACGAAGCAGTCGAACTACGCGATGGTGGAGATCGCTGGGCTGGCAAAGGAGTCGACAAGGCTGTTGCAAATGTCAACGGACAAATCGCAGATGCTCTTGTCGGAATGGACGCTAGTGATCAGGGTGTAATCGATGCAGCAATGATGGCTCTAGATTCAACCCCTAACAAAGGCGAGATTGGTGCGAATGCAATGCTAGGCGTATCGATGGCGTGTCTGCGCGCAACTGTTGGAACTGGCGATATTTGGCAACATCTCTCAGATGGTGAAGCCTCAATTCCCGTGCCTCTGATGAATATCCTCAATGGAGGAGCCCACGCAAATTCGAATGTCGATGTACAGGAATTCATGGTAGTTCCACACGGTTTTGATTCGTATCCAGAAGCCCTACGCGCAGGTACAGAGATCTACCATTCACTACGAGCAGTCCTCAAGGAAGCAGGACTACTTGGTGGAGTTGGTGACGAAGGTGGCTTTGCTCCAAACCTACCTCGTAACGAGGAAGGTCTGCGTTATGTTGTCGAAGCAATTACTGGCGCTGGATATACACCAGGAGAACAAGTATCGATTGCGCTTGATGTAGCCAGTCAGGAATTCTTGCACGATGATGGCTACCACATCGATGGTAAGGTAATGAGCGGTTCAGAATTAGGTCAACTATACTCCTCATGGCTCGATGATTATCCAATCGTCTCAATCGAAGACCCATTCGGGGAGGATGATTGGGATTCTTGGGTTGAATTCACTCAACGAGAAGGGCACAGAGTACAAGTTGTTGGAGATGATCTCTATGTTACCAACCCAGAACGGCTCTCTCATGGAATAGAAATCGGTGCATCGAATGCCATTCTAATCAAACTAAACCAAATTGGAACAGTAACTGAAACTCTAGTTGTCATTGCAATGGCTAAGGCTGCAGGTTACGGCACAATCATCAGTCATAGATCCGGTGAAACAGCCGATTCAATCATCTCGGATATCTCTGTTGGGACCGATGCTGGCCAGATTAAGACTGGAGCACCGGCCCGTTCAGACAGGACGGCTAAGTACAACCAACTTCTTCGAATAAGTGAAAATTGCAATAAGTACGCTGATATGTTCTGATTGCGGGATGTATATGTGTGGACATCACTCACTCAAAGTGACAGCTGACAATTGCTCGAGGTGTTCCTCTAGTCTTTGCCATAGTCTGTTTGCTCTCTTAGCCATGGTTCGTCATCGACGTGTCAGATATATAGTGTCGTTTAGCAAGAAACAATACTGCGACTGGGAAATTAATTCCTCAAAGATTCCAGAATCAGCGGTAAAACAATCGTAGCATCAGATTCTATAACGAATCGAGGAGTGTCCACTCTTAACTTGCCCCAACTTATTTTTTCATTTGGTGGCGCACCGGAATATCCTCCATATGATGGCCTAGATTCGGAGATTTGTCCAAACCATGACCAAAGCGAGACCTCCTCGCCTACATCTTGTCTGAGCATAGGAACTACACAAATAGGGAAATCACCAGCAATACCACCTCCTACTTGCAACATTCCTGTTGGTGAATTATCCTCTCGATACCAGTCAGCCAGTGCCTGCATAGCATGTAACCCACCCTTTACAACGTCTGGAGATTGAAGTGTGCAATCTATTACTCGAGCGACTAGAATATTCCCAAGAGTGGAATCTTCCCAGCCAGGAACGAAAATTGGTAGGTTTGCATCAGCTGCTGCCATCAACCAAGAATCGTTAGGATCTGAATCGAACTCTAGACCTCCATGCAGCAACAAATCGTAGAGGTATTCGTGAGGAAACCGGCTATCTCCTGCGGCTTCAGCATCCTTCCATAGTTGCAGTAATGGCTTCTCTATGTAGCGAATTGCTTCCTCCTCTGGAATTGCAACATCGGTTACACGATTCATACCTCGATCTGCTAGATCCTCATCATCCTGAGCGGAGAAATCTCTCCAATCCTCAATTTTCTCATAGTGCTTAGCCGCTACCAAACGAAACAGATCTTCTTCCAAATTTGCTCCTGTGCAACATATTGCGTGAATCTTTTGTGAACGGATTGCCGGAGCCAATGAGCGCCCAATTCCAGCAGTCGACATTGCACCAGCAAGAGTAATCAGTAACCTTCCATCATCTTCGAGAAATTTTCTCAAAGATTCGCTGCAATTGGCGAGAGCCCCAGCGTTAAAATGAAGAAAATGTTTGTTGATAAAATCGCGCAAAATAACCAACTCAATTAGACTTCAATATCTGCCTCTTCTATATCGTTGTGTAGGAATCTATCCACTACATCTCTTCTCATCTGATATAGGTCAGGCATCTTTTCTTTGAGTGATTTTTCTATGTGATCGGCAATAATATCTGGATTTCCCATACCACAAGTGAACGCGTCAAAGGCAAGCCATCCTTTTTCGTAATAACAATGAGCAGTAATGTGAGATTCATCAAGCAGTACGACAGCAGCAAAACCAGGTGGAGAAATTGTGCCATCAAACTCTTCAACATGAGAATGTACAGCACGAATATTCGCTGATTTTACCGAATCTAGCATAATTTGTAGCATTCGTTTACCATCATTATGTCCATCATGCTGGTATCCAATATAATCCAAATAAACATGTTTTCCATGAGCCTTTACCATCGTTGTCACCTCCGAAAGCGAGGTCTTGCGGATAATTTCAGGATTTCAAGTATTCTCTCAGGAAAGCCAAGCCTTCAGTCGGTTGATACCTTCGATAATTTGGTCTTCATCTGCAGCATAGGAGATTCGTACAAAGCCTTCACCGCCTGTGATTAAACTAGCAGGAATCAACTGCACTCCGGCTTCTAATGCTCCATCAGCGAATTCGATATCGGTCATTCCAGTGCCGGTGATATCGACGTATGCGTAGAATGCACCTTCACACTCACCTACTCGCAATCCAGGTATTTCTGACAATCCTTGAATCATGATTTCGCGCCGCTTCTTGTATTCCTCATTGAAGCTGTCAACCGCATCATCACAAGACAATGCCACCCGGGCGGCTTCCATCATGAAGGTAGGAATGTGAGAAGCCGAATTCGCCTGAGATTTCATTGCCGCCTTCATTGCTGCACCAGGACCGGTTAGGAATCCAACTCTCATTCCAGTCATAGCCCAAGATTTCGACCAGCCGTTGACAATCAACGTCCTTTCAGCTCCACCTTCTATTGAGGCTGGTGACACGTGTGGGTAATCCATCCAGTTCAGCCGGGCGTAAATCTCGTCAGAGACAATCCAAAGATCATGCTCAACTGCAATTTCTACAATCGCCTCAATTTCTTCAGGTGTGTATACCGCTCCGGTTGGATTGCATGGAGAATTAATCAGAATCATCGTAGTTTTGTCAGTCACTGCGGCGCGAATGGCATCAATATCTGGATGATAATCATCCGGCTTAACCGATACGTGAACTGGTACAGCGCCGATGAATTGCAACATCGGTTCATAACTTGCCCAGGCCGGTGCAAGCAAAATTGCCTCATCCCCAGGCATCGTTGAAATCATGAATGAGTACAGCAAAGCTTGCTTCGCCCCAGGCGTAATCAGAACATCATCAGCACTGATTTCGAGGTCTTGGTGCTCGGCCAAATAGTCGGCAACAGCCTGACAGAGTTCTACAGAACCTTGACCTCGAGTATACTTGGTTTTGCCAGCATCCAGCTCGGAAATTGCCATGTCGACAATCTCCCTTGGAGTATCAAAACCTGGCTCACCTACAGTCAAGCGCACAACTTCGGGACCCGGTGGTTGCAAGTAAGGGGCGAACCCAACTCCAAGCCCCTCATAGCGCGTCGAGACCTTGGGCATACATCGACTGAGTGCAGACCTGTCTTCAAGATATGCAAAATTAACTCAGATAAATCCCACTTGGATCATCTGCGACCACCAGAGCGACCGCCGCCGGAGCGACCACCACCACTTGAGCGACTTCCCCCACCAGAACTGCTTCCTCCTCCGGAGCGCCCTCTGGTTGAATGGCCGCCACTTGAACGACTACCACCGCTGGAGCTTCTGGTTCGGGTCGAACTCACCCTTCTGCTTGGTTTTCGATAATGAACTCCAGGCCCGTGGTTGTACCCCCATCTATTTCCATAGTTATTATTGATGATTGTAACATCACTACCATCATATCCACCGTGGTGAACAACTCCATTTCTAGTAACGTAGTTACCAGGAGGAGTGTTGTTTAATCTAACGACGACAAATGAAACTATTATCAATACAAACATCAATCCCAAGCAGCAAAACCAGGTAATCGAAAAGAATCCTTCGGGAGTGTTTCCTGGTCTGTATGCTTTCGATGCATCTTTGTCATCAACCATTACGATAATTGTCTTCCCGTCACTGTATTCATCCATTATTTCCGAAAGACAAGAGTTTGGAGATTGGATGCCATACATTACAGGGTCGTTCCAACCATCGAGAACTCTAGTGGTGATTTGGCTAGAATTACCCAAGGGGTCGGGATAAGTAACAGTGAGGATTGCTTCACACTCGTAGTCTGTATACAAGTTGGGCCCCTCTGCCCAATGATACATTGTTTCTATCCAACGGGTAGATTGCGAATCTCCCAACGTAATTGTGAACGCCTGAAATTCACTAGGGTCAGATTCGCCATAATAGATAGGAATAACATCTCCTATCTCGTAGTATTGTTCCATATACGCTAAGCATCCGTATGATGTGATTATCGATGGTGTATACGCCCAATCACTGTATTCGACACCACTAACATTCCATGTTAGGTATAGATCGGCATAGCATTCGTACTCGTTAACCCAGTAACTTTCACAATACTCGTATCCGTCTTCATCAGTCCAACAATCTTCGTACCAACCACTCAAATCATCTTGGAACCAACCAGTTCCATTAGTCCCGTCTCCGGTAATCTCCGCCTCCCATTCAATCCAGAAATTATCCTCTTCCGCTACAATGGCAGCTGAAACCTCGGTGTAGGTTGACTCATTGATTAATCCGACAGTCCATATCGTGGAAATGATCAGTGCAAATAAGATTGCAGAAATCACAAACAGGGCTTCCCCTCGAGTCAACCACCACAATCCGAGGAACCCTTGACTTCCGCTTACTACCGGTGGTTGAGGCATAGCAGGGTTATCTCCTCCAGCGGTTGTCGTTCTCTTCGGCTGCTTACTTCCAGAATCAGAATATCCAATATCTTCTAGGAAATTGTCTATGTTTTCCCTTCCGACAATTTCCTCTTTGGGAGAATCTTCCGCCGCCTTTTGAGGAGTTGGAACCTCTTCATCGCCAGCCACATGGTCTGGAGACCACCACTTGTCTTCCTCCTCCCTTATTTGTTACTCAACAATTTCCAATAATCGCCATCTTTTCAAGTCATGCTCGGAATTGATATTTTGACTGAGAAAAAACAGCCTCAGACACTCCGAACATTCTTCAAGTGGAGGTCAGAGGTCGGTATATCCCTGCACGGGTGGCAGAGTAGCTATGCAACGGACTGCAGATCCGTGGACCCGGGTGCAAATCCCGGCCTGTGCTCCAATTTCCTCCTTCTGAGAATTCTGTGTTTCGATTTCTAACAGCCGTTGATATCTGAGACCAAATTTGGCGTGGTGATGCCGATCGATGTTGTATGGTTCAAGAGAGATTTACGAACTCTCGACCATGAACCTCTACTGAAAGCAGCCGCATCGAAAAACAAGGTTCACTGTATCTTCCTGATTGAGCCAAGAAGACTCCAACAACCAGATTGTAGTCCAATCCATATTCAATGGGAGCTGGACTGCGCAATTGAAATCAAGCAGAAAATTGAATCTATCGGAGGCAGTTTCGAGATAGTCCATTCAGAAATTGAAAATTGTTTGAGTGAATTGAATGAAGAATATGAAATTCAGAATCTCTATTCACATGAAGAAACGGGATTAGAATGGTCCTATGATAGAGATATTGCCCTCCACAGATGGTGTAAATCTAGGGGGATAAAATGGACGGAATTTCCATCCAATGGAGTTGTGCGCGTTCTCCAGAATCGTAATACTTGGAAGAGACAAAGAGACTCTAGAATGAAACTCGAATTGAGAGCAGCACCAAAGAAGATTGTTGGGATTGATAGAGTCACAGAACCTCCAAGTCTTGCTGAGATTGGCATTTTACCTAGGGGCGTAATCAATAGACAGCAACCCGGTGAAGACGCTGCTTTGGCCTGCCTGAAATCATTCCTTTACGAGAGAGGAGAGCCATACAGGTGGGCTGTTTCCAGTCCGATAAATGCCGAAGAGCATGGTTCCAGACTCGCCCCTTACCTTAGTGTCGGATGTATATCCGTAAGGAGGGCAGTTCAGAATACAAAGAATAGAGTGAACCAACTTAAGGCAATCAAATCGCAAGGAGAAGACATAGGAAACTGGCTGAAAAGTCTCTCATCATTCCAGAGTCGGCTAGCTTGGCATTGTCATTTCATTCAGAAGTTAGAAATGGAGCCAACTCTAGATTACAAGGCCCAAAATTCAGTAATTGATTCTCGCCTAAATAGAGAATTAGATGAAGCAAAATTCGAGGCATGGAAAGCCGGAATGACCGGCTGGCCCTTCTTCGATGCTTGCATGAGACAATTGAATTCAACAGGTTGGATTAATTTTCGAATGAGGGCCATGATTATGTCAGTAGCATCATACAATCTTTGGTTACCCTGGAGAGAAGTAGGAAATCATCTTGCAACTCTATTCTTGGATTACGAACCAGGAATTCATTGGTCACAGGTTGGTATGCAATCAGGAACAACAGGAATCAACACTGTTCGTGCATATTCTGTTACAAAACAAGGAAAGGACCACGATAAAAATGGAGATTACATTAGAAAATGGGTCCCCGAATTAAGAATGGTTCCAACAAAATATATCCATGATCCTTGGAAGATGTCTGAAGAGGAACAAACCAATTTTGGTTGTAGAATTGGAGTAGATTATCCTGCTCCGATACTTGACGAAATGGAATCAAGGAAAGAAGGGATAAAGAAAACATATGCTGCAAGAAAATCGCCTGAGGCAAGAGAGGAAAGCCAAGCGGTGTATCAAAAACATGGTAGCCGGAGAAGACCTAGGAGGAGGACCTCAAAAAAGACCCAATCCTCAAATGGAACTAGGCAGACAACCCTGTTCTGAACTTGATTATCCCATAGCGGAGTAAAGACAGATTGCGATCAGTGTTGGCAATACAATCATTGGAAGTTTTGGGATATCTGATGTAAATCCTCGGAACTTTGCGCTGGCAATGGTAACGAAAAATGTAGCAAGCCCAATCACAGTTCCAATCAGAACCGTTTCAGTAGCAGTACCTTCGTCAAGATTCAGGCTACAATATAGATTTAGCAAACCAAGTGCCATTATTCCTCCACCAATCGCCAATCTGCTAGCGGACATCTCTCCACTATCTACCCCCTCAACATCTCCAAAGATGTCCTTGTTGAATCCGACAGGATCCACATTCATTCTCAATCCAATTAGTACTGTGATACCACCTACAATTTGCATGGCAAGTATATTTTCCATGGATTTCTCTAGATTTGGCGGCTATTGATGGTATTCATTCAAAGGCGTAATTTTCTCCCATCCATTCAAACAGAGTACCCAATATCAACCCCAGCTCATATCCCTTATCAGAAAGTGAATATTCAACTCTAATTGGAACCTCAGGATATGCCTCTCTCTTCAACAATCCAACTTTGACCAGCTCTTCCAATCTCCTACTCAAAGTTGTAGAAGTAATCGATATTTTTCTTTTCAATTCGTTAAACCGAATTGAAGAATGTGATTTTTTCAATAAATACAGAATTTCCAAAACATGTGATTTACCCAATAATACAACGATGTCCTTTGCGATAGATTGCAAACAAATTGGTTGATGACTCTCCTGAATAGTAGGTTGCATAATGCAACCAACTCGGTGTTCTATATCAACTTGCAAGTATCGATTAAGGTACTAGGATTTCGAATAGATACTCGCCACTTCAAGTAAGGATGCTCGATGCGAACATCATGACAAAGTGTGGATGTGGAAGATCACCGACGGGAATGTGCAAAGGTTGGCATGGTCTTTCAAAAGAAGAGTATGAAGCTAAATTGAAACAATACAAAGAAGATAATCCGGAGGTTTGAGCATGGCTAGAAATTGGAATACAATCCTCAGGTGGGTGCACCTTATTTTTGGATTCGGGATTTCAATTTATTTTGGAGCAATAACCTTCAGTGGAGACACAGGCTATTGGAATGATCAACCAGGAGTAACTAATTTTGTAGCAACGGCAGTGTTAGGAATCGTATTTTGGACTGGAATAATCAAATGGCAACTCCCTCGGATAAAGAAATGGAATCGAACTCGAAACAAGAATCTGGAATGAAAATCTTACTCAGAGTTTCCATTCCATGTCATAATGAGGGCCTATACCCTCGATATCGTAAACATCTGATATGACAATAAAGCCGCATCTCTCATACATCGGTACAGCCCTAACTCTAGCATTACACCAAATTCCTGAGCCCTGGCTTTTTGCGTATTCTTGTAATCCTTTTACTATGTCTGAACCAATTCCTTTGTTCCTGCGGTCGGGTAATACCGCCATCCCTCTTATTCGAAATTTACAGCCATCTCTTTCATCCACTTGTAGCGTAGAACACCCCACTAGAACATCTTCTTCGAAAGCGCATAGGAAGGTAGTTCGGGGGTCTTCATCAATTCCAGGATAGTGTTCAGTTCCTCTCGGTAATCCTTCACGAAGGACATCGAACCTCAAATCAAGATGGGCTTGGTCGACGGATTTTTCCCAAACCAAACCATTCTTCATAATTCTGCCAAAAGGAACCGATGAATGACTTTTCTGCTTAGTCGATTTGAAGGACAGATACCTATTGGAAGTGTCGTGGCAAACGAGACGGAGGTTAGTGGATCCATTCCAGCAATCATCGGCTCTCTTCTAATTCTCAACACCATGATTCTAGGTTTTTCATTCCCTGGACCATGGGACTCAGAATCCTTTACCTTAGGAATAATTGGAATGACAGGCCTAGGGTTTTGGTACGTTGCTTGGTATCGATTTACATTCAATCGGAAAGGCCTGATTCCTTGGTTAGACAATTGGCAAGATCCTGAAAAATCCTCAAAACAGGTTCTTGCAGTCGGTGTTTTCACAATAATTCTCTCATGGGCAGCAGGAAATCCTCTGCTGGAATATCTTCCAGAACCAACCGGATTGGTTTTGCTACTAATCGGCCTCTTGATTTCTCTATCGGGTGTGTACTCAATGTTAGCCTTAGGGCCTCTGGCAGACAAAAGTTCGGAAGAATAAGCAGATTATCTCTGACCCGGCTTCCAAAATTGCAACGGCAATGGCTCTTGGCCACTCATCGCTCTGAATGCTAAATGGTCAGCACGCTCATTCCAACGATGTCCACGATGTGCTCGAACATGTTCTCCAGATAATTCTCGCAAACTTGAGACTTCATCCCAAATCGCCCTCACATGTGCGGCCAGGTCACGATTTTTCTTCGCTCTCCAACGTCCATTGGCAATATTGAGTGCATATTGTGAATCGGCGCGAATGACTACCGAACTACCTCCTCCTTGCTTCAGTAGCCAACTGAGAGCAGCTGCGATGGCACTCAATTCAGCAGTATTGTTTGAGCCAACTTCAGCCCCGATGAAAGCATTCGAAGACTCGTCTGTAATTACTGAACCCGAACCTTCGGTGACAATTTCACCTCGACCTCTTCCTAGGCCAGTATCGCCTTCAACGACACAGAATCCCCAGCCAGCAGGGGTTTCTGCAGTGACATTTCGATTTTCTTCACATGAGCCATCCACGTAAATGTGGAGGACTGCAACCACGATACTCACTCACCAATCAGTTCGCTATAGGCTGCTGCGTCGAGAAGGCTATCTAGCTCTCCAGCATCACTGATTGTCATCTTCCAAATCCACCCATCACCGTATGGATCTTGGTTGATTTGTTCCGGGGCATCCTCGAGACTTTCGTTGGCTTCAGTAACTTCACCTGCAATTGGTGCGTAGATTTCGCTAACCGATTTTACAGACTCGACACTTCCACAGGACTCCATAGCTCCAACTGACATTCCGACTTCTGGTAATTCTACCCAGACAACATCCGTTAGTGCGTCTTGAGCGTAATCGGTTACCCCAATAGTGGCCATGTCGCCTTCTATTCGAATCCATTCATGCTCGGGTGTATATCTCAATTCAGCGGGCACTTCGCTCATGTTATCGAGTGTGCGAGTCTAGAACGATGGGTCAAGGTTTCGATTCGTGAACTAGACTCAATCGAGTAAAGAATTCACTCTTCTTCACCGTATTGCTCCTCGAGATTCTTCTTCTCAAGTTCGGCCCAGCGGGAACCAAGACCCTCATCACTAGCTTCGAATCTCTCTTCCTCGAGCCGTTCTCTCATGACCGATTCGGGCTCTCTGCTGAACCATCTATCTAGCATACCGCTACCGTAATCTTTGTCTGCTGAAAATCGTAAAATCGCGAGACCAATCAAGCATAATAGCACGATTGCTGGTAGTACCAGGGCGATCTGACTAGTACTGTTGCACGTATCTCCTTCGCAGCCGATTAATTCGATACTCCCCTCAGCAAGCGCAAGTGCAGTAAGGAATGCTGTAGGTATCATGATACCAATCAACACTCGTTGAAGTCGGCCCGCGGGTGAATCCATCTGAGTCTCTGAGCAACCCAAATGGCATGAATGCCTCGCTTAATCAGTAGGTTTCTCTGACCAATTTGTGAATCTTGTAAGGAAGCAGAGCACGATTTACAGGTGTTACTTCGAGGATACGTGCATCGTCTCGCCTTCGAATATCTTGTAGAAGCGGATGTCGACTCTTCTTGTGCAGGGTTAGAATTGTTGGCATATCTGCCTTCAGTGCTTCTCTGACTATTTCGACAAATTCTTCACTCTCGACTGAGAACTTACCTATTTCATCAACGACCAACAGCTCACACTCATCCATCGTTCGCTGAATTGCGGCGACACCGATCTCATCGAGTGCTTCAGGATTAATTCCATACCCTAGAATTCTTGTTCGTGAGTCAATTTCTCGGTGTGCCATGACCGCAGAATCACCGGTTACTATGTCCACACATTCGAATCCAACACGTTGACCATCTTCCATTATTGTTCGAGTTTTCATCCCTCCAACAATTGGCTTTAGATTTGGGTCTTCGTTACGTGCCCTCTTCTCCTGTTTGCGCTCTTCGGTGATCATACTGACAACTTTTTCCAAGACGGCGGACTTACCGGAACGCGGAAGTCCAGTTATGCCGATTTTTGGATGAATTCCCATATTCTCACCTCTGACCCTTATGTTGAACGCGACGGAACGGCCCTGCGTACGCAATGTAGACGTAATAACTAGTTTGGTCAATCCGATTCTATTACTCCGCGTAACGGAAATTAATTTCCGGACTCAAGCCGACTACTTTCCGCTAAACTGACACAAATCGAAAATCGAACGACAATCAGTGAAGCGCCCGATTCAACGAAGTTCAACTTGAGTTACGCTAACCGGTGGTGGGAATGGTAAGTTCTCAATTTCGTAGTTGTTGACGTTGTTATTGGCTGCCCAAGCTCTTGACCATAGGTCTAGGGTATCGGAATTGAGATGTTCGGCCAACCACAACAAACCTTGCTCTAGAGTTCCATACTCTTCAGCTAGACTATCTTGTACGGCCTCTGGCAGTTCTAGGAAGTTCACTGAGTTACCAAGAACACAGTCTGGTGGAACAACGACCCAACGAAGTCTCCTATCTTGCTGTGCATTTACAATTGCCTGGCAGGCGATGCGACTAATGCCTCTTGCATCTATTGGTCCTTTCCACATTGCCTGAGAACGCTCCAATGCGTCTCTAGGGATAGATGATGTGTATCCAGGGTGGTTAATGGACACCTTACCCTTCTCCAGACTGAAGTGAATTCCTCGAATAAACGGAGTTCCACGTGATCTCGGCTTCCAATCACGAATGTCTTCGGACCAAGTGGTCTGGTCTATTTCACCTACACGCACACGGATAGGGTCGCCACTTGGATTCAGCCAATTATGGTCCTCAGATAGTCGAGGTAAATCAGCCAATTGTGAAATCGCATTCAGCACCTTACGCCGCTCATGTTCTTTTCGAGGCATTCTAGGGACAGCCCAATTTGTATCAGTCCAGGTAGCCCATGTGGAGCGCTCCAATTCCAATTTAGGTGACTTAGGGTCGAGTCCAGCTGATGGAAGTACATCGGTTGACTCAAGTGGGCCCCAACTGGTTAGTTTTGTAGTCTCGCCGCCAACTGAAATTGCGATGACTAAAACGCCTTGCGATACACCGGGAAAAACCCTCTGACTCTCAGGGAACGACCAAGCGGAATCCCAATTATTTCTCTCAACCATCAGTCGGCGAAGTGGTATACTGCTCTTCTCTCGTAGCAATGAATCCGGAACAATCATTCGAACTCGACCGCCTTCTTCAACGAGTTGCAGGGAGCGTTCTAAGAACAAACGATACAGGTTTACATTTCCAAGAAGTGTACTAAATCTGAGTCTACCATCCGGTTCTGTAATACTGCGCAATTCACGAGACAATTCCTTGCGCAGGTGGCTTCCATCAGGGTGACCTCGGAATCGATCTTTGATTCGAAGCCATGGAGGGTTGCAAATCAGTAGTCGAGGATTTTCATCCCAAGGCCAGGACCCTCGTAGTGCATCTCCTTCTTGCACGCTAGTTTCAAGCAATTCTTCCGCCTGTTTTCTTCCAATTCGAGACTCGTCACCTTCGCCGTCCAACTCAATTAGTTCCGATTTTGCAAGAACCAATAGTAGTCTTCTGCGGGTACAGCGAACTGCAATATCTGAAATATCCAAGAGTTGTAATTTCGAAAGCAGACGAATCGTATCCTCCTTCTTTGTAGCGGCAGGCAAACCATCGATTCTTTCTGAGTGAACTTTCAGCAGACGCTCTGGGAATAATCCAGCTCCAACTGCAGGGTCTGCAAATGGAAGTGGGATTCCAGAGGCGGTCTTCTTTCCGGCGGTTACCGCCTCATCAACCTCGTCTCCATCATCTTTCGAATTAGCTTCATTCATCTGTGCTGCGAAAGCACGGAAGCCAGGTGGCAAGGCTGCAAGGGAAATTCCAGTAGGCACTGGTTGTTCGCCATCTGCACCCCGTTCTCCTAACTCATCAGCTAACATGGCATCCGCAAATCGAGCAGGAGTCGCGTAAGCCCCGCGCGGAGACCGACCATCGATTTCGGCATCATAGCGAGCCAACATATGGTCTAGAACAGCGCCAGGATTGGATAGAAGCCCTGCAGGTAGAGTAGGCCAATCATTGGGCATTGTAGCGGCAATTGGAATATTATGCCGAATCGATTCTTCCCAAGCATCTAGCCAACGTTCAAGCTGTTCAATCCTATTCTCACACGACCTATCCAGTCGCGCATACCATCCCGAAGCGTCGCTAACCATGGCACCGACGCGCTCTCCCACATGGGTCTCTACTTTGAATGGAACGGTTGCAATCAACCTCACTCGAGGTGGTTTTTTAGGGGGTAAATCCAAAAAAATCTTGCTCAATTTCGATAATTTGACGATGTTGTAACAAATATGCGATTGCCTCATCGACTTCATCAACCGAAATCCCCATCGGTTGCAGAGCATCAATAAAATCATCAAAATGCACAGGGCTGTCGTCTTCCAAAGAAGCAACCTCAATCGTTCCTAGAATGTGTTCTGCAACAATTGCTAGCAACGGGTCATCGTCAACTCCCATAATTCCGCCAGAAACCAAGGGCTCGTCGTTCTCTTCAGACCGCTCTTCTGACTTTTGAGACGTGATCGATTTGTCGAATATGTCGAAGAGATTTTTCTGATGAGGATCTCTTAACAATTCAGGCCCAGCAACTTCTCTTTGTCGCTTCAGCTTCTTTACCAAAGTCTCTATTCTGTGAAGTCGCTGTTCAAGTCTCAGACGCTCACGGCCAAGATGAGCTTCGACCAATTCTAATTCATCATCCGCACGTTCTTCCAACCATGCCGCTAAATCCCAAGTCGGGTCGATTCTCAACATAGTATCCCATAGACGAACTAATGAATCTGGCAATGTGTTCACGTCTATCCGTGAAGATTCACTACCCTCCTCGCCGCTGCGGTCCATGTCCCCATGTTCGCGGTGACCGTCTATCAAATATCGCCTTGGAATTCCTCGTTGAAGGGTTTCTTTGCACGAAGGAATGGATGGGTTGTATTGATGAATGATGAGCAACTGCCTGAGCCGGATGTCAGCCTACCGTCTAACCATATTGGCCGGCGACGGAACCGGGCCAGAAGTCATCGCCGAGGCGCTGAGGGTAATCGAAGTCTTTGAGGAAAATAGCCCAGTTTCATTTGAAATCACCGAAATTCCATGCGGAGGCCAGTATTATCTCGAAACTGGTGAGGAGTGGCCAGTAGGTTCATTCGAACACTGTAGGGACAATTCGGACGCGATTCTTCTTGGTGCTATTGGCTGGCCAGATGCTAGATTGCCAAATGGTGACATGGCAGGCGGCCAAGTCATACTTGGACTTAGGAGCGGACTCAAACTCTATGCTAATGTCCGTCCAATCAAACTTTACCCGGGTGTAAAACACAAGGTACACGGAGTGCATCAACAAGTTTGGCAACCAGATATGGTTGACATGGTAATGATTCGAGAGAATACCGAAGGCCTCTACCACTCTCTTCTACGTAGAATGGAACAGAAGGCCAAGGGAGAGAGGGACGAGCCGATTGTAATCGAAGAATTCCCTGGGCTTGAAGGAGAAGTAGAATGGGATCCAAGACCAATTTCCCGTAAAGGAAGTGAGCGAGTCATCAACTTCGCATTCGATTTAGCTCGCCATCGCCATAGAAAAATGGGAGTCCCCCAATCAGTAACTTGCGTTGACAAGTCAAACGTAACACGTGGGTGTAGATTATTCAGAGGGATTTTCAATGAGATTTCAGAAGAAAATCCGGATATCGAAACTCATGCAGCATACATTGATGCATTCACAATGTGGCTAATGAGGGATCCAGAGGATTTGGACGTCGTAGTCCTTCCAAACATGTTTGGTGATATCGCCACAGACCTAGCAAGTGTCTTGCAAGGAGGGCTCGGTATGGCTGCTAGTGCAAATTTAGGCCCTAATCACATGATGTTTGAGCCAGTTCATGGCTCAGCACCAAAATATACTGGAAAGAATGTAGTAAATCCGATTGCTACTCTACAATCTGTACAGATGATGTTTGAGGCTTTAGCATACAGAAAGAAAGACGCTCACTTGGATAAGTGTGCTGACATACTGCAACAAGCAATTCAGGAACATTTCGAAGAAGGCGGAGTAGTAACCTACGATCTTGGTGGCGATGCTAGTACTTCCGAAGTCGGTCAAGCCATCGCGGACAGATGTAAAACAATGCTAGAGAAAGAATTTCAGTAGACTAACTGAACTTCTGAGTCAGCGCTCAACTTGATTACGCCAGGCGGACCACTCCACTCGATTTGTTCATCGGCGACGATCAGAGCATTGTCCCCCTCACTGTAACCAAGTGTTGATTTAACTGATGCAAATGAGCAGTAAAGGACTGCGTTTGCAATGATATTCTCCATCAATTGAGTAATGAAATTTGAATCAGGCCCCATCTCTTGATTTAGTTCTTCGATAAATTCCTCATCCAACAATCTTGTTCCCGCTCCGGCAAAGAAAACACTGACTTCATGGCCGTCAGAGATGGCCTGACCGACGCATGCTAAGCCTACGATTGACCTAAGAGGGTCGTTTTTTGGTTCGGATACAAATTTGAAGAAATATTTCTTGCCCATGAAATTCCGAACTTAACTTGGTATTTGATTTGATGCTTGAGCCATTATTCCAAGCGCATCTCGTAGGGCTTGGCCATTATCCCACTGCGAGATTTCAGGCTCCTCAACTAAGGCAGAACATAGTTCTGTCATTGCTCTGCTTACTTCATCGACAATGGTAACATGTGCCATTCTCGCAGTCCTTGAGAGCGGATTTAGGTCGATGACCAATACTTGTTTTCCTAGTGCTACCAAAGCCTCGCAGCGATCTCCATCTTCCAAAGGCACAAGCACAGCATCAGCTACCTCGATGCCACGAGAACTGCATATTGAGCGAGGCCCTTCGAGCCCCTCAATTCTTCCATCAGCATCTCCTCCAAGGATCTCGACAGAGTTTACAATATCGGGCCACTGCGAATCATCCCAACCAAGAGGGGGGTCTTGGTTAGCAACATTGAGGCGCAAATTTTCAAGTGTTGAAATCAAATTCTCCATCCTTTCAGGCGTTCGATAGTAAATGTTGACTTCAACTGGACATCCGATTATTGCGGCTGCGCGAATCGCCTGCTCTCCCGCTAATACGGTGGTGTTCCCATTGAGGGAAATGACTGATATCTCGGCTTTGAGTAGCCGTGCTGCCGTTTCACGAATTGCTTGTGAGGCGGAATCACTAGTTCTCTCTCCCAGAAGGTAATCAAAAGCCTCTCCTCTGCCATGAGCAATCAATGCAGATTCGGCAAGTAAGCCTTGGGAAGCCGCCTCGGTCAATTTAGCTCTAGCAAGTAAAGAAGCCTTCCTTGGGTGGGAGTCGGGTATCTCTCCCATTCAAACACCACCAACAATTTTCATCGATAGATCGAGTGGAGAAACGCCTCGATTTAGAGCACTAGTTGAGACTAAATCAACACCCGATTCAATCCATTGTCCAAGATCTTCGTGCACAACCCCGCCAGAGCCTTCCAATATACACCATGCACGTAGGTTTTCTTGCATCAGAATATGATGAACTTCAGCACAACCTTTCGGACCCATATTGTCTAGCAGTAAGACTATTTTTTCACAGCCGCTACGTTCTATCTGTAGAGAATCCCATGCTTTTACTGCG
>Ga0181576_10001490_pt1 | contig 17914 bp, 19 predicted proteins | sample 101ome_22_FD_132464 | JGI IMG/M metagenome (GOLD analysis project Ga0181576, IMG submission 132464) | Coastal salt marsh microbial communities from the Groves Creek Marsh, Skidaway Island, Georgia - 101412BT metaG (megahit assembly) | ecosystem: Environmental > Aquatic > Marine > Intertidal... | reverse complement strand
GGAAGCGCTTGGGAAGCCGGTTTTTTCGAGTAATTTTGCGCTTTCGTGGCATATGAAAAAGTGTGCAAAGCTATGAAAAATAAAGCATTTGCAACTTTATTTACGGTTCGCGGTTGCGACCTGCGAAAGCCAGTGTTCTTATGGGCGTCAATAAGGGCCGATAAAGATGGTCCAAACCAAACGGGGAGAGACGTGTGACTGATTTGGGTAATAACCAGTCGTTCGTGAAATTTGATCGCGTTCAAAAATCTTACGATGGCGAAACTCTTGTTGTGAAAGATTTGAACCTCGACATGCCGAAGGGCGAGTTCCTGACGATGCTTGGGCCGTCCGGTTCGGGCAAAACGACCTGCCTGATGATGTTGGCTGGCTTTGAGACGGCGACACATGGTGAGATCCTGCTGGACGGACGGCCGATCAACAATATCCCGCCGCACAAGCGCGGTATTGGCATGGTGTTCCAGAACTACGCCTTGTTCCCGCATATGACGGTTGCCGAGAACCTCGGCTTCCCTCTGGAAGTGCGCAAGCTCGACAAGTCGGTTCGGGAAGAGAAAGTGAAGCGCGCGCTTGATATGGTGCAGATGGGTGCCTTTGGTGGCCGTCGCCCAGCGCAGCTTTCGGGTGGTCAGCAGCAGCGTATCGCTTTGGCGCGCGCGCTGGTGTTCGAGCCTGAGCTGGTGCTTATGGACGAACCGCTCGGCGCGCTCGACAAGCAGTTGCGCGAGCATATGCAATTCGAGATCACCCGTCTGGCGCATGATCTGGGCATCACTACCGTTTATGTGACCCACGACCAGACTGAGGCGCTGACCATGTCTGACCGCGTGGCGGTGTTCGAAGATGGCCGTATTCAGCAGCTGGCGCCGCCAGATACCTTGTACGAAGAGCCCGAGAACAGCTTTGTGGCGCAGTTCATTGGTGAGAATAACACCCTCGAAGGTGTGGTTACGGAGATCAAGGGGCCAGACCTTTGCGAGGTGAAGCTGGATGGCGGCGAGATCATCGACGCCAAGCCTGTGAATGTCTCGCAGGTGGGTGAGCGGACCCGCGTTTCGATCCGGCCTGAGCGGGTCGAGATGAACAAGGATCGTTTGCAGGCCGGTGCGCATACGCTGAAGGCTGAGGTGCTGGAGTTCATCTATATGGGTGACATTTTCCGCACACGCTTGCGGGTTGCTGGTAACGAGGATTTCGTGGTTAAAACGCGGAACGCGCCCGATCAGGTGCGTCTGACACCGGGTACACAACTGGAAATCGGTTGGTTGCCAGCGGATTGCCGCGCGCTCGACGCGTAAGAGTATTCTGGCGGGGCGCGGGAAAGCTGTGCCTTGCGAGAGTTCGGGTAAACTCGTGGCCCGCTTCGAGAAATCACGAGAAAAAGTTTGGGAGTTACTATGAAAAAGACAACGATCGTTTCTGCGGTGTCCATCCTCGGCCTTACGGCTGGATTGGCGCACGCAGACGGCCATATGGCCACTGGAGATTTTACTTTTGTTAGCTGGGGTGGTGCGTATCAGTACAGCCAGACAAAAGCTTATGTAGAGCCTTATTTGGCAATGAACCCAGGTGTCAACATCATTTGGGAAGAAGCGTCTGGAGAGGCCGTGGCCAAATTGCGGGCAATGAATGAGGCCGGCAATTTGACTTGGGATCTGGTCGACGTGGTTGCCGCAGATGCACTACGCCTCTGCGACGAAGGTCTGGCGATGGAAATCGATCACGATGAACTATTGGCCGATGCACCTGACGGTACTTCTGCATCTGACGATATGGGCGACTTGATCGTAAGCGACTGTTACATTCCGCAGATCGTTTATTCTACTGCATTTGGATATCGTACCGATGTCGAAGAGTGGAATGGAGCGACACCAACGCAGCTGTGCGATATTTGGGATTTCGCAACCTTCCCAGGGACGCGTTCGATGGAACGTAACCCAATCATGAACATGGAATGGGCGCTGGTCTGTGATGGTGTCTCGAAAGATGACGTATACGATGTACTTGCTACTGAAGATGGTCAGGAACGTGCGCTCAACAAATTGAGTGAACTGAAAGGTAAAACGATTTGGTGGACCTCTGGATCTGAGACGCCGCAGCTTCTGGCAGATGGAGAAGCTGTCTTCGGTTCTGGCTGGAACGGTCGCTTGTTTGACCTGATTGAAAAGGACAAGCAGCCGGTTGCAATGATGTGGGACTATCAGGTCCTTGATATTGATGGCTGGATTGTACCCGAAGGGCTGCCGGCCGACCGTTTGGCGCGTGTTGAGGACTTTCTCTATTTTGCCACTGATACGCAGCGTCTTGCAGATCAAGGCGCCTATATTTCCTACGGGCCGGCTCGTGCGTCTTCCGCGCCGCTGGTTGGAACACACGCAGAGCTAGGCGTTGATATGGCACCACATATGCCCTCTGCTCCCGCCAACATGGAGAACGCATTTATTTTCAACTACGAGTTCTGGGCTGATTATCGCGACGACATCGACGCGAAGTTCCAAGCTTGGCTTGCTCAATAAGCCTTTACAAAAGGGAGGGGCCGAGTGGCCCCTCCTGACCAAGTTTTTCAGATAAACCGGCGGCGAAACGGCCGGATATCATAATCAAGAGAACACCGACGGGGTACACATGAGTGATACGACATCCTCCGGCCCAATGCTCGCTGCTGATGGCACGCCGCTAAAGACGAGCCTCGCACGCGCCTTGCGCCGCCAAAAGATACGCGCGTTAGCACTGATCGCGCCGCTTTTGATTTTCGTGGTGGTAACATTCATCATCCCGATCGCGACAATGCTGTTCCGCTCTGTCGAGAACCAGATTGTCTCCGGCACCTTGCCCGAAGCGACCTATGCGTTGCAGGAATGGGATGCGAATTCGACCGAGGCGCCTGAGGAAGCCGTTTTCCAAGCGCTGTATTTTGACCTTTTCAGAGCGGCTGAAGCCAAAGAGCACACCAAGCTCGGCACCCGCTTGAACTATGAAATGACCGGCACATCGTCGCTGTTCCGGACCTCTGGCCGGAAGCTGGGCGACATCGGTGAAGAATGGCAGGACCCGATCGAAGATATCGCGCCAGCGCTGAAGGACGGCGAGACATGGTACGCCATGCTCTCAGGCTCGGGCGGTGAAGCGGTTCTGGAAGCGCGGAGGGCGCTTTGGAACGGAATGGCGCCTGATGAGTTCAATGGCGATGTTGGGCTGACGCTATCCGCCGATATGGTTGAGATGCTGCCATTGACGACGGCCGCCTATGCGGACTGGGCGATTTTCGAGGCGCTGGAAGAGGAACGCGATGTTTCCAAGCGCGATCCGTGGGAAGCGGTTTATGCGGCGCTCGGGCTTGACCTGCGCAATCCGGAGACGGTTGCGGCGGTGAATGCTTATTCTGGCCCGCATGCAGAGGATTTGCAGCTGGTTGCGGCGAACCTCGACCAAATGCCTGATCTGATGTTCCGTGACGCATTCGCTGATCTGGACGAAGACTGGCTTGATCCCGAAGTGTGGAAGACGATCAAGATTTACAGCCCTGATTACACCTCGGGTTACTTCCTGAATTCCATTGACATGGAAAAGGGAACCGATGGCGCGCAGATGCGGCCGGAGAACCAGCAGATTTACATCAAGCTGTTCATCCGGACGCTGTGGATGTCTCTGGTGATTACCGGCAGCTGCATCCTTTTGGGCTATCCGGTTGCATGGATTTTGGCGAACTTGCCGTTGCGCACGGCCAACGTACTTATGATCCTTGTGCTTCTGCCGTTCTGGACTTCGCTTCTTGTGCGGACATCCGCTTGGAAGGTGCTTCTGCAACAGCAGGGCGTGATCAATGAAATCCTTGTCTGGCTTGGCTTTGTTGATGATGCGAACCGCTTAATCCTGATGAACAACGCGACAGGTACGGTCATTGCGATGACTCATATCCTCCTGCCGTTCATGATCTTGCCGCTCTACTCGGTGATGAAAACCATCCCGCCGAGCTACCTACGGGCGGCGAAGAGCCTTGGCGCGACCAACTGGACAGCTTTCTGGCGGGTCTACTTCCCGCAGTCGGTACCGGGTATTGGGGCGGGTTCGATCCTCGTGTTCATCCTCGCAATCGGCTACTACATCACGCCCGAGATCGTGGGTGGCACGGACGGTGTCTTTATCTCCAACCGGATTGCTTATCACATTTCCAGCTCTCTCAACTGGGGCCTTGCTGCTGCGCTTGGGACGATCCTGCTGGCGGTGGTTCTGTTGCTGTACTGGCTCTATGACAAGATCGTGGGCATTGATAACGTGAAACTGGGGGGCTGATTGATGGCATATGTAGGACCTTCTTTCCGTCCGGAACTGATGAGCTTTACCGCGCCTTGTACGGCGGCTCTTGGCGGCGCCTTCGGGTTTGTCGTTGGCAATGCCTTCGACAACCATCCGTGGATCGGTGTGCTCATCGGTGCGGTTTTCGGGTTTGCCTTGGCGGTTGTGCTCAACAGGTTTGCCGTCAAGCGGACTGTTGGGCGGTGGGCGACGATTGCGCTCTGTGCACTGGCCGGTTTCCTGTTCAGTAACCTCGGTGCTGCCGTTGCAGGCGCTTTGATCGGCGCGGCGCTGAGCGGGTTCTTCTATTGGCTCGATACGGGCGCCTATCGCAAGAATGTGCCGATCTACTACACCGCGCGGGAGACGCTCTGGTACAACACGTTCTTGTTCATCTGCGGTTTGGTGTTCTTCTTCCTGATCGCGCCGCTTCTGCCGGTGATGTGGCTGTCATTCAACGCGGAGGACTTCTTCACCTTCACGCCTGAAATGTTAGCCTTTGATCCGGTGGGCTACTCGCTGAAGCATTACCGGGACTTCCTCGGCACGGACGAATGGATGGTGCCGCTGAAGAACTCACTGATCATTGCGCCGATTGCGACGGTGATCTCGGTGAGCCTCGGGACGCTCGCGGCGATTGGTCTTTCGCAATCGCATGTGCCATTTCGGCAGACGATCATGGCGATCATGATCTCGCCAATGATCGTGCCACTCATCATCTCGGCAACCGGCATGTTCTTCTTCTATGCACCGCTGGGGAATTGGCTGGAGGCAAACCTTGGGCTGAACCAGTCCTTTGTCGGCTATGTGAAGGTGATCCTCGCGCATGCGGTTCTGGGTGTGCCGTTTGTGATCATCACCGTGACGGCGACGCTGGTCGGCTTTGACCGGTCACTGACGCGTGCGGCGGCGAATATGGGGGCCAACCCTGTGACCACCTTCTTCCGTGTGCAGATGCCGCTTATCTTGCCGGGTGTGATTTCGGGTGGACTTTTCGCCTTTATCACATCTTTCGACGAGGTTGTGGTGGTGCTCTTTGTTGGCTCTGCTCAGCAGCAGACCTTGCCGTGGCAGATGTTCACCGGTCTGCGCGAGCAGATCAGCCCGACGATCCTTGCGGCAGCGTCAATCCTTGTGGCGATCTCGATCATGTTGCTGACGACGGTTGAACTGCTCCGTCGCCGTTCGGAGCGTCTGCGCGGGCTGTCCCCGGGCTGATCGCGGATCAATTCAGAATGATAAAACGCCCGATCATGTTGGTCGGGCGTTTTGATTTTTGGCTGGCATGCAGGGCTGATCGTTGACGGTATTCATGTTGACGACGAGATGATTGCGTTGGCGCGGCGCGCGCGGCCCGAAAAGGAGAGGTTGTTCCTTGTCTCTGATGCGATGCCAACTGTGGGCGGGCCGAGCCATTTCAGCCTGTATTCCGATGAAATATCAGTCAAGGACGGGCGGCTTGTGAATGCGGAGGGAAGTCTCGCTGGGGCGCATCTGACGCAGGCGGAGGGACTTTATCGTTACGCAAATGTGATTGGGGTGCCGCATGCGGAAGCATTGCGGGCGGCGATTACGGTACCGGCGACGGTGATCGGTTGTGCGCAATTGGCGCAGATTGTGGGGCAGCCCATAAGCGACCTGATCCGGCTGACGCAAGATTTGCGTTTTCAGGGTTATCTGGACCTTTGATCCGGTACATTGCTGTTAATGAGGGTATCGGCGCCTAGTCGTGCGCAGCAAAGAGAACCTTTTGAATGCGATTGGCCGCGTCTGTGAGGAGTGGCAAGCGTTCGAGCGCGCCTTCGATAGAGATGCGTTGCGTCGGGCCGTGGAAGGCCAGCGCGGCTAGGAAGCGGTCAGCGGGATCGTAGATCGGAACCGCGATTGCCACCATGCCATCAAAGAACTCCTCTTCATCAAGCGCATAACCACGTTTGCGGATGTCGCGCAGCTCTTTGAGCAATGTATCCGGCGTTGTGTGAGTGCGCTGAGTCATCTTGGTGAGGTCGAGCACCGAGACAAAATTTGTACGGATCTTTGGCGAGAGGCTTGCGAGAAAGCACTTGCCGCTGGCGGTGCAGTGGAAGGGTACATTCGTCCCGATCGGGAGCTGAATACGGAAGGGCCAATCGGTCTCGACACGATCAAGATAGCGCATACCCGCATCTTCGGCGACGACAAGGTTGACCGTTTCACCGACTTGCGCAGCCACGTCGAGCAGGATCTGTCGGCGGGCAATGTGATCCCGCGAATTGTACAGCAGGCCGGACCCGAGCTCGCGCAGCCGGCGGGCGACGTGATATTTGCGCGAGTTTTCGTGGCGGGTGAGAAAACCCTCGGCTTCGAGCGTTGCGCAGAGCCGGTGGACGGTTTGCTTGGGCAGGGCGAGGTGTTCGTTGATCTCGGTTGCCGTCATTGGCGCATCGCTTTTGCCCAATACCTCAAGGATCAGGAGCGTTCTGAGATTGGTGGGGATGCGTTCGGAATCAGGCATCGGACCTTTGCCAGGAAGAATAAAGTTGATTGCTACACGAATCATTGTACGCTCAACGTAAGTTAAAAACGAGACAAAAAGTCTCATTTTTTGAAAAATGGCGAAAAATGAACTTCGACTTCATCGTTGTAGGGGCTGGATCAGCTGGATGTGCGCTGGCCAACAGGCTGTCTGAAAGCGGCCGCTACAACGTTGCCTTGCTGGAGGCAGGACCCGTCGACCGGAACCCGTGGATACATATTCCGGTTGGTTATTTCAAAACGATGGGGAACCCGCGCAGCGACTGGTGCTATAAGACGGAGGCTGGCCCAGGCATTGCGGGGCGGTCGATCCCATGGCCGCGCGGACGTGTTCTTGGCGGTTCAAGCTCGATCAACGGTTTGCTTTATGTGCGTGGACAGCCGGAGGACTACAACCAATGGGCGCAGTTGGGCTGTACTGGCTGGAGCTGGGAGGATGTTCTGCCGTATTTCCGCCGCTCCGAGAATTGGGAAGGTGAAGATGCGACCGGTTTGCGGGGCAAAGGTGGCCCGCTCTCGGTGCAGAATTCAAGGATCCAACGCGAGGTTGTCGATCTGTGGATCGATGCCGCGGAAGCTGCGGGATATAAGAAAAACCACGACTATAACGGCGCCGATCAAGAGGGTGTTGGATACTTCCAGCTGACCATGAAGGGCGGGCGGCGGTGTTCATCGGCAGCGGCTTATCTGGCGCCGGTGCGCGGGCGGAAGAACCTTGAGGTGATCACCGATATCCAGACAGAAAAGGTGCTCATCGAAAATGGCCGCGCCGTAGGGGTGCGGGCGCGGCACAAGGGGAAGATGGTCGATGTGAAGGCGCGCTGCGAGGTGATCCTAAGCGCGGGTGCGATCGGTTCGCCGCAGATTTTGATGCTGTCGGGTGTTGGTGACGGAGAAGAACTGTCGCGGCACGGGATCGCCGTTAACGCGGACCTTAAAGGCGTTGGCAAGAACTTGCAGGATCATTTGCAGGCGCGGCCGGTGTTCAAGACAGACATCAGCACGATCAACACCGAGATGAACAACCTGTTCAAGCAGGCATTGATTGCGGCGGAATATGCGCTGACACAGCGCGGGCCGATGACGATGGCGGCAAGCCTTGGCACTGGCTTCCTGAAAACCGACGAGCGGCTGGAAACGCCGGATATCCAATTTCATATCCAGCCGTGGAGCGCGGACAGCCCTGATGAGGGGCCGCACAAGTTTTCTGCTTTCACGGCATCGGTATTGCAGTTGCGTCCGGAAAGTGCCGGACATCTGGCGCTGCGTTCGGCCAATATGGATGACCATCCGGAGATTCACCCGAACTACCTTGCGACCGATACCGATTGCCGGACCATCGTGAAAGGCATTCAGATCGCACGGAAAATTGCCAATACCAGCCCCCTCAGAGCGCATATTTCGGAGGAGCATGCGCCGGGTGCAGGGGTCGGTGAAAACGATGAGGAGGCAATCCTGAATTGGGCGCGGCGGACCTCTGCTACGATCTATCACCCAACCGGAACGTGTAAAATGGGGGTTGACCCGATGGCTGTTGTCGACCCCTCATTGAAGGTGAGGGGGATAGACGGGCTGCGGGTCGCGGATGCGTCGATCATGCCGCTAATCGTCAGTGGAAACACCAATGCGCCAGCGATCATGATCGGGGAGCGCGCCAGTGCACTCGTGCTGGAGGAGGCGCGATGAAGAATTAGGCAGGGGAAACTTTGCCTTATGGCCGAGGGGAAGAGGAGCCCCGTTTCGGCAAAAATATGTGGTCAGGTGGATGCCTTGAGCCATGGCCGCAAAAAGCAAATCATGAGGGCAACACATCAAGGGAGGAAATTTGATGTTCAAATTTAAACACTTGGCAGCCGGTGTGACCGTGCTGTCACTTTCCGCATCGGCCGCGATGGCCGAGAAGGTGCTACGCATCCAGTCGGTGCTGCCGAACACAGCTGACGAAGTCTACATGCTGTAGGATTTTGGCAGGGATGTCGCCGCTGTGACCGGCGGGTCTTTGACCATTGAAGTTCTGCCGGCAGGTGCCATCGTTGGTCCGCGCGACGTTCTGGACGCGGTTGATGCAGGTCGTGTCGAAGGAGGCTTTGCATGGACCCACTATTGGGGTGGCAAGCACGTTGCGGCCAACCTCTTTGGTGCGCCTGTTGCGGGTGCCGGTGTGGGCCTCGACAACATCGCATTCCTGAGCTGGTTCCAGTATGGCGGCGGCAGGGAGCTGTATGACCGCCTGTGGGATGAGATGGGCGTCAACGTGAAGGGCTTCCTGTTGCAGCCGGTTGGTCCAGAAGCGCTTGGCTGGTTCCCTGAGCCGATCGAGACGATGGATGACTTCCGCCAGATGCGCTTCCGCGCTCCTCCGGGCATGGTTGGTGCAGCTTATGCTGACATCGGTGTGCCTGCTGTTGCGATGGGCGGCGGCGATATTCTGCCCGCTCTGGAAAAGGGCACGATCGACGCTGCTGAATGGTGCTGATCGGGCCGCGCGGCGGTGCGCGGGATGCGAACATGGCGACGCCGGCGCCACTGCCGCCAGCATTCCCCGATCTGGATGTGACCGTAGCGCGGGCCGAAAGCCTGCGCCCTGACATGCCTATGGCTTTGGCGGGCGGCGGGCATGTTACCGGCTACCGCGAAGAGATCGAGAGCACGGAAGTGACCGTACTTTCGCTAAAGGATGGCGCTCCTGTCGCGGTTCAGCGCGGCAACATTACCTATATGGCAGGGTGGGGCGATGACGCGGCGCTAGACAGGCTCGTGGCGATGATAGCTGCTTAGGCTGGTGTGCCCGTAACGCCATTGCCGGATGGCGTGCGCGTAAGGGAAACCGCGACGGAGCGCTTCTGGTTCAACTATGGGGCAGAGCCGGCGGAATGTCCGGCTGGGGTGCTGCCCCCAGCTGGTGTCCTGCGTGAGGCGAAAGTCTAGCGAACTTTGCCAGCGACCCGTTGGCAGGAGGATTGCTTTTGGACAGTGACGCGGCGCGCCTCAAGGGAGCGGGTCGGTTAGGTAGAGCTTTACCTTTAGACCGCCATGCGGGATCGGTGCGGTTTCGTGGGCAAATGTGAGCCCTGTTGACCGCGCGAGGGGGGCGTCGGTGGTGATGATGCCTACGCGCCAGCCCGAGAATCGTTCCTTCATCACGCGCCCGAAGCTGTCGTAAAGGCCGAAGAGCGGTTTCTTGTTGGAGACGCGCGCACCGTAGGGCGGGTTGACGATCACCAGCCCTGCGGGGCCTTCGGGGCGCTGCAAATCAGAGATGGCAGAATGGCTGAAAGTCGTGATTGCCTCAACGCCTGCGCGCGCGGCATTGGCCGTGGCCATCCTGACAGCACCTGAATCACGGTCAGAGCCGTGAAAATGCGGCGTTATGCCATTGCTGCTTGGCCGGTTGCGAAGCGCGGCCAGCGCGGCGGGGTCGAATGTCGCCAGATGTTCGAATGCAAATTCTCTGGCGCGACCCGGTTCGAGCCCTGCCGCGATTTCTGCCGCCTCGATGACAAAGGTTCCGGAGCCGCACATCGGGTCGAGAACAGGCTCGTTGCCGGTGTAGCCGCATTCGGTGAGAAAGAGCGCGGCAAGCGTTTCGCGCATTGGAGCCTTGTTCACGGCTTCCTTGAACCCACGCTTGTGAAGGGAAGGGCCGGATGTATCAACGCTGAAGGTGACAAGATTATCATCAATGCGCACCTTCAATGTCAGGGGTGCTTCGGCTGAGATGGTTGCGCCCAAGCTCTCCTTCAGCGCGGTTTCGATGCGTTGGCTGGCTGCTCCGGCGTGGTAAATCTTTGATTTACGGGTTGTGACCTCGACGCGCAGCGGCACATCAGGGCGCAGCACGTCTCCCCACGGAAATTTGCGCGCGCGTTTATCCAGCTGTGCCAAGTGAAAGGCGCGGAAGCTGCCGATGCGGGCGAGCACGCGGGTGGCGCCACGGAGCGTAACATTGGCGCGCCAGACATCCGACCATTGTCCCTGGAAAACCACGCCCCCGGGTGTGATCTGCGGGCTTGGGAACCCTTTATTCAGCACTTCGGTTAGAAGGGCGTTCTCCAGCCCTGGTGGGGCCACGAGGAAGATCTCAAAAGCGGGGTCTGGTGTTGTCATGCCTGACCCATAACGCGCAATAGGTGCGGGGGCGACAGGAAAACGCTTAGGTGGCGGCGCGACGGCGCCGCTGGATCAAGACGATGATACCGCCCAGTAGGACAACCAGACCGTAATCGATGACCGGAATGCGGACGACTTCGTTCAAGTATTCCCAGCCACGATCACTGTATACCAGTACAGTGCCCCCGACGAATGCTGCAGAGATGAGCCATTTCACCCAAGACGGAAGGCCGAGGCCATGCATTTGGGTCACGACGAAAAGCGCGAGAAACCCGAAGAAGAACATCGGCCAGAACTCCTGACCGGCGACGATGGCAACCGTTACCCCGTGGATGACAACGGAGAGTTCGAGCGCGACGGTCCACCAGCGATTGGTGTGAACGCGGGTAAAAACGAAGGCGCCCTGAATCATCAGAAGGAACGTGTAGACGAAGCCAAGGACATGGCCTGCCGTGGTTTCCATCGGGTGGAACCAATATGTGTAGGTGACGGCCCAAGCGAAATAATATCCGTGGTAGCGGATCAGCCATGTTCGCGCAGGGGCTAGCCATTGACCACCCTTGCCGAAGAACAGCCCACGGCGCGGCGCTTCGATCATCAACACAATCACCAACAGGAAGATCACCGACAACTGCGAGGAAAATACGGAGGTATCTTGCGCGAGGCCATCATACCAGACCGCAGTTTGTAGATAGTGCAGGGCGGCAAATGCGCCGGTCCCAAAAAGACCAATCCAGTTGACCATATGCATCTTGCCGCGATCTCGGAGTTCGTCTCGGTGAACAATGGCGTAGCGGATAAGGCCCCAGAAAAAGATCTGATGGAGGATGTAGAAGCCCCATGCCGTCGCGCGGGACCAGAAGGTGGGTTCAGGGAGCTTCCAGTAGTACCATGCCGCACCCTGATCTGGCAGCAGGTCAATGGCGGACAGGCGTGGCTCGAGCAGGAGGATCGACAGAGACACGAGGACCGCTAAAGATACAGCCGCCCAAAAGGATTTCCAAAGAACCGTCATGTTAACCAACCTACACCAAAAACTTGTACTAAATACGGCGTGAAGCTGTGCGTGGATCAGAAATTGGGCGTCACGTTGGGCAGGTTGAGTGCCTTGATCAGTTCACGCAATTCACGCCGCGCGGCGACGTTCGAGATGTTCAGTTGCGAGACGCCGAGATCACGCAGATCGAGCAGCGTCAGCCCACGCGGGAAAAGTTCGCGGAAGATGACGCGCTCGTTAAAGCCGGGCGCGGTGCGGAAACCGATGCGCTTGGCGAGCTTTTCAAGGACGCGCTCCATCTTTTCCTTATTGATCATTTGTTGCGCGCCGAGGCGGTTACGCAAGACGACCCAGTCAATCGGGGGCAGACCAGCCTGCGCCCGCAACTGACGCGCGTTCCAGACCATTTCGGAATAGACAGACGGGCCGGTAATATTTTGGCCCTCGTGATCGGTGTGCGCGAGGAGGTCGAAATCGACAAAACTGTCGTTGAGCGGGGTGATCAGCGTGTCTGCCAGCGAATGCGCCACCTGACTGAGGCGCGTGTGGCTACCCGGACAGTCGATCAGAATGAAGTCGCATTCCGGTTCCAGCGCGGCCACCGCCATCGAGAGGCGATGATCGTAGATATTGTCGTTCGGGCCGATGCTGCTTTGGTCGATTTCGGGTAGGTCCGAATAGAGCGGTGTCGGTAGCGCCAAGCCTTCGCGCTCCATATAACTCACGCGGTTACGGACGTAGCTGCCGAGACTTTTCTGCCGCAGGTCGAGGTCGATGCAGCCAACGCGATGCCCCATCCGAGCGAGCGCTGTCGCGACATGCATGGAAACGGTTGATTTACCCGCTCCGCCCTTCTCATTTCCGACGACGATGATATGCGCCACGATCCCTGCCTCATGTGCTATTTGCGCGGACTATATGGCCTGTGACCATCAAGGGGAAGCGATGGCGCAAAATTCGGTTGAAATCAGCTGTGGAAAACTCGGGCGATCAGTTCTTGGCTGCGTGGCGAAACGCTTTTGAGTATTCAAGTGGCGAGACATTGAAACGCCGCTTGAAGTTGAGAGAGAACGTATCGGCGCTGGCAAACCCGCAATCGATGGCGATTTGCACTATTGTCTTATTGGTTTGAACAAGCTGGATGCGCGCGCGTTCGAGGCGCAGGTTCTTCGCGTATTTTTGCGGTGATTGGCCGGTATACGTCTTGAAGAGACGTTCCATTTGTCGCCGTGAGATCGCGTGGCGGATTGCAAACTCGTCGCCGGTCATATCCCATGTTTCGGGGTCTTCTAGGTCTTCGAGGATGCGCAAGAAACGCGCGTTCCGAACGCCGTAGATATAGGCGAGCGAGGCGCGCTGTGTTTCGGAATCACTCCGCATCGATGTATGAAGGCACATCTCCATCACAACATTGGCTGCAAGCGGCCCAAAGCGTTGGCGGATGATCGAAAGGATCAGGTCGGTGGATGCTGTGCCCCCGGAACAGGTCATGATCTTGCCGTCGATGGCATAGAGCTTTCTGTTGGACATCAGCTTGGGGTAGCGCAGTTCAAAGGACTCGGTGTTTTCCCAGTGCAGCGTAAAGGCGCGGCCTTCGAGGATGCCGGCCTCGGCAAGTGTATAGGCGCCGGTACAGATGCCGCCGACCGTATTGCCGTGACGCCACGCCTTGCGCACGAGGGCAACCACTTCAGGACTGAGAGATTTCTCGGGTTCGACACCTGCGCAGACCATCAAAATGGCGTCGCGCGGGGGGGTGGTGGCGGAGCCGTCTGGGAGAAATTGCAGACCGCACGAAAATTGCGCAGGGGCTCCATCTACCGTGACGACCCGCCACGAAACGAGGGGACGCCCGACAAGCTGGTTCAGCACGCGGAGCGGTTCGATCGCGGAGCTGAAGGCCTGCATGGAGGCATTGGGCAGCACGACGAACTCGAATGCGAGCGGGGCATCCGCGACCGCCAGTTCGATTGTGGCAACACCGCGTGGCACCTGCCGCTGGGTGGTTTCTGACATGATGAAGGGTGTCCTTTGTTCATCGAAAGAGGCGGAATGATAGCTCATTAGCCGAAAATGCCGGAGTGGTGAATGGCAGCCATGCAATCAAAGACCTTGACTAGTGAGCGCGGAAGGCCCATGTGCAGTCAATCCGAGACGTCCTGCCGCGTGAGCAGAGCATCAATGGCATTGCCGAGGTGCGAGACGCCGGATGAACGTGGTTCCCACAGTCACGCAGGGGTGCCGCGCCGGTCGGTTCGACGGCATGAGGCCATCGGATCAGCATCGCGCGCAGACCTGCAGACGGCCAGCGATGGATGCTGGCGTTTGGTGCATGGTGGTTTGCCATGCCGATAGGATAAATATGGATTTTGATATGCTGGGGCTCGCGCCCCGACTCGTGGCGAAGCTCAGTGAGCTTGGCCTGACCGACCCGACACCGATTCAGAAACAAGCAATCCCTCACGCGATGAACGGGCGTGATGTGATGGGGCTGGCCCAGACCGGCACCGGAAAGACGGCTGCCTTTGGCCTGCCGATGCTGGATGCGCTTCTCAAGAACGGATCGAAGCCTGCCGCGAAATCGGCCCGTGCGCTGATCCTTGCGCCGACGCGCGAATTGGCGAAACAAATTGCCGATAACCTTTCCGCTTTCTCAGAGGGAACGCACCTGAAAACTGTGTTGGTTGTGGGTGGAGCTGGAATCGTTGGCCAGATGCGGCGACTGGAGAAGGGAACGAGCATTCTCGTTGCGACTCCGGGACGCTTGATCGACCTGCTGGACCGCGGTGCGGTGCGTCTGGATATGACGGAATTCCTCGTTTTGGATGAAGCCGACCAGATGCTGGACCTCGGTTTTATCCATGCGCTGCGCAAGATCGCGCCGCTGTTGCCAAAAGAACGCCAGACGATGCTGTTCTCCGCCACGATGCCGAAGCAGATGGCCGAGCTGGCGGAAAGTTTCCTGACCAACGCGATCCGCGTGCAGGTGAACCCTCCGGGGCAGGCGGCGGACAAAATCGAGCAATCGGTGCACTATGTTGCGAAGGCCGTGAAAACCGATCTGCTGATTGAATTGCTGGATGGTCACCGCGACGAGATGGCGCTCGTCTTTGGGCGCACCAAGCATGGGATGGAAAAGCTTTCCCGCCAATTGGCAGCGAAGGGTTTTTCGGTGGCAGCGATCCACGGCAACAAAAGCCAAGGGCAACGCGACCGAGCTATCAAAGATTTCCGCGAGGGTAAGACCAAGATTCTGGTCGCGACTGATGTTGCAGCGCGGGGCATTGATATTCCGGGTGTGCGTTACGTTTATAACTATGAGCTGCCGAATGTGCCGGAGAACTACGTCCACCGGATTGGCCGGACGGCGCGGGCAGGTGCGGACGGAATGGCCGTCGCATTGTGCGCACCCGACGAGATGGGCGATATGCGTGATATCGAGAAGGTCCTGAAGGGGCCGATCCCTGTTGCGTCCGGTCGCCCTTGGGCACCATCTGAGGAAGAAAAGCCGAAGCCGCGTGGCGGGCGCGGTGGTCCGCGCCGTCACGGTGGCGGGCAGAAGCCTGGCAATACGGCGAGCAAGCCGCCGCGTCATAAGCGCCGCCGGAAGCCGGCTGGTGCACGCAGCGCGGCATAGGGCGTGCTGTCTGCATTCCACAAGACTTGAATACAAAAACGCCGCCCCGAGGGGGCGGCGTTCTTTCTTGCCAATTACGCGGGAGCTTAGAAGCCCAGACCTGCGTATTTGTTCTTGAACTTGGAGACGCGGCCGCCAGCGTCGAGTAGACGGGAGGTTCCGCCCGTCCATGCTGGGTGCACGGAGGGGTCGATGTCGAGGGAAAGCGTGTCGCCTTCCTTGCCCCAAGTGGATTTCATCTGGACGATCGTGCCGTCCGTCATCTTGACGTCGATCATGTGGTAGTCGGGATGGATGTCTTTTTTCATCTCATCGTCTCCTTACGCTTCAGCGCCGCCAAGCGGCTTGTAGTTCGACTGCTCGGCGATCCGTGCGGACTTGCCGCGGCGCGAGCGCAGGTAGTAGAGCTTCGAGCGGCGGACACGACCACGACGCACAACGGTGATGCTGTCGATGTTGGTCGAGTAGAGCGGGAACACACGTTCCACGCCTTCGCCGAAGGAAATCTTGCGAACGGTGAACGAGCCGGCAATGCCTTGGCCGTTTTTACGGCTGATGCAAACGCCTTCGTAGTTCTGCACACGGGTACGGGTGCCTTCGGTCACCTTAAAGCCGACGCGGATGGTGTCACCGGCTTTGAAATCGGGAATGTCTTTCCCGAGGGCGGCGATTTGTTCCGCCTCGATCTGTGCGATCAGGTCCATCTGATCCACTCCTATGATTGCTTGCGGTTTGTTCCGCAAAGTTTGCGCGCCCTAAGAGCTCTTGGTCTTCTTCCGGGTCCGCGTACTGCGCCCGCCAGAGATCAGGTCGTCGTTGCTTGTATCGCAGTACTTTGGACAAAAACTGCCGAAGAAAGCAGCTCCAAAAGAACAACGGCCCGCAAGCCGATTCCGGCTGTGGACTTGCGCCGTATCAGGGGTGTGGTCCATGTGATCAAGAGGGATGTCGCGCCATATGAACGCGGTGTAAATCCCTGCCGACGAGGGGCTAGTCGCCCTTGGGATCAGCTTTCTGCGCTTGATATGTTTCCCACATATCGGGGCGGCGGGATCTGGTGAGCGCCTCGGACTCGGATTTGCGCCACTTTTCGATTTCGCCGTGGTGGCCAGACATCAGGACAGGCGGTATTTCGCGGCCTTGCCAGATGGCGGGGCGGGTATATTGCGGATGTTCCAAGAGCCCGTTGGAGTGGCTTTCTTCGTCGATCGAGCTGGCATTGCCCAGAACACCGGGCAGGAGGCGAACCGTGGCATCGAGCACCGCCTGCGCGGCAATTTCGCCGCCGGTCATGACAAAATCGCCAAGGCTGATCTCTTCGATGTCGAAGTGATCCAGAACGCGCTGATCTACGCCTTCGAAGCGGCCGCACAGCAGAGTCACACCGTCACATGCGGCGAGCCGACGCGCCATCGCTTGGGTGAACGGCGCACCGCGCGGGGAGAGGTAGATCAATGGCATTACGCCGCGATGCCGCTGTCGTGCATGGTCAACGGCGCGTCCCAGAACGTCAGCGCGCAGGACCATGCCAGCGCCGCCGCCGGCTGGTGTGTCGTCAACATTGCGATGTTTGCCTTCGCCGAACGGGCGCAGGTCGATGGTGTCAAGCTGCCAGCGGCCATCTTGAAGTGCCTTGCCTGTCAGGCTTTCGCCCAAGGTGCCGGGGAAGGCTTGGGGAAACAGCGTGATAACCTGAGCCCGCCATGCGCGGGCCAGTTCCGGCGTTTCGCTCATCAGGTCGCGGGGCTGTAGGGTCGGGCGTATCGACTTCCGGCCGATGGCCTTGAAACTGGTTTCATCGCTCATTGGCGGTTCACTCGAATAGCCCGGCGGGAGGATCGGCGATGATCCGGCCGGAGGCGAGGTCTACGGTGGGAACGGCGGCTTGAGTGAAGGGCAGAAGAACGGACGAGCGCGCACCGGGGCTGTGAACTTCGAGAAGGTCTGTTGCACCATGGTTTTGAACGGCACGGACCGTCCCGAGTGCGACGCCGCCGGTATCAAAAACCGTCAGGCCGATCAGATCGGCATGGTAAAACTCGTCATCCGGCAGGGATGGCAGGCACTCCCGTTCGGCATAAAGATCGGTGCCCTTGAGCGCGTCGGCGTCTTCTTTGGTGACGATCCCGTCGATCCGGGCTGTGAGGCCGTTTTTCGTCTGGCCTGTGAGGACGATGGTGGTGAAGCTGTGCGCGCCGTCGGCCGTAAACAGAGGCGTATAATCTGCGATGGCTGCGGGTTCGGCACAGTAGGATTTAAGACGCACCTCTCCGCGCACGCCAAAGGCACCGGCAATTGCGCCAACGATGACCCGTGAATCACTCATTGCTTCGCTCCATAGCAAACGCCTGCTGACCATG
>Ga0181576_10001488_pt1 | contig 17925 bp, 16 predicted proteins | sample 101ome_22_FD_132464 | JGI IMG/M metagenome (GOLD analysis project Ga0181576, IMG submission 132464) | Coastal salt marsh microbial communities from the Groves Creek Marsh, Skidaway Island, Georgia - 101412BT metaG (megahit assembly) | ecosystem: Environmental > Aquatic > Marine > Intertidal... | reverse complement strand
TATCTCATTTTTACGCAAGGTTTTTTCTTTATACATTTTCATATCAGCAATCTTGAGTAACATCTCGAGATTATCGGCATCATCCGGAAAAGTTGCGATACCAACACTGCCGCCTAAATGCCAGCTGGTCTCGCCTAAATCGGTCTCACCTAGCATATAGGGCTCAGCGAGTTTTTCATTAAGTTGATCGACAATTCGTTGCGGATGATGACGACCACCGGCAGGGTCAACATTCGTTAACAAAATAACAAATTCATCACCGCCGTAGCGCGCTACGGTATCTGAATTACGCGTGCAATGAAGCAAACGTTCAGCCGTAATCTTTAAGGCTATATCGCCCATATCATGGCCTAATGTGTCATTCAGTGATTTGAAATTATCCAGATCGATAAATAACATAACGACCTGGGTGTTATTACGCCTGGCCTGTTTAATCGAGGTTTCAAGACGATCCAGCAGCAAAGTACGGTTAACCAGACCGGTTAACCGATCATAATGAGCCAGATAGCGTAATTCTTTTTGTTGGTATGAATTTCTTGCTGCCGACATAACCCTGGCATTAAGCTCAATCCGGTTAAAAGGTTTACGTATAAAATCGACAGCACCGGCGTTATAGGCCTTTTCAAGAACGGCCACATCATCATCACCGGTTATCATAATGACCGGCACTGAAGAATAAACATGATGATTGGAAAGCTGTTCACACAATTCATCCCCATTCATCTCCGGTAAATTAATATCCAGAAGAACCAGGTCACAAATCGGTGCTGAGACGCCCTCGGTTTCAAATAGCCTGGTAATTGCCTCTTCGGCAGAAGATGCCTGCCCCACTACATCAAAACCAAATAACTTTAACGTTGTGGTTAATGTTTTCAGGTCAAAATCATTATCATCAACAACGAAAATCCGAAAATCCTCTATGTTAAATTCTGTCAGATTTATGCCAACATGCAGGCTCACAAGCTTTTCTCCATCAAAAACTTCACGCTCTGGGTTATAAAGTTATTTAAATAACTCCGGCGCAAAAGTTTGTTTAATCAATTCCATCTGATCATCGGGTAAAGGTCTATCCTGCTTAACTGATGGAATCACCAGAAATGTCGGTGCAGGTGGCGGCGGATAAGACGCAACAACTTCATTCGGCGACTTATCTGTATTATGTGACATTTCTTCAGTCGCTTTTGTGAGCTCAGTCACATTTTTTTCACTTTCTACTTTGGCAATTTCGGCTGATGGCGTTAACTGCAGTTCAGCCAGCGGAGCATTATTTTCGATTGTAACGGTTTCAATTTTTATCCGGGGCTCGGGCGCTTCTACAAGTTCAATAACAACGGGATCTGTAGCTTGCTGAGATTTATCATTAAAGACGGTTTGTACATACCAGGAAAAAGATAAAAACAGTCCTGCAGCAACTAACAGCTTGATGATCACGGCTAGATCTTTGGAAGGCTCTGTAGACACATCAAGTATTTCTGTTGGTGCTGGTGTTACGGCTTTTTGAACGGTTTTGTTTGATACATCCGGCTCTTGATGAGCTTTTGTATCGTGGATTTCGCTTTTAGCACCCTCTTCAAGTTTGGGTTCAGGCTCAGGTTCGGGCATAGGTTTAGGTTTGAAAGCTATATCTTCTTCAGCTTCCTTTAAAGCATTCAATTCAGCTTCATTAAGAACCAGCGCAGAGTTCACATTAAAATCATCAGTGCTCTGCGCAGTCGCAGCATGAGAAGCAAAACTATCAAGATCGTGACTATCGGCTTTCAGTTGAATACCTTTTTTACTCACTGCTTTTTTACGTGAGACCGTCTTTTTGGCGACTTTCTTTTTAGCCGTTTTTTTAGCGACTTTTTTCTTGCTAGCCTTTTTTTTCGCCGTGACTGTCGTTTGGGCTTCAGTGTTCTCTTCGGTTTCTTTGTTATCGTCAGACATGATCTATATGAATATAAAGTTAGTTTTTAGACTGTTTAATAAGTTTATCGTAAATCCAGCCAATATTTTCAGGATTATCATCAAGTTGTATCTTAAGCCAATCATTCTTTACTGCAAGTCTGCGAAAGCTTTTACCCTTCTTAGCCTGTAAAACAATCTGATTGGAAATGCCCGGACCTGATCGGATATTAGCAACGTCCGCCGAAACAACAACATATTGTGCAAGCCAGTCAGCTTTGGAAAGTTCCGGATATTTACTGTAATAATCGCGGTCTGTTTCCAGAACCAGTCGTTTTACTACATCTTGAGAATCTTCATGGCCAGCCAGCGCCGCTTTTAAAAACCAGCCAAAAGCTTTGTCAAGATCATGCTTGATACCTTCGCCGGTGGTGTAGGCCATGGCAATCGCAAATTCAGCATCGAGATGCCCATTGTTTGCCGCCTGTTGCCACCAATAGACGGCCTGACTTATATCAACATTCAATCCATTACCGTTTGCATATAACCAGGCTAGATTAAATTGGGCATCTGCATGCCCTACTCTGGCTAAAGGCTCCCACAAGCAAAAGGCCTTGGCATAGTCGCCATTGGTCATATGCTCCAAGCCTTGCTCAAAATCATTGGCATGCACAGCCCCTGATAGAGATATAAAAGCTGCAAAAAGGTAATATTTAACTTTAATTTTCATTTTTATATTATTGATTTTATTGTTTATTTATTTAATATGAGATATCAATTCCCTTGCCCGCTGCATGCCTGATGATAAGTTCGACTCAATTTCGTCCATCGTAATCGGCCCATCAAGAATACCCGCAGCCCAATTGACTGTTACCGCGCAACAGGCATAACAAATCCCGACTTCTCTGGCCAATGCAGCTTCAGGCATCCCGGTCATGCCTACAATATCACATCCGTCATTTCGCATGCGTCGAATCTCGGCAGCAGTTTCCAGTCTCGGTCCCTGAGTAGCACCGTATGTCCCGCCGGGCAAAACTGAAAGACCGGAAGAGTTGCCGGCATCGAGTAAGGTTTGACGTAATTCTTCACAATAAGGATCGCTGAAATCAATATGCGTAACCGGCCCCTGATCATCATCGAAAAAAGTATGCTTGCGGGAATAGGTATAATCAATAATCTGATCCGGAACACAGATAACTCCGGGGCCATAATTATCGGTAATACCACCGACAGCAGCCATGCCAATGATTTTTTTGACGCCTAGCTCTTTAAAGCCCCAGATATTTGCCCGATAGTTAACCAGGTGCGGCGGAATCACATGCCCTGCTCCATGCCTTGGCAGAAAAACCATCTCAATACCATCAAACGTCCCATGTGAATAAGGACCGGATGGTTCGCCCCAGGGCGTATGCACCATTTCACGACGAGTTACCTTAAGCGCCTTAAGCGCAGTAAGCCCGGAACCACCTATTATGCCGATTGCTTCCATATTAAACCTGTTCGAACCTGTCTTGATTACATGCCTTTAACGGCGTAAATAGCCGGTAAATGGCGCAGGTAACCACAATAATCCATACCCATACCGAAAACATAACGATCTATGAGCTTTAGACCGATATAATCAGCTTTGAAGCCATTGGTACGATCATGCTGTTTTTCAGCCAAAACCAGTGTTTTTAATTCTGCAGGTGACTGTTTTTGTAATTCGTCCACAATCGCTTCGAGCGTATAGCCTTCATCGAGAATATCATCAATGACTAACACGGATTTACCCGCTATCTCGATATCATTGCGTTTGAGCCAATGCAAGTCACTACCCGATGTTTTTTCCCGATATCGAGTGGCATGCAGATAATCAAAACGGAACGGGAAAGTTAGCCGTGTCATCAGCATGCCGGCAAGTACTACTCCGCCATTCATAACTGTAAAAATGACGCTATCTTTCCCCGCAAAATCAGCATTCACTGTTTTCGCCAAGTCATCAAGGCAGACGGTGATTTCCTCAGCTGAATGTAGTAAATCCGCGTTTTCTAAAGTGTGCTGTGCCTGTTTGTAATCGATAGCCGTGGTCATCAGGTGTAATCCGTAGGGTCATCTAAAGATAAAGTTAAGGTCTGGTCAATCTCCAACTCAGACAAATGACGCATGGCATTCTGGTAACGCGGTTGCAACCTTAAACGTTGTCTGGTCATTTGATGACGCCCATGCATTCTTGCCAGACGCGACTGGGAAACCGGGTTGGAGTATTCAACCAGTGCGTCCAGCACGGTTTCAGCCGCAGGCTGATTATTACAAACCAGAATCATATCGCAACCGGCCTCAAGCGAGAGATTGGCCCTATCTACATAGTCACCAACTGATTCAGTCGCTGCCATGGTCAAATCATCGCTGAAAATAACGCCCTGGAAAGCCATTTTTTTACGCAATACGTCTTTTAGCCAGAATGCGGAAAAGCCTGCCAGATGAGGATCAATTTGATCGTAAATAACATGCGCCGGCATAATGGCATCCAGGCCCGCCTCAATAAGCTCGGCAAAAGGCAGCAGATCAAGCGCTTCCATGTCTGTATAGGAGCGGTGATCTACAGGTAACTCATGATGCGAGTCAGCTTCGACACAGCCATGTCCGGGAAAATGCTTGCCGACAGAGGGCATGCCAGCCTCATGGGCACCTTTCATCCAGGCTCTGGCAAGTTGGCTGATTGCAGCAGGATTTTGATGGAACGCCCGATCACCGATAACCTGACTTAAACCACTGTTGATATCCAGAACCGGCGCAAAACTGAAATCCACACCGACACTTCGTAACTCCGAAGCCATCAACCAGGCAATATCTGCGGTGATACGCAAAGCCTTCTGATGATCGTGCTGGTATAAATCACCAAAACGGGCAGCAGCCGGCAAGCGCGCAAAACCCTCCTTAAAACGCTGCACTCTGCCGCCTTCCTGATCAACGGCAATTAACAATGCAGGCTTGCGAATTTCGTGTATTTGACTTGTAATCTGTTGTATCTGCTCGGGAGATTCGAAATTTCGACTAAACAAAATGACACCACCCGTTGCCGGATGACCAAGCAGCTCTTTCTCTGCAGCGGTAACTTCTGTACCCTGCAGATCTAACATAACGGGTCCGTGACTCATCGTAATAACAATTGGTTTTATACTATGCGTAACATACTGGTTTTACTTTTACTTTTCACGTTTATTTACAGTTCTGCCCAAGCTGAAGATGAAAAAAAAGCAGATGATATCGTTTACCAAAATGCCTATCTGGAAATCTCACCGGATATCGTCAGTAATGTACAAGGTCAGGCAAAATATATCCGTACCAGTATTCAGTTAATGACCAATCGTGCTGATCTTTTATGGGAAGTCGAACCGCATATGCCCCTGATTCGACACACATTGTTAATGTATCTAGTTGATCAAAAAGGGGAAAACATTTCCACACCGGCTGGTAAGGAAAAGTTGCGCAAGCAACTGCTAAAAACCATTAACGAAGCTTTGAATCAGCATACTGCGGACAAAGACATCATGACTGACCTGTTTTTTACTTCTTATTATGTAAAGTAGTGCGGTGCTTCATTTTGCTGTCATTACGGTCACGTAAAACATCGCCGAGCGAATTCACCGCGAAAACCAGGCTCGCCAAAGCAAGTCCCGGCACCAGGACCATGTGTGGCGCAATCAGCAAATAACGACTGCCATCTCGTATCATCAAACCCCAGGATGCTTCAGGTGGCTGTATGCCAATACCCAGAAACGACAATCCTGCTTCAGCAATAATGACACTTGCCATGGCGTAAGTTGCTTCGACAATCAGCGGAGCACTTATTAGCGGCAAAACATGTCTAAGCACAATAACATGAGGTAAAACTCCCATAGAACGGGCAGCCAGAACATGTTCGCGATTTTTCATCGCAAACACCTGCGCCCGGGTAAGACGGGCAAAACTGACCCAGCCGACAACAGACAGGGCAATAATCAGGTTGCTGATGCCCGGGCCTAGAATGCCGGCTAAAGCCATCGCCAACAAAATCCCCGGAAATGCCATAAAGACATCAATCAGCCGCAACAGCAAATGATCAACAGCACCGCCCACCCAACCGGCAATAGCGCCAATAAAGATACCCAATATAGCGGTTGCCAAAGTAACTGCAACAGCAACCAGTAACGATATCCTCGCCCCATAAACCAGACGAGCCAGTTGTGAACGCCCCAAATCATCCTGCCCGAGTAAATGCTCAGTCGTTGGAGCCTGTAACATGCCCTGCAGATCAATATGGGTAATATCCGGCGGCTGCAGTATTCCGGCAATCGCGATCAATAGCCAGAAAACAATAATGCCAATCGATAAAGCCTGTCTAGTCATGCAGGCGAATCCGCGGATCGACCCAGGCATAAGCTATATCTGTCAGCGTATTAACCAGAACATAGAATATACTCATCACCAGTACAGTCATTTGCACAATGGGGTAATCACGTTTTTGAATCGACTCAATCAGTAGACTACCCAGACCGGGCCAGTCAAAAACGGTCTCAGTCACAACGGCTCCACTCAATAATGCACCGATCTGTGCACCCATCACGGTCATCAAAGGTATCCAGGTATTAGCCAGAACATGTTGGTAAACAACTCTGCCGGTACCCGCGCCTTTGGCAATTGCCGTTCTAATATAATCTTCTCCCAGTACCTCCAGGACAGTACTGCGGGTCATGCGCATGATGATTGCCATCATCGATAATCCCAACGTCAGTGCCGGCAAAATCACATGAACAGCCGAAGCATTTCCACTGACCGGCAACCAGCCAAGCATGATAGAAAACAACAATACCAGCAAAGGACCGAGTAAAAAATTCGGGATAGCCAAACCTGACATAGCCATCATCTGTAGTACGCGGTCTGTGCGCCGATTATGTTTAAGCGCTGCCAACAAGCCTAAAGCGATACCGGGAATCAAAGCTAATAAAAAGGCAGGTATGGCCAACCAGAGTGTTTGTGGAATTCGCTGATAAAGGATCTCGCTGACCGCAATGCCTGAGTGTAATGAATTCCCTAGATCCAGCTTCAATAGACCTGATAAAAACGCTTGCAGTTGTTGATATAAAGGTAGATCCAAACCGAGTGCACGGGTTAGGGCACGCCTGTCAGCAGATGACGCAGACTCACCCAGCATCACATCAACCGGGTCACCGGGAATCAGATGAATCAGGAAAAACACCAGCATAACCACACTGAACACCACCAGCAGTGCAGAAAAAAAACGTCTTAACACAAAAGACAGCATCAGAGAGTAATCAAAACCGGCATATTCACCTCAACCTGCTCAAATAAGGCCAGCAAATCACGATTACGCATACGAATACAACCATGTGACAAGGCAATGCCCATAGGTTCAGAATCAGGACAGCCGTGAATATAGATATACCGTCTTAAGGTATCGACTTCACCACCCCGATTAAAACCTGACTCACAACCGGTCAACCAGATAATGCGGGTCAAAATCCAGTCCCTGTCAGGATAGTCTGCGGCTAATTGAGCAGAATAGACTTCACCGGTCGGTCGCCTGCCGACAAAGACAGTCCCTGATGGACAGTTATGACCTATCTTGAGGCGTATTTTATGCTGTCCAAGCGGAGTTTTGCCGGAATGAGATTGCTGCCCTGTCCCGTTTAAAGCCGAAGAAATCGTATATCGAGACAGTAACTGTTGCCCCGAATAGAGATCCAACTGCTGTCTGCTAATATGGATAATGATTTTTTTATTGGCGACGGACATTGTTTAGCGCACTGTAATTACCATCGGCCTGTAATTGATATCCAACAATATCATTTTTCATAAAGGCCTGTTGATGTTCATACCATAAAGGAATATAGACAAGCTCATCATGCAGCAATGCCTGTAACTTATAATACAAATCTGCACGCTGATTTAAAGTCTGACCAGCGGCAATTTTGTCAAGTAACTGATCAGCTACCGGCGATTCATAACGACCTCGATTAGCACCGGCCGGCGGCAACGATGAAGAATGAAAAACCCGCTGATAAATATCAGGTGTTTTCACGCCAACCCATGTCAGGCTATACATTTGAAAATTACCCTTTTTGATATCACCAAAAAAAGTGCCCCAGTCATAACTCATTATCTTGACGTTTATTCCCACTTTGGCCAGCTGAGCCTGAATAATCGTCGCGAGTTTGATGCGAAATGGATCACTTGATGTTTTGTAAGTGATTACAAGCGGACGATGTTCATTAAAACCTGCAGCACCTAAAAGCTCACGCGCTTTTCCAGGGTTATAGTCTAAAACAGGCAATTGTTTATGCCCTGCCCAATGACCGGGAGGCAAAATAGTTTCAGCAGTTCTTGCAGCACCATGGAACACGTACTGAATGATTGCCTGACGATCTATCGCCATCGCAATAGCCTTTCTGATACGTGGATCACCGGTCAGCGGATCCGACATGTTAAAGCCGATATAACTAAAATTACTGCCCGCTTCGCTGATACTTTTGATATCAGGTGACTTTTGCAAATAGCCGGAAAGCTCCGGTGGAATATCATTCTGCAGCAAATCAATCTCACCGCGCATTAATTTCAATACCCGGGTTACGGGTTCTTTGACTCTGATAAATTCAAAATGTTGTTTGTCATCACGTCGAATCAGGCCGATTCGCTGATCAGAATCACGTTCTACAAATTCAAATTTACCAGAGCCAACGGGCTGGCGGTTAAAATCATGATTGTTAGCCATCAAATCCGCAGGCAATATCGACAACGTCATACGTGCCGGCAGCAATGGATCAACATGACTTAATAAGACATCGAATTCCCGTGCTGAAATTTTATTAAGAGCGCTGATGTGTTCAATGGGTTGTCGCAATGGCGAAAGATTTTTCTCATCCAATACGAAACTATAAGTTGCCAGGACATCATCAACGGTCAGCTCTCTGCCATCAGTAAATCGCGGTAAATTTTCCGCTAAGCTGAATCGATAATGTTGCAAAGACAACTGCTGCCAGCTTGCTAAAGCCGGTTCAGGCAGAGCACTTTGATCGATGGCTACCAGCTGATCATAAAGCAAAAGATTGATACGTTCAGAACTGGCATCGGTGGCAAAGCGAGGATCAAGATTTGACGGCATGGTTGCCAGGCCCATCCTGATTACCCGGGCCTCCTGAGTCGGCGAATTGTCTGCAGAGCCACAGGCAGACAGCATCAAGCAAAAAATCAATAAATACAGAATGCTTACAAATTTAATCACACTGATTTTCAGGCCACTGATTAAAAGGCATTTGCATCAGATTCATATTGTAATACCTTGGATCATCGGAAACTTCTTTACCCAGCCAATCCGGCCGAGCAAAACTGTAATCCTCGGCAGGTAATTCAATTTCAGCCACAATAAGACCCTGATTGTCACCATAAAACTCATCAATCTCCCAGCAGACTTCATCCTGTTGGATATAAAAGCGGGTTTTATCGATATAGGGTTTCAATGCTACGGACTCGAGAATTTCTCTGGCTTCGTTAACCGGAATAGCGTATTCGAACTCCAGTCGACTGATCCCGCTGCCTTGACGGGCACTTTTGATATTCAAAAAAGCTTCGTCATCCCCGCTGACACGAACACGCACACTGCGTTGCTCACCCTTGCTCAGATAGCCCTGCTGCATGCGTTGACTACGATTGACCAAAGAACGCCAGTCATCATTTAACAGCAGGAATTTTCGTTCTATTTCCAAAGCCATTATTTTTTACTCAGAACAGCAATACTTTCGACATGACCGGTATGTGGAAACATATCCATCACGCCGGCTGCTTCCAGTGTATAACCTTTCTGATTAACCAGTACATCAAGGTCTCGTGCTAGTGTTCCCGGATAACAGGAAACATAGACGATTTTTTTGGCCTTGAATTTTTCAATCATTTGCACAATTTCAAATGCACCACTACGCGGCGGATCGAGTAAAATGCGGTCAAAGGTTTCATGGTTCCAGGCTTCATGATCAATGGTTTCATAAAGATTCGCCAGATAATAACGGGTGTTATCGATGCCATTTCTTCGCGCATTGATTCGCGCCCGGTCTACCAGATCAGCATCACCTTCAACACCAACGACTTCTTTACAATGACGAGCTAAGGGCAAGGTAAAATTCCCTAGACCACAAAACAAATCGAGAATTTTATCGCCGGCTTGAGGATCTAAAAGTTTGAGTGCGAGGCTCACCATTTTGCGATTAATGTCGGTATTGACCTGAGTAAAATCGGTGGCTTCAAAATCAAAATCAACCGCAAATTCTGGTAATGAATAATTGAGCTGAACCTGCGTTTGCATTGGCTCTACGGTGTCCGGGCCACCGGTTTGCAGATAAATAATCAGCTTATGTTCTTCGGCAAAGGCCTTTAATGCGAGTAAATCCTCTTCGCTAAAGGCATCGAGAATTCTAAAATTTAGAATGCACTGTGAATCATCAATAGCGACTTCAATCTGCGGTACTTTGTCCTTGATACTAAAACCGGCAATCAATAGCGCAAGCGGTTCGAGTAATTGCCCGACATGAGGGTGTAAAACATGACAAACACGGGTATCGGTTATAAAACTGGTACCTTTCTCACGAAAACCGACTAATACCTTTTCTTTTTTCTGTACATATTTCACCCCGAGACGCGCTTTACGGCGATATCCCCACGGAACCTCATTGGTCAATGCAGGTAAAACCGCTTTCGGTTCAACATGTCCAAGACGCTTGAGCATATCGATCAGGGAGTCTTGTTTAAATGCAATCTGGTCGGCATCCGACAAATGCTGCAACGAACAACCGCCACAGATGCCAAACACCTCACACTTCGGACTGATGCGCTTATCTGATGGTTTTAATACATCTACCACCAATGCTTCATCATAACGACGCTGTACTTTGAGATATTTAGCTGTTACCAGCTCTCCGGGCAAAGCACCGCTGACAAACAGGGTTTTACCGTCAAGGTGAGCGACACCCCGACCATCATGATTAAGAGACTCGATAGATAATTCAACCGCTTCCTGAGGAATACGATTACGACGACGTTTTCTTGCCATTCAGATATTTTTCATAGATGGCCGGTCTGATAAAAATAACAAACCGGCTTTGGGTGATTTAAAGAGATTATTTTTGTTTCCAGTTGCCGCCGGCATTTTGATACCACCAGCCGACAGGCGCTTTTTTAATCCATTTTTCATCAAAAATATCACGCACCTGTTTTTCCCATTCAGGATGACCATTCGCATTAGCTATGGCCTTATAAAGTTTGTTGCGATCCGCATTTTCAGCATTAACCAGTTGAGTCAAACGACCGCGATCTTTGAGGCTGACAGCATTCTTGTCCCGCCAGGCAACTAAACCGGAATTACCAAAGCCAATCGCTCCGGCAGCATAAAAACGATCCAATTCCTCATGACGTTGCTGCATACTCGCTTTAATACGATGTATCTCCGGTGTATCAATATTAAAATCCGGCGCCGCAGCATGAGCACCAGAAATTAACTGGACATTCCAGGCAAACAACTGCTGACGGAATGTCAGTGGTGAAAGACTCGAGTCTTTCGGTGCCTCTACCCTATCTTTGTTAATGATATCCTCAACAAATTCTTCAGCAGCATTTCCTGCCTCGGAAGCGGGAAAATAGACATTAATCGTTACACAGGCTGAGACGATCATTAACAAGATCAGCGTCAGTAAACGGTTAAGATGTTTGGTAAGTTTCATTACTTTTCCTCGATATATTTATTTCCCGATTATTGGACAACCGGCCCGGAACCCTTGCTGATATCTGCAAGTTTGCTGACAATTTGATCCCAGTCAGTCTCACGGTTATAGGCGATAACGTCAATGCGCGGCAATCCACGACCTTTGACCAGATAATAACCGTTCTCGGCCGGTGCTACACCATCCATTTTACAAACCCCTTTTTTCAATTCGCAGGATAAACCCAGTTGCTCATAGCCAAAGTCTTCGAAAAATCGCATAAAGGTACGGGATAAAGCACCCGCCATGCCCACTCCTCCGAGATTTGAAATATTATCAACAGCACGCTGACTTATTCTGCGACTTGGAGAGTCGATGTCTGTTTTAAAATCTGCCTTAAAAGCGGCTGGTTTCCAGTTGTATAAAAGCAGCTTTTTAATTTCCCCATTGAGCAAGCCGGTAATTTTGCCAAAAGAAAAAGTGGATGTAAGTTTTTCAAGATCAATGCCATGCAGTTCAACATCTGTTTGCAAAATCGGGTAAGCGCTTAACAGATGACTGGCCTGCAAATCAGATAATCTTAATTCACCGTCAAACGCCCTCACCTGTAAAACCCCATCAGCATCCATTTGCAGTGCTCCATTTTGATAAACTACCGATGGAATCAAACCTGAAATCTGCCCTTGCATGACAGGCCAGCCGAGTGCCTGAGTAACCAGTTCAAGACTAACCGGAAAAAGTGCACCATTGAAAACCACTTTGGGCTGCTCAGTGCTTAAGTCGATATCTAATTTTGAAATGCCCAGTTTGCCATCAAAAACTGGAACACCTAGCGGTTCAGTCAGGTAAAAGCCCTTCGCAGAGCCGGCAAAATTCGCTTTGGTCCGGGACAAAGGAATGGTTTCAAGCAGGTTAGCTTGTTCAAAGCTAAGCTGACTGGACTGAATCTGATTGCGGTCAAACACTAACTGTCCATCAAGACCATATATTTCAATTAGCATTCGCTGCTGATTATCACTCTGTGAAAGCGAAATATTATCAAGATCCATTGCCAGCTGTTGCAGATTGTGCTGCTTAATAAGCAGCTTGCCTTTGACCGCACCATCAATATCAAAATAAGCCAGACTGGATGGAACCGAGGCCGCATTACTGATGTAGGTTTTGAGCAGATGTTGCAAAGGCATTTTGTCAAATTCAAGTACAAGCTGCTTTAACCCCTGACTATCTGTTAAGAGCTCTTTGAACGCTAATTGCAATTGACCATCATCGAAATTAATTTGTTTGACCGAAAGATTCTGCCCGTCAAAGAAAAGCTCGCCATTTTTAAAGTTCACCGGCAATTGGTTGAAATCGGCATAGACATAGGGTGATAACAACTGCCCATCGGATATATTGACATTCAGATGACTTAAAGAAAATTGATTATCAAAAAAGGATAATCTGGTTTTGACTTGCGCGGACATATTTTCAGCAAAATAAGCCTGAGCAGAATTTTGCTCATAAAACTCAAACGATAACTCGTTTAAATCGAGTCTCAGACTATTGAACTGACTATTTTGAGTTGATAGAGAAGTTTGAATTTTCGTTGTTGCCTGCAACTTTTCCGGAGTAGAGGCTTTTGCTGTGGCAGACGCTTTTATCTGCCAGTGAGACTTGGCATCAGCTTTAAGAACAAGATTTGAAAGCTCAACCTGATTATGAACCATTTTCTCCGCATGAAACTGAAAATGACTAATCGCCAAAACCGGCGTACTAAAGCAGGCAAAACCCAGTATAAAAAAGTATGCCAGCTTTCGCATACCTAAACGATCAGGCGTCCGGAAATACACCACTGGATAAATACCGGTCACCACGATCACAGACGATAGCTACAATGGTGGCATGAGTGAGTTGTTCTGAAAGTTGAAGCGCACAGGCTACTGAACCACCTGATGATATACCGGCAAATATACCCTCCTGCGCGGCCAGACGACGGGTAGTCTCTTCAGCAAGTTGCTGGCTGACATCCATTTCGATATCGACGGCATCGGGATTGAAAATTTTAGGTAAATACTCGACAGGCCAGCGTCTGATACCCGGAATACTGGCATTTTCTTCCGGCTGAACACCAACAATCTGAATATCCGGGTTCATTTCTTTAAGATAGCGGGATGTGCCCATGATCGTGCCCGTTGTCCCCATAGCACTGACAAAATGGGTAATTTCCCCGTTGGTATCCTGCCAGATTTCAGGCCCTGTGGTCTGATAATGCGCTTGTGGATTATCAGGATTGGCAAACTGGTTCAGTACAATACCCTCACCCTTACGTTCCATTTCATCTGCCAGATCCCTGGCGCCTTCCATGCTCTGCTGCTGAGTCACCAGCACAAGCTCAGCTCCATAGGCTCGCATTGCAGCCCGTCGTTCAACAGTCATATTGTCAGGCATGATTAAAATCAGGCGATAACCTTTAATTGCTGCGGCCATAGCCAGTGCAATACCGGTATTGCCACTAGTCGCCTCAATCAGGGTATCGCCGGGTTTGATCTGTCCGCGCGACTCGGCAAGTTGAATCATCGACAAAGCCGGACGGTCTTTTACGGAACCGGCGGGGTTATTGCCCTCAAGTTTTACCAGAACGTGATTGTCAGGATTGGGATTCATGCGCTGAAGTCTGACAAGAGGTGTTTTGCCGATAAAAGATTCAATAGTCGGGTAAGTCATTTCGTTCCTGAAAAAAGTCCGCAATGTATATATTCAAATGTTATCTAATAGACTGTAATATGTGTAAAAAATTATAGTGGGTCGGGATATGTCGGTAAACCACTAAAAAACATCGTCTCATACTCTGGACAGTTCGTTTGACATGGATAAAGTTTCAGACAATATCGCCAAAATCTGCAGACAGTTTTTACTGATCTGTATGCTATTGTCTTTGTTTACGCCATGTTCTTTAGTCTTTGCCGATAATATCATTCTACTGCAAAGCTCGTCAGAAGACCTCTACAATAATCTATCCACAGAAATAAAGTCACAGATTCTTACCGAATGTGTCGATGCCTGTGACAAAAACCTGCAAATCCTGCAGATGGATATCGATGGCTTTAACAATTACTCTGCCTCACCTGATGAAGATTTGCTGATCATTACCCTCGGCGTAAGAGCTTATCAGGCAGCACTAAATCCGTCTTCCTCAGACAACAGGCAATACGTGCATGCGTTAATGCCGAAAAAAGAAACCCTCGAGACCGCTAATAATCGCTTTTATTTTTTTATCGAGGTTAATCCCGAAGATATTGTCAGACTAACTCAACAGCTATTGAAACCTGAAAAGCCTTTACTGATTTTTTACTCTGATGAAACCGCATGGAGAATCAGGGATTATGCTGAGGCGTCAACAAAATATGGCATTGAACTTAAAACCATAAAAACATCTTTTACGAAGATCGGCAGAGACTTATCTCAGACGGAAAATCAATACGCTGCTGTGATCATGTTGCCTGACAAAGAACTCTATAACCGTCAGACGATCAGGCAGGTTTTACTCGAGGGTTTTACGCTTAATTTACCCTTTATCGGATATTCGTCGGCTCTGACAAGACTTGGTACCACGATTTCTTTTGTTTCGCCCCTGAATCAACATGCAAAAGATATTGGCGGGCTTGCGCATAAACTGATTAGCCGGCAGAAAATCAATAAACAGTTTTTCTATTCAAGCAAGGTAGACATCAAGGTGAATCAGAACATCTCTGATGCTATGGATCTAAATATCAACGAATCATCTGTCGACAACGAAATCGAGATTCTTGAATAATGAAAATCCAGATCACCTTATTTCAGAAACTTGTTCTACTCGGCGTATTGCCGATGATCATACTCACCATATTTCTGATTTATTTTAACGCGTCTTCCCGCCTAAACGATATTGAAGCTTTTTCAAAAGACAAGGTTCAGGCTATTGCCGAACTTATAGCCATTGATAATGTTGGGACTTTATTTGCTCGTAACAGAGTTGAACTTAAAAATCATCTTAATGATTATTTGCAAGCCTATGATGAATTGATCGCAGTCAAGGTTTACACCGAGGATTATGAGCTATCTGAAAAAGCTGAAAAAGCTGAATTAAGCAATAAAGATGCTATTCAACACCGTGCCCGAATTACGCTGTCCCAAAAAATTAACACGCTTTCCGATATAGACCTGGGCGAACCGGGTAATGAAACTGAAACGACCCGCGTTCTTGGCTATGTTGAAGTCAAAATCATAGACAAAAGCAGCGTCTACAAAGAAGAAGTCTTCCAGGTCAGTGTCATTATCCTGATTTTTGCGATCGCCTTTACTTTGATGTTTGTTATCCCTTTCAGTCGTCAAATAACAAAACCTGTTATTGAGCTAACCAGGTTAATGCGCCGTATGACTCAGGGTGACTTAAGCGGTCGTGCTAGTGAGGATGCCAGTGATGAATTCTTCGAATTGCAACGTGGTTACAATGAAATGATTTTCGCCATGTCACGGCAAACAGAAGAACTGTCAGAAATGGTCGACCAGATGACCAGTGATCTGCAAACCACCTTGCAGACTGTTGAAATTCAAAACGTCGAACTCGACATTACTCGACGAGAAGCTTTGCAGACCAGTCGCATCAAATCTGAATTTCTGGCTAACATGAGTCATGAAATCCGTACCCCTATGAATGCAATTGTTGGATATGCCGAGCTGCTGCGAAAAAGTCAGTCGATTGATAATCAAGATCGTAATAACGCCGAAATTATCAGTCGTTCCGCCAGAATACTTTTACAAATACTGAACGACATTCTGGATTTTTCCAAACTCGATGCCGGCAAAATTGAGATTGTAGAAAACAGTTTTAATTTACGTGATTGCATCACTGAAATCATGGAGTTTTATCGTTCACTGGCACATGCCAAACATCTCGATCTGATTGCACTTGTTTACGATGACATCCCGGTCTCAATCAAAACTGACCGTCTCAGAGTGATACAGGTGATTGGCAACCTGTTAAATAATGCGATCAAATTTACTCAACAAGGAGAGATTATCGTTAAAGTCATGTTGGATGAGGATGAAACATCCGGCACCAACCAGATTCGTTTCGATATTACCGATCAAGGTGTCGGTATCAGTGAAAATGGCCAGAAAACACTTTTTCAACCGTTTAAACAAATCAACAATGAAAGCCGTGGACATTCGGGAACCGGATTAGGCCTGTATATCAGCAAAAGTTTGGCCGATATGATGGGCGGAGATATTGAAGTTAAAAGTGAACTTGGCAAGGGTTCGACATTTAGTCTTCTTCTGCCTTTGTTATCTTTAGCCGCTGATAACAGCAATGAAATGAATGGATCGGAACCGCTTTTCCATGATATGAGAGGTGTGCTCGCTGATAGCAACCGACTTAGTCGCCTGGCAGTTCATCATCAATTAATACAAATAGGATTCAAGATCACGGACACTGACCAAATTAATGATATTACGCCTATCATCAACACCGGTCAGACAAATAAGGCCAATATCGTATTTATCGGTTGCAGTTATCATCAACTTGATGAGTTTGAAAAGTTCTACAACCAGAATCTAGCATTGTTTGATGATTTACCTGTTGTACTCATGATCTCAAGCTCGGATGAAAATATTCTTAAGAGACTGCAAACAGATTACGGTATCGTTGTCGTCTCTCGTCCATGCGGGCATCAGGAATTAACCAGGGCCTGTAAAAAAGCCTTGCATATCAATTCAAAACAAAGCCTCAAAGATACAAATGCAGAGCAAAACAAAATAGAAATTTTATCTAATAAAAAAATACTGGTTGTTGATGATAATGAAATCAACCGCAACATGATGATGCAAACCCTTTCGCAAATTGGCTGCAAAATAGATACTGCAAATAATGGCTTGGAAGCACTCAGTGCCTGCAAAAACAATGACTATGATCTTGTCTTGATGGATATTCATATGCCAGTAATGAATGGCATAGAAGCAACCGAGCAATTACGAAAAACCAATAAAGACATACCTGTTATTGCTTTGACTGCCGATGTATCTTTCCGCTCACATCTGATCGAAAACAAAGGTGAATTCAATGGTATTCTGATCAAACCTGTCGAATTAGGTATCATGCAGAACAAGCTTGTCGATTTTTTCAAAGGTGATGAAAACATTTTTGATTTAATACCCACATCTTCTCCTACGCAAACAAAAGACAGCGAAGATAGCATTGCCCCAATACGTGACATGGATCAGGCATTACGCATTAGTGGAGGCTCTGAACAGGTCGCTAAGCAGTTATTCAAACAAATGATTGATTTACTGCCTG
>Ga0181576_10001487_pt1 | contig 17937 bp, 9 predicted proteins | sample 101ome_22_FD_132464 | JGI IMG/M metagenome (GOLD analysis project Ga0181576, IMG submission 132464) | Coastal salt marsh microbial communities from the Groves Creek Marsh, Skidaway Island, Georgia - 101412BT metaG (megahit assembly) | ecosystem: Environmental > Aquatic > Marine > Intertidal zone... | reverse complement strand
GGTCCGCCCCCCCCCCGCCCCCCCCCCCCCGCCGCCCAAGACCCCCCACCCCCGCCCCCACCCCCCCCCCCCCCCCCCCCCCCCCCCAACGACAACAGGAAGCGTCGGCATAAGTCCCGAGGAGTTCTGGATGGATCCTTTTGGCCAGGTTGACCACTATGCGGACCCAGTGACTGTGGCCTTCCGCGATGATGAAGGCAGGCTTGCCCCGCCCGAGACGTTTTATGACTCGGTCGAGCCCCGCACCGACGTTAAGCGGAGCCGCCGCCCCCCCCTCCAGTCCGAGAGACCGAGTCACTCGCGCTCGCGGTCTCGTGCCGACTCGGACGCGGGTTTTCCCGGCTTGCTCCGGCGGCAGGCCTCGCACAGGCAGAGCTACGTGGGCGGTGGAGGTCCTGGAGGCGGTGCGAGCGCACTGCTGTCGTGCCTGCCACCGTCGAAGGATGAGGTAGCGGCCTTCGTGCGGAAGAATGAACTGCGGTCCAAGCGACTCGTGGACGGTCCCTTGCTGCCGCGGGCGGGCTACTCGTGCCGGGCCCTGGACGATGCGGCGTTTGATTCGGAAATGTACTGGGGCTCTGACGCTGACGGTGTACCCATGGGCATGCTCGTCCCCGGCACCTCCTTCGTCCCGCCGCCCCCTGGGCCCGACGGTGTCCGTCCCCCGACGGACGAGACCCGGGGCGGGCGCATCGGCGCCCACTTCGCGTCCCTGGCCAAGTCGGCGGACCTGATGATCAACTGCATTGGGCCTGGAGACCCGTCGGTTGTCCCTGTGCGCGAGATCGGCTATGGCAAGAGCGGGAAGAAGAGCGTCGCGAGCCCCGAGGGTACTCCGTACGAACTCGTTGCGGGTGACATGTTTGGTACAGAGGCCAAGCTCGAGCGCGTCATCGAGCGCATTCGTCTCCCGGACGCCAACGGTCTTCCCCCGATGGTTTCGGGTCTGCCCCGTTTTATTGTCATCAACTACATGCTTCCTGACTACGCCCCGGCCCTCTTCGGCGGGCCCACCGACGGGCCGGGTCGAGGGCTGGTGGCCTACTTTCGCCTCCGCGCCGACTACGACTTCGAGGCACCCGGAAACCAAAAGTCCCTCGCCCTCATGCGGCGTTTTGTTGACGATGGCCGTGAGCCTGATGGGTCCCCCACACGCGACCGGTTCAAGCTCATCGCCCGCGCGCTCAACATCTCAAGCTGGACGCGCATCGCCAAAATCTCCAAGCCCGAGACGACTCTCATCAGCAAGTACAATGGTAAGCCCCTCTTGACGCGTCCACAGCACAGCATCTGGAGGGGGGAGGACTTTCTTGAGGTTGACCTCGACATTCACACTTGGAACTTCCTTGTCCGCAAGATGCTCCGCACCATGATCGGGCGCCTCAACCGGATGGATAGCTGTCAGGCGTTCGTTGTCCAGGGCAACGGCGACGATCAACTCCCCGAGGCCGTCTTGTGCGCCTCGCGCATGACGGGCATGGACCTCATCAACCCGGCTCGGCCTGCTCCAGCCGACCCCGCTGACGCCGGCCTCGTCACGCCCGATGCCGTGGCCAGGGCTAAGCTCGACCTCACGCGCGAGTCTCTCGACATGGCCCAGCGCGGCATGCGCAGGGCCTACTTTGGCGAAGGCCGCGATGGGTGGGTTGAGGACGACGCCGCACTCGGCAACTTTGACGACGACGATGATGCTGGCGCTGAAGGAGAGGGGCCGAATGTGGGGGGCAAGAGACGTCGCTGGCGCCGCGGTCATCCTTCATCGGGGGAGAGGAAACGGGTGCGGCGTCGGCGCCGTCGGACGGGGGCGGGTGGAAAGGGATGCCCCGAGGGCGACGATGGAGACGAGACGATGACCGCTGGCGGAGACGCCGGTGCCGTGGCGCCCACGACGGGCTGGCGGGCCAACATTCTCTGGGGTGCGCGGATTGCGCTCACACCTGTTCGCTTCGTCCTGGTGACTCCCATGTCCCGCGCATCCAGCTGGTGGAATTCGGGGAGGTCTGAGCGTGGGTCGCGGCCTGCGACGCCCGAGGCGGGGATGTCACCGGACGAGTTGGGTCAGTCGCGTTCCTCACTGCGCGCCTCGCGGCGAGCCAAAAAGCGGACTCGCCGGGCGGAGCGGGGCACTGAGCGCCGCGAGCGTCGCGCCGAGAAGCGGACCAACCGCCGCGAGGTCCGGGCGGGCAGGACGCGGTTGCGGCCTCTCGGGCCGGGGATTGGGGCTGAGGGCGTGCCGGACTTGTCGACGGAGCCTCACTCTACCGTTGAGATTGAGATTTCGTCTGACACCGAGAGGGACTTCGACACCGACACGGAGAACTCGGACATCAGATTGCCGTGATCGAAAAGACAAACCCTAACCTCTTAAATAACCACTCCCCCCGCCCTCAAAGCCTCTCGCTCTGCCCGTCCGAGCTCGCGATGGGCCCAAAGGGCCCTCCTGAGCGCTCGTCCCCGAACTCCATCACCAGACGCGGGACTGAGTCACGGGCGCTGCTTATTTGGAGCCGGAGCTGGGGCGAGAAGCGCCAGAGCAGGCGGTAGACGAGGTTCTCCGTGGGACGGCGCGAGACCGAGGCCTGCAGCGACCGCCCCATAAAGACGTCGACCTCAGTCCCAATGGCACTGAGGAGGTTGTCCATTGCCGAGAGGTCGCCCCGCTGTCCCGCCGCTGAGGGATCCAGCGAGAACCAAGATGGAGTGAAGGCCATCGACACGAGCCGGTAGCGCGTCTTGCCGAACTCACCGCGGACCTCGATTCTCGGCGCAATTGAGTAGGCCGTGGGAACGAGGGAAGGAAGTGCGAGCCGCCCATCACGGTGGAAGATCTGGGCCTCGAGCTGGCTAGCAAAGACCTGGGCCGCCTCCTTCGGGTTGAGGCGATCGGAGGGGTCCATCGACCCTCCGCGGTTGATGATAATATTATCCTGCCAGCGCGAGGCGCGACCCTGGATGGTGTAGACGAGCTGGTTAGCTTCGCCGAGGAAGGACATGTCGATCGTGGGATCTAGGCCCTGCTCCTCGGTGAAGATGACGCGGTTCGAGTGCGACCGGTCGAGGCTGAGCTGGGTCGCGACAAGGTTGACCTCGCCGCCATCGAAGTAGATGGCGCCCGACGGGCGCAGGAGCTCGGGCATGGCGCGGCCGTTGACGACGATGTCCCCACCAAGCTGGAAGCGCAGCACGAGTGGGTAGGTGGCCGTCAGCTCAGGTCCAAGGCGGATCCGAAGCGCGTTGAAGATTACCGGGGGCGCAGCCGACTCTGCGGACGTCGAAGCGCCGTCGACCTGGAGCCGGTCCATTGCGGCGGCGTAAAAGTTGGTGAGCCCAGCCTGCACGGCATCCTCGGGCGCATCATACGAGGAGGAACCAGAGCCCCCTGGGGGAGGTGACAGCGTGATGGTACCGCGCGTCGCCTGGACCTCGCCGCCGACTACAGGCGCCTGGAGGCTCCCGGTGACGCGGACGGCCGCTTCGAGCATGCCGTTGTAGAGCGACTTGACGGTGAGGGGTAGGCCCGAGACATTGACGCTGATGCCGTCTCCACCACTCAACGTCGACCACGGGCTGCGCCCATTGCGTTGGAAGAGCGGTAAACGGCCCTTGATGTTGATAATCCCCTGCCGCTGGCTCCAAGGGAGTAAAAACCGACCAGGCTCGCGGCCCGTTTGCGCCGTGAGAGACTGGATGTCGACCGTGCTGTCGCGGAGGGAGATGGAGGCCTGCACTCTGTCAAGGTCTCCCTTGATGAGGGGGCACTTAATCACGCCCTCGTCGATTTCGGCGAAGCCCTCGACGATGGGCTCCTTCAACGTCCCGCGCACCGCGACGGAAATCTGTGCCATCCCGTCCTCCCATGTGACCTGGGGCACGAGAGCCGTCAGGAGGGCCATGCCAGAGTCCTTGACGCCGGCCTCGACCTCGATCGCTGCGGGATCGCGACCGCCCGCAGCAAGACGCTGGACGGGGGCCCGGAAACGCTGCAGAAGCCCGTCTTGCTTGGGCTCGGGGTCGCGTAGTGGGAGCGAGCCGTCGACCTTGACATGGCCCGGGTTATCGAGTGGGGTGGCCCGCATCTTAAAGTTGAGCCTTTGATCAGAGTCCACGTCTGCCGTCAGCTCCGCTGTCCTGAGCAGGGTGTCACCAACCGACCCATTCATCACGCTGGCGCGGATCCGGCCCGAAGGCACCTCCTTAGATCCGCCGAGGCGGCCGTCAACGAAAACGAGCCCGCCAAAGGACCCAGTCGGGACGTCTGGGGTGGCCGACGCTGCGGGAACAAAAGGGAGGCGCTCGAAGAGCCCGCGAAGTTGCGACGGGCTCAGCAGTGCGCTCTTGGCGCCATCTTTCCCCCCGTCCTTGGGAGCAGATGGAGCTGCTAGGCTCGTCCCACTCTTGAGCGAGGACACGGCCTTGATCATCGCCTCAGCCCACGCGGCGGGGAACTCCTTTACCTTGAACTCGGCACGCTGGACGGGGCCGAGAAGGGCACCAGTCAGTTGGAAACTGGAGCGACCAGCACCCAGAGAGAGTTCGTCGACCTCCCAGCCGTCGATGCTGTGGACACGCCCGCGGGCAACGGCGCTGTCCATGGCGAACTCACCAAGGCGCCAGTCGGTGCCTGTGAGGTCGAAGTCTGTCGCGCTTGCGCCGCCGTCGCCGCCATAAGCCCGAATCTGACCCTTCCATTGTCCCGTGAGCTCCTGCAGTCCGAGGAGAGGACTCACGGACGCGACCCCATCGGCGGCGTCATCGGATGACGAGGCGCCGCGGGCACCGCGGCCGTCGAGGCGAGAGCGCTGCCGGACCTGCTCGATTTGGCTCCTGAGATCGTCTGACGAGATGCCCACCCGGCTGAGCCCCTCCAAAAAGGCCTCCTTTGCTCTGTCGTAGTCGACGGGGCGCACAGCAGCCGCCTGAGACAGCAGTCGGGCGGCGGGCAGAATCTCGGCGAGCTCAGCGCGGGGCACGTTGACCTGAGCCCGCCACAGGCCGAGGGGCGCATCTGCACCGCCGGCCGTCTTGGACAGGGCCGTGAGGTCGGACAAAGAGTCAGGGAGCGTGAGCTCCGTTGGTATGATGTACTCCGCCGTAAGTTCATACCTCGACTTGACCTGCTGCAACGCGGAGCGTTCAAGACGCAGGATATTGCGCTCCCACCGCAGTGTCCCAGAGAGCGCCTCACCAAGGAGTCCACTGAACCGGGGCCGGTGGACTTCGACCTTGCCGCGGCCCAACTTGCCCTCGAAGTCGAGGTCGAGGCCGACCTCGTTGACGCGGCCGCGCAGGGAGCCCAACTCAAGGTCATCAAGGACGAGATTCTCCAAAAGGAACTTGACCCGGGACGTCGCATCGTTGAGGGAAAGGTCAAGGCGGAGCGCTCCCTGCCTTAGGCTGAGAGCGCCCCCATCCCTCTTGGTGGGGCTTGGGGATGGCAGATCCCTCGGACTGTCCCGGGACACAGGCTTTGGCTCGGCCACCGGGGTTGGAGAACTAGCACAGCGCGCTGGCTGCGGGACGAACGCGGGGCCATGTGAGACCACCTGGGCGTTGGCAAAGAGCGAACACCCAGGAAGAGAGAGCACGCGGAAGCGCCCACCGGTCAACAGCTGCTCGGCTGTGGCATCCGCCTGGGCAGTCATGGAGCCGAGCGGCGCGGCAGGAACAGCACCCATGTCCTCCGCAGCCGGAGCTGGATTGAGCTCATCAGGCACCACAGCAGGAGGCTTGCGCAACCCGAGCCACTCTGGTGATACAGCAACCTTCAGTATCTCGTCCTTACGACGGCCCCGGGCATCGATGGAGGCACCTTCAGACGAGAGGGAGAGTGTTCCAGACAAGCTGCGAGCAATGTCAAGCTTGTTGATACGCAGGCCGTCAAGATTGAGGGCGGCTTTGAGCAGAGGCGTGATGGAGGATCCACGGGGACCAGCGACGAGCCTCCGAGGGGCCCACTTGGCCTGAGCCGGCGAGGGAGTACCAGGGGGGCGGTAGAGCTGCTCGGCGGTGATATCTGGCGCCGACACGACAAACTTGGACAGAAGAGTCTCGTGGGAGCTGGGCTTGTGGCCAGCCTCAGTCTGGTAGAGGACATCGCCGCGTACCCTTGTTGACCCGCTGAGGCGAATGCGGTCTCTACTGTGCCGCTCACCACCGGACGCGGCGGCGTGGGGGGTGAGATCCAGGTTCTTGAGCTTGGTCGTCACATCGAGGGAGCAGACAAGTGGCTGCGCTGCCCAAAAAGCCTCTTCCTGTGTCACTGCCGCTTGCACGATATCCTTCCCAATCTTGGCAGTCTTGATGTGGGCGTCAAAGTCGATTGTGGAGGACCGAAGGCTTGCTGAGACATTGTCTGCCAGGCGGAGCTTCCCTGTGGCCTGGGACGCTGGCGCCTCCCAATCCACATCAATGATCGGATCGAGATGTGAGCCCTTCATTGAGACTTTGGCGTTGGCATGGCCAAGTCGTGCTACAGGGGGCACAATAGAGCCGGGAGGAAGATAACCAAGCATAAGCTGCTCTGTGGGGAGGTAGTTTGCCTCAGCATGGATCTGGACAGCCTGTGGGTGGTCCTCAGCTTCTGGAGCCACCCACATGCGACCGGCAGCGTTGACGTAGCCACCCGCGCACGGCTCAGCATGGACAGCGTGGAGGTACATCATCTCGCTCGCCGTGTCGACTGTGAAGACGACAGAGGCACGGGACAGGGGAACCTTGTCGTACGCAGCGACAGCGCCAGGCGTAGCAACAAGCAAGTCCTGTGCCCAGGACGACGGGCTCGATGAAAGCATCTCAGGTGTCGGTGCCATGGTAAGCGCAGTGCCACTGAAGACAGGCTTTTCCAGTGGCCCAGTCACGTGGATCATACCCTTCACTGCCCCTGCCGCTGGGAAGGGCGTTGGACGGACGCCAAGGGTGCACCTGAGCGCATTGATCTCGACCCCAGGTGACTCGGCTGAAAGTCGATACTGGCCAGTCTCTGGGTTAAGGTCCATGTCGCCAGTGACATAAACAGGGATGGCGCCATAGTAGCCGCGTGCATTATGGAAGTAGAGGCGCTTGCCTTCAAAGAGAAGGTCCATACGGCAGTTAAGCATGTCGTCCGGGGCGTCCCAAAAGTGAAAGTCTGCGTCCGTAGCCGAGAGCCGGCCAATTAGAAGGGGCATAGCCCAAGTGTCGTGGTCGTACGCCTTGATCTCGAGGTTACCTGAGATGGTTCCCTGATGGATGTCCATGGGCAGTTCAAGGACGCGCTCAATCATCGGGGCGTCGAGGTTGTGGGCCTTGAGCTTGACACTGAGCTTGGCGAGCTCGTTGGGCACCAGGAGGTCGTGGCAGCGCAGTTTCATGCTGATGAAGCTTTTGCTCTTCGTTGTCGCTGACTGAGGCCCTGGCTGAGCCAGCGCAAGGGCAGTGCCTCCGTCAAACGTCCGGGGCAACTCATAGTCAGCCAGCGGGCCCCGGGCAGACGCATGGCTCTCACTCTCGCGGCCCGACATCTCATAAGGTAGCCGGGAGACGGCCGTTGGAAGTGTGAACCGCAGGTGCCGCTTGGATGTTGGCATCACCATCGTCGTCTTGATCTCGGCCTGGTCACGGACGCCGGGCTCGCTTTCAAGATCAATGGAAAGTGAGTGGTAGCCCTTGCCGAGCGCGACACGCCCCCTCAGCTTGTTAAGGTGGCGCGGTGCTGTCTCGTTAACGACGTAGAACCGGACAGTGCTGTCGGCAACGTCGACGGTAGCGAGCTCGGCTTTGATTGGGGGAAGGAGGCCGATGAGCCACTGGGTTAGCTTGGCAGAAACCCGACCACTGGCGGTCACAGGCTTTGGCCCAGGGCCGACAGGTTCGTCGTCAATGTGGGGGGCCGTGATTCTCGAGTGGGCCGTGTCATTGCTCCGGTGAAGGCGGATCCTATCGAGAGGAGAATCGAAATCCTCAAGCGTGCGAAGCAGGCCGCGGGCAGACGTCGTCGGCGACGTGTCATTCATCGAGCGTCCCAGGGCATGGCGACGTGCGCCGGCGGCTGCCGCCGGACTTGCGCGGACTTCACGATGAGGCGCCGTCACGACCTCGGTTCCGACCTCCGTTCGCTCGTGGAGCCACGATTGGAGCCAACTTAGCACAACGCGTAGCTTTCTCCGCTGCATCTCGATGCCCTGCTCGAGCTGAGGGGCACGGCGGGCGACCTGCACGATGCGGTCACCCACCGAGCCCGGATCCAGCGCGATGCCATCGTCCACCCTCACCTCGGCTGAGGGGGTTGGCGGCGGAGATCCGACAGGAGTACCCACGTCAGCCGGGGCGGGAGTTTCGGGTGAAGAAGAGCCAATGCCAGCCGAAGACTCGCCGTGTGATGTCGGGGGATGAGTCTCGATGCCTGCCGACGCCGTCGGCGTCTGCTGGGTCCCCGCCGCTGCTGTGAGCTGCAAGCCCAACGCAGTCGTGCCGGCAATCGCCGGGCGGTGGCGAACCGAGACGTCTGCCGATGCAACATCGACAGCTCCGTCGGCCGAGGACGTGCGCGCGGGGAAGGAAGTCGGGGTCGCACTAGCCTCTGCAGGCTCAGGCACGACAGGGGCAGACGCCAGGGCGCCAGACTTGGGGCCCGGGCGACAGGCTTCGGCGCTCGTGGCGCTCGTGGAAGCCTTAGACGCATTGGTCGAGGCGACTCCATCCGCCATTTTCCGGCGGCGTTTGCCGCTCTGGGAGCGCCGACGAGGCTCGCGGACCCCGCTCGTCGCAGGGTTCGAGGTTTCCCGAGCAGAAGGTTCCTGCGCAGCAGAGCCAGAGCCGGAGGCGCGTCGACCCCGCCCTCCCCTGGGCAGACGTACTGTGCCCAGCACGACGGCCTGCTCCGCGGCGGTCGTCGTCTCGGGCGTGGACGCCAGCGCAACCGCGGCACGATCAGCGGACGGCGAGCCGCGCTGCCTCTCAGCCAAGCGCAAGCGGAACATGCCCGTGAGCCGAGAGCGTAGCCCGCGGTTGGTGGCGGTCCGATCTCGCCCCAACTGACCACCGTTGCCGCCGCTTTTGTCGTCCCCAGCGGCAGCCACTTGGGCGAGTTCACTCACTCCGGCACCCCCACGCACGCCCCGGAGGCCACGGCAAACCACGCGCGACCGAGCCACGCTGATGGAAGCAACAGGCGGTCCAACCGGTGGCGTCCGGCGGTGGGCGGGGTCGCCAAGGCCCCACTGCTGCCGCGACGAGGCCTCTGGAGGCTGCCGCGTCGGGTCGGGTATCACGTACTCGGACGACGCTAGAGCCGCCGGCGAGGACGGCGGGGCGGGGCGATCGGCGGTCGGGACAGCTGCCGGGGCGGACGGTGACGAAAACGAAGACGACGCTGAGGCGTGGGTTGCAGCACGGGCCGCCGCTGCGAGGCCCGGGACAAAGTCCTGGGCACCCTCTGGCGTGTCCAGTGGGTAGCCAAACCACGAATAGTTGGAGCACTGGCGAAGGTCGGCGCTAACCCCCCGAACACGGATGCCAATGGCAACACGGCGGCGGCGGAGCGATGCGAGCGGCGCGACGTGGACGTGTATCTGGTCGACCGCAGCGGAGCTGCACTCTGCCCCAGACCATCGCGGGCCGACGCACACACCCTCTAGCGATACGACGGGACCGACACCGGCGAGGCCAAACAGGTTGAGGCGCGTCACCCTGGCCACGCGAAGGTCGCGGTCGAGGACGCGGGCCATGATGGGGAGAGCCCGGGGCAGCGCCCCGTCGTTCAGCCGCCGCACGCCCACGGTGTCGACGAGCGCCGCGACAGCCGTCAGGACCAAGGTCAACAGACCCAGTAGACGCGCTGCATTGGAAAGAGGTCGGGGTGGGGACGTCAGTACAAACACGTGGTGCCAGCATACGCCCGCCTGCGGCGCCTTACCGTGCGCACCAGATTCGCTCACCCGTGGCGAGCCAGCGGAAATCCCCGAAGAAGACGGTCCATACCCGTCCGGCATCGCGCCATGCCTGAGCGACCGCCGCCGCGGCGTCGGCAAGGAGCTGCGCAGCAACGGTGAAACCATCAGCAGCGACGGGAGCGAGGTTGGGGGTGTGGCTCGATGCGTCGTCCCCGCTATGGGCGAACGCGGTAGCACGCCGACCAGGACGCGACGCCCTCGTCGACCAAGAGGGAGAGGGATCGACGAGACCGATGGTCGACGCAACGGACCCAGGAGGGGAGGTAGCCCGGCAGTGCCGAAACCGTCCAGCGCCGCCGCCGCATCGGACGGGCAAGGCCGGACACGCTCGACTGTGCCCGGGGAGAACGGCTGCGCCATCGAAACGGAGAGCCATAACTCCCCCGCAAATCCCCCTCTGCGCCCCACCGGTGACCGATCCGGCTGAGCTCAACCTGCCGACTGTGCTCGAGGCTCCTCACGACACGAGTTCCCGTTTCCAGCTCCGTCGTCCACCGATGACGCCGACGTGCGGTGACGTGCCGCTTCCTGCGACGTCGTCTCGGAGGGCGAGTTCAGAGGGCGGCTCGAGTTTGCAGTGCTCGGACAACCAGGTCAAACACAAACAACACCACACGATACACCCCACCCCTCTCAGCCCACGCAGAGGCTCGATGCCGCGCCCCCCCCCCTCGATCGCGCAGGCTAGTAAGAGCTCCACAGTGCCTGTTCCGGCGCCGAGAAGACGCGTGGGAGTGCCTCAGCCCGTCAGCGCCTCGACTTGTCGACAAACCCCGTTGCCCGACAAGGAGCCGATCGACCGCATCGCTGAGGCGTGGCACCCTGAGGCTCTGACCGCCCTTTTGGCCCCCGTCGCCTCCTCGAATCCCCCCCCTCGGACCTTAAGAGAGTTAATCGACGACGCTGAGCGCAAGCGCGCGCATGCTCCGCTGTCTGCGAGCTTCGCCCTCGACCCACGCATCGCCGAGGCTCCCCCCTCACGCGAGCTGGTCGAGGCTCTCAACCTCGCTCGAATAGAAGTGCGCGAGGGCAAGCGGAGAGCTATGGCGGACTCGTTGGTCATTGCCGATGCGCGTCGCGAGCTGGCACGGGCCAAGGCGGCCGTCGCCGAGGCGAGGGCTGAGACGGCAGCTGGACGGGCCGAGCGGGACCGGCTGCGCAACGAGCTGTCGGACACGGCTCTGGCGCTCGTCCAGGCGCGGGTCGCCGCCGGGTTGGGAGGGGGTGGTGGTGGTGGTGGCGGTGGCAGCGTGGTTGACGGCGAGCTTGAGGCCTTGGAGTCGCTTGCGTCACTGGCGGCCTCTCTAGCAGACGACAACTTTGGAGGCTGGCCTGCCGCCGAAGATGAAGCGGACCACGACCCTCTGGGAGAGCCACCGATGCCTTGGAGCCGGACGGAGTAGAATAATGCCGAAGTGGAATGGCGGCATTCGAATTGAGACTTGAGAGAGACACGACGTCCACGGCTGGCTCGCGAGGGGCGCTGACGATAGTCCAGAGCACCTGCCGGTACCTATTCCCACCATTCTCGGCTCGGCCGCCTCGCTGCGCCCCGTTTTTCATCGACGGAGCGGAGACAGAGGCTAAGATGCCGGCGGATGACCCCGACCACGAGAGGACGGCGAGACTTTGGTGGCACCGCAGAGTGACCAGCCCAGCCCAGCCGCACCGACCCTCTGCGCGCTCGTGGTGGACTCAGCGCGACCCCTCCGATGTGTTGCGCGACGAGCATGTTCTTTTTTCTTCGTGTGAGCCCTATTCCGTTCCAGGGTCGCTGTCGACGGGACGCGCGACGCCCCGTTGCATCGGGCCGCTCAATGCGACGCCGCGGCCGACTTTGCCTACCGCCCCCTCTCTCTCGTTCAGGTGGCCGACCTCGCGCGGAGGGCGGGCGTGTCGCTCGAGGAGGCGCGTTTTTTTCTCGAGGCGACGGCTGGCGATGTGGCCGCGGCCGAGGCGCTGGCGGCCGAGGCTGGAAGGGGTGGCGTGGGCGGGGCCGGTGGGTGGGACGACAGGGACGGTGGCGCAGACGGTGTCGTGTGGGACGACGACACCCCCCCGCCCCCCCAGCGCCGAGCTCATCCCCGTGAGAACGGTGGCGGTGCGCTCGGCGCCTTGCTAGGCGCCCCATTTGCCCTGGCATGGGTAGGCTTTCGCCTGTGCGGCGCAGCCGTGGGGCTGACGCTGTCGGCGTTTGACATTGTCGGGGGCACCGTCCTGCCCGCGCCCGTGATGAGTCCCATCCGCGCGGCTGCGCGGGCAATCCGCGCGGCCGCCGGTCCCGCGGACCCCGACGAGGCGGCGCGGCGCTTTGTCGAGGCGTATCGAGCGCGGTACCCCGACCAAGACGGCGCCGGCCCTCTCCCCTTTGCTGGTGCCGCTGATGGCCCTGCTGTTGACAGCGCCCTGGGCCTGCGCCCGGCCTCGACCGAGGCCCGCCGGCGCGGCCGCTTCCTTCTCATCGTCCTGCTGGACCTCTCAGACCCTGCATGCGATCGTCTGGCCCGTGGGCCCCTGGCCAACGTAGCCGTCCGGGACGCCCTCAGGCAAAACTTCATCCTGTGGGGGGGAGATCCCGCGGCCTCGTGGGACGCCCGTCAGGCCCACGTCGCCGTCGGTCGCCCCGTTCTTCCCTTTGTGGCCATGCTCGCCGTGCAGACCACGGCACGTGGCGGCGAGGACGAGCTTCAGCTCTGTGCGAGCTGGGAGGGCCCCGACGTGGTTGAGTCTCCTGAGGTGCTCCTCGGGTCGCTGATGGAGTCGCTCGAGCGCTTCGCCTCGCGAGTCGAGGCACCTGGCGATCGCGCCGCTGCCCTCGCGGCCGAGCGGGACCTCCGGGCTGAGCAGGATGCTGCCCTCGCCGCCGCCCTGGCCGCCGACGCCGAGCGGGAGCTGGCGCGCGATCGCGCGGAGCCCGCGGGCGACCTGGCGAGGGCTAACCTCACGGGTTCCGACGCCGCGGTTGCCCGCGAGAATGCCAGTGCTGAGGCTGCCGCCGCTGCCGAGGCCGAGGCGGCCGCGGCCGTGGCCGCCGCGGCCAGCGCCCAGGCTGCCACCGCCGAGCGCGCCACGCTCCGGCGCCGCCGTGCTGCTGCCCTGCCCCCAGAGATCGAGCCAGGTAGCCCGGGTGGATCCGAGATGCGAGTCCGTCTGCCGGGCGGTGGCTTGGCCGCGCGGCGCTTTCCGGCGGGGTCCACCATCGATGACCTTTATCTCTGGGCTGACACCTTGGAGGTGCGGGGAGAGGGCGGTGACGATGCTTACGAGCTTGTCCAGTCCTACCCACGCTGCGTGCTCGAGCGAGGAGGGGAGCCGGGCGCGCGGACGCTCGAGGAAGCGGGGCTCGCCCCGCGCGCAGCCTTATTTGCCCAGAGTAAGGTCGAGTAGGTGGTTGGCTCCGTGTAGTTGATGGATCCGCTGCTCCTGCCCGCCCCCGTCATGCACCGACCGACTACCCTACCGCTCCTAATCTGGCTCTATCGGCGAAGTTCGAGGAGTTCAGCCTGCCCAAGGACATCCTCGGCCGCCTTGACAGCGTCAGCGACGCCCGCCACCGCCAGCTCGCCCGTCGCGGCCTCGGGGGACGCTGTCACCGCCGCGTCGGCTGTCAACGTCGCCGCCTTCGCCCCCGCGCCCCCGCCCACGATGGCCCCCATAAGGTGCGATAAACCGACGACCAGCCACCAGACAAGGCGGAAGATCACATAGAAGACGACAAGGAGAAGCGCACCGACGATGAGGACAAGGACGCCAGCCCGAAGCGGGTTGGCCTTGGCCCATTCTGGGGCACGGACAAGGAGAGAGACGAACCGCAGGAGCAGGTCGACCGTGTTATCGCTCGTGCCCGCAATCATGTTACGCATCTGCTCAATCTGCTCATTCGTCAGGTTGAGCTGCGGCGGAGCGTGGAGCTTAAGCACATCAGTCGACATGGCCGCAAGGTTACGGAGCTGCCTCACTCGTTCGGCGCGGGCGTTGGCGTCATCCCACCACTTTTTGGCTTCAGACATCGGGTCCGCGGGCTGCTGAGTCCCACCGACGGGTCCCGCTCCCCGACCTCCACCAGCGCCGGCGCCCCGGCCCCCGCGGCCGGCGCCCCGGCCCCCGCCGCGACCAGCGCCGCCGCCACCGCGGACCGGGCCCATTCCCCCCTGCGCTGCCTCAGCCGCCTGCATCTGCGCCTTGAACTCGCTGGGCGTCATCTTTCGCAGTGCCGCGGCCATCTCCATGCACTGCTCGGACGTGAACTCGGGCATGCCCGGGTTCATCCGGCGAATCTGGTCACGCTCCACCTGCGTCTTCTTTGCGAGCTCCTCAAACTGCCGCGCTTGAGCGTTGGGATCGTTCTGAATCTTGCGCATATGATCCTCAATCTGCCGCTTGTTCATCTGCTGGCGCGCCATACTACTGATAAAGAGGCTGCTCGGTCTCTGCTTACGGGGGGGAGGGCATGATGGAGGGGGATCGGGCGGGATCGGCACCGGCAGCGACCGCGACATCAGTGGTGGCAGGTTGCACAGGCAGCAACCGCGGCACCAGCATCGGCACCAGCAACGGCGGCACCAGCGCAGGCAGTGGCATGAGCACGGAGAGCGGCACCGGCAGCGCAGTGGCACAGGTTTCGGCACCGACGCTGCGGGCAGCGGCGGCTGTCGCGGCGTGGTGGAAGAGGCCGTTCTGGTTTCGGCAGCAGGCGAGGGGAAGGAAGCCGAGACGTCGCCAGTAGCTGCGCGTTGCCCCAAGATCTATCGCCATGAGATCTGTCCGCGCATCGCTTGCTCCGATGAGAGCGCCGCTCACCTCCGGGAGGCCCTCCGTGACAACGGTGGGCTGTACAGGGAATGGGAGGCTTTTGGGTGACTCCGCGACGGATTCGGTCGGTCCTACGCGACGCGCCACGACTAACGCGTCTTGAAAACCCGGAAGGGTAGGGCAGGATCTCATTATTCGCCGTGTGGAGAGCTCACTCAAAGGACAGCGGAAGAGTGGCCAAACAGGAGCCACTAGCCGCATCGTTCTGTGGTGCAGTCGCGTACGCTCCTTGCCCTTCGTTTACGCTCCGAACCCGTCGGAAACGAGCGCGGTGGAGGGTCTGTCCTGTCGGCGGCACCTCGTCGCTGGCCGCTCCGCGGCGGAGAGCCCCGGCAGGGCCGCACGCGCGCCGAGGCACGTCGTCGCTAGCTCACGATGACGCACAGCAAGAGGGTTTGGTGAGAGAGACCCCATGAACCTCGGGAAACTAGCCAATCGATGTCGCCCCGTCGGCCCTGCCCGCTCGCCGCCGCCGCTGCTGCCCTCATCGGGATCACGTGCACCGTCGTTCTCTCCCCAACTCCCCCCCACCCTCTCCTCCGCAGCTACTACTACGACCCAGAGGTCGGAACGCACTACTATGGGGCGAATCATCCAATGAAGCCGCACCGGGCGAGTCGCAAGGGCGGCAGGGCTGGACCGATGGTTACGCCGCGTCCTTGACCGGGGTCCTCGCCCGCCACGTTCGGCGCGACCGCCCCGACCTGCCACACCGGACCGAGTCCCTCGCGATCGACTCGCCGGACGACCCTAGGTAGCAACCGGCGTGGTTCGAGGGGCGGGCCGAGCTCACGGTCTCCGCCGACGCCGCCCTGCCGGCCCAATACGGCCCTCGCGCTATCGCGACCCCCGCAAGCCCCCTCTTGCCCCGCAGGTAACAATGGCGCACCATCTTATCCTAGCCTACGGTCTCGGTGACCATCTGGCGGTCCGCCGTCCCCGCCCCGCCCATCCACAAGAGCTGGCGCAGGCGAGTTGACCACCTACCGGCGCCCCCTGTTCCACTCCACCGGACGCCCTCTGTTCCATTGCTCCCACCCCCAAACGCCACCCTTCCCCGCCGCAGTTTCATACGGAAGAGTACGTCGATTTCCTGTCGAGGGTGGCCCCCGCGCCTGGCCAGCCCGGAGGCGGACGCGTGCCCTCGGACCTCGAGAGGGGCTGGGGCGGCGGGGGCGACTGGGTGGGACCGCACGGGTCCAACGCTCGGGACCAGTCTGGATTCTTCATTCTGCCTGACGCCTTTGACCAAGCCGGGGTCGGTCGCCGCCGCGTCGGCCGCCCTGGCGACGGCGCCGGCCTTGGTGGCGACGGAGGCGAGTGGGACGGCGGCGTACCCGGCTGGGCCCGTGGTGCCTTCGCCCGTGCCCCCCGGCTTGGCTCTGGCCCGCGGATCGAAGCCGGGGATTTCGCCCGTGCCGCTGTGCAACCGCGCCCTCAGCCCGCAGCCGACGCGGTGCTGGCATCACTGCGGCGGCACGGCCTAGGCGAGGACTGTCCCATTTTCGACGGGCTATTCCGCTTCTGCCAGCTCGTCGGCGGCGGAACCCTCTGTGCGGCGCGCGCCATCGCTAGCGGTGCCGACTCATGCGCAGTCCACTGGGCGGGGGGACTCCACCACGCGAAGCGCAGCGAGGCCTCTGGCTTTTGCTACGTCAACGATCTGGTGCTGGGCATCCTCGAGCTCCTGCGGGCCCACGCGCGTGTCATGTACGTTGACCTCGATATTCACCATGGTGATGGGGTTGAGGAGGCGTTCTGGCTCTCGGACCGGGTGCTGACGGTGTCGGTACACAAACACGGCGACGGATTCTTCCCCGGTTCGGGCGCCCTTGACGACGTTGGCGCCGGGGCCGGCCTTGGCCACTCAGTCAACATTCCCCTTCGTGACGGGTGCGACGACGCCACCTTTCTGCGTTGTCTCAAGCCCGTCATCCGTGCGGCAATGGAAAACTACCGCCCGGGCGCCGTGGTCGTGCAGTGCGGCGCAGACTCGCTTGGGGGGGACCGGCTTGGGTGCTTTTCGCTAAGCGTTGAGGGCCACGCTGAAGCCGTCCGCTTCATCCGGTCGTTCGGATTGCCCACCATCGCCACAGGCGGCGGCGGCTACACCAAGGCTGCCGTCGCCCGTTGCTGGGCCGCCGAGACGGCAGCTCTCATCTCGGCCTCGGCCGCTTGCGAGGGTGCGCGGCCCGAGGACGCGTCTGGGGGCGGGGGTGGTTCTGACGGCGAACGCGTGCACGGCCGGGCTGGCGCGCCCTTCGACGCCCTGGGGACAACAGAGGACCCGGCCCTTAGTGTTTGGCCTCTGCCCGACGCCCTCCCGGACCACCTCTACCGCGAATACCACCAGCCGTCATACTCGCTCAGGGCCCCGCCGGCCTTCCACGTCGCCAACGCCAACGGACGCAAGCGCACCGAGCGCATCGTGCAAGTGTGCTGCGAGCGCCTCAGGGCCCTGGGCGGGGCGCCGGGCGTCGGGCTCGGCGAGGCGCCACCAGTGGGATCCGTGCCGGCCGAGGAGGCGGGGGAAGGGGGGTGGGAAAAGGGCTGAGGCGGGGGGCGGAGGGGTAAAGAGAACACACGCTGAGTTGCATCAACGCTTTCCCACCCGGCTGCTGGAGGCGTCTCTCCTTTGCGGCCTCACGGGTCCTCTGACCTCCTTATGCTCGCGCCCGCAGACCACTCGCGCAGTCGCCCGGGCCATCCTTCATGTCCGCTTCGACCGCTCTCGCGCTGTCCCGCCTCGCGCGGGTGGCGAGCGGGGCGGCGGCGTCGGCGCCGACGACAGCCAGGGTCGCCGCGGCCGTGTCCTCTGACCTCCCTCTGCTCGCGCCGCGCAGCAGACTCGCGCAGTCGCCCGGGTCATCCTCTATGTCCGCGTCGACCGCTGTCGCGCTGTCCCGCCTCGTGCGGGCTGCGAGCGGGGCGGCGGCTTCGACGCCGACGACAGCCAGGGTCGTCGCAGCCGCGTCGGGGTCGTCGCGTCACGACGAGGAGGCGAGCGCCGCCGGCGTGCAAATGAAAGCGGTACGGGACGGTCCGCTTACGACGCTGCTTGCATCCGAGTTCAGGTCGCGCCTCCCCCTGTCCCCCATGCCCCCCCCCCCACTCCCCCCCCCCCCCCCCCCCCCCCCCCCCCCCCCGCCCCCCCCCCCCCCCCCCCCCCCCCCCCCGCCCCCCCGCCGCCCCCCCC
>Ga0181576_10001475_pt1 | contig 17979 bp, 14 predicted proteins | sample 101ome_22_FD_132464 | JGI IMG/M metagenome (GOLD analysis project Ga0181576, IMG submission 132464) | Coastal salt marsh microbial communities from the Groves Creek Marsh, Skidaway Island, Georgia - 101412BT metaG (megahit assembly) | ecosystem: Environmental > Aquatic > Marine > Intertidal... | reverse complement strand
GGTACGGCAATCATCAACAGTGCCGGCGACACCTATCAAGTCGCGCTCAAAACTCATAGCACCATCGCCTTCAGCTCGCCTGAATTAACAATTACAAACCTTGCTGTTGATACGCAGATCACCTCTGCCAACGACGGGCTGAGGTTGGACCTGGACGCCTCTCATTCAGCTCTTGGACCGTTGGCTGTCGTCAAGGCATCGGTGACCGGAGATGATTCGGATTTCAGCGTGAGTCTGAATACCCATGACTGGGACTGGAGTGCGCTAAACCAAACCCTGACGCGCATGCCGTCGTCGATTCGAGGCATCAGCATTGCGTCCGCCGGGCTTGTTGCCAATATCGAAGGCCAACTCAGTCCGGTCACCCAAGGGACAATACAACTGCAGCTGGACAACACCTTTGGAACGTTCAAGCAATCCGGCGTAGCCGTACTCAAGCTCGAACCCGTCACCATTCAGTTTGATGGCGAAGGGATTACATCCTTCCCGATTCTTGCTATCTCAGCCGATGCCGTTCAGGCCGGGTTAAGCTTCAATCGCCCACACTTTGAACTCGAGTACAGCGATGGAACCTGGATTATGCGCAATCTTCAAGCCGGGCTGCTGGGAGGCAGGATAAGGGCAACGGAACTTCAAGCAGCCAATGCCGATGGACCGCTGGGAGTTGTTCAGGTTGAGGATATGGATCTGGCTCAAATCGCCGCCTTACTTGGCGACGATACGATCGAGGTTCAAGGCAGAGTGGACGCAAGCATTCCGCTCCAACGCCGAAAAGGCAATGTTGTCGTGGACGGGGGCAGCCTGCTCGGGCGCAGCGGACACATCCGCTATCAGGCGCCCAATACCGGCAGCGACTCGGGAGCAGATGAGGTGAGCGAACAACTGAACGTCACCCGCAATGCGCTCAGCAATCTGCATATAGAAAAGCTCGACGCCGATCTCAGCTACGACGCCGAAGGGCAGCTTATACTCGGAACGCGTATCGAGGGTCGTAACCCCGACTATCAGAGTGGGCGTCCGATTCATCTTAATTTGACACTTGAGAATAATATGCGCACTCTTCTGGAGAGCCTGAGAACTGCAGACCGCATCAACGCTTGGGTTGAGCGCAAACTGCTAAACTCTAAAACTGACAACAGTCCAAGTTCTGTAAAGCACTAGGAGCACTCAGTGAACACACGCATTTTGACCGCAACTGTAATAGCGATCGTGTTACTGGCCGGTTGCACTCCAACGGTCAAGGTCGAGCCGTCTGACAAACCCATCACCATAAACCTGAACGTCAAAATCGAACATGAAATCCGAGTGAAGGTCGACAAAGAACTTGACGAACTTTTCTCGGAAGACAGCGATCTGTTCTGATTGCGTTGACACGGCTTACATATTCAGGAGATTCCCATGTTATCCAAACTTCGTATTCTGATCGGCGCATTGTTGATGGCGGGCGCAGTCTCGGTGTTTGCAATGGATCTGGACCAGGCAAAACAGCAGGGACTGGTAGGCGAGCAAATGAACGGCTATCTAGGCATCGTCAGCGGCGCATCGGCAGAGGTAAAAGCCCTGGTTGCCGACATCAACGACAAACGCAAGCAGAACTATCAGTCGATCGCGAAGAAAAACAGTCTTGACCTCGGTACGGTTGAGAAGCTCGCGGGGCAAAAGGCCATTGAGCGAACCGCACCGGGCAATTTCGTCCAATCATCCTCAGGAAGTTGGGTCAAAAAATAGCGGGAGTTATCTGCTGCCGCTTTCGGATACACTGACGGTTAACGTTAAAGCGGGGCAGCCTCTGCGGGCCGCCCATTCAACCCGTTTTTGGAGTTCCAATGGAAGACTCGTTCAGAGAAAGTGCGATCCGCTATCATGCAGAACCGACCCCCGGCAAACTCGCCATTCAACCGACCAAGCCACTTTCGAATAAACGTGACTTGTCGCGGGCCTACTCCCCCGGTGTCGCCTATGCGTGCGAACTGATCAAAGAGAATCCGGCCGAAGCCGCTCGCCTCACTGCGCGAGGTAACCTGGTAGCCGTGATCAGCAACGGGACCGCGGTCCTTGGGCTCGGCGATATCGGCCCGCTCGCGGGCAAGCCAGTGATGGAAGGCAAGGCCGTACTTTTCAAGAAGTTTGCCAACATCGATGTGTTTGATATTGAAGTTGACGAGAAAGACGTCGACAAACTGGTCGACATTATCGCCTCGCTTGAACCCACCTTCGGTGGGATCAACCTTGAAGACATCAAAGCACCGGAGTGCTTCCTCGTCGAAAAGCGTCTGCGCGAGCGCATGAAGATCCCGGTCTTCCACGACGATCAGCATGGAACCGCAATTGTTGCGGGCGCCGCGATCTATAACGGCCTTCGCATCGTCAATAAAAAAATCGAGGACGTCCGTATGGTCGTCTCCGGCAGTGGTGCCGCGAGTCTGGCCTGTGTTGACCTGTTGGTTTCAATGGGTATGAATCCCGACAACGTGCTGCTGTGTGATCGTTCCGGTGTGATCTATGAGGGACGCACCGAGGGAATGAACGAGTTCAAGGAAAAATATGCGCGCAAGACGCAATGCCGTACGCTTGCGGATGCCATGGTCGACGCCGATATTTTCATGGGCCTGTCAGGTCCCGGTTTGCTCAGCGCCGATGCCGTCAAAAGCATGGCCAAGGATCCGCTGATTCTGGCCATGGCCAATCCGACACCGGAAATCATGCCCGAGGAAGCACTGGCGGTGCGGCCCGATGCGATCCTCGCGACCGGTCGCTCGGACTACCCGAACCAAGTTAACAACGTCCTGTGTTTCCCGTTCATTTTCCGTGGTGCGCTCGATTGCGGCGCCACCACCATCAATGATGCGATGAAAGCTGCTGCGGTCAAGGCAATTGCAGGACTCGCCGAAAAAGAAGTACCGAACGAAGTTGCTCAGGCGTATGCCGGCGAAACACTGAGCTTTGGTCGCGATTACCTGATTCCAAAACCATTCGATCCCCGCCTGATTGTCGACGTCCCACTGGCCGTTGTGCAGGCTGCAATGGAAAGTGGCGTCGCAACCCGCCCCATTCATGACCTTGAAGCCTATCGCGCCCGCAACAACGAATTCGTCAACCGCTCTGGTCTGTTTATGCAACCCTTTATCGAGGCGTCGCGCAAACATCAGTCGCGGATCGTCTATGCCGAAGGGGAAAACGACCAGGTTCTGATGGCGGTTAAGAGCGTTATCGACGAAGGCATTGCTCACCCGATCCTGATCGGTCGCCCAGACAAGATCAATGCATCGCTCCAACGAATGTCGATCGATTACAAAGCGGGCCAGGAATTTACCGTGGTAGATCCGGAGCACGTGGATGAGCGCAAGGATCTTTGGGAGTTCTATCACCAGCGTGTTGGCCGAACGGGCGTATCAGTGGAAGCGGCTCAGCAGGCAATGCGCGCCGACCCGACAGCCCTGGCATCGGTTCTGGTTGCGCTTGGTGAAGCCGATGGCATGATTGCGGGTAAAGTGGGCGCGTTCACCAATCATATGAACACCGTCCGTCGCGTACTTGGCACTGAACACCATGTCTCGTCCTTGTCCGCGCTGCTGCTCCCGAGCGGACCTCTCTTCCTGTCGGATGCTTTCCTAACTCACAACCCGACGGTTGAACAGATTGTTGAAATCACCAAGGCCAGCATTCAGCAGGTGCGCCACTTCGGCGTTGAGCCAAAAGTAGCGCTGCTTGCGCACTCGAACTTTGGCACCTCGCAGGCTGACTCTGCAGTCAAAATGCGAAAGGCATCTGAAATTCTGCGAGCGGAGCTCCCGGATGTTGAGCTCGACGGGGAAATGCATGCGTTTACCGCCATGAATGACTCGTTCCGTGAAACGATTTTCCAAGGCTCGCACCTGAAGGGTCGCGCGAATTTGTTGATCATGCCGAATATCGATGCCGCCAATATCACGCTCGGGATGATTCGCTCGCTGACCGATGCCTTGCTGGTCGGGCCGTTCTTTACGGGCTGCAGCAAGCCTGCGCACGTTGGGATTCCGTCGGTATCACCGCGTGGTATTCTCAACATGACCGCATACATCTGTGCGGAAATCTGGCACAACATGCAGGCATCAGGAAGCACCTCACGTGGACAATGAACTCAACGCGCAACTGGCATCACTGCCGGAATACCTGAACGCAATCATCGCACTGGCGGTCACGTGGGTACCGAAGGTCTTGTTGACACTGCTCACGCTGATCATTGGTCTATGGATAATCAAGCGCATCGTCGGCTCTCTCCAAAGTAACCTTGCCAAACGAGAGGTTGATCCGACGCTGTCTCGCTTCATGAGCAGCATGGCAAACATCGCCTTGAAGGTGATGCTGATTATCAGTGTCGCCAGTATGGTCGGCATTGAAACGACCTCGTTTGTTGCGGTGCTCGGTGCCAGCGGTCTTGCGATTGGTTTGGCCTTGCAGGGCAGCCTGGCGAATTTTGCCGGTGGCGTGTTGGTGCTCTTCTTCAAACCCTATCGAGTCGGTGACTTTATTGAGGCACAAGGCGTGACCGGCACCGTCAAAGCCATCGAAATATTCAATACGATTCTGACGACGCCGGATAACCGCGTGATTATCGTGCCCAATGCGATGCTGTCGAACGGGATCATTACCAATTTCTCGGCTGAAAAAACCCGTCGTCTGGACTTTGTGTTCGGCATTGCCTATAGCGATGACATCAAATTGGCCAAGACCGTCTTGAGCGCCCTAACCCAGGAAGACGCGCGGATTCTCAAAGATCCGGAGCCCCTGATTGTGGTGGGGTCGCTTGGCGATAACTCTGTTAACTTTACCGTCAGGGTGTGGGTCAATGCCGCCGATTACTGGGGCGTGCACTTTGATATGGTCGAAAACGTCAAACTGCGCTTTGACGAAGCGGGCCTGTCAATTCCGTTCCCGCAGCGCGATGTGCATCTCTACAATCATTCCTGAAGAGGCTCTGAACATATTCCCCTAGCCAGCATGAGGGTATCTAATGCCAGGATTGTTCGACGATTTACTGGTTATTGACTGTGCCAGCTTTATTGCCGCGCCTGCAGCGGCAACCGTGCTATCAGACTTCGGTGCGCGCGTCATCAAAGTCGAACCTCCGGGCGGTGAAGGTTACCGCATGTTCTCTCGCTTGCCGGGAATGCCACCATCCGAGCACAACTACCCGTGGGATGCGATCAACCGGAACAAAGAAAGCCTCTGCCTTAATCTGAAAGAACAGCAAGGGCAGGATATTCTTCGACGACTCATAGCGCGCGCGGACATTTTCATCACCAACTACCCGTTGCCAGTCAGACATCGCCTGCAGCTCGACTACGCGTCGCTCAGCGCATTGAATCCTCGCCTGATTTACGCAAGCTTCACCCCTTACGGTGAGTCAGGACCCGACGCTGAGCTGACGGGTTACGACGCTACGGCTTGGTGGGCACGCTCTGGACTGATGGACGCTGTGCGCGCCAATCAAGAAACCGAACCAGCGATTTCAGTACCTGGCATGGGGGATTACCCGTCCGGGCTCGCCTTGTATTCAGGCATTGTCAGTGCGCTGTACCGGCGTCAAAAAGAAGGTGTCGGCGGCGAGGTATCAAGCTCACTGCTGGGTAATGGTCTGTGGTCGAACTCGGTCCGGGCCCAGGCAAGGCTGAACGGCGCTGATATGAGTGTTTCACTCAGTCGCGGACAGCGCTCCATCTTCACCGAGATATACCAAACGGCAGACAATACATGGTTGCTGCTGACAATTCTTCCGCAGGTGCAAGCAAAAATATGGCCCAAGCTGGCCGCGTGTTTAGGACACCCCGAGTGGGTCGATGATCCGCGCTTCAAGGAACCGGCTGATCGGCGGCGTCATAATGCAGAATTGCTCAGTCTGATCGATAGTCGGATTCGAACACGCTCGAGATCTGAGTGGACCGCAGAATTTGACCGACTCGGCATTACCTATGGACTGGTGTCGACCCCGGATGACTTTTTGAATGACCAGCAGCCACGAGCCGCCGGCATGATCGTTGAATACGCAGACATACCGGAGAAAGCCACCATCGACAGTCCGGTGTATGTCGACAACATCGATAAGCGACGACCAGCCCATGGGGCAGAACTGGGATGTAACACCGTCAGCATCCTGAGTGAACTCGGATACAGCGATGACGAGTCCGAACAATTAATAACAAACGGCATAGCCTTTGGAGCGACCTGATGAGTTCCACCCATTACCGAGCGTGCAACCTGTGTGAGGCGATCTGTGGCCTCGAAATCCAGGTGAGCGACGACAATAAAATCGAGAGTATCAAAGGCGACAAGAACGATCCGCTGAGTCGCGGTTACATCTGCCCCAAAGCGACTGCGCTTGCAGACCTGCAAGAAGATCCCGACCGCTTGCGCAAACCGATGCGGCGCAGCGGCGACGAGTGGCAGGAAATCAGTTGGGATGAGGCGATTGCTGAGGTTACCCGGAGACTGCGAGAGATCGGCCACGAACACGGTAACGACGCCGTCGGCATCTATCGCGGAAATCCCTCTGTGCACAATTGGGGGCTGATGACGCACCCGAATGCATATTTGCGTCGGCTCGGCAGTAAAAATAATTTTTCTGCGACCAGCGTCGATCAACTTCCGCATCACCTGATCTGCCTGTGGATGTACGGTCATCAGTTTTTGCAGCCCATTCCGGATATTGATCGCACCGATTACCTGCTGATGATCGGCTACAATCCGATGGCATCAAACGGCAGCATCATGACGGTGCCCGACTTCCGGGGCAGGCTCAAAGCGCTTCGTACCCGAGGCGGCAAGGCAGTGGTGATTGATCCGCGGCGGACAGAAACTGCCGAGGTCTGCGACGAACACCATTTTATTCGTCCAGGTTCAGATGCAGCCCTGCTGCTGGCCATGATCCGCGTCATTCTGAGCGAAGATCTCACCCGCAATAACGCTTTCCTTCCGAACGATGCAGCGATCGAACAAATCAAGGCGTTGGTTGAACGCTTCGATCCCGAGTACGCAGCAACGCACACCGGTATGGACGCCAACCAAATACGTCAGCTTGCTCGGGATTTTGCCAACGCGAACTCCGCCGCCTGTCATGGGCGTATGGGTGTTTCGACGCAACAGTTTGGCACCCTATGCCAATGGGCCATTCAAGTCCTGCACATACTCACGGGTAATCTTGATGCCGAGGGCGGTGTTGTGCTGACGACGCCCATTGCGCAGGCCGCGGGCCCCGGAGACCGGGCGCGAGGAAACTTTGGGCGCAGGCATTCGCGGGTCAGCGGTTACCCGGAGTTCAGCGGCGAGTTTCCGGTTGGCGCGTTGGCCGAAGAAATTCTGACACCCGGCGACGGACAAATACGGGCGATGGTCACGATTGCCGGTAATCCAGTGCTGTCATGCCCGAACGGGCGTCTGTTGGATGAGGCGTTCTCACAACTCGAATTCATGGTGTCCGTGGATATTTATATCAACGAGACCACGCGTCATGCTGACATCATTCTGCCGACATCACCGGCGCTGGAGCATGATCATTATGATTTCGCATTCCATAAATTTGCGGTTCGCAATACTGCCAAGTACAGCCCAGCGGTCCTGCCAAAAGCCGAGGGCACGATGCACGACTGGGAGCTGTTCAATGCGCTCGCCAGCGCAGACGCCGAGCTAACCGGTATTCCCTTTGATCCGCTGCCAGCGCCCCGAGAGTTGCTGGCCGGCATGATCGCAAATGATCCGCGAGTTGATATAGACACCCTGCTCTCGTCGCCCCATGGCATTGATCTGGGGCCACTTGAGGCCAACACACTGGTCAGCAGACTGTGCACCGATGATCAAGCCATTTGCCTGATCCCGGAGGCAATACCATCGGATATCGACCGTCTGCACAATACGCTGGCGCACACCGATGAGCACTTTGATCTGCGTTTGATCGGACGTCGTCATGTGCGCAGCAACAATTCATGGATGCACAACTCACATCGTCTGACCAAAGGTCCGCGCCGTGATCAGTTGTTGATGCATCCAGACGATCTGGTTGCGCGCAATCTCTCTGACGGAGACGAAGTTAGCATCTCTTCGCGAGTGGGCAGTATCCGCGTATCGGTCAGCGCGAGCACCGATATGATGAAAGGCTCGGTTTCTTTGCCGCATGGCTGGGGACATCAGCGCGCCGGCGTGCGTATGGGTGTGGCCAACGCCCTGCCCGGCGCCAGTGCCAACGACATAACCGACGAACGTTTCCTCGATACACTGAGCGGCAACACGGCTCTGAATGGAGTACCGGTCAAGGTTGAAGCATGAGCGAGGCGATACGCCCGACGCGGGATACCCTGAGGCCATTGACGCTCGAAAAGCCCGGCCTCGGCAGAACGGTTGAGTTTCTTCAGTCGGTTGAACGCAGCCGCAAGCTGCATGGGCACTTTGTTGAGTTGCCCGTCACCCCGACCATGTACCGGCGTTACGTGCAGCAAAAAACCGGCAGCACCGATATCGGGCATTTTATTATCACCGCGGATGATCGACTCGCGGGAGTCATTAACATCAATGAGATCAGCCGTGGCAGCAGTCAGAGTGCCCAGCTTGGTTATTATCTGTTCGCGCCCTTCCAGGGGCATGGCCTGATGAAAGATGCGCTTGACCGCATCATCGAACGCGCATTTCTGGAGCTGGGTTTACATCGACTCGAAGCGAATATTCAGCCCGATAATATTGCCTCTCTGAAGCTTGTCGACCGCGCGGGTTTTCACCGCGAGGGGTTTTCACCGCGTTTTTTGCTGCTGCACGGGCAGTGGCGGGATCACGAACGATGGGCACTCACCCGGGAAGACTGGGTGGAGCTTCATCAAAGAATCAACGTCCGCATCTGACGTCGGCTGCCTGATCGGCTAGAATCCGCGGTCTGCTATTTAACGGAGTCGAATATGAACAACACCCTTAGCGCTGAGGACATGGCGTTCCGTGACGAGGTCCGAGCCTTTCTGGCCAACGAGTATCCTGCCGACATCCGCACCAAAATGGATAACGAAATCGAGCTCGAGCGGGAAGATCACATACGCTGGCAACAACTTCTGCATCAAAAAGGGTGGGCGGGCGTGAATTGGCCGGTTGAATACGGTGGTACCGGCTGGACACCCGTGCAGAAGTATATATTTGCCAATGAGTGCGCCGAGGCAAACACGCCTCGTATCGTGCCCTTCGGGCTCGCTATGGTCGGCCCGGTCATCTACACCTTTGGCAACGAAGAGCAGAAGCAACGTTTTCTACCCGATATCCTCGCCAGCCGGGTCTGGTGGTGTCAGGGGTATTCTGAGCCCAATGCAGGCTCAGATCTCGCATCGCTCAAAACTACGGCCACGCTCGATGGTGACAGCTATGTCGTAAATGGAACCAAGACGTGGAATACCTATGGTCAATACGCCGACTGGATATTCTGCCTGGTACGAACGGGCGGCTCCGATACCAAAGCGCAAGAAGGTATCAGTTTTCTGCTGATCGACATGAAAACTCCGGGCATCAAGCTATCGCCGATTGTGCTGCTCGACGGCACGCCCGAGGTTAATGAGGTTCACTTCGATAATGTCAGGGTTCCCGTCGAGAACCTTATTGGTGTCGAAAATGAGGGCTGGACCTACGCAAAATTCTTGCTGACCCATGAGCGCACCGGCATAGCCCAGGTCTCCAAGTCAAAAATGCGTCTGCGCAAACTCAAAAAGCTGGCGGCGCAAACGGACAACGGCGGATCACCACTCAGCGAGGATCCGTTCTTCAGCCGCAGAGTCGCCGAAGTCGAGACCGATTTGCTTGCGCTTGAGTACACCGAGATGCGCGTGCTCGCATCACTGGCGGCAGGGAGCTCTCCGGGCCCGGCGTCATCGATCCTGAAAATCAAGGGAACCGAGCTTGCCCAGGCGATCGATGCGCTTAATGTCGAGGTCGCTGGTCACTACGCGCTTGCCTATGTACCAGAGCAGTTCGCGGCAGGCTTTGACGGCGAAGGCGTCGGATCCGGCACCTTGGCCAACACAGCCAGGGTCTACCTGAACAATCGTAAGGCATCGATTTACGGCGGTTCGAACGAGATTCAACGCAATATCATTTCCAAAGCTGTACTGCGTCTGTGAGGAGCACGATATGAATTTTGATGTCACAGAAGAGCAGCAACTGCTCGCCGATAGCGTCGAGGCCTTTGTTCGGGACAACTGCGACTTCGACGCTCACCGCGCAATCCTGAAAGCTGAACTTGGCTATTCCAAGGATAACTGGAACAGCTTCGCCGAACTCGGCTGGCTCGCGATCCCATTCGCCGAAGAGCACGGCGGCTTGGATTTTGGTGCAACCGAACTCGCCATTCTGTTTGAGAAATTCGGCTCGTCGCTGGTGACCGAACCCTATCTGGCAACCGTCGTCATGGGCGGCAAACTGATCGAATCACTCGGTAATGAACAACAGCGAACAGCATGGCTTGAGCGGATAATCTCAGGTGATGCACAACTTGCCCTTGCTTACGCTGAGCCCAAAGGACGCTATTGTCTCAGCGCGATCGAAACCCGTGCATCCGGTGCTGGCGATGCGTGGTCTCTCAGTGGACACAAAGCCATGGTACTGAATGCACCTGCGGCAGATATGCTGATTGTCAGCGCGCAAACAGACGCGGGGCTGAGCCTGTTTTTGGTCGACCCAAAATCCACTGGCGTTCGACTCAACAGCTATCGCACACTCGACGGTTCGCGCGCTGCCGAGGTTCACCTCGATCAGGCAGGCGCCGAGTTGTTAGGCACCGACGGCCGCGGCCTTGAAGCCCTGCAAGCGGTGATCGACAGCGCCGCACTCTGCGTGTGCTCCGAGGCAGTCGGAGCGATTGAAAAACTGCTGTGGAAAACCACTGAGTACCTGCGTACGCGCAAGCAATTCGGGCTACCACTGTCAAAATTTCAGGCATTACAGCATCGTGCCACCGAGATGTTTATTGAAGTCGAGCAAGCAAAATCGATCGTCGCGATGGCCATCATGGCGACGGAATCAGGCACTGGTGTTGCCCGAGCCGTATCTGCTGCAAAAGCGCGTGTGGGGCGTGCGGCCAAGCTTGTTGGCGAAGAAGCCATTCAGATGCACGGCGGAATTGGCGTGACCGAAGAACTCGATATTGGCCATTATGTTCGCAGGCTGATCATGATTGAGAATCTGTTTGGTACGCGCGACTGGCATCTCCAACGCTTCTCGCAAAGTTAAGGGTTTAAGATCTTGAACGCCACGTCGTTGTCCGAACTGATGGACTTTGCCCGCGATGCAGCACGTGCTGCAGGCCCGCTCGCACTCGAGCATTTCAGAGTCAAGATTCAGGTTGAGGATAAGCACACTCGCAATCAGTACGACCCGGTGACCGCCGCAGACCGTAATGTCGAACGCTATTTGCGCGAGCGAATCAGTGAGCGTTTTCCCGATCATGGGATCGTTGGCGAGGAAGAGGACAACAAAACCGGCAGCAACCGCTATAGCTGGATCATCGATCCGATCGATGGCACTCGCGCCTTCATCAGCGGGATGACCGCCTGGGGCATCATGCTTGGTTTGCGTGACGACGAAAAACCCGTTGCCGGCATTATCCATCAGCCCTATATCAACGAAACATTTTGCGGTAGCGCTGAGGGCGCATGGCTTTACCATCAGGAACACGTGAGGGCCATCAGCACCAGCGGCCGGCAGACGCTAAAAGACGCAATTCTCTACTGTACCCATCCGTCCATTTTCACCAACGCCGAGGAATTCAACGCGTTTGAGCGGGTTGCGAACGCCTGTCGCATGATGCGCTACGGCGGTGATTGTTATTCCTATTGCCTACTCGCGCTGGGCTCGGTCGACCTGATTATCGAAAGTGGTCTTCAGGCCTACGATGTGCAGCCGTTGATACCACTGATCGAGGGCGCCGGCGGCGTGATCACGGATCGCACAGGTGCCTGCGCGGCCGATGGCGGTTTTGTGGTCGCAGCCGCGTCTGCTGAGCTTCACGCCCGAGCACTGGAACTACTCAACCAATGAGGACGGAACCTTCCGCGATCACGCGGCGGGAGGAGCTGTTCAAGATTCTGAAGCTGGCCCTGCCCCTGATTGCCGGCCAGATCTCGATCATCGGCATGGGCGCGGTCGATGTGTTTGTGGCTGGCCACGCGGGCACCACCGATCTGGCAGCTGTAACGGTTGGATTTTTTCTTTGGGATCTGACCCTGTTTCCCGTATTTGGCATTGTGCTCGCCAACACCTCGTTGATTGGTCACCAGTTCGGTGCCAATAACGCAGAGGGTATCCGCTCACAATTTCAACAATGTCTTTGGCTCTGCGTGCCGCTTGCGATCATTGCGGGCGCTGCGTTGCTGACGGGTCGCTTCGCGCTGAACTATTTCGACCTCGAACCAGAGGTACTCGCCATCGCCCGCGCCTACTTGTTGCCAAGCGCTATCACGACCATGCTGGTTCCGTTCGGCCTTTGCTTTCGCACCACCGCTGAGGGTGTCGGACTGGTACGACCGGTGATGCTATCAAGCGCATTTGTCTTTCTCGTGAACATTCCTCTGGACTATATATTGGTGCTTGGCGGTCCAGGATTCGACGGCATGGGGGGTGAGGGCTGCGGCTGGGCCTCGTTGATGGCCTTCTCCTTGCTGCTTCTCATCTGGATCGTCTACAGCATCAAATCACGTAAATTCAGCGCCTATCAGTTCTGGAGCCAGTTTGATTTTCCGCGCTGGTCAGCGATGCAACGAACGCTGTCGTTGGGCGTGCCTATCGGTCTGTCTCAGCTTGCATTGGGTGGATTTTTTGCGATGATTCCGTTGCTGATGACGCCCTTGGGCACGTTGGCTCTGGCTTCTCATTCTGTTGCGATCGCCGTCGATATGATGATGATCACGATCCCGATCGGATTGGGGCAGGCTTTATCCGTGCGCGTGTCGCACTCGCTGGGCGCAGGGTCGCCGCAGTCGGCGCGCGACATTGCAATAACAGGAATGGGGCTCGTTCTGGCGCTGTCCGTGTTCCAGGGGTTATTGGTTTTTTTAGCGCGAGAACCCATCGCATCGCTGTTTAGCGACGACCTCGAGGTGATCAAGCTCGGTTCCAATCTGCTGATCTTCGCGGCGGTGTACCGAATTGCAGACTCGTTGCAACTCTGCGCTGGCATGACGCTGCGGGGGTTCCGGGATACACGGGTGCCCTCCGCGATCAACATCATCGCGTATTGGCTTGTCGGCTTACCATTGTGCGCTCTGCTCGGCTTGAACACGCTATTCGGATACGAGCTCGGCGTGTACGGCTTTTGGCTCGGAATGCTACTGACCATAACAGCGGCAGCAATCCTGATAACCTGGCGGCTCCACCGTGTCAGTATGAGAAAGCTGATCTGACCGCAGCACCTCTGGCCTGTTGAGCACGACTTTGCGGATCGGTTTCGATCGCATATGATCGGTTATTCTCAGAAAAGCTGACACCAGACTGAAGGATCTTGCTGATGCCTATGCGCAAACTCAATTTGTCTGATATTGGTTTCCTGCTGATGGAAAAGCGGGAAACCCCAATGCATGTGGGCGGTATCAACCTGTATACGCTACCCAGCGGTGCAGATGAGCAAGCCTTCATGAGCGATATCGCTGATATCCTGACCCGCGAAGAACCGATGCGAGTTCCGTTTGGGCACAAACTCAAGACAGGGCCTGCAGGACTGATCGGCCCGGTCTATTGGGAACCGGATCTTGAGCTCGATCTTGACTACCATGTGCGCCACTCAGCGCTGCCCAAGCCGGGCCGCTATCGCGAGCTGTTTGCGCTGGTATCGCGATTACATGGAACGCTGCTCGATCGTGACCGTCCGCTTTGGGAAGTGCACCTGATCGAGGGTTTGCAAAACCGACAGTTCGCGGTGTACTCAAAAATGCACCACAGCATGATCGATGGCATCGGCGCAATCCATCTGACGCAGAGCATTCTTTCAGCCGACCCAGACAAGCGTATAGATTATTCGCCATTTTCGTTGCGGGCCTTTGAGAAGTATCGCTCCAGCCATCGTAAGAAAGCAGCTGAGGAGAAATCCGCCTCGTTTAGCATCGCCGATATCGCGAACGTCACTGAATTCCTGGCGCAGCAATGGGACACCGGCGTAAACGCCATGACGACTGCCATGCGCGTGGCCGCCGTGTTTGCGGGAAGGGGCGGTCCGCTCGCGATGCCCTGGCACAATATCCCCAGAACACCGATCAACGCTCGCGTCTCCGGATCACGTCGATTTGTTGCGCAGTCATGGCCACTGGAGCGGGCGAAAGCAATAGGAAAAGCACTGGGCGGCACGATTAACGATACCGTGTTGGCGGTGTGCGCTGGCGCACTCAAGCGCTACCTGAGCGCCGAAGGCAAGCTACCGAACCATTCACTCAAGGCGATGACTCCAGTGTCCATTCGTCGGGAAGGCGATCTGGATTCCAGCAACGCATTTGCGTTTGTTACCGCAGACCTTGCGACCAATATCTATGATCCGCAGAAGCGCTTTGAGGCGATTCGCTCGTCGATGCTGGCCGGCAAGCAAATGCTGATGGATCTGACGCCAGAGCAAGCTCAATTATTCGTACAATTGCTTCAGGTACCCCTGTTACTGACCACTGTCACCGGCATGGCAACGCGCTTTCCGGCGTTTACGACCGTAATCTCAAATGTACCCGGGCCGCGCGATCCGCTGTTCTGGAACGGGGCGCAGCTTGAAGGTATCTACCCGGCCTCGATCCCGTTTGATGGCTTTGCAATGAACATCACGCTGGTGAGCTATGCAGGCTCTCTGGATTTTGGCATCACCGCTTGCCGGCACTCGCTGCCGCGCGTTCAACGGGTGATCGATTATATGGAGGATGCGTTCATAGAGCTTGAGGAGGTCGCCGGGCTGGCCATACAAAAGTCGGCGCGAGCCACCGCACGGTCACGAAAAACCGTCAAGGCCAAAACAGCAACGGCAACACCGTCCAAACGCGGAAGCAGGAAAACAAAAAAATAATGATAACCAAGTCTCAGATTCAAAAGACGGTGGTAAAATCGTGAGCCGAATACAGCACGAGAACCCCTGATGCCTGATTCCGCGGCCCAAGAAACGGCAATCAAAGCACCGGTCGACTGGGTCGACAAAATCAGCAACGGCGAACTGGCCTCGCTCTCGGTCACCATTCAAAAAGTGCGTCATGTACTCGGCGATCGCATGAGTAGCCTGAATGACCTGACCAATGAGATCGTCAAAGACCCCGGTCTGACGAGCAAATTGCTGAAAATCGCAAATAGCCCGCTCTATGCCGTTACTCAGGAGCCTGTGAAGACCGTTAGCCGGGCGGCTTCTTTCATCGGTTTCGACACCATCCGCAGTATCTGCATGGCGAGTCGTTTGCTCGATGCGGTAACCGCTGATAACGCGATCCCGGATAGCATTCGCGAGAGAGCATTGGCTCGCATCGCAACCTCTTTGCATGCAGCCGTTCAAGCGCGCAGCATGGCCGCCAAAGCCAAAGATGCGGTGCGTGAAGAGGTTTTTGTCGCGACGCTGCTGCAAAGCGTTGGAGAGTGCGGCTTCTGGTGTATTGATAGCGAAGAGGCACGCGAGCTTGATGACGCGCTTGCGGTTGAGGCCGATTCCGACGCCCTGATCCGCGATAAACTTGGACTGGATTTCAAGGAGCTGAGCCTCGGTCTTGCGAACGCATGGGGTTTGGGCGGATTGCTGACCGAATCGCTGTCACCCAACCCGCCGGCTGAGCGCGAATACAGGATTATACGAACTGCCAACGACATAGCAGAAACCGTTGCCAAATTCGGCTGGCAATCGGACCAGGTCAATGAGCTGCTGCCCCAAGCCGCGGCGCTGTTGGATATGACCGAGATAGAAGCCAAGCGAAAACTGGTCCGCACGGGTAAAGAAGCCGAAGACTTGGCAAGAGATTATGGCGCTGGGCAATTGGCCGGACGAATGGCCAAAAAGCCGAAAGTTGCAGAAGAGACGGAAACAACCGTCACCAAGGGGGCGCCAGCCAACGCTCCGGACAGCAATGTCCAACTCAAGGTTTTGCGCGAACTGAGCGCGATGATGACCCAGAAGCCCGATCTCAATCAGATCATCAAGACGGCTATGGTTGGCATCCACAAGGGTGTGGGTATGGACCGAACCATTACTGCCCTGCTCAGCCAGGACCGAAACTCGGTCAGCACGCGTATTTTTATGGGTCAGGGCGGCGACGTCTGGTCAAAAAAATTCAAGTTTTCCCTGACCGGCCCGGCAAATCTATTGCAAAGCGTCGTCCTGAATACCGTTGCGCAACGTTTTTCGGCGGCTGAGGCCGACGAGCGCACGCGAGAACGCGCCGGACCACTCGGACGCTTCAGCAACTACAACGACTTTATTATTGCGCCCATTGAAGTTGGCAGCCGTTGTATCGGCGTAGTCTACGCTGACCGCGCACTCAGCCAGTCACGCATCACTGAAGAGGACTTTAAGTCGTTTTCGCATTTTGCTATGCAAATAGGGGTCTGTATCACTACAATAAGCGCCCGCAGGCGATGACTCGTCACATAGATAGTACTTGCTGCTTATGAGTGAACCCAAGATTCCAAGCGCATCCAAGCAACTTCAGACATTTGCTGCCAAACGCCGCGCCCTGGAGCGCCTGCTGCTGTTGGCTCGCTCTATGTCAAAGTTGAGCGGCTCGCTCGAGAATCTTACCAGTCTCAAAGTCTCCTCAGATCAGCTCTCGCTGCCTGCACAAGAATTCTATGACCGCCTGAGCCAGCGGCTCAACAGCAAATCACCAGAAGAAGTCGTCCAGCAGATGACCGATCTGGATAATATGCTGCGTGCGGACATGGAGCACATCGTAAGCCTGAGCAGCGCCGATGAAAGCAGCATTGACCAACGCATACGTGCGCTTAACCCGGCTTTTCAGGCGAGCACTGCGGAATTGCTCGACGACTATCTCGCCGACTTCGAACGCCGCGCAAAGCTTGCAATCGCTTTACGACTGTTTCTCAGCAAACGAAAAATCCCGACACCGGGGATAGAGTTTAGCTTCAGCGAAGACCAACTGGAGCGAGAGCTTGTCAAAGTCAAAGAGCGCGAATCCAAGGCGCGAGAAACCGTCCGCATCAGAGTCGTGGATCTGATTGATGACACCGAAAATATACTCAACAATTCGTCATACCCCGAAAGCGTTCGGGACGAAATTCTTGGCGTGCGCAAAGAGTTACTCGATTGCCTGAGTCATATCGACAGCGGCAAGGACATTATTTCCTTGCCTCTGATCGTCGAAGAAGTCGTGATTAACGACACACCCGCCGAACAACGCAAACCGCGTCCTCCCGAACCTCCCCCAGACGAGGCGCAAGAGGGAGAGACCGATACCGAAGACTCTGACGAAAAAACCTCCACAGCAAAAAGCGACGAGCAACGCCCGAGCAGCGCGCTTGATCTACCCGACGTGAGACACCCATCTTTCGTCAGGATTCTGTGGGTGTGGCTAAAAACCCCGAATACGGTCGATTGGGCGCAAGCCAAGAAGATCGCTCACTGGGAGCTGAACAAAAAGAGCGGTCGCGGCTAAAAGCGACTATCCATTGCGCGGACTCCATCACCACAACGAACAACCACCACAGCGTTTCGACTGGGCTGCCCTGCGGCTGGTCGTACCCTACTTGCTTGAGCACAAATATCGGGTAGTGATCGCACTGCTCTGTCTCGTGTGTGCAAAAGCGGCGAGTATCTACGCACCCTTTCTCCTCAAAGATGCGGTCGACGTACTTGATACCTCTTCCACCGGGGGCAACGTCTTGCTCGCCCCAATTGCGCTGGTCTGCGCCTATGGCGTGACCCGATTCCTGACGACCATTCTGGGTGAAATCAGAGATACCCTGTTTGGTCGTGTCACCGAACGTGCAATGCGACGCGTCGGTTTACGGGTATTCCGCCATCTGCAT
>Ga0181576_10001472_pt1 | contig 17989 bp, 17 predicted proteins | sample 101ome_22_FD_132464 | JGI IMG/M metagenome (GOLD analysis project Ga0181576, IMG submission 132464) | Coastal salt marsh microbial communities from the Groves Creek Marsh, Skidaway Island, Georgia - 101412BT metaG (megahit assembly) | ecosystem: Environmental > Aquatic > Marine > Intertidal... | reverse complement strand
TTACTGAAGCGATACGCTGATGCCCCTCGACCGCGTAGACCAACCGCTGCTGGGTGTTGCGCTCGCCAGCGCAACCGTCTTTATGTTTGCGCTCTCTGATGTGCTTAACAAGCATCTGGCGATGAGCTACCCGGCCGAGCAGGTCATCGCGGTTCGTTATCTGGCCAGTTTGATACTACTGATGATTTTCGTGTGGCCCCGCATCGGTAAACGGTTGTGGTCGGCTGCGCGTCCCGCGCTGCTCGTCACCCGAGGGCTGGTGCTATGCGCGCTTTCATTCACCCTGGTTATGGCTCTGAAACTGATGCCGGTCGGGGAAACGATAGCAATCATTTATCTGTCGCCGTTGATCGTTATGGTGCTGGCAGCGATATTGTTCGGCGAACGCACCAGCGTGGTTAGCTGGATTCTTGCCTCCATCGGTTTTGGCGGCGTGCTCTTGATCGTACGGCCAGGGACCTATCTTGATCCGGTTGGGATCAGCTTCGCGCTCGGCAATGCCGCAGCGGGCACGACACTGCACCTGATGACGCGCCAACTATCAGGGGCCGAGTCGGCCATCAGCATGCTGTTTTATGCAACCCTGACCGGAACAGTTGTGTTCACTGCGTGGGCGCTCCCCGGCCTGATTTCCGACGGCATTCCGCTTCTCGATCTGCTGTTGATGGTGATGCTGGGTGCAATCGTCACTTATGGTCATTTTCTCTTCGCGGAAGCCTACGCCTATGCACCGGCAACCCTGATCGCACCCGTGCAATACGTGCACCTTGTCTGGGCAGCATTACTCGGGTGGCTGGTATTCGGACATATTCCGGATTCGGCAACCACGCTCGGGATGAGCCTGATCGTCTGCGCGGGTGTCCTGCTGGCGATGCACTCCCATTTTTCGGAGAAAGCAGGACCCCACTGACGGTCACCCCAAGATCGTGTAACACACAGCGCTGATCACCAACACACCAAGCAAATTCATCACCAGACCGGCTCTGGCCATGGCCTTGATCGAAAATCGGCCGGTGCTGAACACAATCGTGTTGGGCGCGGTCGCAACCGGCAACATAAACGCGCAACTGGCACTCATCGCTGCAGGAACCATCAGTAGTTCGGGCTTGATTCCGGCAGCAAGGGCCGCTGCGGCCAAAATCGGCATCATTAAGGTCGTTGTGGCCGTGTTGCTGGTCATTTCAGTCATAAAGGTGATGATCAGGCAGATGCTCACGATCATCAGCAATAGCGGTAAGCTTGCCAGCGCCGATAATGCCTCGCCCATTGCGGTCGACAATCCGGAGGTGGTGAATGCTTTGGCGATGGCAATGCCTCCTCCGAACAAAATCAGCATGCCCCACGGAATGCGCTCGGCAGTGTCCCAATCCAGCAAGCGTTGGCCATTTCCATCCGGAACCATAAACATGGCGGCGGCTGCGATCAGGGCGACCGTCGCATCGTTGGTACCGGGTACGCCAAACAGCTCGCTCCAACCACCCAGCGGCTGCGCCCGCGTCATCCAGGCGATCGCGGTGATGGCAAAGATCACCATGACGCGCTTTTCGGCCGGCTGCCAGTGTCCAACCGCTGGCATGTCAAATGATTGCACCTGCTTGAGACTCCGTGTCAACCAGAACCCCATCACCGGCACCATCAACACCACCACCGGTAATGCCCAGCCCATCCAGGTCAAAAAACCGATTTCGACACCGGTGTTGACCGCAAACACCTCGCGAAAGACCAAATTGGGCGGCGTTCCGATCGGCGTCCCCAGCCCGCCCACGCTGGCCGCATAGGCGATACCCAGCAGCAATGGAGCCTCCAGTTCTGGATCATGGTTTCGTTGCAGTACGGCAATGGCGACCGGCAGCAGCATCAGCGTTGTTGCCGCATTCGAAATCCACATGCTCAAAACCGCAGCCGCTGTCATGAATCCGAATACCAGCCGACGCGGACTACTCCCACCGAACAAATTGACCATACCGAGCGCCACCCGCCGATGCGCGCCGCTTCTCTCCATCGCCGAGGAAAGAATGAATCCGCCGAGTAATAACAGGATCAATGACGAGCCGTAGGAGGCGCCGATCTGATCCGGCGTCAGCACATCGAACAATTGAAATAACGCGAGCGGTAACAGCGAGGTGACTGGAATGGGCACGGGCTCGAATATCCACCAAATAGCGCACAGCACGGTAATGCCCGCGGTAATTGCTGCCGCATCATTCATACCGGACGCCAGTGTGGCTAACCACGTCAGCAAGGCGGCAAGCGGACCCAGTATCAGCAGCACGATATTGCCTGAAGTCATACGCATCCTATTGCGAAAAATACTCGTTGTGGCCACATTCTACGCACACCTCAACCAAGATGCAGGGAACTTCGACCCGCGCTATCAAAATGGTCCGTTCGAGGTATGGTTTTCGGCCGGTGGCAGTGTAATCTGAAACCCAGCACGGGCAGCTGCCAGCCCAGCATGCCGCAATCGGATTCAAGGTGAGAATGATATGAGTGATAACCAGAACGATGGACTGGTCGACCCGACCCCAAGCGAACACCAGTACGAAACGGACGAGCCTGTTCTGTACTCGGCCAGCAACGGTGTTGCGTGCATCACACTGAATCGTCCGCGCTTTCACAACGTTCAGAACAGCCAAATGACCTATGCGCTGGACGATGCGTTTCAGCGCGCCGTCGATGATGATGACGTTAAATGTATCGTGCTGAAATCAGACGCCAAACATTTTAGTGCAGGACATGATATCGGCACGCCGGGACGTGACTTTCATGCCAGCTTCGACCGCCGCCTGATGTGGTATGACCACGCCAATAAGGCCGGTGGCGAGAAAGCGTACATCCGCGAGCAGGAACAGTATCTGGGCATGTGCAAACGCTGGCGCGATCTGCCCAAACCTACCATCGCTCAAGTGCACGGTGGTTGCATCGCCGGTGGCCTGATGTTGGCGTGGATTTGCGACCTGATCATCGCCTCGGATGATGCGTTTTTTCAGGATCCGGTGGTGCAAATGGGATTCCCGGGCGTCGAGTACTTTGCCCATAACCACGAACTTAATGTAAGAATCGCAAAGGAGTTTTTGTTTTTGGGCGAGCGTATGTCGGCGCAACGGGCATACGAGATGGGAATGGTCAACCGCGTCGTTCCGCGCGATCAGCTCGAGAGCGAAGTGCAAAAAGTCGCCGAGCGCATCTGTCAGCAGCCGCGCCTTGCGCTGCAGTTATGCAAACAGGCCTGTAACCACATGGAAACCCTTGCAGGCAAGAATGCAGGTATCGATGCATCCTTTGGATACCATCACTTTGCTCACGCCAATAACACACTGGTCAAGGGCGACTACATCGCGGGCTTTGACGGCAAGTCGATGGCGGCGTCCAACAAGAAGCAGCAGGGCTGAGGGCGCGCGCTGGCGGATCAAGCAGCCTCGGCCTCAGGCATCTGCAGCGGAATCAGGGCGAACATCCCCAGCAACAGCGCGCCTGCAAAAATCAGAAAACACTGTTGATAGCCGCCCGTTTGGTCGAAGGAATAGCCCGCCAGGGTGAACGCCGGGATAACCAGCAGGATCACGAATGGATTAAACACACCCATCACGCGACCAAAGCTGGCAACCCCAAACACCCTGGCGATCATCGCACCCCAAACCGGCAGCAATCCGCCGGCGGCAAGGCCGAGAATGATGGTGGCGACGAGCACAGGCGCTTTTTCCGGCATCAGCGCCATCAGCAGCAGACTGATGATCACCATCGCCTGTGCGCTCCAGAGCAGTGTCTTCAGGCTGAACTTATCGGACGCCGCGCCAAAGAGTAACTTGCCAATGATGCCGGCAACGGCCACCGCAGATATCAGTTGCGCCGATTCATCCAGATCCAGGTTTATGCTGGTGCCAAAGGGGCTCAAATTGGCCAGAACCGCGGCATAAACAGCCATCAGCAATCCGATGGCAGCAACCAGACTCCAAAAATTTCGCTCACGAATAATCGCACCAAGCCCCCAATCGCGGGTCGTTGCTGTAGCGCCGCTCGTCGTCGGAGCCGCATCTGGCTGTCGCACCAATAGCAGAATAAGAGGCAACATGATCAGCAGGTTAGCCAGCGCCAAATATTCCAACGCCGCGCGCCAGCCCTCTTCGCTGATCCAATGTCCCACCATCACCGGAAACAACATCCCACCCACCGATGTTCCTATCGCGCTGATGCCAAGCGCCTTGCCCCGCAGCGCTGTGAACCAGCGACTGACCACCGCCGAGCAGGTCATGGTACCGAGCAAGAGTGTTGCCAGGCTCATCGAGACGGAATAGATCAGCACCAGCTGCCACAACTCGGACACCAGGGTCATCAACCAGAAGCCTGCTGCGTGCACGATCGCGCCACAGGCCAGCAGCGTTCGCGCGGGCAAGTGATCGATGGCCTTACCCACCATTGGCGAGAACACCAGCCCGGCGAAGGTCGCACCACTCATGGCCATCATGACGCCAGCGCGGTCGGCGTCGAAGGCCTCCTGCCATGGCAACACAAATAAACTGAAGGAATAGGCGTAGAAGCCTGCCTGAAAGGCCAGTGCCACAAACGTAACACCAACAATAACCCACCCGTAGAACATTTTATTCTCCTTCCGATGGCTCGAGTTTATAGGCTCTTGATGGGGCATAACCAGTCAAATCGGCAGAGGTGGTACGTTCATTCGGACGATGTTCGTAGACACCAATGCTGGCATCTTGCGTTTTGAGTAAAGCTGCCCAAATCGTGACTGCAGGAACAGTTTGCACCCATGCTAAAAAACCAATATCACCACCTTCTGAGGCCGGGCTCTATCGGCTCCATGCAACTGCGCAATCGCATTGTAGTTGCGGCGATGGGTGCCAACTTCGGCGAGGCCGATGGCAGCAGCGACGAGCGCGTCGTGGCCTACCATGAAGCACAGGCGCGGGGCGGCGCGGGTTTGGTCATTTCGGGCGCCTGCGGTGTTATGTACCCTATTGGCAAGGTGCAACCCTTCCAGATCGCCATATCAGATGATCGCTACGCCGATGGCGTTGCCCGGGTGGCAGCGGCCGTCCAGAAACACGGCGCACGCTTTGCAGTTCAGCTGCATCAAGGCGGGTTGGTCGCGACCGATGATCCGCGCGAGGGTCGTCCGCTCTGGTGTCCGTCGCTGCCCCAACCGTCCGATTTGAGAGAGTTCATCGATGGATTTCTGCTCGAGGAGCTCGCTTCATTCGCGGGCGCGGCGCGTCCCGAATTCAAAGTGCTGTCGCACGACGATATCGCCAGCGTTGTCGCGCATTACGCGGCCGCAGCCCTTCGCGCCCGTGAAGCGGGAGCCGATGGCGTTGAGATCCATGGCGGACACGGCTATTTGCTGTCGTCATTTTTGTCGCCGCGCAGCAATCGTCGCGACGATGAGTATGGCGGCAGTGTAGAGAACCGCTCGCGCTTTCTGGTTGAGGTCATCGAAGCCGTCCGTGCAGCGGTGGGTAAGGATTTTCCGGTGTGGGTGAAGCTCGATACCCGGGAAGTCGGCAAAGAAGATGGCATCAAGCTCGAGCATGCATTGGTAACCGCCAAACTCGCTGAAGCGGCAGGCGCCGATGCGATTTTCGCAAGCGCCTATCACGACGGCAGCAAAGGCAAGTTGCATTCGGCATCAAATATCCCGCATGAACTGAACACCAACCTACCTGCCGCCGCCGCAATCCGCAAAGCCGTTTCAATACCAGTCATTGGCGCGGGTCGCATTGAACCGGAATACGCCGACCAGGCGATCGGTAATGAGCTCCTTGATTTCATCGCCATGGGCCGCAAGCTGCTTGCCGACCCGGACTTGCCAAATAAGCTCGCCGCTGGTCGCGATGCCGATGTTCGGCCCTGTGTATATTGCTATACCTGCGTCAGCGCCATTTACACGCGCGAACGTATGCGTTGCGCGGTCAACCCGGAATTGGGATTTGAATATACCCGGCAAGATCGGAGCATAGGCAAACCCGGACAACATATCGCCGTTATCGGCGGAGGTCCCGGCGGCATGGAAGCTGCGCGACGGCTGCGTCTCGATGGTCATCGGGTCACACTTATCGAGCAAAGCAATCGTCTCGGCGGTACTCTGCAGTTTGCCAGTATTGCGTATGAGCCAAACGAGCGTCTGCTTAACTGGCTGATGGCCGAAATGGCGAAGCTACAGGTCGATGTCAGACTCAACACCAAAGCGGATCCTGCGTTGCTCAAACAATTGGGCGTCGACGCTGTCATTGTTGCGACCGGTGCGCGACGGGACATGCCTGAGATCCCGGGTAACGATGGCGATCATGTCTTTAGCGGTGACGACATGCGTCGCCTGATGCTTGGAGAGTCGTCAGCTGAGTTGCGGCGCAAAACAAATCTGTTCACACGCGCAGCAGTGAGTCTGGGCTCGCTCACCGGTGCAACGGCAAATCTTGGTTTGGTGCGCGAGGCGACCAACTGGTGGATGCCGCTGGGTGATCACATCGTCATCATCGGCGGTGAGCTGGTCGGCCTTGAGCTTGCCGAATTCCTGGCACACCGTGGTCGCAAGGTAACTGTTATCGACGAGCAGCCTCGGATGGGAGCAGGCCTGATGCTGGTGCGGCGATTACGACTGCTCGCTGAGCTGCGCGAAGCCGGTGTGCAAATGTATCGTCAGGTGTCCGATATACGCATTAACAAACGCAGCGTGAGCTTTACAACAGACGCCGATGAGGCTGTGGAAGCGGCCGCCTACCACGTCATTGTTGCGCGCGGTGCCACCGGCGACAACAGTCTTGCCGAACATCTTCGCAGCGCCGGATTCATGGTCGAAACCGTTGGCGACTGCAACGGCGTCAGCTACATCGAGGGCGCCCTGCGCAGCGCTATGGGCGCAGTCGACAGGATCAGCGTCACCGATATCAGTGACGCAGCCAACACACAATAAACAGGATAAATGTCGTGAGCACTTTCAAGGAACCCTTTGATCGCGCATTGGCCGCGATTAATCAACCGGGATCGCCGTTCGAGCTCGGAGAGACCGACTACAACGGGCAGCGCGTGCCGTGTTTTGTCAACGCTCCCAAAACGCTGCCAGCGCTATTAAAGCCTGCGCGCAATCATAGTGCAGCAACCTACATCGGCTATGAGGGCGAACATCTGAGCTTCTCAGATTTCTGGGATCGCGTTGACCGACTCGCAACCTGGTTACACCGCGAACGCGGCATCACGAGCGGTAGCTGCGTAGCACTTGCCATGCGCAATTATCCCGAGTGGATGATCGGCTTTACCGCTATCGCAGTGCTGGGCGCGGTCGTCGCGCCGATGAACAGCTTTGCCAAAGCGTCGGAAATCGACCAGCTTCTGGCTGATATTCAACCAGCGCTTGCGATTGTAGACCACGAGCGAATGGCCTTGTTCGAGCACGCCGGTTGGAACGGTCCGATGGTCGTCGCTCGCAACAACGACGGCGCCACGCTTCCCGAGCATGCCAACACAATCGAGAGCTGTATCGAAGCAACCGTTGCGGATGCCGAACTGATTGAACGGCTGGGCGCTCAGCGCTCGGGTGATGACATTGCCTTGATCATGTTCACCTCCGGAACCTCTGGCAAGGCGAAGGCGGCCGCTGTCTCTCACTTCAATGTCTGTCAGACCATTGTCAATCTTGAAGCCGGCTCCGCTATTGCGTACATGACCAACAAAGATGGTTTTGATGCGCATATTCAGAGTGGCCGCTATCCAAAATCACTGATCTGCGTACCGCTGTTCCACGTTAGCGGTATCTTTGCTCAAGCCTTACCGAGCTTGAGAGGGGGTCGTGGACTACAGATGATGTATCGCTGGGATGCGCGCGTCGCTGCCAAGATGATCGAGGAAGAAGTCATCACCGTTGTGGTTGCCGCACCCTCAATGCTGCAAGAGCTAATGGACTGCCAGGAGTTCGCAGACGTCGATGCAAGTTCTATCAGCAACATCAGCGGCGCCGGCGCAGCAACACCCACGCGTCTTAAGGACGCGGTGCAGAAGCGGATGCCCAACGCATTGGGCGGCAGCGGCTGGGGCATGACCGAGACATGTGGCGTAGGCGCCGCATTTACCGGGTATTTCGTGACCGAGAAGCCGTTCGCCAGTGGCTTTGCCAGTCCGATTATCGAATTCAAATTCGGTGAGGTTGAGAACAGCAATCTGCCTGAGAACAGTGGCGGCGGCGAAATATGGGTGCGCGGCCCAACCGTGATTAGTCGCTACCTGAATAACGATGAGGCCAACCGCAGTGATTTTGTCGATGGATGGTTCCGCACCGGTGATGTCGGCTATTTCGACGACGATGGTTGCCTTTACCTGAAGTCGCGAACCAAAGACATGATTATTCGCGGTGGCGAGAACGTGTATCCGGTCGAGGTGGAACACTGCGCCTGCGAGCTCGACGCAATCTTTGCGGCAGCCGGTGTTGGGGTCCCCAGCGAGGCCTACGGAGAGGAGCTTGCGCTGGTGGTGCAGTGTCATCCCGGGCGCTCATCGGAACTCACCGAGGAAGACGTTCTTTCGCATTGCCGACAGCATCTTGCAAGTTACAAAGTCCCGGTCAAAGTAATCTTCACCGAAGAGCCGTTTCCGCTTAACGCGACCAACAAAGTCCTGAAACATCTGGTTCGCGAGCAGTACCTTAAGGATTACACCCGATGAGCGATCTCGAGTCTTTCCGCAGCGAAGTCAGACACTGGCTCGAGCAGAATTGTCCTGAATCACAGCGTCAGCCGATTGTGCGCGACGAGCAAATCTGGGGCGGGCGCCAGCGGCGCTTCCCAAGCGATGACGCGCAGTTATGGTTCGAACGCATGCGCGACAAGGGCTGGACAGCACCGGATTGGCCGGTCGCCTTCGGCGGTGGTGGACTCGATCCGGCGCGCGCCAACATTTTGAGTCAGGAAATGCGTCGACTGAAATGCCGACCTCCGCTCTATGAATCCGGCCTGTGGATGCTTGGGCCAGCTTTGCTCGAATTCGGCACCGATGAACAAAAGCAAGAGCATCTACCAAAGATCGTGCGCGGGGAGATCCGCTGGTGTCAGGGTTATTCCGAGCCGGGTGCGGGGTCTGAGCTCGCAGGGCTGCAAATGCGCGCCGAGGAAGATGGCGATGAGTTTGTACTGAACGGCAGCAAGATCTGGACGACTGCGGCTGATCTGTCCGACTGGATATTTTGTCTTGTCCGCACCGATCCGCACGCAAGCAAACAAGCAGGCATCAGTTTTTTACTGGTCGACATGGAAACCCCGGGCATATCGGTTGCCCCCATCAAGCTCATCAGCGGCGACTCAGAGTTCTGCCAAACTTTTTTTGACAATGTCCGCGTGCCAAAACGAAATCTGGTTGGCAAACAGAATGAAGGCTGGACCGTTGCCAAAGCACTGCTTCGGCACGAGCGCAAACTCATGGCCATGATGGACGATATGGTCGAGAAGAACGACCGCGATCTTGTCGAGGTTGCGCGCGAATACGTCGGCTCACACGGCAACGGCGAACTGCTGAACCACAGCTTACGCGAGCGCATCGCCGAGCAACGGATGCGCGAGCGCGCACTGAAGCTCTGCGAACAACGCATCTTCCTGCATGCCCGCGCGCGCAGCTCTGACGGCGGCCTCGCGATGATCATGAAGTATGCCGGCACCAGCTCACAGCAGCACAAGGACGCACTGCTGCTCGATATCCTCGGTGACCGCGGCCTCAGTCTGGATGACGAGAACCTCAGCATCGCCGAGCGCCGGGACTGCCGCAACTGGGCATTCAACAAGTCGCTGACGATCGCCGGCGGAACCTCAGAGGTGCAACTCAACATAATCGCCCGAAAAGCGCTGGCCTTGCCGTCAAACGACCCGGGCTGAGGAAAAGCAATGTTACTCAACGAAGAACAACAAGCGTTGGCTGATACGCTTGCATCACTGTTTGATGAACTGTCTCCGGCTACCCGGGCGCGCGAGCTGCGCGACGAACGCAGCGAGCAAGGTTACGACGTCGCGCTGTGGCAACAACTGTGTGAGATGGGATTGCCTTGCGCAGTTGCAGACGAGCGCAACGGCGGCTTTGGTTTCGGGTATCTGGGTATGGGCGCTGCGTTCATTGAAGGCGGACGCAGGCTGGTGTCATCTCCCCTACTCTCGGTATCGATTCTGAGCACCGGACTATTGGAAGCATTGGCATCGACAGAACAGCAAAGCGAATTGTTGGGGCCGATTTTATCCGGCGAGAAAGTCATGACGCTTGCGCATGACGAAAGCCCACATTACCCAGGGCTTGAGCTCCACACCCGCGTGACCGCAACCGATGGCGGGTGGTGTATAAGCGGGCGCAAGTCGATGGTAACAGACGGACATGTGGCGGACACGCTCTTGGTATCGGCACGACCAGACGAAGGCGATTGCGTTGTTTTAATGGTCGATGCCAATGCGCCTGGCGTTGTAGTAGAGCGGCGTTTTCTGATCGATGGTCGAAACTACGCCGATATCAGCTTTGATAATGTCACCGTCCCGGCCAACGCCCGATTGGCTGACAGTTCTGATTGCACCGTTGCCCTGTCCAACGTTTTGGACCGCGCAACGATCTGCACCAGCGCCGAGATGCTCGGTCTTGCAGAGGCAGTGTTTGAAAAGACGATTGAATATCTCAAAGTGCGTAAACAATTCGGCGTAGCAATAGGCAGCTTTCAGGCATTGCAACACCGCTGCGCCAAACTGTTTGTTGAGTTGCAAATGTTACGCAGCGTAGTGCTCGATGCGCTGCAAGCGATCGACGACAATCGCCGTGATCTGCCGATTGTCGCGAGTCAGGCCAAATCGATGGCCAACACGGCGGTCGAGAGCGTCACCAACGAAGCGGTTCAGCTTCATGGCGGCATTGGTGTGACCGATGAGCTGGACATCGGACTCTTCCTGAAGCGAGGACGTGTATGCCGCCGTCAGTTTGGCGACACAGCGTTTCACAACGATCGTTATGCACGATTGAGCGGATTCTGAGATGAAACGTCTGTATCTTTTGTTGCAGCTCGATGCAGACCAGCGCACCGATTGCGCTCGCGACGAGATGTTGACGCTACTCAAGCATCATGGATTAAGCCCACCGTTTCGTGCAGCAATGCTGGACGATGCCGTATCTGCCGGCGCGCATTTAAAGCGCGAAGCTTTGGCGGGACTGCCCGACCTGGTCATCAGTGCTGACGTCAGCGATGCGGCGGACGTCGATAGTTTGTTGGCTGCGATCAGTGCGCTGAACCATGACTTTAACGCCTGCATCACACAGGAACGCGTTGTTATGGATCCACCGATCGATGACAACGGACGCATCGCCGGCAGCATGCAGTTCTGCAGTTTCCGCAAAATCGGCTCGCTATCGCACGATGCGTTCATGCGTATATGGCGTGAAGATCACACTCAGGTGGCGATCGACTGCCAATCCACGTTTGGCTATCGCCAACACGAAGTACTGGAGTGGTTGCGTGGCGAACTGAACGCCGATGCAATCGTTGAGGAACACTTTCCCCTAACTGCCCTCAGTGACCCAACCGAAATGTTCGGCGCCATAGGCGATCCGGCAGCGATGCAATCCAACCTGAAACACATCATCGACTCATGCGATCGGTTCATCGATAAACAGACCGTCAATGTGATTCACATGAGCGAATACCAATACAACGAGAGCTGAACGATGGACAATGATCTGGGACTCGAGAATAAGGTTGCCTTGATTACCGGTGCGGGTCAGGGCATTGGGCAAGGTATTGCGTTGTCGTTTGCCGCGGTGGGCGTCAAAGTGGTTGCAGCCGGACGCACGCTCGAGAAGTGTGAAGCTACCTGCGAACTCATACGCGAGCGCTATGGACGCGACTGTATTGCGCTGCGCTGCGATGTTGGCAGTCTTGATGACATTGAAGCCACCGTGGCCGCTGCTGTTGAGGCGTTCGGCACCATAGACATTCTGGTGAACAACGCCGTCAGCACATCGCTCGGCCCGCTGCTGTCGCAAAACGACGAGCGCGTGATGCGGGCATTTGAAGTCGGACCGATTGCCACACTCCGGATGATGCAGCGTTGCTATCCCTACCTGAAGACCAATGGCGGCAGCATTGTAAACATGGCGTCCAGCGCAGCCAAACGTTGGGATATGACTAACTATGGGGTGTATGCAGCGGAGAAAGAAGCGATTCGTGCGCTGACCAGAGCCGCTGCCTGTGAATGGGGTAAGGACAACATACGCGCCAACTGCATACTACCGCATGCAAACTCGCCGGCCCTTCAAGGCTGGGCTCAGGCTCGTCCGGAAGAAGCAGCGGCGTTTATCAAAACTATTCCGATGCAACGCATCGGTGATTGTGAGAACGACATTGGCAGCTTCGTCACACTGCTCTGCTCTCGCCACAGCGCTTACGTCAGTGGCCAGAGCATCGCAGTCGACGGTGGTCAGGCTCACTTGGGTTGAATCAAGAACTGACCGTACCAGCGACGAAGCTTGGCAAACGGTCCATCACCGTCGCATAACATCGGCTTCTCGTAGTACTTCTTGCGATTCCAGATAACCCGGTCCTCTTCCATTTGCTGAGCGATATTGTCGATGATTGCATCGGCAATACCGCCAACCTGCGTCTCTCCGTTCTTTTTCTTCTTGAAGAACGAATACATCGCCACACTTTGATTGGCATTGACCGGGGTTAGATTTGCCATCAAAACCGTGTCGGCGAGTCCGCTGAAACGCACCACTGACAGCCCGGGGCCAATGTTGCGATTCTCGATTGAGCCTTCAATCACACCGCGTGGCGTTGGATTACGAGTGCGCAGGAACCCGCGTCGCTTGTGCCCGTCGAACTCCAATATTTCCGGGTCGGGGACATCGTCGGTCCCGTGGACGTATTTAAAGTGCGCCGGATCAACGGCGTTCTCGGCAATCTCCTGCATATGCGTATCGATGACCCACGTAAACACACGCGGCTCAGACCATTCATCGCCCGCAGTGGTCAACTCTGCAATCGCTTCGGGTTCAAAGCTGGGCTCAGCGTTTTCGGGGTGATACCAGACCATGATCACGCCGTTCATTTCGCGCACCATCCACGCGCCAATGACCTGCTCGCCGCGCTCAACGCGCGGTTGCGGACGATTTGCATACGGTATCTTCGTACACATACCGCCACCATCGAACTGCCAGCCGTGGAACGGACACTGGATACTGTCACCGACTACTCGGGCACCCTTACCCATGTTCTCGTGAATGCCATAACCAAGGTGCGCACCCATGTGCGGACAGAACGCGTCAAGCACTTTTGCTTCACCAGACTCGGTTCTGAAGATCACCAGATCCTGGTCAAAGAAATACAAGGGTTTGGCTTCGCCCGCCGCAAGGTCCGCCGAAAACATGACCTGAAACCAGCCGAACGGCATCGGCAACGGGACCGGATGACGTTCTCTTACATTAATCAATTCCATATTGGTTCTCCTTCTGCGTTCGGCCTCAGCGTAGCGAGGCACCACCATCAACTGATAACACTTGTCCGGTAATAAACGATGCGCGTTCGCTCAACAAATAAACCACTGCATCGGCGATCTCGCTCGGCTCACCCAGTCGGTTCATCACGGCTGCGCGGCGAAGGCCTTCGGCAATCTTCGGTTGCTGTTCCATGTACTGCTCTAACCCGGGCGTGCGGATAACGCCGGGCGAAACGGCATTAATCCGCACACCCTTTTTGCCATACTCCGCGGCCGAACTCATTGTGAGTACATTGACGCCGCCTTTGGCAGCTGCGTAGGCGGTGTTGTACGGTTGCCCACGGGAACCCGCGTGCGACGAGATATTCACGATCGAACCACCGCCGGCAGCGAGCATGGCTGCAATCTCATACTTCATGCAGAGCCAGGTATTGGTCAAACACATCTCGAGCGTGTCATCAAATACCTTGCGATCATACTCGTGGATCGGACCCGAGCCTTTGCTGAGCGCAGCACTGTTACAGGCAATATCCAATCGACCGTAGGTATCGACGGCTGCCTTTACCATCGCCGCAACCTTTTCCTCATCGCTGACATCCGCCTCCACAAACATTGCCTCGGCGCCAGCGGCCTGCAGTTCCGCCACCGTTTGACGGCCGGTCTCGGGATTGAAATCCGCGACGACGACGGTCGCGCCTTCGCGCGCAAAGGCTTCACAGATCGCTTTGCCAATACCCATTCCGCCGCCTGTTACCAGACCGATCTTTGCGTCCAACAATCCCATGCATCTATTCCCCATACCACCAAACGGACTAAGTGAGAGGGTATTATCCTCAGGCGCAAACCACCATAATCCACGCGGACTAGCAAGCATGCATACTCAGGAGACACGATGGGAATCGATGCATTCAGGCTCGACGAAAAGGTTGCGATTGTCACGGGAGCTGGCAAGGGAATTGGTAAAACCACCGCTGAGCTGTTAGCCGAACAGGGCGCGCATATTGTTTGTATATCACGCAGTAAAGACGATCTTGACGAGACGGCAGAGCGCGTCCGGGCCTTGGGCAGGGAAGCCTTGGTGATTCCCTGTGATGTCATGGATGAATCGCAGCTGAGGGTCGCGGTAGAGAAGACCGTTGCCCACTTTGGAGCGATCGATATTCTCGTCAACAACGCCGGCGCGCCTGGCAAGGGCTGGGGAAGTATCGAGAAAATTGGGATGGAACGATTCGAGCACACCGTTCGCCTTAACTTGTCCTCTGCCTATGCAATGACGCACCTGTGTGTACCTCATATGAAAGCCCGCGAGGGCGCGGCTATCGTGAACGTATCATCGGCGCTCAGTTGGATGGTCGACAAGCGCTTCTCGGCATACGCAGCGGCGAAGGCAGGCATGAATCAGATGACGCGCGTGACCAGCTACGAGTTAGCGCCTGCAATTCGCGTCAACGCCGTGGCACCCGGCGCCGTAGAAACGCCCAGCACCGCAATCATCACCGAGAATGCCGACATGCGCGCTCAAACCGAAAAATGGATCCCCCTTCGTCGGATGGGCAAACCAATGGATCTGGCACTGGGTATTTTGTATCTTGCCTCTCCTGCCAGCGCGTTTGTCACCGGCAAAATTCTCGAGATTGACGGCGGCATGCAGGCGATTCCCGGCAGCGCCATTTACGAAAACCTCGCCAGCGACGTCTGATCCATGAACCGCTTCCAAGACCGTGTTGTGATTGTCACCGGGGCCGCGTCAGGAATCGGTCGCGCGAGCGCGCTGCGGATCGCTTCCGAACAGGGCACCGTAGTCTGCATTGATATCAACAACGACGGACTTGCCGAAACCGTCGAGATGATCAACAAAGCGGGCGCGGGCTTCGCCGAGGCCATGCAACTTGATGTTGGTGACTCAACGGCGATTGCGCCGGTTGTTGCGAACGTGGCCGAGCGACATGGCAAACTCAATGCGCTGTGCAACATTGCAGGTGTGCTGCGAATGACGAACACGCTTGAGGAAGATCTCGAGAGCTGGAACCGGATACTGCGAATTAACCTGACCGGCACCTTCCTGATGTGTCAGGCCGCACTGCCGCATTTAATCGCGACGCAAGGAAGCATCGTCAATATGAGCTCCACCTCTGCGATCCATGCGCAACCGTGGGCCGCAGCGTATGCCTCGTCCAAAGGGGCGGTACGATCACTGACTAAAACGCTGGCCATCGAGTTCGTTGCCCAGCAAGTCAATGTCAACTGCCTGAGTCCAGCCTCGATCAACACGCCGATGACCCAATCTGCCCGCTTACCGGCAGATGCCAACTACAAGTTACTCAAAGGCGTCACGCCGCTTGCAGACATTACGCGCGGTCCCGAGGATGTGGCCGCTCTGGTTGCGTTCCTGGCCTCCGACGATGCGCGACACATCACCGGTGTGGACATCCCCGTCGATGGTGGGGTTTGCGCCTAAGACTGACACCTAGAATTGATCAGGAGAAACACGTGCGAACAATAGCGATTACGGGCGCTGCGACCGGCATCGGTGCGGCAATGAAGCGACATTTGGAGAGCGAGGGACACCGGGTCATCGGCGTCGACATTCGCCAGAGCGATATCATCGCCGATTTATCCAATGCGCAGGGACGACAGAGCGCCATTGAAAACCTCAAGTCGGTCGCCGATCTCGATACGCTCATAACCTGTGCGGGGCTTGGCTCGCATGTACCCGATAAAGCAGCCATTGCCAGCGTGAACTATTTCGGAAGTACCGAACTCGTTACAGCTCTTGCGCCGATACTTGCAGCCCGAGACGGCAAAGTCGTGATGATTTCATCCAACTCGGCACCGCAGTCGTCAGACCCGACCTTTGTTGACCTGTTACTTTCCGGCGATGAAGAAGCGGCTCGCCAACGGGCAACCGAGATTGAAGGCCATCCTGTTTACTCGGGTAGCAAACTCGCTGTGGCACGCTGGATGCGACGCCAATGTCCAGAGTTTGCGCGTTCGGGACTGCGTATCAATGCGATAGCGCCGGGTTACATCGAAACGCCAATGACCGCAGCGGTCGCGAACGACCCGACATACGGCGCGGCAATCAAGAAGTTTGTTGAATCAATCCCGGTTGGAAGACCAGGTCGCCCCGAAGACATTGCCAGTGTCGTCGCGTTTTTATTGAGCCCCGCTGCCGATTTTATTTGTGGTTCGGTCTTATTTGTTGACGGGGCGCACGATGCAATGATGCGACCGGATGTGGTCTAAAAACACTGCAATCGCGTGTTTAAACCAGCGCCAGTGCGATCATCACCATGCCAACCGCTGAAACGCTCCACGCGAGTGGTCGAATCAGCGGAACACCGGCGGCATAGATCAGCGCATGGGCCAGTCGACCGTAAAAGAAGAGTTGCGCGCCCAACACCGTATTTGAATCCGAGACACCAGCGCTGTGTGCGATCAACACGATAGCCGCGAACATCACCAGATTTTCCTGCATGTTGGCCGCAAGACGACGAAGACGCGCTAACAGGACGGACGGCTCGGGCAAATTATCCCGGGGGCCCGCTTGCGTCAAAACACCATTCTCGATGATCGCCAGCACGGCAGGCGCCAGAATGATCGCAAACATCAACACAACGCTATAAAGCAGAAGGGTCAGTTCAGTTGTCATGGTTTGGTGTCTCCATTATTAGTTATTCGATATGCCATAGGCGGCGCGCATAATCATGCACGTTATGTGATCGTTGCGCCACCATCTATCACCATCGCCTGACCGGTCATCCAAGCCCCAGCCTTAGACGCCAGAAAGACAGCCGCGCCGGCAATATCATCCGGTTCGCCCAAACGACATAACGGGGTTCTGCCGACATTGCGTTTATAGGCTTCGGGATCTTCCCATAACGCCCTGGCAAAATCAGTTTTGACAACGGCCGGCGCGATAGCATTGAAGCGAATATTGTGCGGCCCATTTTCCAGTGCATAATTTCGCACCAACTGGAAGTCAGCCGCCTTGGAGATGTTATAGGTGCCAATAACGCTAGAGCCAATCAAGCCACCGACCGACGATATAACAATAACCGCGCCATCGTGTTTGGCGCGCATATCCGGTAAGGCCATTTGAATCAACCAGTGATTCGACAGGATGTTATTGTCCAAGGTCTTGCGAAATTGCTCGTCAGTAATTGTGTCCATAGATCCATAGTGCGGATTGCTTGCGGCATTGCACACCAGTATGTCGATCGGGCCCAGCTGCTCACGCGTTGTTGACACAAGTCTCTGAAGGGCATCTCTGGACGATATGCTGGCTGCGACCGCAATAGCGCGACCTTGGCCGTGGGTTTGGTTAATGCTCTCGGCAACCTCATCACAAGTGTCCTGATTGCGACTCGATATAACCACGCGCGCACCATGTGCTGCCATCTGTTCCGCGATCGCCCTTCCGATCCCGCGCGACGATCCGGTGATAACCGCGACCTTTCCGCTTAAATCAAACAACTCCATGAAATTAGTCTCCGATCTATGTCTGTGTGCAAGTAAACACTATGTGCCAGTAAACA
>Ga0181576_10001470_pt1 | contig 17999 bp, 13 predicted proteins | sample 101ome_22_FD_132464 | JGI IMG/M metagenome (GOLD analysis project Ga0181576, IMG submission 132464) | Coastal salt marsh microbial communities from the Groves Creek Marsh, Skidaway Island, Georgia - 101412BT metaG (megahit assembly) | ecosystem: Environmental > Aquatic > Marine > Intertidal... | reverse complement strand
GTCCCGGCCGTCGCGCCCGCTGGTCCCGGAACCTGCCACTTGGCCCTCGGACCGACCGCCACTGCCCTTGGCTCGTCCCCCACCCCACCTGGTCCTTCTGGACGCGCCGGCGTCTGGGGGGTTGAGACCCGGACGCTCCGCCTCCTGGACCGGTCGCGCCGTATGGGCCGGTCGAGCGTACCCCTCGATCTCGACAAAGTGACTCGCGCCCCCCCGCTGCCTCGGCCTGCCGAACACGAGACGCACCAGGGGATCCAGTTCCCCGACGTCGGGTTGTGCCGGATCCACCGCCGCCAACGCCGTTTCGTCGCCCGAGCACGGCGACGACGACGATGGCGACACCCCGTCGGGCTCCTCCGTCCGTCTACGCCGCATCGCCTTCTCCTGTGCCACCAGTTCTTCCAACAGCAGTCGTTGCACCTCTCTTCTGTGGGGGGGCAAGGAGGGGATGGCTTCAGTCGTTGATTCCGTCTGCTCCTGCATCCGTCATCGGTGACGTCGCTGTCAGGCGCGAGCACAGCCACCGGCCACAGGTGTCCCTCACTCGCCGATGCCCCTCGGAGCGGAGGTGGCCCGCGGTGTCGGCGGCCCGGAAGAAGACGATGCCGCAGACGTCGCACGTGTAGCGGGGGTGACTCCGGAGAAGAGGGGTGAAGGGATCCGAGAAGGGGGACCGGAGTCCGGCGATGGCAGCCGACCGGGCGGGGTCAGCGAAACCGCGCCAGGCGTGACGGAAAGAGGCCGGGGGGAGATCCTGGGGATGATCGGCCGGGGAGGCGCCGATGGGGTTGAGGGAGGCACTGTCGCATGGGTCGACGGCACTGCCCCCGACGACGCTGGCACCTGCGGCGACGAAGGAAGCGTTGTCACGGGGGAAGAGGCGTGGCCCCGACGGTTTGGGCGATGAGCGGCCGCCTCCCAGGCCGGGAGACCGTCCTCCCGCCTCCCCGCCCGGGGGGCGCACTGGTCTCAACCCGCCGCCCACAAACGCGTCATCGCCATCGCTGGTCGCCGGTGCCGTCAACCAGCCAACGTCAAGCTCGGCGTCTTCTCTGCCGCCCGGACCAACGAGACCTCCGCTCCCCCGCTCATCCAACCCCATCAGGAAGACGTTTTCGTCGTTCCCCTCGTCGCCCCACCCCCACACAAGATCATCATCATCATCATTGCCCCCTGCCCAGCCCGCTGCACCCGCCCCTGTGCCGGCGCCGTCGACGGCGACGTCGCAGTCGGTGACTCCATCCCTACCCTCGCGCCGCTGCAGTTCCCTGAACAACAACTCCCTCACACGCGCCCGGTGCGCGGATGAGGCGAGGTGAACCCTGCGGGGGAGGTGGGAGAGGGGGGGATGATGAGATGGTGGTTGGGGGGAGGGTAAGAGGGGACGAGTGAGAGAGGAACAGATACGACATTCTGATATACGGAAAGTGTACACGCCTCGTGTCGGACCGTCTAGCGAAGGAGACGTCGCACAAGGCGCATTCGTATTGGGTGTGGGTGGCCACTGTGCGCCCTCCAAGGCCGGACGACCGCACAGCCTTGGCACGGAGACGGGCGGCGAGGTGCTCCCGGGGGGAGGGGTCGAGACCGCGGGGTGACGGCGGCGACGTGGCCGCGGCACCCCGCGTGTCCGGGGGGGCGGCGGCGGCGGCGACGTCGGGTGATGGGGCAGCGGCATGGTTAGGGGGGGGGCACCCATCCATAACTGAGTCGGTCGCCCTCTCCGCATCGGTTCCCGTCTCCTCCTCCCGGCGATGACGCAGACGCGCTCGCCAGGCGCCGCGCCGCGCGAGCAGCTCGGCGCCTAGAGGCGACGTCCGCAGCAGGCTCCGCAGGAACGGGTGCACAAGCCACCTTCGCTGGTTGGGCGCCGCCCTGCCCCCAGCCCCTGATGGGCCGACGTCGCCGTCGCCGCTGTCCCCCCCCTCTCCCTCCCGCCACGACGGTCGTCCCCGCGCCGTCTCCTCCAGCAGCTCCGTCAGCGGCACCCACATCAGATCCCGCGTGGCCCGTCCCTCGGCGCTGGCCCGCCCCGCCGCCGACACCTCCGCAAAGCGCGCCGGCAACATCCCCGCCCGCGCCCCCGACAGGCGCAGGAAAAATAATGCGTATAGCCCCGTGGGGAACCACACGGCCGTACTCTCAAACCGAGGCGCCGATCTCCGGGCGCTGACTAGGCCCAAGGTCTCCTCCTCAAGCTCCCTTGCCGCCGTGGCCTCCGGCCCGGTGTCCTCCTCCACCCTCTTCCCCCCCGGGACCAGCCACGCGCTGTGCGTGTGGGCAAACTTCTTCGACCCACGTCTGCCGCCGTAAAACTGACCGAGCAGTACCATCAGCTCTCCGCTAGGGGAGAGATCGTAGCAGAGGGCGCCCGCGGCCCGGAAGCTTGCCCGGTCGTCAGGGCGGAAGCCATCAGGGCCTGCCGCGACGTAGCCGGCGAGGCGGCGGCCGGGGCGGGGCAGGGCCGCCAGCTCCGCGGGGGTGGCCAGCAGACGGAGGCCGGGAGAGCCGGGAGATAGCAGCGGGGACTCTGGGTGGGGTTTGGCGAGAGGGGGGGGACGAGGCGCCCTCCGCGGGACCTTGGCACCTCTTTGATGGGGTCGGATTGGCCTCGTCGGACGTCGATGCGGGGAAGGTTCGCGGCTGTGGTTATCTGGTCGATTTTCCGCTTGGCACACGTGATTTTTTGACGAATAAGCGACGCGTTTAATCCGAATCGCGTGTCCCGGGGGACGCGGTGGTCGTCCAGAAGACGGCAGCAGACCCGCCGGCAGCCCGCCCCCGCAGGGGCGGGCGGGGGACGACGCCCACCCAGTCACCCCCACCAGGCCAGATGGGGCTCCCTGCCCCCACTTGAGAGTGTGTCGAGTGTGTCTCGCTCTAGGCGTCTTGTCTCGAAAGGCCGCCACGGCGTGAGACAACAGATAGGGACAGCTCGCTCTTCGACGCCCTTAGAGACTCATCGGCATGGCGGGCGACATGATGATTGGGCAAGTTCATGGCTCGACAGACAGACGCGCCCGCGATCCCCCCTAGTCCAGAAAACGAGGCGTCAAAGCGATGGAGGACGACGCCGCCCACACAGCCCCCGCTGCCACCCGTTCGCCTCTCTAGCCGCTCGAGACGCGGTGCGACCCCCCGTGGCGCCATTCTATTGCTCTACCATCCTCTCGACTCGCAGACACGTCGACGGGGGGCGAACGTCGCTGAGCTGGGCTGGGGAGGCCGAGCTCAACGTGCGCTCGTCGGACCTGTCGAGCCTTCTCGACCGTGCCGCACCTGGCTGGTTACGCCCGGGTGGAAGGCCCGGGCCCGTCGGTCCGGTCCAGCCCCCTGCTCCCACCGCCACCGCCGAGGCGGTGGCCTCGCACAGTCATCTTCAGCGCAACTGGAGCCAGCCAACGCTGCACTCGTTCTCTTCCCCCCCCTCGCTCCGATCCGAGCCTGGATTGTCGGCGAGCGGCGGAGCTGGTGGCGACGGGGTCGCGATTCCCGATCTGGGCGACGCGCGGGCGTCCTGCGGCGGCCCGGGCTCCGCAACGGGTGCCCTGGGCCGGCTGCGGCGCCGGTCCCCGTCTCCAGCGCCGTCGGACCCGGGAGGACGTGTGGGCGCCCCGCCGACGCCGTCGCCCGGCTCAACGCCTGTCCCTGGCTACTCCCACCTCATCGACCGTGACGGACTCGTGCGCCCCCCCACGCCACCCCGGGGGGCAGGCGGCATCCACTTTGGCGTGGCTGGCTTCTCCGGTCGAGGGGCCGGGGCCGGGGCGTGGCCCGGTGCACAGCAGTTGCCGCTCGCTGCTGATGGTCATGGCGACGATTCCCTCGACCCCCCTGAGCCTCCCTCGCGCACACTATTTGTCCGCAACATCAAGAGCTCGGTTGAGAGAGGGCAGTTAAGTCAGCTTTTCTCCACCTACGGCACCCTCCGCGGCATTTACACCGCGTGCAAGCACCGCGGATTTGTCATGGTGACCTACTATGACATCCGCAGCGCCAAGGCCGCCCTACGTCGACTCCAGGGCCGCGTTGTGCGGCGGCGGCGTCTCGACATCCACTACTCCCGACCTAAGCCGAGCGCCATGCCCGGGGGAGGAGGCGGTGAAGGAGGCGGCGGTGGCGGGTTGGCGAGTGACCGCGGTGGCAGCGGCGCGGGGGTGGCGGGGGGCAGGGATGCCGCCGGGGGGTGGGAGAATGTTGGCGTGGTGGCCGTGTGGCCGTCCTCCATTGCTGACGCCATGTCCTGCAGCGACATCGAGGTCCATGCTTGGGCCTCGCGCTTCGGCGAGGTCATGGAGGTGCGGCAGCCCCGGGAGCGGTCCGTCGGGGGCTGCGGTGACAGCGGAGACGAGACGAGCGGGGCGGCGCCTGACCGGCCGAAGCGGCCTCCCGGTCTGCGCCTTGTCGAATTTTACGACACGCGCCACGCGGCTGCTGCCGTGGCCGGGGTCCCGCAGCCATCGCCCAGAGCGTGGGAGACGGCAGCCCCCTGGCAGTGGGAGACGACCACCCCCTGGCACGACCATCACGCTGAAGAAACGGCTGACGGAAGGGGGACGGGGGCGGTGGTCACCGCGGAGGGGCGCCCACCCCCTGTCCCTCTGTCCGAGGGCCGTGGCATTGACGATCGCATTAGCCGCGACCGCGAAAGGGGCCGCACCGTCCCTGCCGCCTCCTTCCGGTGCGCCTTTGCCTCTCCAGACGACTTGACGCTGGCCACCGAGTGCCGCACCCCAGGCCACCACACGCCCATCGGCGGGGCGTCCCAGGTAGACCCGTTGGATTTTCCCTCGTCGGGAGCCGCCGCTGGCGCCGCGACCGGGGGCCAGCCCCATGTCGCGGCCGTCTGGCCGTCGCCGTCAGCTCTTGATTGTCGACACCAAGGTCCTGTCGCGCCGTCACCGGCGGTGCCGGCCCCACCCGACCCTGCATCCGTCTTTGCGGCCCTGCTGCGTTCTGGCGTATCTCTGACCGAGGTCGAAGCGTCGCTCAACCAGCTAAAGGCCGCGATGCAGGCCGAGCAGCAGGCCGAGGGCAGGTCTGGCGGGCCCTCAGTGGTCCTGTCGATGACACATGGCTCCACGACAACGGGCGCGTTGTCGCCCTCAGCCAGCACTGGGGGGACCATTTTGGGCACACGGCACCCGGCCCCGACCCAGATGATGCGCCGAGAGTCGGCGCCCCTCGATCAACCGACGACGGGTGACGAGGCGTCGCGCCTGTCTCTCGAGGTGATGCTCGGGCCCCGTCCGCCGGCAGCGTTGTGGGGCGGGGGGTTACAGCGCCACACCTCGCCACCGCGGCCGCTGGCGTCCCGCGCTCCCGGAGTGGGCAGCAATGACACATTCCAGGCCGCCGACGAACTCACGCGCACCAACTCGGGCTACGAGATGCTTACGCAGGACGCGCAGGCGTTCGACCCCAGCCACCACCTAAACAGTGCCCGGGGCTTCGCTGCCGATGTCGGCGAGGGGGGGGCAGGGGCGCCTGGCGCCGCCCCAGGCACAAATAACGTGTCAGCCGACGCTGTGCGCGCCTCGTTCGAGTCCTTTGGCATTGCGGCCAACCTTCACGGCAACCGGGATCACTCCATTCAGCTGCAGCGCCGGGTCCCAGTCGCCAACAACAATGGCAAAAATGCGGGACAGCATCAGCAGCAGGACGGCGCCGGCAGCATTCGTCGGGGCTCGTCTTCCATTGACGGCCGCTTCTCCCTGGATCCGCGCAAGGTCGCTTCGGGTGTCGACCCCCGCACCACCGTCATGATCCGCAACATCCCCAACAAGTACAACCAGTCGCTGCTGTTATCTCTGTTGGACGACGTGGCAGGTGGCCTCTATGATTTCGTCTACCTCCCCATCGACTTCAGGTCCGGGTGCAACATGGGATACGCGTTCGTCAACATGCTGGAGTCCCGAGGGGTGCTCACGCTCCATGCGGCCCTGGACGGCAAGGGCTGGAACATCTTCAACTCTGACAAGGTGTGCAGTGTCACCTTCGCGCGCATCCAGGGCTCGCGCGCCCTGGTCGAGCACTTTCGGTCGAGCATGCTGCTGCTGCAGTCAGGGCCTGAGTGCCTTCCGGTGCTCATCAACGCCGTCACGGGCGAGCGCGAATCCTTTCCCACCCCACGCCGGCAGTTGAGTGCGCAGCGCGCGGGGCCGCGGGGTGGGGGCGGCCAGCGCAGGGGGAGCCTCGACTTTCAGGGTGCAGCCGAGGAGAGGGTGGCGCGCCGCATGGCATCGTTTGACTCTCAGTGGGACGCGCGCGTAGGCATGGTGCAGTCCGCCCGTGGTCCCATAAGCTGGACGTCCACCTGGGCCGAGGGGATCTCGCTGCCAGAGGAGCCCTTTCCGCCGCTGGCGCCCGTCCAGAACTCGTCCTTCTTTGAATCCGAGCCCCATCCACTTCAGCGGCGTGGCGCGACGGCGGGTCGGTGGCCGGAGCCGGGGGCGAGAGAGGAGGGGGGGACAGCAGGCGGGACGTAACCGAAGCGGGTTTTTTCGCGATTTGTGAGGTGTGTTCAAATGACAACCCGAAACCCGATGTCTGTTGCTTCCCTATCCACATCGGCTCCTCCTCCCGCCGCCAGCCTTAAGGGTGAGCCGGCACCGCGGGCCCAAGGGCCCCCGCACGGAGCGTCTCCCAGTTGTCCCGGAGGATGGTCATTGCAGGGCTGATCTTGTACTCAATTGCGCCATTCTGCGCCGCTGCCCACTCCTGGATCAGGGGCCGCAGCTTGTGGTAGTTATACCGGGGCATGGTGGGGAAGAGGTGGTGCTCAAGCTGCACGTCCATGCCACCCCAGAGCCACTTACCAAGGGGCCACGTCCCCACGTCAGCGTCGCGTGTTGACCGAAACTGGACGTCGACGAACTCGCCCTGCTCGTAGTCGAGGGGCTCCGACTGGTGGGTCGCCGTGACGATGCTGCCGACGAGGAGGCCGGCCCAGGTGATGGCGCCCACAGCCACGACAGGACCGAGGGATGCGAGCCACACCAAGTTGAGGGCCACGCCCAGGGCCTCGGCCCAGTCACGGCGGGCAAGGATGGACGACACTGAGTCCATGCGCCACAGCCAGAAGGTGATGGACATAAGTGGGTAGCCATACCAGTGCTGCCACTTGCGCACCGACGAGTCAACCGCGCCCGTCTCGCCCGGGGGCGCAACCCAAAGCACGGGCTCCATCGTGATGTCCTGGTCTTTGCCGTGCTCGTTGGTGAAGGAATGGTGCATCGAGTGCTTCTGCGTCCACCACTCGGCACTGTGCCCGTTAATCCACGTGGCGAATCCGCGGAGCGAGTCGCACAAGCGACCGCGCCCGTGGATGTAGTCGTGGCCCAGCCACCCCGCCTGCTGCATGCCGAAGCCGACGAGCAGGGCGGCGACAATTGTCGGCCCACCTGTCCACGCCACGATGGACCCGGCGAGGCACAGGCCCAACACGTTGGCCAGCGCGGCAGCCTCCTTGAGCGGATCACGGCGGAACCACCCGTCAGCCTCAAGCTTCGCCCTGAGCTCGCCAAAGGACCTACACGCCGCGGCAGTCTTAGGGTCAATGTCGTCAAGGGTCAGGGCTCCGGCGGGGGCATCACACCGGGGCAGAGCCTTCAGGCGACGCGTTGCGGTGTCGTCCCCGTTGGCCCCATTGGAGTGAAGTGCGTAAAAGACGTCGGTGGCATCGCGGCCGTGGAGGAGGCGGACAAAGTGGCCGCCCCCCGGGTGTGCGCGGGCCCAGCCGGCACAGTCGTACCACTCGCCGTCGATGCGGAGGGCGACGTTCGACTGGCGGCCCACGTGGGGAGGGCCCGTGGCCTCAGCAGCATACTCGCCCTCGCAATGATCCTCCTCGTTCTCGCTCCAGAAAGCGTCCGTGTTGTCGAGCGTCGACGCTAGGGCGGGGTTCGCCGCCGCGGCGGCGGCGGCATCGATCACGGACAACGACGAGGAGACGTCGGAACCGTCCCCGGCGACGACGGCACGTCGACGACGGGCGGCGTCTGCGACGACATGGCGGGGTGTGTCGGGGTGGCATGGATGGGGTTCGGGCCGAAAGGGCGCGCGGAAGAGCGCAATAAAAAGTTTGGAATTCGCAGTTCTATAGTCGTTTGATCCTGAAAGAGCGGATTTTGGCGGTGTCAGCGACGGAAATGCGCCCGGGACGGTGCCCCGAAGCCCGTCCGCGCAGCGCCAGCCGTTATGTGCCGGAACGACGCCCAAGAGGGGGCGCGGGAGCGTAATTCGGGCGTCTTCGCCAGATTAGGGCATGAAAAATGCTCGGAAACGGCAGAGACGCGTTCTTGATAACCACCACCCCGCCAGGAGGGGCACGGACGAGCCGTCGACGTCCACGCACCACCTCAATCCGCTGCGGCGCGTCTTCTGAGGGGTTTTTTTGTCCCACCGACCGCCTTTGCGTTTAAATGACTCGCATTTGGCGCTCCTAGCTAGCGTCGACCTCTCGGAGTGGAGCTGGGCGAGAGGAGGAGCTTCGACACAAGGAGAGGCGCCCTGGCCACGGGGCACACCAGCGCAAACGCCCGATGCGCCCTTCCTGAAGAGGGTTTGCGGAGCTGCCCTCATGGCTCACTCTCTGCTCAAACACCAGGAGAGGGGGACGGCTTTCTCGTCTCGAGTTTTCGGACCAGTGGGCCCCAGGCATTCGCCCTCCGTCGCCCGAGACCATGAGACAGGCAGCGGGACCTGGGGAAGGGCCGCTGGTGGCCCACCCAGCGCGACCGTGTGGGGATTGCTGACGCTTTTCCAGTTCACGAACCCCTTCTCCATCAACGCACGGCCTCCGCCAGAATCCCCCCCGTCGACCCCTCTCAGTAGTAACCCTTCCTGGCGGCCGTCTTGCTTCTGCCGGCCGACAGGGCCTCGTCCTTGCTCCGCATCATCGCGAGGAACTCCTCATAATCGATCTGCCCGTCTCCGTCCTTGTCCACCTCGGTGACGATGGACTTTATCTCGTCGTCAGACATGTTGAAGGAACTGAGGGCTTGGGTGATCTCCTCCATCGAGAGCACGCCATTGCCATCGGCGTCGAACTTTTGAAACGCCGTGTAAATGTGCTCCTCCTTCTCCAACTTGGACTTGTGCATGGTGGCGGCAAGGAACTCGTGGTAGTCGATCTCGCCGCTGCCATCAACGTCGGCCGACTCCATGAGGCGGGTGATGTCGCTCTCGGTGAGACGGTACTGGCCCTTCCCGATGGCCGCCCGGAGCTCCTCGATAGTGATGGTGCCGCTGTTGTCGGCGTCGATCGTCTCGAACATGACCTTCAGTCCCTCGACCTCGGCGGGGTCAAGCGAGGATGCGATGATCTGCAGGGCACGCTTCTTGAGCCCGTTCATGGCGGCGAAGTCCTTGAGGCGGGCAGCCACGACGTTGTCAATTGGCTTATCCGGGGCGTTGCCGCCCTTACGGAGCCAGGGGTCGGCCAGGAGTTCCTCAGCACTGGGGCGTTGCTTCGGATCGCGCGTGAGCATGCGGCGGATGCACGCCTTGGCGCCATCGCTGATGGACGGCCAAGGGTGGGACTCAAGGTCGAGCTCACCTCGGAGCACCTCCTTAAAGATGGCGTCCTGTGTCTCGCCCCAGAATGGAGGCACGCCCGACAGGAGAATGTAGAGGATGATGCCACACGACCAGTTGTCGCTCTTCTCGCCGTAGCTGGGATCGATCTTGACTTTCTTGCCGGTGGTGGGATCGCGCTCCTTGCGGCCTAGCACCTCGGGGGCGATGTAGTATGCCGATCCAACGGTGTCGTGGTAGGTCTGGCCGGGCTTAAAAAACACGGAAAGGCCGAAGTCTGTGAACTTGACGTTGGCATCGGGGTCGGGGGAGTCAAGCAAGAAGTTCTCCGGCTTCAAATCGCGGTGAATGACGCCCATTTGGTGCATGTGGCTGACGGCCTCGCAGATGGTCCGCGCAAGGTCGGCGGCCTTCTTCTCGGTGTATTTCTTCTCCTGCACAATGCGCTCAAACAGCTCTCCTCCTGTGCATAGCTCCATGATGATGTGGACGTCTTTCGAGTCCTCAAAGGTGTCGAAGATCTTGACGATGGAGGGGTGCCCGGCCAGATGCTGCATGATCTGTACCTCGCGGCGCAGGTCGCCCACGTCGTCAGGGTGCTGGAGCTTGCGCTTGCTGATCGTCTTGCATGCGTACTTCTTCCCAGTGGCCTTCGAGGTGACGGCGCGTGCCTTGCCGAACTGACCTTCGCCGAGGACCTCACCGATGGTGTATTTATCCGTGAGAGGGGGCGTGCGCTTGCCCAGGACGAAGGTGGGGTTCTTCAGGTCCATCAGTCCGTTTTCACCTACCTCTGGGTTGCCGCTGGCGACGATGCAAGGGGCTGAGTGTTTTGCAGCGTCTTCCTGCTTGGACCCGCAGAGGCCCATTGGCCGAAAGAGGGAGTCCCGAGTCGGTGCTCTCTCTGGGAGGGGGTGTTGGTCGGAGGTGGGGCGCAGCAAAGTCGGGCAGGGCAGGACACGAAACCGGTCGGGTCGGAGGGTTAGGGAGGGGGCGGGACGGCACGGGGCGCGAGGTGTAAGGAAGCGAACGCGTCCCGGGCGCGTTGAACCGGCGAAAAGGCCGAGGGGCAGTCAGACCGGCCGCAGGAGCGGGGACCAGACATTACGACCCTACGCGCGCCGTCGCCGGCAGAGGGCAGGAATTCCCCCGCGATCCCCGCGGCAGATCTGGCGCGACGGAGCCGGAGCGCGCCCACAATAAGACGTGATCCGTAAAGGGATCAGAGAACCACACACGGATGCGCGCCAAGGGTTTCGGTCACGCGGACCGCTCGCGCGTCGCCGGGACGGCTCCGAACTCGCCGTGATGAGAGAAAAGAGACCGCACTCGGTGGGCCTTCTCGAGGGCTCGCGCACCCGCGTGCCGGAGGGCGGACAAAGTGTGTGGTGAGGAGAAGGCGCTCGAGTCTATTTTGCGCCCCTTCTTGCGCGTTTTCCAGCTGCAGACCCAATAACGCGTCCTTTCTGTCGTCGCGGTAGCTCGGGACGGAAGCAGCGTCAACGACACTCCCGGAGCGCCGACGACGACGGCGAAGACGGCCGCTAGGCAGCACGCGCTCTTCTTCCCTCTCCTCTCGATGATGGCGGCTCGCTCGGTCGCCGGCAGGATGGCATCTGTGGCAGCGAGGCCTGGTGAGTCTCGGAACGCATCTCGAGTCCGAGTTTAGGCGGCTCAACCTCGGCGCACGAGCGGGTGGCGCCGATGCGGCCGCGGCAGGGGCGGAGCCTCCCTGGCGCCGGGGCCGACTGAAGCCAACCTTCTCTAGCCCCCACCTTCCCCCGCCACTCCCTCCAGGCATCTCCCGCGCCTCCGCCTCCATCCGGACCAAGAAGGTCTGCACCTCGTCCGCTGCCACTGACTGCGTTGCGGCACAAATTCCCCGCTCCGACGTCATCACCGGCCGCGATGACTGCAACGTCACCGACGCCATCCATTCGCGCATGGGCCGCGGCCTCCACCGCCGTCCCGGACATCCCCTGAGCCTCATCCGCGCTGCCATCTATGAGCACTTCGACGCCCGCAGCGGCAGCGAGGGCTCCTCATTCGCCAAGTTTGACGACCTGTGGCCTGTCGTCTCCGCGAAGGCTAACTTCGACAGCGTCCTGGTCCCTGCGGACCACGTTTCCAGGGGTTACAACGATACCTACTACGTCGACGCCGATACCGTCCTGCGGTGCCACACGAGTGCCCATCAAGCCGAGCTCCTTACGGCTGGAGAGCGCCGTTTCTTGGTCACAGGTGACGTCTACCGCCGTGATTCAATCGACGCCACTCACTACCCCGCCTTCCACCAGATGGAGGGCGTGCGGGTGTTCGATCAGAGCGAATGGGGTGGCGAAGGCGCCGACGGCACGGCCTTTTGCCAGGAGGAACTCAGGAAGGAACTCGAGGGACTGGCCAAGCACCTTTTTGGCGACGTGGAGATGCGGTGGGTTGATGCTTACTTTCCCTTCACGGAACCCTCAATGGAGCTCGAGATCTTTTATCAGGACGAGTGGCTCGAGGTGCTCGGGTGCGGTGTGATGCAGCCAGCTATCCTCGAGGCGGCGGGCGTCGATCCCGCCACCAATAAGGCATGGGCCTTCGGCCTCGGCCTCGAGCGCCTCGCCATGGTACTGTTCGGCATCCCCGACATTCGCCTCTTCTGGAGCGACGACGAGCGCTTCACCAAGCAATTCTCCAAAGGCGCCGGGGACAAGGACGCGTGGCGGTCCCTCCGTTTCTCCTCCTTCTCGAAGTACCCTCCTGTCTTCAAGGACGTCGCGTTCTGGCTGCCTCCCAGTGCCGAGGACGGCGCCGAATCCACCTTCACCGAGAACAACCTGTGCGAGGTGGTGAGAGCCGAGGGTGGCGATCTCATTGAGGAGGTCAAGCTCATCGACGAGTTCGTGAACAAAAAGACGGGCAGGACGAGCAACTGCTTCCGGGTGACTTACAGGTCGATGGAGCGGTCATTAACGGACGACGAGATCAACGGAATTCAGACGCGCGTGCGGGAGCGCATGGAGGCCGAGCTGGGAGTGGAGCTCCGGTGAGAAAAGAGAGGTCGTGGGGGAATAGCGGGACATAAACCGCGGGAGGGCGCCATGTCCATCCATCTCCCGCCCATGTCACTTCGCTGACCCCACGTCGTCAGGCCCGAAATCCCTTGTCCGATTTGGGCCGCTTGGCTCTGCGCTTGCCCTTTGCCTCGCCATTGTCGTCCGCCGACTCCAGCTCCGGGACGACGACGACACCGACGGCGTGCGGGTCGGGCCTGGGGCCCCGGATGGTCCAGTTGAAGCCGCGCCCCGGAACAAGGGTAGACCACCGGTCCAGGTCTGCTGCCGTCGCCCCCGCCGAACCCCCCAGCACGCTCTGCAGCGCCCCACCCCCCCCGTTCTCCCCAGTCACGCGCTGGAGCACGATGACTCTCCCACCCGGCCGCGCCGCCCGAACCGCCGCCTCTACCGCCGCGTCTCCCCCCCCCCCGAGCTCGCCCGCCTGCGCCCGCACCACCCACCCATCCGCTGACCCCGGCCCCGCCGCAGGCCCCCCGGCGCGCGCGGGCACCCCCGCGGTCGCCCCGGCCTGGTCCCACAGGGACTCAGATTCGGCCTTGGGAGGGCCATCCCCGGTTGGTCTCCAGTCGACCACCTGGACGGCTTCCGTGGAGGGGGGCAGATAGAAGAGGTCCTTGGGGTCGGCTCCCCACAGGGCCAACACCTTGGGGGAGGGTCCAAGGGAAGAACCTAGCACGCTGTGGTGGGGGGAGGTGGGTTGGGGGGTGGGAAAGGTGGGGGGGAGGGGGGCGGGGCGGTAGCCCGCCCGCGTCGCCAGGACGGCCCCTCACCCTCGCCTGGCGCGCAGCACCGATGTCTGACTGTAGACCCAAGCTTTGCCTCCCGCGATACCCGCTACGAGGACGACACTCGCACCTGCTCCCGCCGCAGCCAGGATGGCGGGGTCGAACGCCCACGCGGCAACGGCGGACCGACGGCGACGGAGCTGGGCGGCAGCGGAGATGACGGACGAGGGGGACGACGTGGTCACCTTGCCAACGCACGAGGTGGTCGAAGCGATTGCATGTGGCATAACGCGCTCGTCGCGCGGCGTGCACCACAGTGGCTCGACCGCCGTCGAAATGTGGCTCTTCTCGCGCCCATGATCTTGATGACATGTGAGGAAACACGTCTCATCCTCGCGACGCGGGACGCTGCTCCTCCTTTCAGTGCGCCATGACATCGCCTGCGTTGACACCTCATTCTTCTGGATCATGCGCTCCCACCGCCCCGGCAGCCAAGGGCCACATCCTTCGCCGTGCCCCGGCCGTCCAATGCCGTCGCCGGAGGCCGCGTCCGTCGCCCCCCTCGGCCACGCCCTGGGACAACCTCCCCCCAAGCCCCCCATCCCGCGCGACGGTGGGCCGGGAGATGGGGTTTGGCACGTGGGCGTGGGGCAACAAGGTGTTGTGGGACTACCGCGAAGAAAGAGACGAGGACTTATACCACGCCTTCCGTGAGGCCGTCTCAGCCGGTGTCGTCCTCTGGGACACGGGAGACAGCTACGGTCTCGACGGCCGCGCCGAGACGCTCTTGGGTCGCTTCGCGACGCGCTTGCGAGACGAGGGCGTCCTCGCACGGGGACCCGCCGACCTCAGGCTTGCGACCAAGGCGAGGGCGAGCGCCTTTTCCATCCGCCCCCGCCGACCCCCCCCCCCTCCCCGCCCACCCACCTCCACCATCGCCCCCCGCAGCTCGCCGGCTACCCCTGGCGCATCACCTCCCGCCGTTACGTGGCCGCCGGCAGGGCCAGCCTCAACCGCCTTGCCGGCCCCCCTGGAGCCGACATCCTGGAGATGGATCGGCTGACGGCCATCCCCCTCGCACAGCTCCACTGGTCCACCGCAAACTACCAGCCTCTGCAAGAACGCGCCCAGTGGCTCGGTCTCGTCGACCTCGTGCGGAGCGGCACGGCGAGCACGGTGGGCGTCAGCAACTTTGGCCCTAGGCAGTTGGAGAGGGTCGCCTCGTTCTTGGAGGAGGAGGGGGACATCCCTCTCGCCGCAGCCCAGGTGCAGCTGTCGTTGGCGTCATGGGGACCCGAGCAACGCGACCTCGCCGACGCTTGCGCCGCGCGAGGGGTGGAACTCCTTGCCTACAGTCCTCTAGGGTTGGGGTTACTGGGGGGGAGGTGGCGGGCAGGTGGTGCAGGTGGGGCGGGGCTCGGGGCCGCCGAGGCCGAGCGCCTGCCCCCGGGGGCGCGGGGTGCCCTCTTTCGCCGGCTACTCCCCAAGCTCGCCCCCATTACGGGCGCCCTGAGCGCTGTGGCGGCCGAGCGTGCCGATCGGGGCGGACCAGGGGCCCATGGGGGCACACCCGCCCAGGTAGCCCTCAACTGGACAATGTGCAAAGGCGCCGTGCCAATCCCTGGTGCGCGATCGCCCGACCAAGTCCGCGGCGCCCTCGGCGCCTGCGGGTGGCGCCTGACGGCAGCCGAGATCGCTGAGCTTGACGCGGCAGTGGAGACATCGACGCGGGGGGGTGGACAGATGGTGCGCAATGTCTTCCAGACGTCTTAAGTAGAGTGACGGAGAGATAGATTGAGATAGAGAGATATATATACCCATTCAATCTCTGTTCCCCTCTACCCCCCACGAGCCCCTCAAAAGTTCAGGCTGCGCAGAAGGGCGCGGGTGGCCGAGTCGCGGCCCTCAATTCCTGCCAGCCACTCGTCCAGACCAGGCCCCGTGTTCGCCAGCGATGAGTGCGCCAGGCCAGTCATCTCGTCAACGCCCCGGGGTCCAGCGGGACCGTAGTCACCGGCAACAGTGGGTGCGGCGTCCGTCGTCGCCGTCGCGGTCGCTGGGGCCTTGGGAGCCGCCGCCGGGACCGGCGGGGCCGCCGTTGCCGGTGCCGCCGCCGTCTCAGCTGCCGTCTTCGACATTGACGCCGCAAGCATCGGATCCCGGACGCGCGTCTCGAGCACCGTCACGTGCCCCGCCACCCGCGCAATCTCCCGGTGGGTGTCATCCCTCATCTCCAGCATCGCTCTCCGCAGCTGCTGCACCGCCCCGGTCAGGGCCACGACGTGCGCAACGAGGGGGTTCGGAGCGCCGTCGGGGCCATCAGCTGCGTCATCGCCGCTCCCGCCACCAGCCGCCGGGGGGGCGGCTGGGGCCCGGGCGGCGGCGGGGGCGGCGCGGGTGGCGGGGGCGGGGCCCGCGGGCCGGGCGGCAACCAGCCCCGGACGAGCTCCAGACGGGCTTACGTCGCCATCGACGTCACTCGACACTCCTGACAGGTCAGCGCCCGACGGCGGCATCACCGACGGCAGCCCCGACACGCCCTGGTTTGGCGCCCAAGACGCCGTTGACGGCAACGTCCCATCGGGAGGGGCGTCGAGGTGGTGCCGGGTGACACGCGAGGGGGGGCGAGCCCTCGTCTCGACGGGGCCCCACGACCGACCCCGGGCGCTCCCGCCACCGCCGCCACCACCGCCCAGCACAGCCGACGCGGACGACAGGTCAATGGACTGTGCCTCGACGTACCAAGGACTATCCATCGGGTCGGGGTCGGGCCCACCCCCCCTGGCCTGGCGGGCGCCGGGACCACCCCAGCCATTGCCCGCAGACACAGGGGGGGCACGGATGAACCGGGTCGTGTGCTGGTCGCCCCCCGGACTCACCCCCCGCCCGTCGGCCGTGCGCTCGAGAGCGGCGGCCGACACCGAGATGCTCGCCGCGGGATCGAGCGCCGAGGGGGGCTCATCGAGAACAACGGCAGCGTCAGCCCCGGCGGCGGCGGCCCCAATGGCGGCCGACTCCGATACGTCCCCCGCCCCAAGGCCCGAGTCGCCCATGGGCACGCAGGGACCCGCGGCGCGGCCCCCGTCGGCCGTCTTGTCGGCGATGGACGTGCCCGTTGAGCAGGCCCAGGGCGCTGAAGGGGCGGGCGGCCCCACTGGCCCCGCCGACGAGGGCCGGACGTCCCTGAGGGCCGCCCCAGGGGGCAGACCCCCCCCCGCAGGGGGGCGCCGGGCAAAGTGTGAACCAGCTCCCCCGGAACCACGCGGGGCCCGCAGGCGGGCGAGCTTGGCCATGCGCACGGCGTGCTCGTGGGCCCGCTGGCAGAGATTGGCTACCTCGGCGACCAGGATGAGCTTGAGCTCTGCGGTCGGGATGGGGGTGGGGGCGGGGCTGTGGGTTTGGGGTTGGGTATAGGGTGGGGTCAGTGTGAGATAAAGAAGGCGGCGACGACGGCCCGTGGGGCGGACCACCGAGGAAGCGGGCGCCGACTCTACTCGCCGGCGTACCCCCGTTGGAGAAATTGGGACGGGGTGAGGCTGGTGCGGTAGCCAAACTCGTCCCGCAGCACCTTAAAGGCCCCCTCGACAAAGCGGCGGTCCGAGGCCGCGCCGAGGTGGTAGCCGCGCTCGACCAACCGGGCGGCCAAGGGGCGAGAGAAGCCGAGGAGGGCGTGGTGGAGGAGGGGCAGGAAGGCGGCAGGCTCGCCGGCGCGGGCGCCCTCGCGGAAAAGCTCACGCGGGTACCGGAGGCGACGGAGGGCGTCGCAGGCGCGGGACAGATTGCCCTCGGGGTCACCCGTGCGACTGGCCATCACGTCGGCTTCGGGTTCCCGACGTGCGGGGGTAGTTCGCTGGGACCGCTCGTCGGGGAGGGCCAAGAACGGACGGCCGGCGTTTTGAAGCGCGGGCTCGGTTTCTCCTTCTGAGACTCCTCTCCCCGCCCGAGGGTCGATCCCGCCGTGTTTACTGCGAACAACGGTTTGTCGAGGCGAAAGTTCTGGTCGTCTATGCTCCCGCCGACGTCGGAACCCTCGCTCATTCGACACGGGCAGAGCCAAAGGGGTCACGTGAGCGCCGGTCGGTTGCCCTCAAACACCCAAAAACGAAGCCGCCCCGCTACATCGTCATCGGCTTCCACCGGCGCCGGCTCACCCACCCTCGCTGCCGCAGCTCGCCGCTCCGCCAGCCACGATGGGCTCCTCCAGCGAGAGCGACTTCGACCCCAAGGTGGAGAGTGGGGGTCAGGACGTCTCCTCCTCCAGCAAGGTGGGTTGCGGCGGGGTAAGATTGCGTCTAAGGCCTCGATCCCGCTCTCTGGACGGCGGCATCGCGACTTGGAGCGCCAACGCATCGTGACACGCTGGCAAAGCGTCCAGGTCCGCCCCTCTCTCGGCTCGCTAGAGGTCTCTCCGGCAGACTGGTCACCGCAATCGGAGCCAGAGAGGGCTTCATCCCCTCACGCTCCTCGTGGTCTCCATGTGCCCCGGAAATATCTGGTGCGTCGGTCTCGGTCTGCACCCCTTACCCCCCATTTTATGTACCTCTCCACAGGGGTCCGACGTCGTCACATCTGACGGCGAGGACGCCCCCCCCCCCCCCCCCCCCCCGCCCCCCACGCCCCCCCCGCCCCCCCCCCCCCCGCCCACAACGCGGGCCCCCCCCCCCCCCCCCCC
>Ga0181576_10001465_pt1 | contig 18037 bp, 10 predicted proteins | sample 101ome_22_FD_132464 | JGI IMG/M metagenome (GOLD analysis project Ga0181576, IMG submission 132464) | Coastal salt marsh microbial communities from the Groves Creek Marsh, Skidaway Island, Georgia - 101412BT metaG (megahit assembly) | ecosystem: Environmental > Aquatic > Marine > Intertidal... | reverse complement strand
GGGCGCCCCCCCCGGCGCCCGGGGCGCCCCCCCTGGCGCCGCCGCCGCCGCCGTCCGCCGTCGTCTCGGCCGCCTCGTCCGCCGACTCCGCTCCCTCTTCTCCCCCGCCCCCTTCTCCCCCGGAGGAGAGGGCGGCGTCGGCGGCGTCGCATCGCGCCAGCGCCCAGCCGACGTGTAGCGTCGACCGCCACAGGAGGGCGCCGGCGGAGGCGAGTTCGAACGCGGCCGGCGGAGCGACGGGGGGGGCGTCGACGTCCCCCGCGCCGTCGCCCGCGTCCGCCCCCCGACCTCCGGGGGGCGCCGACCCGACCGCGCAGGCCGCGGCTCCCGCGCGGCAGAGGGCAAGGGAGGCCGACATCAGGGGGTGGGGGTCGTCCCCCCCGCCTCCCCCGTCCGGCGCGCCCGTCCGCGGGTCGCACCCCGACAGGCGCCCGAGAACGGACCCGGCGACGACGCGCCGCGCCTCGGACACGAGGGCTCGGGCCCTCGCCAAGTCGGCCCGCAGGGCCGCGGCGTCGACGTCGTCCGTCGCCGCTGCCGCCGACGCGTACGCCGCGCGGGAGAGGCGTTTCGAGGCGTCGAGCCGCGCCGTCGCGGCGCGGACGCGGACCGTGGCGTCGGCCGATACGGACGCGGCGGCGGCGCCAAGCCGCGTCGCGAGGAGGTGGGGCGGAGCCGTGGGTGGGGGCGGAGGCGGAGACGCGGCAACGGAACGGAGGAGGGAGCCTCGCCACCCGGCGGCGCCCTCGAGCACAGCGACGGCCGCCCGCGCGGCGCGGGCCAGCGTCCGTCCCTCGACGACGGGGTCGGCGACGGGTCCGGCCGAGCGCGCGCCGTCGCCGGTGACGCGGTGGATCGATGCCCCCGATGGCCCTTCCCCTCCTCCCGCCCCTCGCGGGGGGGACGCCGCCGCCCCCGTAGGCAGCCCGGGGCCGCCACCTGCCCCCGCCGCCGCGCGCCGCCGCCGCCCCGCCGCCCCGCCGCCGCCCCCGGCGCCCGCCTCGGGCCGGGGCGCGTCGGCAGGGGTCCAGCATCCCTCGGCCGCGACGACGGTTGGCACCGCCGCTGCGTTGGCGCGTGCCGCGGCCAGGCGCACGGCCGCCGAGTCCGAGTCGGAGTCGCCACTCGTCCCGTCTCCGCGGACGACGAGGCGGCAGGGCGGACGGGCCGCCAGACCGCAGAGGAGAAATGTCCCCGCCGTCTGGGGGAAATCGAGCCGCATCCCCGCCGCTCCGACACTCGAGGTTGACGTCTCGCCCCCTCCTCCCGCGCCCAGCAGGCCGCCGGCGGCGAGCCAGAGGCGGTGCTGGTCGGCGGATTCGAATCCGGTGGCAGCAGCCGCAGGGCCATCCGACGGGGCTCCCAGCCACCGCGCGACCTCGTCGAGCCATTCTCGCGCGAGGGGTGCGAGAGTGGGAGGGGGGGATGGGCCGGCGGCGGCGTCGTGGCGGTCGCCGCCGCGGGGCGGGGTAAGCGCGGGCGCGGCCAGTGAGGCGCGGCCGGGACCACCCCTGGACATTTCGCCCTGAGCCGCTCCGCCGGGCGGTGACGGGCCCGACATCTGCGTGGGGGGCAGGCCGGGCCACAGGGTCGCGACGTCGCAAGAGCGCCGCCTGTCGGCCCCGGCGGCGGTGCCCGACGCCGTGCGCTCCGCCGCCGCGGACCGCTCGGCCTCGGCGCGCCACCCATCGGCGTCGACCAGGCACAAAGACCACAACTGGGCGCTCCGAAAGCGGCGCCGATCGGACGCCGGGGTAGGGTGGGCGTCGTCGCTGCACGAGGTGAACGAGAGGGAGAAGGGGGGGTCGACGACGCCCGGCGGCGGGCGGTGTGCGCTGGGGCCGAGCGCGGGGTCGGCATCGCCGTTCTTCGTTTTCAGCGAGCTATGAGGAACCCTATTCGCTATCGACGACAACATCTCACCTCTCCCATGTCTCGTAAGGGGGCGGGCGGGTCTCCGCGCGGGAGAAGGCGGCCGAGAGGGTCCCGCCCGTCGACGCCGCCTTTGAGAAGGACCCGCCAGGCACCGCGCCCGCCCTGGCCTTGGCATCGCGCGGCCCGGCGCTCTGCGACGGCGGTGCGCGTCGCTTCGGTGCCATCATTGATGAACTGGGCGAGGGGGACGGGCGTGAAGGGAAACTTCTCGCGGGCCCCAGCGGGGGGCCGCCGGTCCTCATCACTCGCCCCCCGGTCAGGCCGCCGCCACCCTCTCCCTGGCCGCCTTGCTGTGAGCCCGCCAAGCCGGTCGCGCCCGCACCGTCATCTTGAGCCCATTTTTCGTGTGGATGGTCGCGCCCGTCGTCAGCCCCACGTCCTCCGGAGGCGTGGCGAGCTTGAAGTCGAATCGACGTGCCAGTGTGGCGAGAATGACCACGGCCTCGAAGACGGCAAACTGATCCCCAACGCACCGCCGGTTCCCACCTCCGAAGGGAAGGTAGGCAAAGTCAGAGACGGTTTCGTTAGGATACAGCGGCGGGGGCCCACCGCCGCTGCCCGTGCGGGCGGGGTCGAACCCGGACCACGACGCGGCGAGCGGAGAGGAGGCGTCCGGGATGCGGCGCTCGCGCATGCGCTCCGGGCGGAAGACGTCGACGTCATCTCCCCAGATTTCGGGAGATCGGTGGAGGTTCCAGACGGAGACGAAGATGTCGCTGCCCTTTTTCAGCACGATAGGCCGATCCGGGCTCACGGGGTTCCGCTTCCACGGCACCTCCATATCTTCAGTCGCCCGGCGGATCAAGAAGGGCGGCTGAGGGTACAGGCGGAGCGACTCGGAGACGCACGCTCGCGTGTAGTCGAGCCGCTTGATGGTGTCAAGGTCGATCGGCGCGTCGAGATCGTCCAGCACGCTGTCGACCTCGGCCCACAGCTTTTCGAGCTTGTCCGGCGCCTGGGCGAGGCAGAAGAAGGTCCAGGTCAGCGCTGCCGCCGTTGTCTCGTGGCCCGCGATAAGCATCGTCATCAGGTCGTCGCGGAGCTGCTGGTTGCTGATGTCCTCGCCTCTAGAGTCGACCAAAAACCGCAAGATGCTCGGATCCTTAAGGGAATCGTAGTCTTTTTCTTGCAGGGCCGAGGCGTCGTCCTCGTTCCTGGTCGCCTTGGCAAGATCGATCAGTCCATCCAGCGCCTCACTGATCACCGACATCTGCCGCTTGAATTCGCGCTGTCGCGGCACCACCAAGTCGTTTCCGGGAATCTGCCAGTAGGGCACGTAAAAAGTGGAGCGGTGTTCCGCCTCTCTGAGCACCCCATAAACCGCTTTGATCACCGGGGACTCGGTGTTGACGCTTCCAAAGTCGTAATTGAAGACTCCCAACCCGATGATGTCGAGGGCGACGTTGAGAAACTCGGTCTCCATGTCCAGGACGGGCAGGCCGAGGCTCTCTGGATCGTCCTCGTCGACTGACTCGGTGACGGAACGGGTCAACAGGCCGTCAACTGCGGCGCCGGCGAGGGCTTCGTCAAGCTTGGCGACAGTGCGGAGGGAGCAGTCGCCGAACATGGCGATCGCCCGGTTGAGGAAGGCAGCGTGGAAGGCGGGAACGATGGCGCGGCGGCGGACCTTCCACGTCTCGAGGTCGGCGGGGATGAGACCTTTGCCCATAATGTCCTCGAGGATCTCGGCCAAGACGCCCTGGGATGCGATGATGGGATGGGACGGATGGGATGGATGGGATGGACGTAGGGAGGGAGGGATGAGGGGACCGACAACGATGGACGTACGGCTCTGACGCCTCGCCTTACTGAACAGCATCGGTTGTTCCCGCAAGATGTGCCGCGCCACCTGCGGGTCGCTCACGACGAGAAAGGCCTTGGGCCCGAACGCGAGCTTGTAAACACCACCCAAGTCGCGGTACCAGTCGAACAGGGGCGCGAAGAGGGGCCTGCCGCCGTCCAAGACGTCAACCTCGGCGTCGACGGCCGGGACGTCGGGGCCGCCGAGGTCAAGCTGAAGGTAGCCGGCCGAGACGCGGGTCAAGAGCTGCGAGGCACCCTCGCGGAAGTTGCCGCCGCCGAGCCACGTGGCGTAGGCAGCGATGCACGCACCGGGGGTGAGGAAGAGACCGACGGCGGCGGCGGCGGGGAGGGCGGCGGGGGGGGTTGTGGCGGCGCTGCGGTCACGGGGAGGGCGGCGACGAGGCGCCGACTTCGCTCGCCCAGGGGGGGGGGAGGCGCAGGCGGGGGGACGGCCGGTCCAGCCGGTCCTACGGGGGGAAACGGGGATTGTGGTCTCGGTCGAGAAACGCCACGAGCCAAAGAAGCGCCGAACGGGAGGGGTCGCCCGCCGCCTCGGCCGCGGACGACACGGCACCTCCTGGAGGCTTGATGACTCGCCTGACCGGCATCGCGGTTCGCTTTGCGGAGATAGAGCGCATTAGAAACACGCGAGGCTTGCCGCTCAGCGGCGAGGCGGGATGTGTTGTTTCGCATTTCCGGGGAGAGGTCGCCTGAGACAGAGACGATGCCTCCCTACATCCTTCCTCGCCTCTTCCTCACTCCAACAGAAGCGCAGTGCCTCTTTTGTCGCCGGTCGTGGCGTGGCGCCCGCCAAGGTGCCGTTCCGCTCGTCGCCTCGCAGTCGAGGCATCGCCCGCCCTTCCCCGACGTTTCGTCTCTTGTCGCGTCGAGGGCCGCCGCCACGCCAGACCAGAGATGGCCAGCGGCGGGGGCGCTGACGACCCCTCTCCCCCCTCCGACGCATTTACGCGGCTCATTGCAGCCCAGCGTGGTACCACCGCCACCAAGTCCAGCGCCAGAGGCCGCAGGAAGCGCCCGGCCGCCGCTGACGCACTGAGCGCCGCGGACGGCAGCCGCCTTGCTGCCTGTCCCATCTGTGGACGCAGCCTCCACATCAGCCTCGTCGCCACGCACGCCGCCGCCTGCGAAGACTTCGGTGGGGGTGGGACGGCGGCGAGAGAGGGAGCCGGCGGCGCATCGGCTGTCGCCATATCCGACGGGGCAGGGGCGGGGCCCTCCGTGTCTCTTGAGGACGCCGACAAGCAAGCCGAGCGAGTGGCTCATCCCCCGCGGCCCCCACCGTCTCGCGCCCCCGCGGGTCCCGCCCCTACTGGCGGCCTCGGCAGCGCGGACGCCTTTGCGCGCCTCCGCGCGTCGGAACGTGCCCTCCGTGCCAACGGGGCGGGTCAGTGGTTTTATCTTGGGCGCCCTTCGGGCCCGCGCGGGGGCTGGGTGTGGCGGTGGGGGCTGGGTCCGGGGCCCGAGGTCGGGGGTGAACGACCGGGAGACCGGCCGCCGTGGGCTTGGCAGGGTGACATGAACGTGCGGGATTGGTTCCTTCTGCCCGCGGGCCCCGCGTTCGCTGGCTCGGGTTCGGCCGTGGCGGCGGCGGCCCCGGGCGGAAAACCCCCGAAATCGCCTCTACGGTTCCTCACGGACGTGCCACCGGGTGCGGGAGGGGAACTGACGCCGCCCGAGGACGACGGGGGGGGGGCAGGAGCGCTGGGGGTGCCGGGGGTACCGCCCGGCGCTGCAGGACCCGACGGCGCCGCATCGTCGTCCGTCGCTCCCCTCCTACCCCCCGGCATCCCTCTGCTGAAGTCTGCCCTCCAGAAGGCCGTGCGGCGGTGCCAGAGTCGCGCGGCGTGCCGGCTGCTGCTGTCGCTGCTGGAGCGGGCGCCGGAGGAGGCGTGCCGCCGGCTCGCCGTCATCGCCATCGAGGACAGCTGCGCTCACCCGGCGCTCCCCGCAGTGGTTTGGCTGTCGGCGGCCGTGAGCAAGGGCTACCGGCCGGGCAGAGCCCACGCGGCGGTGCTGGTCCAGCGAGTTTGGGGGGGGGCGCGAGGGGAGGCGGGGTGCACCGCGCGCGCAGACCGCAGGGCGGAGCCCCAACCGCGACGCCCCCTGCATCGCCCCCCTCACCCCGCCACCGCAGGCTGTGTCACGAGCTGTGTCTCGGGGGATGTCGGGACGCGCGGGCGGCTGAGGCGTGGGTGGTGACGGACCGGGGTGAGCCCACCGCGGCCGCCGGCCTGTCAGCTCCATCGACCCCGTTGTCAGCCCCATCGTCGGCCCTCGGCGCCGACGAGGCGTGCCTGCGGTCCGTTGCGGCATTGGATCGGGCGGGGGATGTGGCGGCGTCAACCCTCGTCTTCTCTCTTCTGCTGCGAGCGGCGCTGGGGGGAATGAAGGGTGATGTGGCGATGCTTCGGGGAGCTGCGCTAGTGTGGGCGCGCCGAGCTGGGTGGCGGGGGCGCGCAGGGCCTGCCGCGGGGCCCGAAGGGCCGGGAGGGCCGGCCGACGCTTGGCCGACCCTCGGCGGGGGTGAGGATGCGACGCGAGGTCTGCCAGAGACCGGATCAGCGGCTGCCTTCGCGCGAACGGCGCGGAGCGCCCCTGTCCCAGCGGGCTCGGGCCGCGTGGTGGCCGCCGCCGAGGTCGACCGGGGCCCAGGGACAGCCGATGATGCCAACGCCTGCAACGACGACGGCGACGACGGCGGCGGCGGTGATGATGACGGCAACAAGCCGCCGCCGACGCCCCACGTCGGTGGCCTCCTCGCCGCCATGGCGCCGCTCTTCGCCGGCCTAGACCCCGCCCCGCGCACCTTGTCGACTATCGGCGTGCCCACGGTCGACGACGTTCCCCCAGAGGCCGTGGATCCTCACGTCAGCGACGTAGTGTCAGAGACGCTCGCTCGTCGACCCGACCTCGTCGCATTGTTCGCCCGCGCGGCGGCGCTCGAGGCCAGGGGAGGAGCGGGCGGCGGTGGTGGCGACTCGGGCGTCGACGCCGACGCCGCGCGCCAGGCCGCCTCCTCGGCCTGCTGGCGTTTCGGGTCGGGCGTCAACGGTCGTCGGCCGCTCGAGCCCGCCGCGGGGGGAGGCGGGGTCGACGGCGATGGGGACGTCAAGGATGCCCCCCCGACGGCGGCTGACTTGGCGCTCGAGGACGCTTGGAGGGCGGCTCTGCCCGACGTGTCGGCCTGGCGGGACGAGTACATTGCGCGGCGCTTCCCGCCCGAGCCCCCATCGCGGCTGGCAGAGACGGTCAACGTCGATGTCCTGCGCGCCACGGAAGGGTCGGGGTAGAGACAGAGAGGAGGGATCGACCCTCGTCGCGCTGCGCAGGTCAGTTGGATGGATTCCTACCGCATTTTCCGTCGGTTCGACCCCCTCTCGACCCCTTGGGCCCTCCCGTCCGACCGGTCGGTCACGCGACGAGGCGGGGGAGTGTCCTCGAGGTCCCCTCCCCCCCGTCCCCCATCGCAGCCTCGCCCCACCCCAGCCCCGTCAGCGCCAGCCCGCGGCGGGGCCCCCGGTTCAGAAGCTCGATCCACCACGCATAGGTGCCGATCCAGGCGGCACAGGGCGCCCAAGTCCAAAGTAGGGCCGTCGCCGCGGCGAGGAGGAGGGCTGGACCGGGCGGCGGGGCAGCGGCGACGGCCGACACGGCCCGCTTGGCGGCGGCGGCGGGCGCAGCGGCGAGTGCGGCCGACGCGGCGGCCGAGACGGCGGAGGTGGCCGCGAACGTCGCGATAAGGAGGGTGGTCGCAAGGACAGTGTTGGCGCGATAGTCTGGGACGCGGAAGACGGCGACCAGTCGTGCGACGTGGAGGACAGGCACGGTCGCGATGAGGGCCACGAGAGGGACGCCCACGGGGATGGGGTGGGCGACCGAGAGAGATTTCCCGAAGAGCAATAGGTCGAGCGGAGGCAGGACAGCAGCGGCCGAGGCGAGGCCCGCGCGCCCGACGAGCCACGCGGCCGCAGCGGGGCAGGCCAGGCCGAGGACAAAGACGAGGAGCGAGATCGACTCTGGCTGCGGCGGACGAGGTAAGAGAGGGGTGGATCGGACGGGGCGGGTGCCGAGGGGAGAGCCATTCTATCTCTTTCTCCATCTCTCGCTGCCTCCTCGCCTCCTTGACCTCGGGCATCCGCTGGCGCTTGCGCACGGCGAGGGCGTCTGTGGACGGGGGCAGGCCGAGGCCGACCTCTGCTGCCAAGCCGACGACGACGGCGAGGAACGAGCAGAGGACGAGTCCCGGCAGGGTGGTCCACAGCCACCCATCGGCACCGACAGGCCCACCGGGCAGGGCGGCGAGGCACCGGCCGAGGTTGACAGCGCCGACGACGGTGCCCAGGCTCCAGCCAGGGAGGCCGGGGGGGGCGGCGGGGACTGGCACAGGGAGGAGGGCGGCGGGCGCGGCGGCGGCCCGGGGGGGGCGAGCGAGAGGCGAGCGACGGCGCCGAAGGGACGGGGGTGAGGATGACCGGTGGGCGGAGGCGCTGCTCGCGGAGGCAGAGCGCGTCCTTGTGGTCGCCAACGAGGTGTCGACGAATGGCGCCGGGTGCGCGCTCTTCCGCGCCTTGCACCGAGCGATGATGCCCGCGACAGGAGCGAGACAAAACAGAGCGACCATCTTGACCGAGGTTATGTGCGCAGGGGCGACTCGAGGTCGGGGTAGACATGAAGTCGCAGTGGGACCCCACTCGACCGCTCCTCCAGGTGTCGACGCCGCCGACCATGAATGTCGCGACGATCGGCGACTATCGCTCACTGTCACCGACTATCGCTGGCAGAGGCGTCGACGTCGAGCGGCCGATGAAACCCCACGTCGCCTCATCTACGCCGCCGGCTGCTTCTCCCGCTCCTCGGCCCCGTCTGCCGCCACCGCCGGCTCTTCTCCGGCCCCGCACCCCCCCCCGACGATCCGGCACGACGCCCCCTCGGCGGCCGTCCCCCGGCGCCGCGCGACGAGCGACTCGAGATCGTCTGGACGGAAGGTCACGGCAAGGCGCCGCTGTGCCCAGAAGTCGTAGAGGGACTGCGCCCAACCACCTATGGCTGTGATTTTCGTGGGGGCGTAAACCCACCCCAGCCCGACGGCTTCGTACAACTCGGCGAAGACGGGCACGCCGCATAGCACCGTGCCGTCGGCGCGAATGGCGTGGATGGATTCCATGGCTTTCCGGTATCCAATGCCGGCATTGAGTGCCGCATCGTAGTCGGCGGAGTCGATATCGACGAAGTCGATGGCACCCTTCCACGCCCCGTCGGGCCCGCCATCGTCGCTCCGCTTCCGTAGCACTTCGACCTCGCGCATACACAGGGGGCACCCGCCGTCGTAGAGCATGCGGATCTTCCAGGTGGGCAAGGAGCCGTCGGCAACAAGGGAAGTGGGGTCGACAGCGTCCCTCCGGGAAACGAAGTCAGCAAAGTGGCGAGCAGCGAGGGTGGCGTGCGCGGCGACAGTGGAGCGACGCTGTGGGGTGGCGGGTTGGAGGACGTTGGCCACTGCGACGAGGGCCATGAGTTGAGGGGCGGGCTCCGATCTGCTCGATCGCGGTATAACTGGACTCGCCCGACTAGTCAACAAAGAAGGAGGAGCAGTGTGCGAAGTTAAGGGGCGAGCGATGGCCCGAGTCGAGCAGCTGGCGAGCCTGGAGCTAGCAACAGCCAGCGAGCGGGCTTGCGTTGCCATCTGGGGCGACCCGGCGCGTGGCTAGTACTCTTCTCGGGAAAATTATGGCAAAGATAACGAAATAATCGTGGCCCGAGGGGCAAGAGGCGCTTATTACCCAGCATTTGGTGCCTCAACGGCGGGAGGTGCCGTGAGAACGGCCACCCTCTCCACGCCCTGAGGGAGGCGCACCACGGCCCCCCAGCCAGGTGCGCGGGACGCAAGGCCCGCAAGCGCCTACATCGAACCCATCTTAGGGGCTCATCCGGTCCGGGCAGCCCAGCCTGCATCGTCGCCGGAGGAGAAGTCGCGATGTCGGCCACCACGTCCTTCGCGGCGAGCCTTTGCGGGGGTTACTTATCGCGCGCGTGGCGCTGCTCGGAAGAACCTTGCTCGTTACCCCCAAATCTAGACCGAGAGGGAGGGAAAGGCCAGCCGACGCGCGCGTCGTTGCCTCTCTCCTGCTGTCGGGCGCAGCATTTGCGTCCTCGTCCTAGGAAACGGAGAATTTTCACCTATTCCTCTCGCTTCTGGCCCCGCGTCGTCGCGGTTCGCCATGCCACACGCTGCGGGGAGGCCGAGCGCGAGCAACGCCGTCCCCCGCCGCGCCGGCTCGTCAGATCGCGGCGGCGGTCCGGCGATGGCCTTCTTGTCTTGGGCCTTCTCTTGTTGAGCCTCGTGGCGAATCGAGACAGCACGATACGGGCTTCGCGCTGTCGGGCTCGCCCTTGCCCCGCTCCGCGACCCCGCCTGCGCCGCCCGATCAGTCGCCCATCCTCCACGCACAACATCTCCGCAGGACCTTCCCGACATTGCCGGCGGTCTGCTGATGAGCACGTACAAGAAGACCAAGATCGCGGGTCTGGTTGACCGGTGCGCCACGCCTGGTCGCCTCGCCAACACGGGCTCGTGCTTTGACGCCCCCAGCCAGGCGGCTCGCCGCGGCGCCCCCGAGCGGGCCGGCACCCACCCCGCCCTGGTGATCGACGGCCCTCTGCCCCGGTGGGTGAAGCAATCCTGCTCTTACGAGATGGCCACGCCGCGGCCCGACCCTCGGCGCTTCCTCCGCCGCGGCGAGGGCATCCCCGTCGGAGCTGGCCGCCTCTACAAGGCGCTGCGGGCCGACCTTCCTCGCCCCCGCCCCCCCTCGGCGGGAGCCATGCTCCCTCGCCCCAATCCCCCCAACACGGCCTTTCGGCACCTGTACCTCCGGGGAGACCTCCCCGTGGCCGTGTGCCACACGGGCACACGGCAGTCGCTGACATGGCGGCACCCACCCGCGGGGCTCGACTACCACCACTACCTGCCGTTGTTCTTCGATGGGTTGCGGGAGAAGGAGGACCCGCTGCGGTTCCTCGCGGTGCAGGGATGCGAGGACCTGTTGAGGGTAGGCGGGGACAAGGTCCTGCCCACGGTGCCCCAACTCGTGATTCCGCTCAAGGCAGCTCTGGGCACGCGTGACCCAGAGGTCGTCTCTGTGGCTCTGCGGGTGCTCCAGAAGCTCTGCGCCTGCGCTGATCTCGTCGGTGAGGCCTTGGTCCCTTATTATCGGCAGCTGCTCCCCGTGCTGTCGTTGTACAGGGGCAGGACCAAGAGCCTGGGCGATGGCATCGACTACGGGCAGCGCGACGGCGGCCAGATGGGGGAGCTTGTGGACGAGACCCTGGCGTTGCTCGAGGAGACGGGAGGGCCTGACGCCTTCGTCAACCTCAAGTACATGGTGCCGACCTGGGAGTCAAGTGTGGCTTGATTCGAGAGGGTCAGGGGGTGTAGGGGTTTGGCGAGGTCAGGGATGAGAGGGGCGCGAAGAGTGAACCAGAGGTTCACCGTTCTCACTGCCCTGACAGGCGCACAAGCTCTGCTCCCATCTCCCGCGTCCCTACCTTGCGCACCCCCTCCCCGCCAGCGCCCATGAGGTCGCCCGTGCGAAGCCCGTTCGCGAGGGCCTCAGCCACGGCGCGCTTGAGCCGCGCGGCCACCGCCGGCTCGGCGAGCCCGTACTCGCACATCATCGCCGCCGACAGCACCATGGCCATCGGGTTGGCCTGGTCGGTGCCCGCGATGTCAGGTGCCGAACCGTGCACGGGCTCGTATACGCCCGGCAGGTTCCCGTCGCCCACGCTGGCCGAGGGGAGCATTCCGAGGCTGCCTGTCATCACGGACGCCGCGTCCGACAGAATGTCTCCGAAAATGTTGCCCGTGACCACTGTGTCGAACTCGCCCGGGGCGCGGACGAGCTGCATCGCTGCATTGTCGACGTACATGTGAGTTAACTCGACGTCGGGGTACTCGCTGTCGCCCAGGGCTTGGACGGTCTCGCGCCACAGCTGGGAAGCTTCCAACACGTTGGCCTTGTCGACAGAACACAGCTTGCCGCCGCGCTTGCGGGCGGCCTCGAAGGCGACACGGGCGATGCGCTCGACTTCATGCTCGGCGTAGACCTGGGGTGATGGGGTGAGTGTGAGGGAGTGGGTTGGGTGTCCGGGTGTCGACGGGGCTTCAGCCCCCCCGGCCGTGAGCAGCGGCATTGGGAGGGATAATCGCCCGACATGTGGGGTCTGTTATGGCGCTTGCCAGAGGGGAGCGGCGGCCAGGGGGGTGGTGCCTTGCGGCACCTCGGGCCGCCACCCCAGGGAGGGGCAGGCGCGGGAATGAGGGTGGGAGAGGCAGAGGCAGAGGCAGAGGCAGAGGCAGAGGCAGAGGCAGAGGCAGAGGCAGAGGCAGAGGTAGAGGCAGAGGCAGAGGCAGAGGCGGAGAGACTGGGCCGAGCGGGCGCACGACCCACCCCCCAGTCCAGCCTCGCCTCGGTGTTGAACCCCACCCGTTCCTTCCCCCCCCCGGGCGCGTCCCGCTCCTCGGTCCCGCGCGGCTGTCCGAAGTAGATACCCCCGGTCAACTCCCGCACAATCATGATGTCAACGCCCTCGACGACAGACCGCTTGAGGCTGGACGCGTCAGCCAGCTCATCCAACACCACAGCGGGGCGGAGGTTGGCAAAGGCCTTCAGTTGACTGCGGAGAGCCAGGAGACCAGATTCGGGCCTCAGATGGCGCTCCACCGTGTCCCATTTGTACCCGCCGATGCAGGAGAGGAGGACGGCCTCAGTGGCCTTGCAAGTCGCCATCGTTTCATCGGGCAAGGGGACGCCGACGGCGTCGATGGCTGCGCCGCCGATGAGGGCGGGGCGAAAGTCGAACTCGACGTCCTCCTTGTCGCCGGCAGCCTGGGGGGTTAGGGAGCACCGGTGGGGGGGGCAGGTGGGGTGGCATGCCGTGGGCGGGCGGATGGCACGGGTCGTGAGAGCGCGACGGCTTCAAGGCCGATCGGGGGAGCTCAGAGGAAGTTTGAGGGATGTAAACCCGATCTAAAGGAAAATTTGTCCCGTATATCATCTTTTGAGCCCATCTTCTGGGGATCGGGAGTCTGGAGGCGCGCCCATGGACGGGGTCGGCCGCCGCCGCCCGGGTCGGCGGGACGAGATGGGCTCTCGCGGCTCGCTCGGATGATTCGCAGACCCGGATTCTTTCACAACGTGCTCGCCTTGAGGCATGCCAGCGCAACCTCCATGATCTCGGGTCCAATTCCGTCTCCAGCAAGAGTGGTAACGGCGTGGGAACGGGCCGCGGCGACCGACACAGAGCGTCGGGTTCCACGGGCGAGGGTGGCCGTGGGGGTGGGTGCCCGCACGGCGACGGCGCGGGGCGCAGCGATGAACATCATCGTCCTCTGCGTGGGTGTGCTGACGGGCGGATGGGGGACCTCGCTCTCTCCCTTGGGACCGACGACGCAACAGACCTCTCATGCAGTCATCGTCATCCGAGCGCTGGCCCGAGCCGGCTGAGCACCGCTGCGGCCGCCGCCCCCGCTAGCGACCCCTCCATACCACCCGCAGCCTTGGCGGCGGCTAAGGCGCCCATGCCCGCCGCGGCGAGGTCGGCTGCGCGGCGCCCCGCCCGGGGGTCGGCGAGCGAGAGGAGGACAGGCGGCAGGCCTCGGGGCCCGATCCCCGGGGGCGCCCCCGGAGGTGGCGGCGGCCCCAAGACGAGCCCGGCCAGGGCGGCGTCCTCAGCGGCCGAGAAGGGGAAGGCCCGCCGGGGCGCCGGAGGACCGGGCGGGGCAGTCGAGGCGAGGGCGCGCGGCAGCGGCCGGCCCGCCCCCGCCCCCCCCCAGGCCGCGCCAGCCGGCGCTGCCCCAATGGCTCGGCACAGCCGCCTCCCCTCGCGCCTCCGCTCGGCCAGCGCCGCCTCCTTCCTCGTGCCCGCCGCGCCCCCTCCACCGCTCCCGGTCCGCTCCCCCGTCTCGGCCGCCCCGCACGCCCCCCCCAGGGCAAACCCTTCATGCGCCCCACCCCCCGCGCCCCCCACGCCAGCCCCACCGTCCCCCCCCACCTGCGCCGCCGCCCCCAGGGGCACGCCCGAGTTCCACTTGACGACGTCCTCGGCTGTCTTGTCGAGTTGGCGTTGCGGGAGTCGTTCGCGAAAGTACTGTTCGGCAGCCCTAACGGGGTCGTAGTCGACAAGGGCCACAGAGGCCGCGTCGGCGTCCATCTCCACCTCGATCGCCTGCCGTCTTGCCTCAATCTCTTCATGATCAAAGGCCTCAGCCTGAGAGAGAGAAAGAGAGATATAGAAAGAGATAAAGAGACAGACTGAGAGGGAGAGCGAGAGAGAGAAGGAAAGAGAGAGAGAGAGAGAGAGAGAGAGAGAGAGATATACGTATAAGCCCCACCTCCTCGCCTCGTATTCAGCCACCTCCCGTTCCACAGCCTCCTCCGCCATCCAGGGTCGTTCTCTCCTCAACTGATCCAGCGCCCAGAGCTCGACGGGACGGAGGGCGACGTCGGCGTCGTCAGCGGGGTCGGGGGCGGCACCGCCATTGTTGGGGGCAGCGCCGCTGGGGGCGGAGGGGGCACTGGGAGGGTTTCCCGCAGCGGCAGCTCCTTCGCGTGGGGCCGTTGCGGCATCGATGGCGTCACCGCGGCGACGCTTGCGGCCAGCTCCACCGCCGGGGTTGCCACCCGACGCCTCAACGGCTGAAGGAGTGCCGTCAGCCCCGTCAGACTCATCGCCGTCGTCGGCAAGCGGCTCGATCCCCCCCTCCCCCCCAAACTCGGCTGCCTCCTCCCGCGCCTCCGCGGCCGCCTCTGCCTCGGCCTCGGCCTCGGCCTCGTCGCCTGTGTCCTCGGCCTTCGGCCCTGCTCCCGTGACCTTACCGTCGCCCCCCCCCAACGCCGCCCCCACAGGCGCCACCTCGCGCGTCCGGTCGTCCACCGCCCGGCCCGCCAGCTCGGCCGCCGCTGCCCGCGCCGCCTCCTCCACCACCCGCCCGTCGAAGCCCGCATCGGCCCCCGTCCCCTCGCGGCCCCCGATGTTGTCCAGCCCGAACCCGCCGCCACCGATGGCCACGGCGTCGAGCAGTCTCCGCTCGTCACTCCGTTTCAGAATGTTCTCTTCGACCGTGTCGGCCGTGACGAGGCGATAGATGGTGACCTCCTTCGTCTGCCCAATGCGATGCGCCCGGTCCATGGCCTGGGCGTCGACGGCAGGGTTCCAGTCGGCGTCATAGAAGACGACGGTGTCAGCGCCCGTAAGGTTAAGGCCGACACCACCCGCACGCGTCGCGAGGAGGAAGACGAACGCTCTGCTGCCAGGAGCATTGAAGCGCGTGGCGAGGACCTGGCGCTGCTCGGGCTTGGTGGTCCCATCCAAGCGAAGGTAGGGGTGGCCGTGGAGGCCCAGAAAGGTTTCCAATAGATCAAGCATCCGCGTCATCTGCGTGAACAAGAGGACTCGGTGACCGCCATCTCTTAGTCTTCTCAGCAGCACCGCGAGTGCCTGGAGCTTGCCGCAATCGTACTGGAGGAGTCGCTTGTCCGGGAAGGAGAGGAGGAGACGGGCGCCAACTGGGTGGCCGAAGGAGACGGCGCGGCGGAGGCCAATGAGGCAAGCAGCAGCGCGGTCGCGGGCGGCGCGGGCGTCCGAAAGGGAAGGCCGGAGGACAGAGAGTGTCGGGGGGCGGGCGCGAGCGGCAGGCACGGCGAGGACGAAGGAGAGGAGAGTGTCGAGGGCAGGGCCGCGGGCGCGCTCGGGGGCCGAGAGGACTAGGGCCTCGGCGGCCGTGCATCGCCGGGCCCAGGCGGGGTGGGACGCGGGGTTGGCGCCAGGTGAGGCAGCCGCCGCGTACCGCCCCCCGCGGGCGGGCCAGGTTGGCGCCGGGCCGGCGGATTCGAAAGCGGCGGCCGTCTGCGGGCACGACAGGGGGTCGTCGCCCGCCCGGAGGGGATCCCACCGTGGGTCGGCTGCAAGCCAAGGCAGGAGGGCCGCGCTGGCGCGGAGGGCGGCGGACCCCACGACGAGGGCGCGTAGGGCGAGCAAGGCGTCGACGGACGGGGGCCCCGTCCCACGGGGGGCGGCCGCTGTGTCAGGACGGCCAAGCCGTGCGCGCAGGGCCGCGAGGGCGCCCGCCGACTCGGGGGGGAACGGCGCCCCACTGCTCCACGAGTGGTGGCAGGCGCCGCAAGTCGGGCGCTGCGGGGAAGCGACGGCGGGGCGGGGCCACGGCGCAGTGGCAAGGGCCGACGCAGCCCCGGCCGACCCGCCGCCCGCCCACGCGTCGGCTCCGCCCGACAGCAGCGGTAAAATCTCCCATGGCCGGCCGATGGCCAGAGTCGCCCGGCCCCACGCAACCTCCCCTGGGCAGAGTGAGCGCGGCTCCATGCGCCCGTCGCCGGGCGTCGCCAGGGCCTCGCGGGCACCGCTGTTGGTCGCGAGGGCCACGACAGCCGAGGCGCCTCCGGCGGCGTCTGCCCAGAGCTGGGGGCAGCACCGCTCGAGCCCCGACGGGACGAGGAGGCCAAATCCGCCCCCCGTCGCGGCCCAACCCCCGGGTCTCTCCTCGCCCGACCAGGGCCCACTGCCGAGCCCGGGCATGTCGGTGGCACCCACGCGCGTGCCCGCACCTGCGCCGGCGGCGGCGTCTCCGCCGCGACCGCCGCGGTTGCCACGCCCTGCGGTGAGGGCGAGGATGCCGCCCCACGGCGCCATCGGGGCACAGAACGGCGACCGGATGGGCCGACCCTCGAATAAGTCCGGGTGGTTGCACACCTTTCGAAGACTGATGAGGACGTTTCGAACGGCCACGAAAGACCCTCCCCGTAGGGAATTTTGGGCGGCGGAGCTGGCCATATAGTCTTCGTAAAGGGCTCGCTGGCGCTTGCTGAGTCGACACCGCACCACGCGCTCGACTTTAGCCGGAAGGGACTTCTCCACGTCACGCTTGAGCCTTCGTAGAAGAAACGGACGAAGGACACCGTGGAGGCGCTCGACGACGCCGGCGTCGCGGGCAGCGGCGGCGGCGGCGGCGGCGGCGGCGGGGTCGCACGGGCCGTCGCCGGTGCCACCCGTCGTGCCATCGCCCTCACGGACGACCTTTGCCCCCCCACCCGCCGCGGCCTTTTCGACGACTCCCGACAGTGGCGCGAGGAACCACTCACGAAACTGGTCGTGCGAAGAGAACACGTGGGGCATCAGAAAGTGCAGAAGGGACCACAGCTCCATCAGGTCGTTCTGGAGCGGCGTGCCTGTTAACAACAAACGGCGCCGGCTTGGCACGTTGAGCAGTGTCTGCCACCGCTGGCTGCGCCAGTTCTTGATCAGGTGAGCCTCGTCCAGCACAAGCGTGTGCCACTGGCGACGCCGCAGCAGCCGCGCGTCCTGGATTGCGAGGGTGTAGGAGGTGACACAAACATGGAAGGACCCCGGTCTAGACCAGCCCTGCCGCTTTTGCTTGCGCTCCTTCATCGACCCGTGGTATCCGAGGACCTTGAAACCCGGAGCCCACCGCGCAAATTCCATTTCCCAGTTGACAAGCACCGAGGTGGGCACGACGACAAGGTGCGGCCCCCATTCTCCTCGATGACATGCGTGATGAGCGAGCAGCGCAATGGTCTGGAGCGTCTTGCCCAGGCCCATTTCGTCGGCAAGGATTCCGTTCAAGCGGCGTTCGGCAAGGGACACGAGCCACGCGACGCCCTGGGCTTGGTAGGGGCGCAAACGGGCACGGACCAGATACGGGAGGCCGCCGAGGGGGGCGAGGGCGGCGTGGTTGGGGTCGGGCGGGGGGATGGCCGAGGCAGACTCATCGGCGGCGGCGTCGTCATTGAAGGTGGCAGCGGCGGCAGTGGCGGCAAGTGCCTCCCCGACCAGGGGGGCAGCGGCTTCGATGGCCTCGTCGACCGTGGTGTGGCCGGCGGTAGTGGTGGCCTCGAGCACTGCGGGGTCGCTCGCCCGGGGGGAACGTGCATCGCCGCCCCGCGGGACGCCGCGCCGGGGCATGGGCGCCGCTTGAGCATTCTCGTCGCTGTCATTCATCGCCATGTCATCGTCGCCGCTGCCGTTGTCATCGTTGTCCGGTGGAGGGGCGCCTCCGCCGTAGTAGCGAGCCATGATGGCGTCGAGGCTCTCTTCCGCATCTTTGGCGAGTTCATCCAACTCCGCACGGGGCGCATGGCCCGACGCGGCGGCCTCTTCCCTCGCCAGCCGTTCTTCCTCCGCGATGGTGTCCTCGACGTCGAGACCGTCGTCGCCGTCGGCGCCTTCGCGCCAGTCGGCGTCGGCG
>Ga0181576_10001461_pt1 | contig 18048 bp, 16 predicted proteins | sample 101ome_22_FD_132464 | JGI IMG/M metagenome (GOLD analysis project Ga0181576, IMG submission 132464) | Coastal salt marsh microbial communities from the Groves Creek Marsh, Skidaway Island, Georgia - 101412BT metaG (megahit assembly) | ecosystem: Environmental > Aquatic > Marine > Intertidal... | reverse complement strand
GTCTGACCGCGAATTGCCGCTGAACCTGCGGTTCATGTTCGCAACCAATACAGATCTCGCCGCCGCCGTGGCCGATGGCCGCTTCCGCGAAGACCTCTATCACCGGATCAACGTGCTTGAGCTGAACATGCCGCCCCTGCGCGAACGGGTGGGCGATATCGCCGATTTGGCGGAGCTGTTCATGGGCAACCTGTCGCGTGATCTCGCTGTTTCCCCGCTGCCGCTGTCTGAGACCGTCTTGCTGAAGTTTGCCCGTTACGACTGGCCCGGTAATGTCCGCGAATTGCGTAACCTGATCGAACGTTCGTTGATCCTTGGTGAGTTCCCGCCCGAGTTCACCGATGACGGCCGAAGCCACGGCCCCGATACCCCGACGGAATCGCTGCACGCGGTCGAACGCCGCCATATCATGACCGTGCTCGAAGCCTGCGGTGGCAACCGTGCCGAGGCCGCGCGGCGCTTGGGCGTCTCGCGAAAGACGATCGACCGCAAATGCGCCATGTGGGATGTCTGATCCCGCGTTGACAGGCAGCACCGCCGCCCGCTTCTGGCAGACGGTCCGTTTCCGGCTCCTCGCGCTTGCGCTCCTGCCGATCATGGTCGTGCTGCCGCTCCTGCTGGGCATTACAGGGGTGAATTGGTCCAGCCGGTTCGACGAGGCGCTGATCTCCAAGGTCAATGGCGAGTTGACCATCGCCCACCAACACCTTGCAGGGCTGATGGATTCCCGCGTTGCCGCGCTGCATGCGCTGGGCCAGTCGGTCGCTTTCCAACGTCAGATCGACAGCGGCAACCGCGCCGCCATGCGTATCTTCCTTGCGCAGGAACGCGCCCGTCAAAAGCTTGATTTCCTCTATCTTGTGCAGAATGGCCGCGTCTACGCCGCCGCGTCAAACGTGCCGCTCGATAGCGTGCTGGATGAATGGCCGGTGATCGACACCGCCCTTGGCGCGGGGCAACCGCGTGTTGCCATTGATCTGTTCACAGGAGAGGATCTCGCCCGTTTTGGCGAGGGGCTGGCCGCTCGCGCCCGCCTGCCATTGATCGAAACGCCCGCCGCCGTCCCCACCGAGCGCACCGTCGAAACCCGTGGCTTGGTGATCCACGCCGCCGCCCCCGCCGCCGATGGCGCTCTTGTGGGCGGGGTTCTCCTCAACCGCAATCTTGGCTTCATCGATGAGATCAACGAACTGGTCTACCCCGCCGAAAGCCTCACCGAAGGCAGCACCGGCACTGCCACGCTGTTCCTCGAAGATGTGCGCGTCTCCACCAATGTGCGGATGTTCGATGACGAACGTGCCTTGGGTACCCGCGTCTCTGCCGCCGTGCGCGCCCGTGTGCTGGATGAGGGCCGCGTCTGGCTGGACCGCGCCTTCGTGGTCAACGACTGGTATGTCTCCGCCTACGAACCCATCGTCGATAGCTTCGGCCAACGCATCGGTATGCTCTATGTGGGCTTCCTTGAGGCACCATTCTCCGCCGCCAAAACCCGCACGATCTGGCAGGTCGTCATCGGCTTTGGCCTGAGCCTGATCGTCTTTTTTCCGCTCTTACTGTGGTGGGCGCGCAGCATCTTCCGCCCGCTGGAAAAGATGAACACCACCATCACCCGCGTGGAGGAAGGCGATCTTGCCGCCCGTACCGGCGCGGGGCTGGGGCATGACGAGATCGGCCGCGTTGCCAGCCATCTCGACGAATTGCTCGATCGTCTGCAAGACCGCGAACAGCGCCTGCGGGAATGGACAGAAGAGCTGGAAACCCGCGTCGCCGCCCGCACCCGTGATTTGCAAGAAGCCAACCGCCAACTGAAGATCACCACCAGCCAGCTTGTCGTCTCCGAAAAACTCGCCGCCATCGGCGAGATCACCGCCGGTGTCGCCCATGAAATCAACAACCCCCTCGCGGTGATCCAAGGCAATCTTGAGGTGATCTACAGCGAATTGGGCGCACAGGCCGACCCGTTCAAAACCGAGTTCAAGCTGATCCTTGAGCAGATTCAGACCATCAACATTCTGGTCAGCAAGCTGCTGCAATTCGCCCGCCCCGAAGAATACGCCGAGGATGGCAACGGGCTGGAAGTCAACGGTGTGATCTCCGAACTCCGCCCCCTTATCCAGCACCACCTCAACGCGGGCGCGGTGCATTACGCCGTCGATCTCGCCGCCACTCGTCAGGTGCCGATGAACCAGACCGAACTCCAGCAGGTCTTGATCAATCTGACCATCAATGCGGTGCAGGCCTGTAGCGGCGGCGGCCATATCACCGTTGCCAGCCGTGATGCGGCGAAAGATGCGCGTCAGGGCGTCGAGATCACCGTCACGGACGATGGCTGCGGCATGGATGCCAAAACTGCCGAGCGCGTGTTCGATCCGTTTTTCACCATGAAACGCGGCGAAGGCACCGGCCTCGGGCTTTCAGTCTCGAATAAGCTCGTCGCCCGTGTCGGCGGTCAGATTTCGGTCGATAGCACCAAGGGCGCGGGTACGGTTTTCACCGTATGGCTTCCCGCTCTCTAACTAAGCCTTATCGCCCCGCTTGCCGTTCTTCGCGCTCCCGCTTGAGCGCCGTGCGCTTCGTGATCAGCGAGGCAGAGATCACGCCAACCGCGACAATGCCAATCATGATCGTCGACAGCGCGTTGATCTCCGGCGAAACCCCCAACCGCACCGCCGAAAAGATCTTGATCGGCAGCGTCGTTGATGACGGGCCGGAGGTGAAAGACGCAATCACCAGATCGTCGAGCGACAGGGTGAACGCGAGCAGCCAGCCCGAAATCACCGCCGGCGCGATAATCGGTAGCGTCACGCTGCGGAACGCATCCCAAGGCGTACAGCCAAGGTCGAGCGCCGCTTCCTCCAACGAACGGTCAAAGCTCATCAGCCGCGACGAAACCACCACCGAGACATAGCACATCGAAAAGGTCGTATGCGCCAGCACGATCGTCGTCACACCACGGTCCAGCCCGATGGCGATAAATAACAGGAGCAGCGACAAGCCGGTGATCACCTCTGGCATCACCAACGGCGCATAGATCATGCCTGAAAACAGCGTCCGCCCCGGAAAGCGCCCCGCCCGCACCAGCGTATAGGCCGCCATCGTGCCCAGCACCGTCGCAATGGTCGAGGAAATCACCGCCACCCGCACCGTCACCCATGCCGCATCCAGAAACGCTTCGTTCTGCAAAAGCTCGCCATACCATTTCGTCGAGAACCCCGCCCAGACGGTCACGAGTTTTGACTCGTTGAAGCTGTAGATCACAAGGATCACCATCGGGAAGTAGAGGAACGCAAACCCCAGCGTCAGCGATGTCGCGTTGAACCAGCTGAACCGTCTCATTGCTCCGCCTCCGCCTGCCGCTGCTGGTTCCGCTGGAACAGCACAATCGGAATGATCAGGATCAGCAACAGCACCACCGCCACCGCCGAGGCCACCGGCCAGTCACGGTTCGCGGAAAACTCCTCCCACAACACCTTGCCGATCATCAGCGTGTCCGAGCCACCCAACAGTGACGGGATCACAAACTCGCCCAGCGTCGGGATGAACACCAGAAAACAGCCCGCAATGATCCCCGGTCGTGCCAGTAGCAGCGTCACCAGCCAAAAGGCCGATGTTCGCGTGCAGCCCAGATCCTCCGCTGCTTCCAGCAAGGAGACATCCAGCTTGTCCAGCGTCGCGTAGATCGGCAGGATCATGAACGGCAGATAGGTGTAAACGATGCCGATATAGACGGCGGTATTCGTGTTCAGGATCGTCAGCGGCTCATTGATGATGCCGGTCCACATCAACACCTGATTGAGCACGCCCTCGCGCCCCAAAATGCCCATCCACGAATAGACGCGGATCAGAAAGCTGGTCCAGAACGGCAGGATCACCAGCATCATCAGCGTCGGGCGCCATTCATCCGGCGCCCGCGCCATGCCATAGGCAATGGGAAAGCCCACAACTAGCGTGATCAGCGTGGCAATCACCGCGATCTGAAGGCTCGAAAGATAGGCCCGCCAATACAGCTCGTCCTGGGTCAGCCATGTGAAATTCTCGAAATCCAGCGCCGCGAAAAACCGCCCCAACCCCGCCAACCCCTCGCTGAAATCCAGCGTCGGCGTATAGGGCGGGATCGCCAGCGCGATGTCCGAGAGCGAGATCTTCAACACGATCCCGAACGGGATCAGGAACAGCGCCAAAAGCCATAGATACGGCAGGCCGATGAGGAATAGGCGTCTGAAATTCATCTCCGCCTCCTCAGCTTGTCAGCACGATGCCCGCCGTGTCGGTGAACGACAGCCAGACCTCGTCTTCCCATGTGAAACTCCGCCGCGCTAAGCGGCGGTTATTGGTCATTTGCGCCTTGATGATCTGCCCGCCCACCTCAACGTGATAGGTCGAGATATTGCCGAGGTAGGCAATATCGTGAATGCGCCCGCGCATCTTGTTGGGCCGGTCGGTCGGCTCTTCGGCGGTGACGTTGATCTTCTCAGGCCGGATCGCAAAGCTCACCCTTGCGCCCTTCTCCAGCGGGTCGCTCCGTTCAGCATGGATCACCGGCTGGCCTTCGGCCCACGCGATGTCATACCCGTCGCCGGTCGTCGGGGTCGCATTGCCCTCGATAATATTCACCTCACCGATGAAATCCGCGACATAGACATTCGCAGGCGTCTCATAGATGCGGGCAGGGGTCGCCACTTGCATCAGCTTGCCGTGATCCATTACCGCAACACGGCTCGCCACCGTCATCGCTTCTTCCTGATCGTGGGTGACGATCACAAATGTCGTGCCGGTCTTTTCCTGAATATCCATCAGCTCGAACTGCGTCTCATGCCGCAGCTTCTTGTCCAACGCGCCGAGCGGTTCATCCAGCAGCAACAGCTTCGGCGCTTTCGCAAGGCTGCGCGCCAGTGCCACCCGCTGCCGCTGCCCGCCCGAAATCTGATGCGGTTTGCGGCGGGCGAACTTTTCCAGCCGCGTCAGCCGCAGCATCTCCTCCACCCGTGGGCCGATCTCGTCTTTCGGCATCTCCGAGCGGCGCAGGCCAAAGGCGATGTTGTCCCACACGCTAAGATGCGGAAACAGCGCATAGGATTGAAACATCATGTTCACCGGCCGCTTGTTCGGCGGTACCGGCACGATGTTCTTGCCTGCAAGCGTGATCTCGCCCTCGCTCGGCGTTTCGAAACCGGCAAGCATCCGCATCAACGTGGTCTTGCCGCAGCCCGACGGGCCGAGCAGGGCAAAGAATTCTTTTTCATAAATATCGAGGTCCAGCGCATCAATCGCGGTAAAATCCCCGAACCTTTTCGTCACATTTCGAAACCGGATCAGCGGCGTTTCCGCTGCGTCCTCCCAAGGGGCGAATAGGGTCGGGGTTTTTGCAGGATTGGCCATGTGCGTCCTCGGCAAATAAAAACCCCCGCGCCTCGGTCCAAGGCGCGGGGGCAAGGTTTGGATCAGGTGCCGGACTTGATCTTCGTCCAGAGCCGCGTGACGGTCCGCTGCACGCGGGCGTCATAAGGCGTCGTGGTGAACAGGTTGTCGAGCGTTGCTGCATCCGGATAAATCGCCGGATCGCCGATCACGTCCTCCAGCAAGAGCGGCTGCGACGCGAGGTTGCCGTTCGCGTAGTAGACGTAGTTCGATGCATCCGCCATGTTCTGCGCATCCATGATAAAGTTCAGGAACGCATGCGCGCCTTCGACGTTCGGCGCATCAACTGGAATGGCCATCTGGTCGAACCACATCTGCGCCCCTTCGACCGGCGCGTTATAGGCGATCTCGACGCCGTTATCGGCCTCATACGCACGGTCGCGTGCCTGAAGGATGTCACCCGACCATCCCACAGCAACACAAATCTCGCCTTTGGCGAGCGCGTTGATGTACTCGGAAGAGTGGAACTTCTGGATATAGGGGCGCACGCCCTCATACACCGCTTCCGCCTTCGCGATTACGTCGGGGTCGTGGCTGTTCGGGTCTTCGCCCAGATAGTTCAGCGCGGCAGGGATCATCTCCGCCGGTGCATCGAGGAAATGCACGCCACATTCTGCGAGCTTCTCCATGTTCGCCGGATCGAACACCAGCGCCCACGAATTGATCGGCGCATCTTCACCGAGCAGTTCCTGCACCTTGCCAACATTGGCGCCGATGCCGGTGGTGCCCCACATGTAGTTGATCGAATAGTCGCCGTTCGGGTCATACTGATCGGTGCGTGAGCTGACCACATCCCACATATTCGCGAGGTTCGGCAGCATGTCCTTGTTGAGCGCTTGGAATGCGCCGGCCTGGATCTGGCGTTGCAGGAAGGTGCCCGACGGGACAACAACGTCATAGCCGGAACCACCGGCCAGCAGCTTTGTCTCCAGCACTTCGTTCGAGTCGAACACGTCATAGACAAGGTCATAGCCCGTCTCGGCTTCGAACTTCTCAAGCAAGGCTTCGTCGATATAGTCCGACCAGTTATACACGCGGACCTCTTCGGCCGTCGCGGCGGTCGCGCCAAGCGCCATCAGCGCCGCGGCCGGTAGCCATGATCTTTTCATCATTGTTTCTCCCTAGTTGGATTTTGCGTCTTGTTGCGCCATGCGGTAAATTTGATCAAAATTTTCCTTCATGGCAACTCTTTGTTTTCATCTCTGGTGGAGCGCCGCATGTGCCGGAGGGATTTTTCCTGCGAGATGGACAGCTTGAAGCAGAATTTCCGATCCGAAACTCGTTGCAAAACCAGCGGCAAATCTACGCTTCCATTCATTTTATCTGAAAGTTTCCCCGAATCGTTCGCGGCATTCGCCGTTGTGAATCTCAACACGAAACCGCGCATCAACGCCAACCTATTTTGCAGGTGCGGTGGGCAATTTCTGCCGGTTTCGGCGCAAATTTCAGCCAACTGCTCCCCCGAAAATCGCTTCTGCTCATAATTTGATCAAAAATAGTTGACAGTGACCCGCCGCCTCATATGCTCACCCTCAATGCCCCGCCTTTTGCTGTGGCCGCCAGTGTCATGGCGCGGGGTCTGTTTCTGACCATTCCCGGATCACCGGGCGTCGCGTGCCAAGGAGCCTGCCATGACGCTTATTTCGAACCATATGCCCACCGCAGAGCTACAAGCCCTCGACGCAGCGCATCACATGCACCCTTTCACTGCCGGTGCCGAGCTTGCGAAAAAAGGCGCCCGCGTCATCACCCGCGCCGATGGCGTCTTCCTGACCGATAGCGACGGTGAGCGCATCCTTGACGGCATGGCGGGCCTCTGGTGCGTCAATGTCGGCTATGGCCGCAAGGAACTGGCCGAGGTCGCGGCCCGCCAGATGTCTGAGCTGCCCTATTACAACACGTTCTTTCAGACGACCCACGTTCCCGCCATCGCGCTGGCGGCCAAGCTGGCCGAGCTTTGCCCCGGTGATCTGAACCATGTGTTCTTCGCCGGTTCCGGCTCCGAGGCGAACGACACCAACCTGCGTATGGTGCGCCATTACTGGGCCGCAAAAGGCCACCCTGAAAAGAACATCGTGATCAGCCGCAAGAACGCCTATCACGGCTCCACCCTTGGCGGCGCGAGCCTTGGCGGGATGGGCGGCATGCATGCGCAGGGCGGTCTGCCGATCCCGAACATTCACCACATCAACCAGCCCAACTGGTGGTCCGAGGGCGGTGACATGTCGCCGGAGGAATTCGGCCTCGCCCGCGCCCGCGAGCTGGAGCAAGCGATCAACGAGCTGGGCGAACACCGCGTCGCGGCCTTCATCGCAGAACCGGTCCAAGGGGCAGGGGGCGTCATCGTCCCGCCCAGCACCTACTGGCCCGAAATCCAGCGCATTTGTGATGCGTATGACATTCTCTTGATCGCTGATGAGGTGATCTGCGGCTTCGGGCGCACCGGCAACTGGTTCGGCTCACAAACCTACGATATCCGCCCCGACATCATCACCATCGCCAAGGGTCTTTCCTCCGGCTACCAGCCCATCGGCGGGTCTGTCGTATCCGATGAGGTCGCCTCCGTGATCGACAATGCAGGCGATTTCAACCACGGCTACACCTATTCCGGCCACCCCGTCGCCGCCGCTGTCGCGCTCGAAAACCTTCGCCTTCTGGAGGAGGAGAAGATCGTCGAAACCGCAGCGACCGAGATCGCGCCCTACCTGCATGAACAGTGGAAACAGCTCGAAGATCACCCGCTGATCGGTGAGGCAAAGATCGTGGGCCTCATGGGCTCCGTCGCCATGACCCCTCACAAGGAGAGCCGCGCGGCCTTTGCTTCTCCCGTCGGCACCGTCGGCTACCGCGCCCGCGAGCGCTGCTTTGCCAATAACCTCGTGATGCGCCATGTCGGCGACCGGATGATCATTTGCCCGCCGCTGGTGATCACCCGCTCGGAAGTCGACGAGCTGATGGCCCGCGCCGTCAAATCGCTCGACGAAACCTACGCAGGGCTGAAAGCCGACGGCCTTCTCGTCCCCGCGTCCTGATCCGGTGGACCTGCTCACGGCCAATGATGCGGCGGGGCAATACCCCGCCTCGTGGTACGCCGCAACCGCCACGCCTCCGCCGGAAAACCCTCCGGCGCGGGGCGCAATGGCCTGCGATGTCTGCGTCATCGGCGGCGGCTTTACCGGCCTGTCCTCTGCCCTGCACTTGGCCGAGCGCGGCTATGATGTGATCTTGCTCGATGCCCACCGCGCGGGCTTCGGCGCGTCGGGGCGTAATGGCGGGCAGGTCGGCACCGGCCAGCGTCTGCATCAGGACGAGTTGGAAAAGATGCTGGGCCACGACCACGCCCGCGCGCTGTGGGATATTTCGCTCGAAAGCGTGGCCCTTGTCCGCGACCTGATCGCTCGCCACGCCCCTGACGCGGGCTGGACCTCCGGTATCATCAGCGCCGATCACCGCCGCCGCTATGTGGCCGACAGCCATGCTTATGCTGATCACCTCGCGCAGCATTATGGCTATGATCAGATTACCCCGCTGGATGCCACCGCGATGCGCGCGCATGTCGGCTCACCTGCCTATCACGGCGGCTTTCTCGATATGGGCGGCGGTCATACCCACCCGCTGCGCTTCGCCTTCGGGCTGGCGCGGGCCTGTGCGGCGGCAGGGGTACGGATGCACGATCTCAGCCGCGTCACAGCGATTGCCGATGGTCAGCCCGCCACCGTCACCACCGACAGCGGCGGCAGCATCCGCGCCCAGCATGTGATCTTGGGCTGTAACGGCTACCTCGGCCGGCTCGACGGCCAAACCGCCGCGCGGGTCATGCCGATCAATAACTACATCATCGCCACCGAGCCGCTGGACGACAGCACCGCCCGTGGCCTGATCCGCGATGGTCACGCCGTGGCCGACAGCAAATTCGTGATCAACTATTTCCGCCTGTCAGAGGATAACCGCATGCTCTTTGGCGGCGGCGAAAGCTACGGCTACCGTTTCCCCACCGATATCACCGCGCTGGTGCGCAAGCCGATGCTCGAAATCTTCCCCCAGCTCCGCGATGCGCGGATCGACTACGCATGGGGCGGCACGCTTGGCATCACCATGAACCGGATGCCCCATTTCGCGCGGCGCAGGGCCAATATCCTCTCGCTCTCGGGCTATTCGGGCCACGGCGTCGCGATGGCGACACTGGCCGGTCAGATCGGCGCGGATGTGATCGTGGGTCAGGCAGAGCGTTTCGATGTGATGGCCCGCGTGCCCAGCTCGCGTTTCCCCGGTGGGGCCGCGCTGCGGTCGCCGCTTCTGGTGCTGGCAATGCTGTGGTTCTCGCTGCGCGACAGGTTTTAGCCGCCGCTCAGCCTTCATCCATGGATTGGCGTATCTGCTCGATCCCTTGCGCAACATCCGCATGGATCGCCGCGCTCACGGCCTCTGCATCGCCGCGCCGCAAGGCATCCAGCGCGCCTTCATGCATATCCGGCAGGTTCGATGTGCCATAGCGCCCGCAGATCACCCGCAGCGATGGCCCCATCCGTAGCCATAGCATGTCTGACAGCGCGATCATCACCTTCGCCCCCGACAGCCGGTAAAGCCGCGCATGAAACTGGTGGTTCGACCACATGTATTCCCGCACATCGCCGCGCTCGATGGCACGGTTAAGCTGGGTGTCGATCGCGGTGAGCGCATCGATATCATCAGCAGTGGCTTTCTCGGCGCCCCATGCCGCCAATTGCGGTTCCAGCGCCAGCCGCGCGAAGGCCATCTCGTCCACCTGCGCCCGCGTCAGCACCGGCACCGAAACCCGCCGGTTGCCCTGAAACTCCAAAGCGCCTTCTGCCGTCAGCCGCCGGATCGCCTCGCGTACCGGCGTCATGCCCGCGCCGAGATCGGCCACCAGCCCCTGAATCGTCACCGCTTGCCCTGGTTCCAGTTCACCGCACAGGATCATCTCGCGCAGCTTGCGGTACACAAGCTCATGCTCTGGGATCTTCGGGGTCTTGGCGTCCACGCGACGGCTCTCCTCTGTTCACTGGCCCATTGTGACCCAGCCACAAAAAATGATCAAATGTGAAAACGGTTTTGCGCTTATTCCAGTGCGCCTGCGCCGTGTTTGAGGATCACCGGCACAACCAATTCCTCTTCATCGGTCAGATGCCGCTCCAAAAGCGCCCCGATCCCCGTCACTGCGGTGTGAAAGCCGCCCGCCGCGGTCTGTAATTTCTCCCGTTCGGGTACCAGTTGCAGCACCGCGTTCGCGGCACCGACGAAATCGTTCAGGTGTCTGTCCAGCGCGTGATGGTCATGATCCAGAATGTCAAAACCCTTGGCGATCCGGCTCTCCTGTTTCGCCAGAACGGGGAAGTAATGCATATCCTCGATCTGGTGATGCCCGTGCAATTGGTTCACAAACATTGAGCCGTAGCGCGACAAACGCCCTGCAAAATGCTCCGGATCGGCGCTGCGATCCAGCAGCGCTTCCGTCTCGCGGGTCATCTCCACCAGCAGCCGTCTGAACATCATGTGGCGGTCAAGCCAGAAGCTCACCAACCCCTGAAAGTGCCGTTCCGCCGCCCAGCCCTCGCGCGGGAAATCGTCCAGCAACACGCGCAAGGCCTCGGGCAGCTTGTCGCGGTTTTCCAGATGTAAGGCAGTTTCCATGATTCGCTTCCTTCGCTACGTCTGTTGGGCAAACTAGGGCGCAAGCGCCTGATAGCGAGCCCGTTCCGCCGCCGAATTATCATGCGCATCTACGCATTAATATGATCAAATTATATGCTTTGGCCTAACCGAACCAGGTGCCGTGGCGTCAATTGGGATAGTTCTTGATATTTTGATCGCTTGGAAAAAGGATGTTTCCACGCGCTCGCGCATTCGCGAGAGACGACAACTCGTGCGGCCCGACAAGAGGCCCAAATCAGGGAGAGAACTTCTCATGAAATTCAAGACAACCCTAATGGCGACAACCGCCGCTGTGATGGTGATGGGTGCAGGCTTTGCCTACGCAGACGCCCATGCGACCCATCCTGAAACCGGTGAAGTGCTCGCCAGCGACCAGACCTTTACCTACCGTGTGCTGGACGAATCCCCCTCCATCGACCCCGGCCTGATCGAAGACGTGTCCGGCAGCGAAGTGGGCCGCGACCTGTTCGAAGGCCTGATGAATCAGGATGAAGAGGGCAACCTCGTCCCAGGTGTCGCCACCGGCTACGAGATTTCCGACGACGGCATGACCTTCACCTTCACCCTGCGCGACAATGCGAAGTGGTCGAACGGCGATCCTGTCACCGCCAATGATTTCGTCTACGCATGGCGCCGCGCGGCTGATCCTGAACTGGCATCGCCCTATTCGTGGTTCCTCTCGCTGATGTCGATCGAAGGCGTTGATGATGTGCTCGCAGGCGACGCACCGCTGGATACGCTCGGCGTTTCCGCACCCGACGACCACACCTTCGTCGTGCAGCTGACCACCCCGCTGCCGTATTTCCCGCAGATGACCACCCATGCCACGACCTTCCCTGTGCATCAGGCCACGGTCGAAGCACATGGCTCCGAGTGGACCCGCCCCGAGAACATCGTCTCCAACGGCGCATATGTTCTCACCGAGCATGTCCCGCAGGAGCGCATGGTGCGTGAGCGCAACGAAATGTATTGGGATAACGACAACACGATCATCGACAAGGTCGTGAGCCTCGTGATCAACGACGAAAACGTCGCTCTGACCCGTTACCTCGCAGGCGAGCTGGACCGCACCGAAGTGCCGACCGGCCAGTATCCGCGTTTGTCCGAGGAATATCCGGATGAAGCCCTGAGCTTCCCGCGTCTGTGCTCCTACTACTACAACGTCAACGTCCGCGAAGACGGCCCCGCATGGGCGCAAGATCAGCGCGTCCGTCAGGCGCTTTCGCTCGCGGTCAACCGCGACGTGATTGTCGAGAACGTGCTCGCAGGCGGCCAGTTCCCTGCCTACACCTTCACGCCTGAAACCACCGCCGGCTTCAACGTGCCGGATGTGCCGATTGCGTCGATGTCGCAGGACGAACGCAACGCAATGGCTGTCGAGCTGATGGCCGAAGCAGGCTACGGTCCGGATAACCCGATCACCACCGAGATCCTCTACAACACCTCCGAGGGTCACCGTCAGATCGCCATCGCGATCAGCCAGATGTGGAAGCAGACGCTCGGCATGGAAGTCACCATCGCCAACATGGAATGGCAGACCTTCCTCGAAGCCCGTGGCAATGGCGACTTCGACATCTCCCGCGCCGGCTGGTGTGGCGATTATAACGAAGCCTCGACCTTCCTCGATCTTCTGGCCTCCGGTTCCGGCTACAACGACGCTGGCTATGCCAACGCCGAGGTGGACGAGATCCTCGCCGCCGCCAAAACGGCCGGTTCTGACGCAGAGCGTGCAGAGATCTACACCCGCGTCGAGCAGATCGCCGCAGAGGAAGTGCCGATCATCCCGATCTACCACTACACCGGCGTCTACATGCTGGACGATGACGTGGCCAACTGGCCGGTCAACAACGTCGAGCAGAACTGGTACTCGAAGAACCTCTACAAAGTCGCTAACTAAAGCGGCCTGAGAAATATGCTGCGCTCCCTGTTTTGCGGGGGGCGCGGCAACTTGCATCCGATGTGCGGAACCTTGCCCCATGTATAGCTATATCGCCCGGCGCCTCGCGGTTGCCGTCCCCACCATTCTGGTGCTGATCATTATTTCCTTCATCCTGATGCATTCCGCACCCGGTGGCCCGTTCAACTCCGAACGCCCGCTGCCACCGCAGGTGCTCGCCAATATCGAGGCGAAATACGGGCTCGACCAGCCGCTGTGGAAACAGATCGTCACCTATGTCCGGAACGTGGTCGTCCACTTCGATTTTGGCCCGTCGTTTCAGTATAAAGACCGCACCGTGAATGACGTGATCGCGCAGGGCTTCCCCGTCACGCTCACCTATGGGTTCTGGTCCTTCATCATCGCCGTGGGCGTTGGTGTCTCGCTGGGGATCGCCGCCGCACTCCGCCATAACAGCTGGCTCGATTACCTTGCCGTGGGCTTCACCATAGGCGCACAGGCGCTGCCGAACTTCGTGATGGGGCCGATCCTCATCCTCGTCTTTACCCTCTGGCTCGGCCTGTTGCCCGGTGGCGGCTGGAACGGCGGCCAATGGAATTACGTCATCATGCCGGTGATTGCGCTGTCCACCTCCTACATGGCGTCGATCGCGCGGATCACCCGCTCCTCAATGCTGGAGGTGATGAACTCCGGCTTCATCCGCACCGCCCGCGCCAAGGGCCTGCCAATGAGCCGCATCGTGCTGCGCCACGCACTCAAACCTGCGCTCCTGCCGACGCTCTCCTACCTCGGACCGGCCTTTGTCGGCATGGTCACAGGCTCGGTGGTGGTTGATATCTACTTCTCCACTGGCGGTATCGGTCAGTATTTCGTTAACTCCGCCTTTAACCGCGATTACTCGGTGATCATGGGCATCACCATCCTCGTTGGCGTCCTGACGATCTTCTTCAACCTCGTGGTCGATATCCTCTACGCGTGGATCGACCCGAAGATCCGGTATTAAGGGGAGGGCGCGCAGATGTTTCCCAATAAGCAAACCGCCGATAACCTCCTCGAAGCCGCGCAAGTGGCCGAGGTCCGTGGCCGCTCCCTCTGGCGCGATGCCGCTGACCGTTTCCTCAAGAACAAAGCCGCCGTTGGCGCTCTGATCACCCTCATCCTGATCGGCATCTTCGCCCTGTTTGGCGACTTGATCGCTGTTTGGAACAACGAGGAGATCGACTGGGGCATCATGGGTCAGATCGCGCAAAAGGGCGCGCCCTCCATCGCCAACGGTCACTATTTCGGGGCCGATGAACTGGGCCGCGACCTCTACTCCCGCACCGTGCAAGGCACCCGTATCTCGATCATGGTTGGCGTTGTCGGTTCCGTGATCGCCGTTGTGGTCGGCACGCTCTACGGCGCGGTGGCGGGCTATTTCGGTGGCCGGATCGACAATATCATGATGCGGATCGTCGATATCCTGATGGCGATCCCCTTCATGTTCGTCCTGATCCTGATGCTGGTGATCTTCGGGCGCTCGATCTTCATGTTGTTTGTCGGCATCGGCCTGATCTCATGGCTCGATATGGCCCGCATCGCCCGTGGTCAGACCCTCAACATCAAGAACAAGGAATTCGTCGAAGCTGCCGTCGCCACAGGCGTCCGTCCCTTCACGATCATCCTGCGCCATATCGTGCCAAACCTCTTGGGCATCGTGGTGGTCTACGCCACGCTCCTGATCCCCGGCCTGATCCTGACCGAAAGCTTCATCAGCTTCCTCGGCCTCGGCGTGCAGGAGCCAAACACCTCGCTCGGCGCTCTGATCTCCGCTGGTGCAGGCCAGATGCAATACGGTGTGATCTGGCAGCTCTACTTCCCGCTCTTTTTCTTCCTCGTCACGCTTTTTGCCTTCTTCTTCGTCGGCGATGGCCTGCGCGACGCACTCGACCCGAAGGACCGCTGACATGAGCCTGCTCGAGATTGAAAACCTCACAGTGACCTTCCAAACCGGCGATGGCCCCGTCAACGCGGTCAACGGCGTGTCTTTGGACATCGACGCGGGCGAAACCCTCGCCGTGGTGGGCGAAAGCGGCTCCGGCAAGAGCCAGACAGCCTTCGCCGCTATGGGCCTTCTGGCAAAGAACGGCGCCGCCACCGGCACCGTCCGCTTTGATGGGCAAGAGTTGCTGAAGCTCTCCAACCGCGAGCTGAACCGCGTCCGCGCGCAAGAGATCGCGATGATCTTTCAGGATCCGATGACCTCGCTGAACCCGTATCTGCGCGTCAGCGACCAGATGACCGAGGTGCTCCAACTGCACAAAGGCATGTCCCGAAAGGAGGCCACTGCCGAGGCAGTCCGTATGCTCGATGCCGTGCGCATCCCCGATGCCCGCAACCGCATCACCAACTTCCCGCACGAGTTCTCCGGCGGTATGCGCCAGCGCATTATGATCGCGATGGCGCTCCTCTGCCGCCCGCGCCTCCTGATCGCGGACGAGCCGACAACCGCGCTGGATGTGACCGTTCAGGCGCAGATCATGGAGCTTTTGGGCGACATACGCACCGAATTCGGCACCGCCGTGATCCTCATCACGCATGACCTTGGCATCGTCGCGGGCTTCTGTGACCGCACGCTCGTGATGTATGGCGGCCAGATCATGGAAGAAGGGCCGACGAACGATGTCTTTGCCGCGCCCTCGCACCCTTACACACGCGGCCTGCTGAAGGCCGTTCCGCGCCTCGACCGCGACGAAGACAGCCTGCAAACCATCGCAGGCGAGCCGCCGGATATGTCGCGCCTGCCCGCAGGCTGCCCTTTCTCGCCGCGCTGCGATCAGGTCATGGAGACATGCCCCGTTAACCGCCCCGCGCTCGAAGGCTTCGACGGCAACCGCCGCCGCGCCTGCCACCTGAACGTCAAGGAGGTCGCGTAATGGCCACCGATCCGATCCTCTCCGTCCGCGATCTTCAGGTCACCTTCGATATCCGCCGTCAGGGCGCATGGCCGTGGACCCCGCCAATGAAGCTGCACGCCGTTGGTGGCATCAGCTTCGATCTTCCCGCAGGGCAGTGCGTCGGCATCGTCGGTGAAAGCGGCTCTGGCAAATCCACGCTGGCCCGCGCCATCGTCGGCACCGTGCCGATGTCCGGCGGCGCCGCTTTGTTCGAGGGCCAAGACCTCGCCACCATGTCCCCTGAAGCCCGCCGCCGTCACCGCCGCAACGTTCAGATGATCTTTCAGGATCCGCTCGCCGCGCTCAACCCGCGCATGACCGTGGGCGAGATCATCGCCGAGCCGCTGATCACCCATGAGCCAAAGACCCCGCGCAAGGAAGTGAAGCGCCGCGTGGCCGAGTTGATGGAGCGCGTGGGCCTCCTGCCGAACCTGATCAACCGCTACCCGCACGAGTTCTCCGGCGGCCAGTGCCAGCGCATCGGCATCGCCCGCGCCCTGATCCTCAAACCCAAGCTCCTGATCTGCGACGAGCCGGTTTCCGCGCTCGATGTCTCCGTACAGGCGCAGGTCGTGAACCTCCTGATGGAGTTGCAGCGCGACATGGGCCTGTCGATGATCTTCATCGCGCATGACCTCTCGGTGGTGAAGCATATCTCCGATCAGATCGTGGTGATGTATCTTGGCCGCGTGATGGAACAGGCCGATGCCCGCACCCTCACCACCCGCCCGCAGCACCCCTATACACAAGCGCTGATCTCCTCCGTACCGGTTCCCGATCCGGTGTTGGAAAAGGCCCGCCCCCGCATGGTGATCGAAGGCGAACTGCCCTCACCGCTCAACCCGCCCTCCGGCTGCGTGTTCCGCACCCGCTGCCCAAAGGCGCAAGCCTCCTGCGCGGCCGCCCTCCCCGAAATGCTCGATCTCGGCAATGCCCACACCGTTGCCTGCCCTTTCCACGAGGTCGAAGAGGTGCTCGCGGTCGAGGCATAGGCCGCGCGCATATCAAACCGTGATGTAAATAAAACTTTACATTCATGGCCCGCATTCATATGTAACGTTTAGTTTACATATGGAGCATGATCATGAACCGTTTTCTGGATGCGATCCTCGTCAGGGGCTTGCCGGAAAAAGACAAGCGCAACGCCAATCGGGTCAATCTTTGGGCCTTTGGCTGGATGCTGAGCCTCCTCGCGCTGTCGCTCCTTGGTATTGGCGAAAAGCAAGGGCTCTCCTTGGTGGCTCTCGCGCTGTTGGCGCTGCATGTGCTCTGTGGCCTTTGCCTCATCCTTTCCTATCGCCGCTTCCTGCGCCTGCTCGACGAAATGGAGCGGAAAATCCAGCTTGAAGCGCTCGCCCTCTCCGTGGGCGTGACCATCGTGGCCTTCTCCACCGCCAGCGTTCTGGGCCAGTATAACATCATCCCCCCACTAAACACCGCCGCATTGGTTGCACTCATGGCGCTAACTTACATGGGCGGTTTGATCGTCGGTCGGCTGCGCCTCACATGAAGAACAACCTCGTCGATCTGCGCCGTGCGCAGGGCATGACACAAGCGGATCTGGCGGCGTGTCTGGAGGTGTCCCGCCAGTCGATCATCGCCATCGAAAAGGGCAAGTTCGACCCTTCGCTTTCCCTCGCACTCAAAATCGCCCGCTTGTTTGACCGCCCCGTTGAGGAGATTTTCCAAGACGAGTCCTGAAGGCCCGCTCCCTTCCGTCTACGCCTGAAAGTTGACCGATCAACGCAAAAGCGTCAGGCTGAACGGGGCGATTGGTGGCCCATCCGGGGGGGGGGAGGGAACTTATCATGACACAGCATTTAACCGGCGGCTGCAAATGCGGCTTGGTCCGCTACAGTGGCATTCTGGCCGCATTTCCGATGATCCGCTGCCATTGCCGTGACTGCCAGCAACTCACCGGCACCGGACACGCCGACATGATGCCCTTGGACGCGGCAACGTTTCAGATCACCGACGCCTGCAAGGTCTTTGAAATGACCGGCGATACCGGCGGGCGCAGCTTGAGCGGCTTCTGCCCCGACTGCGGGTCACAACTCACACGCCGCTTCGATACGCTTTCCGGCAAGGTGTTCGTCCACGCCGCCTCGCTCGATGATCCGACCG
>Ga0181576_10001450_pt1 | contig 18106 bp, 13 predicted proteins | sample 101ome_22_FD_132464 | JGI IMG/M metagenome (GOLD analysis project Ga0181576, IMG submission 132464) | Coastal salt marsh microbial communities from the Groves Creek Marsh, Skidaway Island, Georgia - 101412BT metaG (megahit assembly) | ecosystem: Environmental > Aquatic > Marine > Intertidal... | reverse complement strand
GCTGGAGCCGCCCGGTTCTCAGGGCCACGTCATGCTTACGCAGGTCATTGAGCGGGCGCGGCAGGAGCTGGGCGCCGCCCCGACCCGGGAATCTGATATTCCCGATCTATCCCAGAAAGTTGTGTCGGCGGGGGTGCTCGTTGAAGTATCAATACCGGAAACCGCGGCCGTGCCGGAGGGTGCCGTTGTTTTTATTTTGGCCAGACAAGAAGGGGCTGACTCGGGGATGCCGATTGCGGTTGCCAGGGTAGATGCTCGAGCCTGGCCGCTAACGGTCAATCTGGACGACAACGCATCGATGGCGGGTCAACGTATCTCAGATTTTGCGAAGGTCTCCATTGAGGTTCAAGTGTCCCGAAATGGGCAGCCCGGGCGGGATAACGCAGTGTTATGGTCAAGGGTCGAATCGGTTGCTGTAGGCGACGCGGAACGCCTGACAATGGCGCTGGGAAGCGAATAATCGACTTTATTCGTAACCAGACATAGTGTTGTTGGCCCGAAGCGGATACACTACATCTTGTGTTTTTTGAGCGCTGCCAAGGCAAAACGCCGTTAGCCGCTCGATAGCGATTCGGATATCACAATGCGCCTTAAATCCATCAAGCTGGCCGGCTTCAAGTCATTTGTAGACCCCACCACGGTTCAGTTCCCCGGCAACATGTGTGCTGTTGTCGGACCTAATGGATGCGGCAAGTCCAATATCATTGATGCGGTCCGTTGGGTAATGGGCGAGAGCTCTGCCAAAACGTTGCGCGGTGAATCCATGACGGATGTCATTTTCAATGGCACGACCAGCCGGCAACCCGTTAGTCAAGCATCGATCGAACTGCTGTTCGATAACTCACAAGGCAAAATTGTCGGGGAATTTGCAGCCTATAACGAGATTTCTGTTCGCAGGGTCGTCACGCGGGATGCCCAGTCTGAATACTATCTCAATGGTACAAAATGCCGTCGGCGAGACATTACAGACCTGTTTCTTGGCACAGGTCTTGGGCCGCGGAGCTATGCCATTATCGAGCAGGGCGTGGTGTCTCGGCTTATTGAGTCAAAGCCAGAGGAACTGCGGGTATTCATCGAAGAAGCGGCGGGTATCTCCAAGTACAAAGAACGAAGGCGAGAAACAGAGAGTCGGATGCGTCGCACCGGCGAAAATCTGGAGCGCTTGACTGATTTGCGGGATGAGTTGCAACGCAACCTGTCACACCTCGATCGTCAGGCGCGGGCCGCGGAAAAGTATGCGGAGTTAAAAGCGGAGGAGCGTAAGGTTCAGAGCGAGCTCTTCGCGATCCAGTGGCGAAATTTATCGGCCGCCCGCGGCGAAACTTCTGGCGAGATCGCAGCGCTCGACGTCAAACGCGAAGCAGCGAAGGCCGAGGCCGCGCACACGATTGCTCAATTGGAGGCCGCGCGGGTAGAGCAAGTTGCGGCCGCTGATGCGTTGAACTCAGCTCAGGAGCGTTACTACTCAGTGGGTGGGGAGGTCACTCGGGTCGAGCAGGCGCTAAGATTTGCTCAGGAGCGCCGGGGGGAATTGCAGCGCGATTTAGAACAAACCCGCGCTTCTCTTGATCAAACTCGCCAGCACCTCGTGTCGGATCAAAAGCAGCTCGGGGTGTGGGAGGACGAGCTCCAACGCAGCGAGCCAGCGGTTAGGGAGCAGAGGGCCGCGGCTGAAGCTGCAGCGTCCGCTCTGGCGAGTGCAGACAAAGCGGTGCAGGTATGGTCCGAGAGCTGGGACACCTTTAACGAGCGTGCACGTGAGCCCAGTCAGGCGGCAGAGGTGCAGCAGAGCCGGATTGCTTATCTCGAGCAAGTCCTCAACAAATTGCAGGAGCGTAACCAGCAGTACCGGACTGATCTGGAAGCGCTTCGCAGTGATACCGAAGATGCAGACGGGTCGCCGCTGGTTGCCAAAGTTGAGCAGGCGGATAGGGATATTGTTGAACGCGAGCAGGCCATTCAGGCGCTTCAAGTGCAGTTGGCCGAATCGCAGCAGCAAATTGAGAGCGCGCGCACCGAGCAGGACGATATCAGGGCGGCGATTCAGGAAACCAGGGGGCACATCGCGTCGCTAACCGCGCTTCAGGAGGCCGCCTCCGATGACGGCGAGCGGATAGCAGTCAATGACTGGATGGAAACGGAAGCACTGTCCTCCGATGGCAATGTCTATGCGGCGCTGGAGGTTGATGTTGGCTGGGAGTCGGCAGTGGAGCAGGTGCTGGGCGACGCGCTGTCGGCGGTATTGTTGACCGATCAGTCTTTGGCCGAACTGTCGGGTATCTCCGCTTTACCATCTGGCGCATTTTTGCTCGACAGCCAGGGTGTTGAAGCGCCAGGTGATGTGACCGGGACGCTAGCGGCCAAGGTGAAGGGACCTGCCACGGCGCTGCAATGGCTTGCTGCAATCAGAACCGCAGAGGATTTGGATGAGGCGCAGCGCATCAGAGCGCAGCTCAATGTTCATCAGTCCGTTGTAACCCGAGATGGCCACTGGTTGGGAAAGGGCTGGCATCGGCGCCGTTCGAGTGCGGAAGCGGCCGCGGGTATGTTAGCGCGCCAGGCGCAGCTTGAGACACTTGCTCAGCAGCTCTCCGCCGCGAGAGAGGAGGCTGAGCGAGTTGAGGGAGCATTGGCAGAGTTGCTCGGCGCGCGTTCAGCCCTCGAGAAGAATCTCTCTCAGGCCCAACAGGGCTTGCAGCAGGCCGTGAATGAGAGAGGTGAACTGATCGCCGAGCAGCGCGGCATTGCCGCCAAGCTGGAACAGCAGATTCAGCGCAAAAAGCAGCTCACAGAGGAGTTTGCCGAAACGGAGCGTCAATACGATCAAGAGCAGATGAATCTGTCTGAAGCCCGAAAACTGCTGTCCAGTTCGCTGGATCAGATGGAACTGGATGAAGCAGAGCGGGGACGCCAGCAGCAAGAGCGTGTTCGTTTGATCGAGGAGCAGGCGCGCGCCCGTGAAGCCGCCAGAGGCGCGTCCGACGAACTGATGCGCACCGAGTTGCAGAGTGAGAACCTTATCGCTCAGGCCGCTACATTGCGCGAAGCGATCAAGCGTATGGAAAATCAGCTGCGGAGTCTTGAGTCCAAGGAGACTGAACTCGCTGATACGCTGCCGTCTAAGGGTGATCCCGACGCGGAAAACAAAGCGAAATTGGCGGAGTTGCTCGAGCAGCGCGTGGTGGCGGAAGGGGAATTAAATAGCCAGCGAGCGCGGGTCGGAGAGATCGACGCTAAGTTACGCGAGCTTGAAAATCTGCGGTCGGATCATGAGCAACAGGTTCAGGCGGTGCAAGCGGACATAGAGCGATTGCGCCTGCAGCAAGCAGAAAGTGCCGTCAGGATCGAAACGCTGGAGAGTGAAATCGAGAAGCGCGATGCGGTGCCGCAGGAAGTTGCCAGCGCGCTAGCAGATGATGCCAGCGAGGCTGAATGGCAGGCCCTGGTTGAACGCGCTGCAGCAAGGATTAATCGCTTGGGACCGATTAATTTGGCGGCTATTGACGAGCACGCCAAGGCATCAGAGAGGAAACAGTATCTGGATGCGCAAAATGCGGATTTGGAAGCGGCGCTGGAAACCTTGCAAGCAGCCATCCGCAAGATCGACAAGGAGACGCGTCAACGCTTCAAGGATACCTTCGACCAGATCAACGTTGGATTTGCAGAGCTATTCCCACGGGTATTTGGCGGTGGCACTGCCTGCCTCGAAATGACGGGGGACGACTTGCTCGACACGGGCGTGGCAATTTTTGCCCGACCGCCCGGCAAGAAAAACTCTACTATCCACCTGCTGTCTGGTGGAGAGAAAGCCATGACTGCCATTGCGCTGGTGTTCTCGATTTTTCAACTCAACCCCGCACCTTTTTGTATGTTGGACGAGGTGGATGCGCCTTTAGATGATGCGAATGTCGGGCGCTACGCGAGAATGGTTCGAGAAATGGCTGAGAAGGTCCAATTCGTTTTCATCACGCACAATAAAATTACAATGGAAGCAGCCGATCAGTTGATGGGTGTAACGATGCAGGAGCCCGGTGTATCCCGCTTGGTAAGCGTGGATGTCGAGGAAGCGGCTCAGCTGGTGGCAAGCTAGGGGCATTTCGAGTGGAAGGGCTATCGATTCGAGATTGGATGGTAATCATTGGGGGGCTGATGATTGCCGCGGTGCTGGTCGATTCACTGCGGCGGTTTTGGCGGGAGAGAACAGCCGAGATCAGGCTGAACGCGAGGATTGACCGTTCCAAGGCTGCAGATGGTGAGGATCCCTTTAATCTGCTCACCGAGTTGCCCAATGGTGGGGCTCGGATCATTCGGCGGGATGACTTGCAGGAATCCGGCAGTCAATCTGAAGACGTCGATACAGCGCCGGTCATGACCGCCATGTCGGATCCCGAGGCACTGGATCCGATAGATCGTGCTCTTCATGATGAGGATGCGCATGCAGAGGACGCTGTCGCGGGCACAAACGGGGAGTCCGACAGCGCCATCTCCCCATCAGATGACTCAACGAGCGGTGCCGACTCTTCCTCAGGGACTAGCGGTAGGCGCAGAACAATCAAGTCTGCATCCAGAGCTTATCCCGAAACAGCGAAGGCTGACGCGCAATCTGCGGGGCCGGAGACGGTTGATTGGCTCGATTCCCTTGAGTCAGGTGACGTGGATGAAGTCGAGCGTGGGCGTCTCCCTCGCGGCGCGAACACCCATGTTTTTATCCTGTATGTTGTGGCAAGTAGCGAGGAGGGTTTTTCAGGAACAGATATTCTGAGGACGCTCTTGGCGTGTGATTTGCGTTTTGGTGACATGGATTTTTTTCATCGACACGAACGGGCATCGGGCAGAGGCCCCATCGAATTCAGCGTGGCTAACATGATGAAGCCAGGGGTGTTTGACATCGACAATATGGAACCGTTGCAGACGCGAGGATTGATGTTTTTTGTCACGCTACCCGGGCCCAGAGATATGCTGAAAGCGTTTGACTATATGTATGAGACCGCGAAGGTCGTGGCTAAAGAATTGGGCGGCGACATTCAGGATGAGACCCGCAGCGCCGTAACGCGTCAAAGTTTGGAGCATATGCGCCAGCAGATCAGGGAGCTCGAGCGGCGGTTGCTTGTCCGCAGGAGTTGATTTCACCATGAGCGCGGAGGCTGAAGAAGCAGCAGCGTTGCGATCGCGGCTTCAAGAGTGGTCCGTCGCTTACTTTGAGCAAGACACTCCCCTCGTGCCTGATGCGGACTACGACGCGGCCATGCGGCGGCTCGAAGCGCTTGAGGACGCGCATCCGGCGTTGCGCACACCCGACTCGCCGACCCAGCGGGTGGGCTCTGCACCCCTCGAGGCGTTTAACACCGTTGAACATCGCACACCCATGTTGTCACTCGACAACGCTTTCTCAGCGGACGAGCTGCTTGATTTCCATCGTCGTGTATCTGAGCGCCTTGGCAAGACGAATGTTGAATACTGTTGTGAGCCCAAGCTCGACGGCGTAGCGGTCAGCCTGATTTATCAGGAGGGGTTATTGGTGCAGGCCGCGACTCGTGGGGATGGGTCGTCGGGAGAGGACGTGACGGCCAATGTCAAAACCATTCGCAATGTGCCGCTGCGTCTCTTGGGGACAGATTTTCCCTCGTATCTGGAAGTGCGCGGAGAAATCGTAATCCCGCGGGCCGATTTCGAAAAAATGAATAGCCGTGCTCGCGAGAGTGGGCAGAAAGTATTCGTCAATCCGCGGAATGCAGCAGCCGGTAGCCTGAGACAGCTCGATTCGCGAGTTACCGCTCAGCGCCCCCTCTCTTTTACTGCTTACTCGACCGGCGTTGTAGAAGGCGACAAGCCCGGTTTTCATGATGCGACGCTACTGAGACTGCGCACTTGGGGTCTCCCCATCTCAGACTATATGGAGACGGTGGTCGGCATCGAGGCCTGTGAAGCCTACTACGATTCGTTGGCTGCCCGACGGGAAGGCTTGCCCTTTGATATTGATGGCATCGTGTTCAAGGTAAACAATCTGGCGGAGCAGGTGCAATTGGGATTCGTCTCGCGCGCGCCGAGGTGGGCAATTGCCCGCAAATTTCCCGCTCAAGAGGTCAGCACGCGTCTCCTCGGTGTCGATTTTCAGGTGGGTCGAACGGGAGCGATCACGCCGGTGGCCCGCCTGGATCCTGTTTTTGTCGCAGGCGTCACGGTGAGCAACGCAACCTTACACAATGCTGATGAAATAGCGCGATTGGGCGTGAAGATTGGTGATCGTGTGGTAGTGAGGCGAGCAGGAGACGTAATCCCCCAAATCGTCTCGGTGCTGGAAGACGCGAGGCCCAATCAATCGGAAAGCACGCTCCTAGAGATTCGATTTCCGGAGGCTTGCCCCGACTGTAGCGGCCCTTTGGAACGCGAGGAAGGGGAGGCAGTAGTCCGGTGCGTCGGAGGCATGAGTTGCCGCGCTCAATTGAAAGGCGTCATCAAGCACTTTGCTTCGCGCAAAGCTATGGATATCGACGGGTTGGGCGACAAATTGATCGACCAGTTGGTAGATGAGCATTTGGTCGAGTCCGTGGCGGGGCTTTTTGATCTCGAGGTTAAAACGCTGAGCGGACTGGATAGGATGGGAGACAAGTCCAGCATCAATCTGATGGCAGCGATCGAGCGAGCAAAGGAGACCACCCTGCCGCGGTTTATTTACGCGTTGGGGATTAGAGAGGTCGGCGAGGCCACGGCAAGATCTTTAGCGGAACACTTTTTATCCTTAGACGCAGTGTGGCAAGCGGACGCGGAGGTGCTCGAGGGTGTTGATGATGTGGGTCCGGTGGTTGCGCAGCATATTCTTCGCTTCACGGGTGACCAACGTAACCGGCTGGTACTGGATAAGCTCCTTGCAGCAGGTATTCGCTGGCCGCAGATCGCCGCAAGTTCAGGGGAAGGTCCGCTGGCCGGGACGACATGGGTTGTGACCGGAAAGCTCGAGAGTATGGGTCGAACTGAGGCGGAGTCCCGCTTGCGTGATTTGGGTGCCAAGACTGCAAGTAGCGTATCCAGTAAGACCACTTCGGTGGTGGCTGGCCCCGGCGCAGGAAGCAAGCGCAAGAAGGCCGAGGCATTAGGAATAGACATCTTGGATGAGGCGGCCTTGCTGAAACTGTTGGAGGAGGGGCAATGACTATGCAACGACGATGGTGCAGGGCACTTTTTGTGGCGATAGTGTTTGGCTTGGCAGGATGTGCGACGGCTCCCCCGGAGCAGGTGGACAATGTTTGCGATATCTTCCGTGAGAAGACCGGATGGTATGAAGATGCCAAGCAGTCGCGAGCCAGATGGGGGGTTCCCGTATCGATCTCTATGGCGTTCATGCACCAGGAGTCGCGATTTGTCGCGACTGCCAAGCCGCCTCGGAAAAAATTGTGGGGCGTTATTCCGGGCCCCAGACCATCGGATTCGTACGGTTATTCGCAGGCTAAACAGAGCACCTGGGAGTGGTACCAGCGCAGCTCAGGCAACTATGGAGCCGATCGCGATGACTTTGGTGATGCCGTGGACTTCATTGGCTGGTACAACGATGTCACTTATCGAGAGCTGGGGATTGATAAGCAGGATGCATTCAAGCTCTATCTGGCGTATCACGAGGGGCACGGGGGCTATCGTAGGCAAACGTATCGATCAAAAGATTGGTTGGTTGATGTGGCAAGAAAGGTTGATCGGCAAGCAAAAACTTATAACAGTCAGCTCCAGGATTGCTCTGAGGAGCTAGAGCCACGCGGCTGGTTTGACTGGTGGTGACTAAATTGTGGCCCGCGATGCATGTCACGGGAATGTCATAAAACTGTCGTGTAATGCGGCAAGCGGAGACAGGTGACTGGGAGAGCAAGTGGGCGTAAAGAAAGTCCTGGTGGTAGACGACGAGGCGAGTATCCGTGAGATGCTTAGGCTGGCGCTTGAGCTTTCTGATTTCGAGTGCTTGGAGGCGGCAGAGATCCAAACCGCCTATGCGATGATTGCTGAGGAACAGCCCGATATTGTTTTGTTGGACTGGATGCTGCCGGGCGGCAGCGGGATCGAGCTCTTGCGTAGGCTCAAGAAGGAAGAGGCGACACAAACCTTGCCCGTGATCATGCTGACCGCAAAGGCTCATGAGGACAATATTATTCAGGGCCTTGAGGTAGGCGCCGATGACTACATCACCAAGCCGTTCGCGCCCAAGGAACTGATCGCAAGAATACGCGCGATACTCAGACGCTCCTTCGCAGACGATAATTCCTCCGAGCTTCGTGTGGGAGAATTGGTTCTCGAAGTAGATAGCAGGCGGGTAAGTTGCAATGGGAGGGCCCTCGATATGGGTCCTACCGAATTCAAGTTATTGCATTTCTTTATGCAGCACCCGGAGCGGGCCTACTCGCGCTCTCAGTTGCTTGATCATGTCTGGGGTACCAACGTGTATGTTGAGGAGCGCACAGTCGATGTGCATATTCGACGGCTCAGGAAGGCATTGCAGGCAGGCGACTCGGCCTACAGCGATTTGGTTCAGACCGTGCGTGGCACGGGGTATCGGTTCTCTCCGCGAGATTTGGCGGTGTCGTGACGAGACTCGGGTTTTTTCGTCTTGAAGCCCGCCGCTTGCTGCTCTCTGTTACCGCAGGTTCAATTTTTGGGTTAGCCACGTCGGATGTCCGCGTCGGCCTCGCTGTCGCCACGACTAGTCTGCTCATTTCTTGGGGTTGGCAGTTGTCCCGTATGTATCGCTGGTTTGCGGATCCTGAGGAGTTGCCGCCTATTGGTAACGCAGGTGTCCGCGGGGTGCTGAGAGACGTGTATGTGCTCAGAAGTCGCAGTCTTCAGCGCGCACAACCCGCGATGCGTCCTCAGCCCTACGCAAAAGAATCCCTCGCGTCGATGCGCGAAGCTGCGCTGATTATTAACGCCAGAGCCGAACTGGTCTGGTGCAATGATGCCGCAGAATATTTGCTGGGCATTGCGTTTTCAGAAGAAGAGGGCCGGCCGCTCACCGACGTGATTCCAGTCAAAGCTCTCAGAAAATACATGCGGGAGGAGAATTTTCAGAAGCCATTGCGAGTCAAGCCGAGCCCCGCCCCGGAGTATTGTCTGCAGTTCGAATTTTCCCGATTCGGTGTGAACGACAGACTTGTCTTTATCAAGGATGTGACCGAACAAGACAAGCTGGAGCGTATGCGCCGCGATTTCGTGGGGAATGTTTCCCATGAACTTCGAACCCCCTTGACCGTCATCAAAGGTTACCTCGAGACGCTTCAGTCGATCGTTGCTGATGATGACAAGACCCTCCGTAAGTCCTTTGCCTCCATGGAAGCGCAAGCCGCACGAATGGAGGCCCTTATCGCTGATCTGCTTTGGTTGTCGCGCATCGAGAGCGTCGAAGGGGAGAGAAAGGAAGATGCGATAGACGTCAGGGAGCTTCTCTCAACGCTGATCGAAGAGCTTTCTCTTGCCTGGCCCGAGCGAACAATTGAAGCCAAACTGGAGTCTGCGCAGATGGTGATGGGCGATGCTGCCGAACTCACCAGCGCGTTTAGCAATTTAATCGTCAACGCCCTGAAATACAGTGACAAGGGGCCTGTAACAGTCAAGTGGATCGACACCGCGGTAGGCCCCGCGCTATTGGTTGAAGACAAGGGCCTCGGGATCGAAGCCAAGCACATTCCTCGACTCACGGAGCGTTTTTATCGCGTCGATAAAAGCCGCAGCCAAGATCGAGCAGGGACGGGTTTAGGCCTGGCAATCGTTAAGCACGTAGCGGTATCTCATGATGCAAAGCTGCTGGTAGACAGCCGGCCTGGCAAGGGTAGTTGTTTCCGAATGGTATTTCCGGCAAGCCGAGCGGGTCTGGACATAGAAAAATCATCAGGCATAGATGGTGCCTGAGAGTCGGTCTTGGCCTGACATCCGTACTGCGAGGGAGTAGCATGGCCGCGGGAAGTCTGTTGAGAACATTCGCATGAGCCGGTTTTGGGTAGAGAACGTTGGCACGCTGTCGCCTTATGTGCCTGGCGAACAACCCCGCTCGCAAGCGCTCCTGAAACTGAATACCAATGAGCATGCCTTGCAGCCGTCAACGTCCGTGCTGTCCACGCTCTCGGAAATGGATATGGATTCGCTGCGGCGCTACCCGGATCCCACATCCCGAAAATTGCGAGAGGCCATCGCTAATCAGGAGGGTCTTGATCCCGGCGAAGTCTTCGTGGGCAATGGCTCAGATGAAGTGCTGGCACACGTGTGGGCGGCCTTTTTTGCGGGGCGAACCCTTACCAGTTTGGACACGACTTATGGCTTTTATCCGGTTTGGAGCCAACTCTATGGGACCTGGTTAACCCCTATTCCGTTGAACGACGATTTCTCCGTAGACCTCGAATCACTGCGGGACACAGGTACTTCAATTGTGCTTGCTAATCCTAATGCGCCCACCGGGCTTGCGTTAGGCAGGGATGAGGTGGAGGAGTTGGTAGCCATCAATCGTGATCGACTGGTTGTGATTGACGAGGCTTATTTCGGATTCGGCGCTGAGACCAGCGCGCCGCTTGTTAATCGACACGACAACCTCATCGTTACGAGAAGTCTCTCGAAAAGCCATGCGTTGGCTGGCCTGCGCGTCGGCTATGCCATGGCACACCCCGAACTGATTGAGGGCCTGACTCGAGTGAAAGATTCTTTTAATTCTTATCCACTCGATTCCCTGGCGCAGGCTGTAGCAAGAGCGGCTATTGAAGATGTGGATTGGTGTCGGCAAGCAGCAGATGTCGTGATTCAGAGTCGTCTCGCTATGACGCAGGGTCTGAGGGATATGCAATTCAGCGTGCTACCCTCTTTGGCCAATTTTGTGTTCGCCAAGCATGGCAATATGTCTGGCAAGGTTTTGTTCGAGGCCCTCAGAGAGCGCGACATATTAGTGCGTCGATGGGACACCCCACGGATTATCGATTGGCTGAGAATTTCGATGGGTACGCCAGAAGAGACGGATCAATTCTTGAGGGCTGTGGGCGAGATCCTTGAGGACAAGAGGTGAGCCGCTAGCGGCGACGCAGTACCACGGACCCGATGCTGTAACCGGCTCCAAACGAGCATAGCACCGCTAAATCGTCACAGTGCAAATCAAGATTGTGTTTGTGGAAAGCGATGACCGATCCTGCTGAAGAGGTGTTGGCGTACTCGTCAAGGATAGTAGGCGCTTCGGCAGGGGTAGGCTCCCGTCCAAATATTTTTCGGGCTATCAGGTCATTCATATTCTGATTGGCCTGGTGCAGCCATATTCTTTTGAGTTCATCCGGGGCAATGCCTAGTTGCTGGAGCTGCGCAGTGATTTGAGCGGCAACCGCAGGACAAACCTCCTTGAAAACTTTCCTGCCTTCTTGCACAAAAAGCTTGTCCAAGTTGCCAATTCCCTGTTCGTCAGCGCGATTAAGGAATCCAAAGTTGTTGCGAATATTGTTCGAGAACAACGTTTGCAAGCGGGAGTCCACAATTTCCCACAAGGCGTCCGCCGAGGAGTCATCTGCGTTCTCAACAACAACCGCTGTTGCAACATCGCCAAAAATAAAATGGGAATCCCTATCGCGAAAATTCAGGTGTCCCGTGCAAATTTCGGGGTTGACCACCAGCACCTTGCTGGCGCTGCCCGAGCGGATCGCATCGCTGGCTTGTTGGATGCCAAAAGTGGCGGAGGAGCAGGCCACATTCATATCGAAGGCAAAACCTGTTGCGCCGAGCGCGGCTTGCACCTCAATCGCCATGGCGGGATAGGCCCGCTGCATGTTGGAGGCAGCAACGATCACGGCATCGAGTTGCGAGGCCTGAATCCCCGCATTTGACATAGCTTGTTCGGCGGCCAGGCAGGCCATTTCGCACATGACCGAGGGTTCTGCGTTTGTCCTTTCCGGGATGGAGGGCACCATCCTGCGGGGATCCAAGATCCCCTCTTTATCAACAACATAGCGGCTTTTTATGCCCGATGCTTTCTCAATAAAGTCGGTAGAGGAATAAGTCTTCGCTTCTCGCTCGCCGTTGGCAATTTCCGATGCATGCTCTTCATTGTAGAGGTCGACCCAGGCGTTAAATGACGCCACTAACTCTTCATTGCTGATGGAGTGCAGGGGCGTGTAAAGGCCAGACCCGCTAATTGCTGCGACAGCTGCCATATGGAATGATTATCTCTTGTCGAGCGGAACGAAGTCCCGTTGAGTCTGGCCTGTGTAAAGCTGCCTTGGGCGCCCGATTCTGTATGCGCCCCCAATCATCTCGTTCCAGTGGGCGATCCAACCGACCGTGCGGCCGATAGCGAATATGACGGTGAACATAGAGGTGGGAATGCCGAGCGCTTTTAAAATAATGCCCGAGTAGAAATCCACGTTGGGGTAGAGTTTTTTCTCGATGAAGTATTCGTCCTTCAACGCAATTTCTTCAAGCCGCTTTGCGATTTCCAGATTTTCGTCTTCTATGCCAAGTTCGGCTAGCACCTCATCGGCGGCCTGCTTCATTACCTTGGCCCGTGGGTCAAAATTTTTGTACACCCTGTGTCCGAATCCCATCAGCCGGAACGGGTCGTCCTTATCTTTTGCGCGAGCAATGAACTCGTCTATCCGGTCGACAGAGCCAATTTCTTCAAGCATTTTCACAACTGCTTCATTGGCTCCGCCGTGAGATGGTCCCCACAAAGCCGCGATGCCCGCGGCAATACAAGCAAAGGGGTTTGCCTGAGATGACCCCGCCAGCCTGACAGTGGAAGTTGACGCATTCTGCTCGTGATCTGCATGCAGCAGAAAAATGCGGTCCATGGCTCGCGCGATAGTGGGTGATACCTTGGTCGGTTCGCATGGATTGCCAAACATCATGTGCAAGAAGTTTGCTGCGTAATCCAGACTGTTATCGGGATACATAAATGGTTGCCCGATCGAGAACTTGTAGCTCATGGCCGCAAGCGTTGGCATTTTCGCAATCAGTCGGAACGCTGCGACTTCGCGATGCCAGGGGTCGGAAATATCGGTTGAATCGTGATAGAACGCGGAGAGCGCTCCTACCACCCCACACATGATTGCCATGGGGTGCGCGTCTCGTCGAAAGCCATTGAAAAAAGTCCTGATCTGCTCATGGACCATAGTGTGTCGAGTCATTATATCGACAAACTCTTTTTTCTCTGCGGCCGTCGGCAGTTCTCCGTTCAGCAGTAGGTAGCAGGTCTCCAGGTAATCCGAGTGTTCCGCAAGTTGTTCGATAGGGTAGCCTCGATGCAAGAGGACGCCTTTATCTCCATCAATAAAGGTAATCTGCGATTCACAAGCTGCGGTTGAGGTGAAGCCGGGGTCGTAGGTGAAGTAGCCATTGGCGGTCAGCTTCCCGACATCGACCACGTCGGGCCCAAGTGTGCCTGCATGAACAGCCAGATCGATCGTCTCCTCTGAGCCGTCGCTGTGAGTAATGTTCAGAGTCGCTTTCGTTTCGGACATGGGGCTGTCTACCGCTATGAGAGTAAGAGGTTGCCAAACTAATCGCGAGCGCGTGCCATGTCAATTTAGAAGAGACGGCGCGCTATTTTTACGGGTTGGAAATTGTAATCGAGCAGGCGCGCACCTATACTCCGAGCCCGGACCGTGGCCGCAATCGCGCGGCTATCGCGCAGTTAACAAAATTATCCTGAGAGTGAACGTGAGACCGACTTCAAGGGACAAGCGTCCTGTAAATCTGGATCTGGGCACCATTCAGTTGCCCATAACGGCCTATGCATCAATTACCCACAGGGTGACCGGTGTTGCGATGTTTTTTGCGAGCTTTTTGATGCTGTGGGCATTGGACCAGAGCCTCGCTTCGGAGGCTTCATTTTTGGCGCTGACCGAGACGCTGACTTCGCCTCTTGCCAAAGTCATCTTATGGGGTACGGCCTCTTTTCTGAGCTATCACGCTTTGGCTGGTTTGAAGCATCTGGTGATGGATGCAGGGATTGGTGAAACCATGCGTGGTGGTGTCATTGGGGCCAGAGCGGTGTTCGCGCTCGCTGCAATTGCGGCGGCATGGTGGGGTGTCGCGCTATGGTAACTTCAGTCACCAGCTTTAGTCGCACGGGCCTCTCCGATTGGCTCATCCAGCGTGTGACGTCCATTATCCTGCTCGCTTATTTTCTGCTGATTGCATACCAGTTAATGGGTTCAGTTGACTACACTTCCTGGAAGGCGTTGTTTGAACACACTTGGATGAAGGTATTCACGCTGATGGCTGCGCTGTCTCTGGCGGCGCACAGTTGGATAGGCCTGTGGTCCGTGTTCACAGACTATTTAACGGAACGCATGCTGGGACCCAAAGGTAACGTGATCAGGCTGTGTTGTCAGCTCAGTGTCTCGATTGCGCTGGTTGCTTACGTGATCTGGGTAATTGTTATTGTTTGGAATTATTGATCTGACCAGAGACTGATACGCAGCGAAGCGCCGGCGTCAGATTGGCTGGGCATAGGTAGAGAGTGTTATGAGAACAATTTCATTTGACGGTGTCATTGTCGGGGGTGGGGGAGCCGGTATGCGAGCCGCGCTTCAGTTGGCGCAGTCCGGATATAAAACCGCTGTCATCTCCAAGGTTTTTCCCACTCGCTCGCACACTGTCTCTGCTCAGGGCGGCATTACCTGTGCAATTGCCAGTGCCGATCCTCACGATGACTGGCGGTGGCACATGTACGACACCGTAAAGGGTTCTGATTACATTGGTGATCAGGACGCTATTGAGTACATGTGTTCGGTCGGTCCAGAGGCGATTTTCGAGCTTGAGCATATGGGTTTGCCGTTTTCTCGAACGGAAGAGGGCAGAATCTATCAGCGGCCTTTTGGCGGTCAGTCCAAGAACTTTGGTGAAGGGGGGCAGGCGGCCCGCACTTGCGCGGCAGCCGATCGCACCGGGCATGCGCTGCTGCACACGCTCTACCAAAATAACATTAAGAATGAGACCGTATTTTTTAACGAATGGTTTGCTGTCGATTTGGTGAAAAATCAGGACGGCGCCGTAGTGGGCGTGATCGCGATCTGCATCGAAACGGGAGAGACCGTATACGTCAAGTCCAAGGCGACAGTGTTTGCTACGGGCGGTGCGGGCCGTATATACGCGTCGACCACCAACGCTCACATCAACACGGGTGACGGCATGGGCATGGCGCTTCGAGCGGGTGTGCCAGCACAGGACATGGAAATGTGGCAGTTCCATCCGACCGGAATCTATGGTGCTGGCACGCTGGTGACTGAAGGGTGTCGGGGAGAGGGCGGCTATCTCATCAACAAAGATGGCGAGCGGTTTATGGAGCGGTATGCACCAAACGCCAAGGACCTGGCGGGTCGTGACGTGGTTGCGCGATCTATGGTGTTAGAGATTTTAGAGGGGCGCGGTTGTGGGCCCAATGGCGATCACGTCAAGCTGAAGCTGGATCATCTCGGTGAAGAGGTGCTGGAATCACGTCTACCCGGCATCTGTGAGCTAAGCCGAACTTTCGCTCATGTTGACCCGGTCAAGGAACCCATACCCGTTGTACCCACGTGTCACTACATGATGGGTGGCATCCCTACCAATGTTCATGGACAGGCGCTGACTGTTGATTCGGATGGCCATGATCAGGTCATCCCCGGGCTTTATGCCTGTGGTGAGGCCGCCTGTGTATCGGTTCACGGCGCCAACCGCCTCGGCGGCAATTCTTTGCTAGATCTGGTGGTGTTCGGTCGCGCCTCTGGCCTGTTTATCGAAAAAGCCCTGCGGGAGGGGATCGAGTTGCGCGATGCCTCGCAGACCGATATCGAATCGGCTAACAGCCGTCTCCAGGCACTTAATGACCGCGACAAGGGCGAATCCGTGGCGCCACTTCGACGAGAACTCCAGGAAATCATGCAAAACCATTTCGGCGTTTTTCGCACCGGGGAGTTTATGCGTGAGGGCATCGCAAAATTGGCTTCGCTTCGTGAGCGAGTGGATTCCGTGGCGCTGGCCGATACTTCCTCTGCCTTCAACACTTCCCGGATAGAGTGCTTGGAACTTCAGAATCTGTTTGAGACCGCTGAGGCGACCGCTATAGTTGCAGAGGCGAGAAATGAGAGCCGGGGAGCTCACGCGCGGGAAGACTTTACCGAGCGGGATGACGAGAACTGGCTGTGCCATTCTTTGTATCACAGAGATGGCCATCGCGTTTCAAAGCGCAGCGTGAACTTCACGCCACATACCGTCGACACTTTCGAGCCCAAAGCCAGAAGTTACTGAGTGAGTCAGGAGCACCAGCAATGCTAAACGTGAGTCTTTATCGTTATAACCCGGAGACTGATGACGCACCCTACATGCAGGACTTCAGTGTGGATACGGGTGGACGGGACTTGATGGTGCTCGACGTGCTTGAACTGATTAAGGCGGAGCATGATGGAAGCGTGACATACCGAAGAAGTTGCCGGGAGGGCGTTTGCGGATCAGACGGCCTGAATATGAATGGCAAGAACGGCTTGGCCTGTATCACCCCGCTGTCAGAATCGGTGAAGGGCGACAAGCTGGTCATACGCCCTCTGCCGGGCCTTCCCGTTATCCGTGACTTGGTCGTGGACATGAGCCTGTTTTACGCTCAGTACGAAAAAGTACAGCCGTACTTGCAGAACCCGTCCCCTGCTCCTGCAATAGAGCGCCTGCAAACTCCAGAGGAGCGATCACAGCTTGACGGGCTTTACGAATGTATTCTGTGTGCCTGTTGCTCGACCAGTTGCCCGTCTTTCTGGTGGAATCCAGACAGGTTCGTGGGGCCTGCGGGGCTGTTGCAGGCGTATCGATTCCTGGCGGATAGCCGCGATACGGCGACGGAGGAGCGGTTGGCCCGTTTGGATGATCCTTTTAGTGTCTTTCGGTGTCATGGCATTCAGAATTGCGTCAACGTTTGCCCCAAAGGCTTGAACCCCACCAAGGCAATAGGGCACATTCGCAGTATGTTGCTGAATCGCGCAACCTAACTGGCGCTGCCTACCCATATCTAATATTCATATCTTGTGGCCGCACGGTTATGCCACACATAAATAGAAAGAATATTAGTGGGCGTAGGCTTGTAAATCCGTATTTTTTTTCTTGAGCCCGATTATTTGCAGGCGCTTCATTGCGTCTGTTCTCATACACTACGCCACGGTGAGGCGCTTGAGTAGCACTCAAGAACGCCGTTAGTTTGTCCAAGCTTACGGGGGAGAGGCTGAGTGACAAAGGTGATACCCCTGCCTGGGATGATGGCGCAATGGGCGACTTCGCATATCTCGGGTGGCAATGCTGAGTATGTGGAAGAACTCTACGAGGCTTATCTGCAGGACCCGAATGGGGTGGCGCCTGAATGGCGTGATTATTTTGACCAGCTTCCCCTAGTCGATTCCGATGCTCGCTCGGCTCATGATGTGCCGCACTCGGTGTTGCGAGAACGCTTTGCTCGGCTGTCAAAGATGCGGGTGCGCACTGACGCAACCGCTGCTCACGACACCCACGCCACGGAGTACGAACGCAAACAGGTTCGCGTCGTTCAGTTGATTTCAGCCTATCGGCAACGAGGGCATCAGCAGGCATCACTGGACCCCCTCGGGCTGGCCACCAGGCCTCCTGTTGCCGATTTGGAGTTATCTTTTCATGAGTTGAGTGAAGCCGACCTCGACACCACTTTTCAGGTGGGCACCGTTTACTTCGGGCGTCCCGAGGCGACCTTGGCTGAGATCTGGGGAGACCTCAGAGCGACTTACTGCGGCACGGTGGGCGCGGAATTCATGCACATCGTCAACACCGAGGAGCGTCATTGGATCATGAGCCGTATGGAGGCCGTCCGAAGCGCGCCCGAGTTCTCCCGCGAGCAACGTCTTCAGATTCTCAGGCAGCTCAATAGCGCCGAAGGGCTGGAGCGGTCTTTGGGTTCAAAGTATCCGGGCACCAAGCGTTTTGGATTGGAAGGGGGAGAAAGCTTGATTCCCCTGATGTCCGAGGCCATTCAGCGTGTCGGAGGATATGGCGCCAAGGAAATTTGTATTGGCATGGCACACCGTGGCCGACTCAATATGCTGGTGAATATCCTCGGCAAGAATCCCGTCGAGCTATTCGATGAGTTCGAGGGAAGGGTGACGCACATCGGTTCCGG
>Ga0181576_10001445_pt1 | contig 18133 bp, 18 predicted proteins | sample 101ome_22_FD_132464 | JGI IMG/M metagenome (GOLD analysis project Ga0181576, IMG submission 132464) | Coastal salt marsh microbial communities from the Groves Creek Marsh, Skidaway Island, Georgia - 101412BT metaG (megahit assembly) | ecosystem: Environmental > Aquatic > Marine > Intertidal... | reverse complement strand
TGACCTGCGTCAGTGGGGGTGATCTTGCGCAGCTCACGAGAGTCCCCGGAATTGGGCGTAAGACTGCTGAGCGACTATTGATTGAATTGCGAGACCGACTCAAGACCGCCGTATCCCAAGATACGGTGATATCCAATACCAAGAGCCCGGTGCAGGACGCGGTGAGTGCGTTGCTGACCTTGGGTTATAAAGAGAGCGAAGCGTCCAAAGCCGTAAGGTCGGTCGAGGGTGCTGAACAATGCTCAGTCGAAGCCCTTATTAAGGAAGCGCTGCGGGGATTATCTCAGGGGGCGTCATGAGCGAGCACGATCCAGTGATTGATCCGTCGGATGCGCTTGACTCGGGATCAGAGAAAGCCATTGATCGCAGTCTGCGTCCGATCGCTTTGGATGATTTTATCGGCCAGGCAAAGGTTCGCGAGCAGCTTGGAATCTTTATTGAGGCTGCAAAGGGTCGCTCGGAGGCGCTCGATCATGTGCTCGTCTTTGGGCCGCCGGGTCTTGGAAAGACAACCCTGGCACATATTCTGGCCAACGAGATGGGCGCGAACCTGCGCCAAACCTCAGGCCCCGTGCTTGAGAAAGCTGGCGATCTGGCTGCGATCCTGACAAATCTAGAGGCTCACGATGTGTTGTTCGTGGATGAAATTCATCGATTGAGCCCGGCGGTAGAGGAAATTCTGTATCCCGCGCTAGAAGATTACGAGCTGGACATCATGATTGGAGAAGGCCCGGCCGCGCGCTCCATCAAGCTCAATCTGCCGCCGTTTACCCTGGTCGGCGCCACCACCCGAGCCGGCTTACTGACCTCGCCGCTTCGCGATCGTTTCGGGATTGTGCAGCGTTTGGAGTTCTACAATAGCGATGAATTAGCCCTGATCGTGGGCCGCTCTGCGCGAATTCTCGGATTAAAAAGCGAGCCCGCCGGGATAGAGGCTATTGCCAAGAGAAGTCGTGGGACCCCTCGGATTGCCAATAGACTGCTTCGCCGGGTGCGCGATTTTGCGGAGGTGCGATCAAACGGTGTTGTATCGGGTGGGATTGCTAATGAGGCGTTAGATTTACTCGAGGTTGATGGATTTGGTCTGGATGCCCTTGACCGTCGCCTGCTGTTGGCGGTGATGGAGAAATTTGACGGCGGACCGGTGGGCGTTGAAAGCTTGGCTGCCGCCATCGGTGAGGAGCGTGGAACGCTTGAGGACGTCGTTGAGCCCTACCTGATTCAATCCGGGTTTTTAATGCGGACGCCTCGCGGGCGTACAGCCACCTCGGCAGCCTATCGACATTTTGGACTGAAGGCGCCAAAGGATCTCCGGCCACAAGCAGGCCTCTTCAATGATGCAGACTGATGTGCGTCGCCACGAAAAGGGCAGGAAATGCTCACATCGGTGACAGCACGGGTACGCGTCCGTTGAGGTACTGTCCATCCGGGACATCTTGATGACCATGGCATCGGATGGACAACCGGCGCCATTTGTTTGGCTAATCCGCGTGTATTACGAGGACACCGATGCGGGTGGAATTGTCTATTACGCGAACTATCTTAAATTTATGGAGCGCGCGCGCACGGAGTGGCTGCGGGCAATGGGTGTGGATCTGCATGAATGGGCGGTTCAAACGGGTAAGGGCTTTGTCGTACGCTCTGCCCAGCTTGATTTTGCGAAACCGGCCCACCTCGGTGACATGCTGGAGGTGTCGGTAGAGCCGACGATACAAAAAAAAGCCAGCATCACGGTAGTGCAGCGTGTCAGCAAGGATGGCGAGATACTTTGTCAGGGAAGCATTCGGCTTGCAGTTGTCGAGCTGAAGACGATGCGCCCTTGCGGCCTTCCGGAATTCATGATCTGAGAGAAACGAATTGATGAACGAAACCTTGAAAATCGCGGTCAACAATGATTCGTTGTCGATCCTTGAGTTGATCTTAAATGCCAGCCTTTTGGTTCAACTGGTAATGCTGACGCTGGTGGCCGCCTCGCTGGTGTCATGGACCGTCATCTTTACCAAGTCGATTGCCCTGAAGAAACTTCGAAAAGAAGCGGATGATTTTGAGGCGGAGTTTTGGTCTGGCGGCGAGCTTAATGGGCTTTACCGGCGCTGCACGGAGACCGGCGAGGAGTCGGTCGGCATGACGGCAATTTTTGTAGCGGGGTACCGGGAATACAGTCGCCTGGCCGGTAATGCGTCGATCGAACGGACTGATCTTGTAGAGGGCGTGCAGCGGGCGATGCGGGTCGCGACAAGTCGTGAGGTTGAATCACTGGAGTCCCGCTTACCCTTCTTGGCCACGGTCGGATCGACGAGTCCCTATGTGGGCCTATTCGGGACTGTCTGGGGCATCATGAATTCGTTTCGCTCCCTGGGCGCCCTGCAAAGCGTCTCTATAGCTACCGTTGCGCCGGGCATATCAGAGGCTCTTATTGCGACTGCGATGGGCCTCTTCGCGGCAATCCCAGCCGTGATCGGCTACAACCGATTTTCGGCTGCAGCGGAATCACTCATTGCCCGCTACGATGTATTCGTAGAGGAATTCGCGAGCATTGTGAATCGTCAGGCGGTGAGCGGGCGACGGCATACCTAAGGCCCTGATGATGCGTACCCGACGTTCAAAACGCCAGATGAGCGAAATCAACGTGGTGCCTTACATCGACGTGATGCTCGTGCTGTTGGTGATCTTTATGGTTACGGCCCCTCTTCTGATGGAGGGCGTAAACGTGGAATTGCCACAAGCGAGTGCGAAAGCGGTCTCTGAGAAGAGCACCGAGCCTTTTGTCGTTCATATCGACGCGAAAGAGCAGTACTTCATCAACGATGATCCGGACCCGATCCAGTCCATCCAGGAAATCCGCATCAAAGCGGATATTGTTCGCCGCAACAGTCCCGAAACGGAATTTCTGGTTCGCGCGGACAAAAGCGTCCGCTACGACGCCGTGGTCCAGGCTATGGTGCTGCTGCAGCAGGCCGGGATCGATGGCGTGGGACTCGTCACGGACTCCTTGGATAACTGATCGGACGTGCCCCGCCGCCCCCGAAAAGGCGCCCGGCCGATACGGGCCTTTGTTTACGCTGTTCTGATTCACGTGGCCTTCGGCGCCATGTTGGGCGTCACTCTCTGGGTTCAACCCCGAACATTGAAGCCGATTGAGGGCAAGCCCGTTCAGGCAAAAGCGATTGACCTTGCAGCGATTGAGCGGGAAAAGCAACGGATCGCAGCAGAAAAGAAAAAGGCAGAAGACGAAAAGAAGCGAAAGGAAGCCGAAAAGAAGAAAAAGAAGAAAGAAGAGCAGGAGCGCAAACGAAAAGAAGAACAAAAGAAGAAAAAAGCTGAGGAAGAGAAAAAGCGTAAAGAAGAGGAGAAGAAAAAGAAGGCCGCGGAAGAAGAGAAGAAGCGAAAAGAGGAAGAGAAGAAGCGGCAAGAAGAAGAACAAAAGCGCAAGGAAGCCGAAGAGGCTCAGCGCCAGCAGGACGAACAAGACGCAGTCTCAGCATTTGGCGCGGTCGCCTGGGCAATTCAGGAGCAGGTGCGAAGCAATTGGAACCCGCCCGCCGGCGATTTCAATGGCATGAGCGTTTCCTTTACTATTCGGGTAGACCGAGACGGCAATGTCACATCCGTGGCGATGAGCCGCGGCAGTGGCAACGCTCGTCTCGACGAGTCAGCGGAAAACGCGATTTATAAGGCCTCGCCTCTGCCCATCCCGAGCGAAGCCCGGTTTTATGAGTATTTGAAAGAATTCGAGTTCGTTTTCTCACCCCAAAGTTAAGTAAAACGAGTTACTTCGGTAATGAGAAAATAGAAGGAAAACCGGCTATACCTGAAAAACAAGGATCAAGATTGAACACAATGACAGCCCGGATAATCCGACATTTTGCCGCTTGGCTGCTCTTGAGCGCGGCCGCGTTCTCGCCGAACGCGTTCGCCAAACTTACGATTGAAATCACAGAAGGGGCGGGGTCAGGAATTCCTGTTGCCGCGGTGCCGTTCAAGTGGACGGGCAATGGGAGTCCACCGGAGGATATAGGCGCGATTGTCTCCGCGGATCTTTATCGCTCCGGGCGATTTGATCTTTTGCCGCCCTCCGATTTTCTCAGCCGGCCGAGCGAGGCCGCCGAGGTTCGGTACAAAGACTGGCGTCTGATAAAAGCGGAAGCCTTAATCGTCGGAAAGCTCACCAGGACGGGTGAAGATCAGTACGACGTTAGCTTTGAACTCTTGGATGTGTATCGGGAGAAGGTAAAAACGGGACTGCGCTTTTCGGTGAAAGGATCTCAACTCCGACAGGTTGCGCATCAGATTAGCGATCGAGTCTTCTATGAGATGACAGGTATTGAAGGTGCTTTTAATACCCGAATTGCCTATGTCACCATGCAGCAGAATGACACGGACCGAACCTATCAGCTCATGGTGGCCGATTCAGACGGTCATGCGCCCCAGCAAATCCTCAAGACTACGAATCTTCCTGTGCTTTCGCCCTCATGGTCGCCTAATGGCCAATGGCTGGCTTATGTTTCGTTTTCGGATGAGCAATCAGGAGCGAATGTCTGGTTACAGGATATCGCGTCTGGCCAGCGCCGGCGTGTCGCTCGAATAGATGGGTCAGCAAGTGCTCCCGCGTGGTCGCCGGACGGCCGCGCTATGGCGCTCACGATATCGTCCTCCGGTAATACCGATATTTACGTCATGCAGGTTGCCTCCGGCGAGCTCAAAAGGATTACCCGAGATCCGGCGATCGACACCGAGCCCGCTTGGTCGCCCGATGGCCGCTATTTGGTATTCACCTCAGATCGCAGCGGGCGACCGCATATCTATCGCGCTAAGGCAGATGGAACAGGCATTGAACGCCTGACAAAAGAGGGCAAGGAGAATGCTGGGGCATCTTTTGATCCCAGCGGCGAGCGCTTGGTGATGGTGACCAACCGCGGTCGAGGCGCCGGCTATCAGATTGGTGTATTCTATTTGGCGACGGGTAGAACAGATGTACTGACTGACGGTACACTTGACGAATCGCCGACGTTTTCGAAGAACGGAACCATGATTCTGTATGCGACGAAGATGGGTCGGGAAGGGGTTTTAGCTGCAGTCTCGGCCGATGGCCGGGTGCGGCAGATACTTAAGCTGCATGACGGCGATGTGAGGGAGCCCGCATGGTCCGTCAGTCGGTAATGAATGCAAGACGTTTAATTTAGGAGACAGATGATGATGCGTAGATTCGGAACCATTGTGATGGTGCTGCTGCTTGGCGTTGCAATTTCGGGTTGCGCCGCCTCAAAGAAGAAAGGCGGCTCCTCAGTAGAGGTGGAAGACGCCACTATCGGTAGCACAACCGACTCCACGGCATCAGGTCTAGGAGCGGATGATACGACCGCCGGCGAGATTATCGTCGTTGAAGGAGACTCTCAAGGTGATCTCGATGATCCTCTTGGCCAGCGCGTGGTGTACTTTGATTTTGACAGCGCTAATCTTACCCCTGAGGCGCAGCGCGTCGTAGAGGCCCACGCGCAGTATCTTGCCAGCAATCCGGGCATGGCTGTCGTGTTGGAAGGGCACGCTGACGAGCGTGGCACAAGGGAGTACAACCTGGCACTTGGCGAACGTCGTGCAAATTCCGTCAGTCAGATTTTTCAGTCCCTGGGCGTTCCTGCGGATGCGATCCGAACCATTTCTTACGGTGAGGAGCGACCGGTTTCAATGGGTCAGGATGAGGGCGCCTGGTCTCTCAACCGCCGCGTTGAGATTCTTTACTGATCATAAAAACTCCTGAACGCTGTATCCAAACGGCTGCCGAGCGTGTGTTCGGCAGCCGTTTTTTTGTGGTGATGCTTTGAGACTTTCCCGACTCTCCAAACTGCGCTGTTTGATCGTTTGCCTCACTATGCCCGCAGGCTTCATGATGACTGGGACGGTGAAATCTGTGGTTTCCGATGAGCAACGGGATGCCGCTCAACCGGGCGTTACGCAACAAGCCCAGCAGCCAGCAGGCCCTATTTTGCGTGCCCAAGCGGACGGCGAGCCTCGCGCGGAAATCGCTGATGTGGTGGTCGGTTCTGGCTCCGGTAGTACGCATACCGTTGAGGAGGTGCGAGTTGAGACTGCTGTAGTGGGTACGCGTACGAAAGCGAGCCCTGCACAGCAGACCACGCTGCAGACAGCAATCGATGCTATCGAGCGGGGTGAATTTGCATCAGCTTCGTATAGCCTAGTGGCGCTTTTACGCGATGACCCCTTAAGCGAAATCGCAGACGAGGGCTGGTTCTGGTTGGGTGAAGCGCGCTACCGCGATCGAGCGTTCCAGGAGTCTCTCAGCACGTTTAAGACGTTGCTTGAATACTTTCCGAGCAGTTCTCGGGTATCAATGGCTCGCCTGCGCATCGGCATGAATCATTATGAACTGAAAGAGTTTGTTGAAGCCCGAAGCGTGCTCTCTTCGTTGCTTCAAGAGACTGATAACGAAGAGATCAAGATTCGTGCAGAAGGGCTCGTAAAAAAAATGAACGATGCGGGTGTCTGAATGTTCATTTTCGGCTTGAGGGGCCAAGCCGACTTAATCGTTTCATAGCCTCTGCGAGATCTTTCGAACGTAAATTTTCTGAAGCGGATTTCAGAAGAGTCGCGGTGTCTTCATCAAGCAACTTATTTTTTGGCGGCGCCGGAGGAGAATCAGCAGCCGGATGGGACTCTCGAGGTCGAATCTCCACACGGATCTGCTGAATATGGAGGTCCTGTTTATTCAGGGCGGCCAGAAATTCCCCCTCGCGCTGTTTGATTGCGTGGCGCCAGATGGGTGCGTCGGCGATGATCCGCCAGACCTTTTCTTCAGGATAAATGACGGTGTGGTCCGCGATCGCATCCCCCGCGACCGCTCGCCAGATGGCCTTTTCCCGACGCTCGAGCGGTGACGGAGGCTGCTCCCGGCCTGCGGCAAGTTCCGCGATTAGTTTCCCCATCGGGGTGAATGGTGTGTCGGCCATGATAAAATTACACGCAGTTAAAGCGTGTCTTAACGTTTCCCGCACCAGTATAGCGGCGCCAGCTCTTCGCGCGGTACGCGTTGCAATGGCGCCTTTTCTCGAGTGTTCTGCCAGCGTCAGTGATTCAGTCTTATGTTTAGCAAAGTTGCCACGAAGATTTTCGGCAGTCGCAATCAGCGGCTGCTACGGAAGATGAGCAAGTCCGTCGAGGCTATTAACCAGCTTGAGACCGAGCTTCAGAATCTTTCCGATGAGGCGCTTCGCACTAAGACCGACGAATTTCGTCGCCGCTCGGCGGATGGCGAGACCGCTGAGGCGCTGTTGGTTGAAGCCTTTGCGGTTGTTCGTGAGACCGCCCGCCGGGTCTTGAACATGCGCCACTTCGACGTCCAGTTGATTGGCGGTATGGTGCTCAATGAAGGCAAGATTGCCGAGATGCGAACGGGCGAAGGCAAGACACTTGTCGCTACCTTGCCGGCTTATCTGAACGCCGTTTGCGGTCAGACGGTCCACGTGGTGACGGTGAACGACTACCTTGCTCAGCGCGACGCCGACTGGATGGGGAAGATATATAACTTTCTTGGTCTCAGCGTGGGCGTGGTGTTATCCGGACAAAGCCCGGAGGACAAAAGAGCCGCGTACGCCAGCGACATTGTCTACGGCACAAACAACGAGTACGGTTTTGACTACCTTCGGGATAACATGGCATTCAGCGCTGAGGATCGCGTACAGCGATCGCTGGACTTCGCCATCGTCGATGAGGTCGACTCCATTCTTATCGATGAAGCCCGCACCCCGCTGATCATCTCCGGTCCTGCGGAAGACAGCAGCGATCTTTACGCGACGATCAATAAGATTATTCCCGCGCTTGAGCGTCAGCAGGGTGTTCAGGAAGATCCTAATGCGGAAGAGGAGTTGCCCGGCGATTTCAGCGTGGATGAAAAAAGCCGCCAGGTAGCCCTCACCGAAGCGGGGCATGAAAAAGCCGAGGAGCTTCTGACCAAAGCAGGTCTTCTATCGGAAGATTCGAGTCTTTATGACGTCGGGAACATCAGCCTTTTGCACCACCTGTATTCGGCCCTGCGCGCCCATAGCTTATTCCAGCGGGATGTCGACTACATTGTCCGAAACGATCAGATTGTGATCATCGATGAGTTCTCCGGGCGCATGATGCCTGGTCGCCGTTGGTCGGATGGGCTGCATCAGGCGGTAGAGGCCAAAGAAGGGGTATCCATCCAGCAGGAAAATCAAACCCTCGCGTCGATCACCTTTCAGAATCTGTTCCGCCTTTACGAAAAGCTCTCCGGCATGACCGGAACCGCCGACACCGAGTCGGTCGAATTTCAGCAGATTTATAGTCTTGAGGTCGTTGTGATTCCGACAAATCGCGACATGATTCGCGAAGACTTATCCGACCTTGTCTACCGAACGCAAAAAGAAAAGTACGCGGCTATCCTGGAAGACATCAAATCCTGCCAGACACGCCAACAACCGGTCTTGGTGGGGACTGCTTCGATCGAGACCTCAGAATATCTATCGAGTCTTTTGCAAAAAGAAAAAATTGACCACCAAGTACTGAACGCCAAGCAGCACGAGCGCGAAGCTCAGATCGTCGCACAAGCCGGAAAGCCCGGCGCGGTGACCATTGCGACCAATATGGCCGGTCGAGGCACAGATATCGTGCTGGGAGGCAACGTTGAGATGGAGCTTGCCGCGCTGGGCGAAGAGGGCACGGCGAAAGCTGCAGAGGTCGAAAACGCTTGGCGATCACTTCACGACCAAGTTGTGGCTTCCGGGGGGCTCTATGTTTTAGGCACCGAACGAAATGAGTCGCGCCGCGTCGATAATCAATTGCGGGGCCGCTGCGGACGGCAAGGCGACCCCGGTAAAAGTCGTTTTTACCTCTCGCTCGAGGATAATCTGCTGCGCATATTTGGCTCTGATCGGGTGGCCGGGTTGATGGAAAAACTGGGCATGGAGGAAGGCGAGGCGATCGAGCATTCCTGGGTCACTCGCGCCATTGAGAACTCCCAGAAAAAGGTCGAAGGGCGTAACTTTGATATTCGTAAACAGCTTTTGGAATACGATGACGTCGCTAACGAGCAGCGCAAGGTAGTGTACGAGCAGCGCAATACGCTCATGGCTTCTGACGATATCTCAGAGACGGTAGAAATCGCGCGCGACGAGGTGGTAGACGAGCTCATCAGCGCAGGGATCCCGCCCCAAAGTCTTGAGGAGCAATGGGATATTCCAGCGGTTAAGCAGGAACTCAGCAACAACTTCGGAATCGACCTGCCGATCGAAGAGTGGTTGGCGCAAGACGACAGTCTTCATGAAGAAACGCTGCGATCCCGAATTCGTGACGAAATCGTGGGGGCCTACGACCGCAAAGTGGAAAATGTCGGTGAGCCGATCATGCGCCACCTTGAAAAGGCGGTGATGTTGAAGACCCTGGATGATCACTGGAAAGATCATCTGGCGCAAATGGATCATCTACGTCAGGGTATCGGACTGCGGGGTTATGCGCAAAAGAATCCCAAGCAGGAGTACAAGCGCGAAGCCTTCGAGATGTTCTCCGCCATGTTGAATCAAGTGAAGACAGATGTAGTGGGGATCCTCTCTAAGGTAGAAGTCCAGACCCAGGCGCAAGTGACGGATCTTGAAAATCAACAGCGTCAACAGAATGAGAGCGGTCGGCAGTATCTTCATCCAAATTCCGACGCGCCTGCGCCTGCGCCTGCGTCGGGACCCGGGCAGGGCGTGGATACAGGATCGGCGGAATCCGGCGCAGATGGCACTCAGCCTTTTGTGCGAAGCGGAGCGAAAGTAGGTCGCAATGAGCCTTGCCCCTGCGGGTCAGGCAAAAAGTACAAGCAGTGTCACGGCAAGCTCTAGCCTAGGCGTAGCGATCCATGGCAACTCTGAAGCGCTCGCCGCTCGCGCCAGAAAAATTCCCAAAGATGCACCCCTTATCGGGTGTTCGTCTGACCGCGTTAAAAGCCGGCATCAAGTACAAAGGGCGCGATGATCTGTTGATGGTGCGCCTCGCATCCGGATCTTCCGTGGCCGGCGTGTTTACCCAATCCACGACCGCATCAGCACCTGTGCAGTGGAGTCAAACCATCGCAAAGCGTGGCAAAGCGCGTGCCATTCTTATCAACAGTGGAAATGCCAATACCTTTACCGGCCCTCAAGGACATGCGGACGTAAAAGCGACCGCTGCCATGGCTGGCCGTGTCGCGCGGTGTAAGCCTTCCGAGGTTCTTATTGCGTCGACGGGCGTCATTGGGGAGCCGCTGCCGATTGATCGAATTGATCGCGCGCTCTCGCGCGTGAACTCGCGGTCAAGATCGGCGTCGTGGCTGCAGGCCGCAAAGGCAATCGGCACAACGGATACGTATCCCAAAGGCGCAACCTGTCAGGTGGATATAGCCGGCACCCCGGTAAGGCTTTGCGGAATCGCCAAAGGCTCTGGGATGATCGCGCCGGATATGGCCACCATGCTGGCTTTTGTATTTACCGATGCGAACATTCCGCCGCGAGTTCTCGACGAGCTCTTGCGTGAGGGCGTGAGCGGCTCGTTTAACAGCATCACGGTGGATAGTGATACGTCTACCAGCGACTCGCTGATACTGGCAGCGACCGGGCAAGCCGGCAATCCGCTCCCAAAGTCCAAATTGGATCCATCTCTTAAGGAATTTCGTCGTACGCTTAAATCGCTTCTGACGGATCTCGCCATTCAGGTGGTTCGTGATGGCGAAGGCGCCAGTAAATTCATCACCGTTGACGTCACCGGTTCTAATTCAACAGCCAATGCCCGCAAGGCCGCGCTGAGCGTAGCCAATTCGCCACTGGTAAAGACCGCGATCGCGGGCGAGGATGCCAACTGGGGTCGAGTCGTTATGGCTGTGGGTAAATCGGGCGCTCCGCTTAACCAGAAAAAACTTTGCGTATCCATTGGCGGCGTCGTGATTGCCCGAAGCGGTGGACGGGTATTCGGCTACGACGAACGCCAGGTCGCGTCCCATCTTCGCGGCACAGAGATCAGCATCGAGGTGGATCTGGGCGTGGGTCGAAGCAGGGCTCGGGTTTGGACCTGCGACCTCACACACGATTACATCAGCATTAATGCCGATTACCGAACCTGATTTCACTCAGGTAGCGGTGGGCATCGCCGTAGATACAGAGCAACGACTGCTCGTGGCTCAGCGACCTTCGGGAAAGGATTTTGCGGGCCAATGGGAGTTTCCGGGCGGAAAGATCGAGGCCGATGAAGAGGTGTACGATGCGCTGGTTCGTGAATTCAAAGAAGAGCTGAATCTTGAAATTCGCGCAGCGACGCCGCTTTTCTCCTGTCGTCACGAATACGCCGATCGCCGCGTCGAACTGCACTTCTGGCGGATCACGAACTATTCGGGTGATGTTAAAGGCCTTGAGGGGCAGCAGTTTGCATGGGCGAAGGCGGATGACCTCAAGACGATTGATTTTCTTGAAGGAAACCGCGCGCTGCTGGAGCGCGTCTGTAATCTTGTGCTTTAGAGCTTAACGCCAGGCAAACTGCGGCTGGCGAAGATGCGCGACGCGCGTATGGCGGTTCAATAAGACCACCTCTCGGAACTGAAACAGCATGGCTGCCGTGGGCGCATAAATCCGGTGACCCACGGTGGGGAGCATGATGGAAAAGCCGTCGCGGTCCCCATCCGCCGGGGCTTCCTCGGGTAAATGGGTTGTGGCGCTTTCCAGTTCGGAGAGCGGTATGTGAAAGACTTTCTCCACCTCTCCCGGATCAGGGATGGGCGTCACGGGCGAAGCGGAAAATCCCACCACCGGCGTGATGCAAAAGCCGGACTGGGTAACAAAGTCGTCCAAGAGACCTGCTACATGCTCCTCGCCAAGCCTCAGACCAATCTCCTCTTCGCACTCGCGAAAGGCCGTCTCAATCGGGGTTTCTCCGGCATCCATCCGCCCGCCCGGCAAGGCATACTGACCGGCATGACGTCGTAAATTTGCCGCGCGTCTCGTGAGCAGCACGCCGGGTTCGCTCTGCTCGGCCGTTGCGGTGACGATAATGGCTACCGATGCCCGGGTCAGGTTTGGTTCATCTCTTTCAACGCGTTCAAACGTTGACAAGCGCTCGGCTATTTGTGCCTGAAGGGTCATCGCTCAATTGTTGTACTGCTGTCAGGGTTCGTGCTTCTGGGCTGCAAGAGACATCAACTTCTCATGCAGTGCAATGGACTTTTCTTTTAACGCATCAATTGTGCCATCGTTGATAATGATTTCGTTGGCAACCGCTGCACGGGCGTCATCAGTCGCTTGCGAGGCGTTGATTCGTTCAAACGAGTCGGCATCAAGGCCGCTTCTTGCCTTGACACGATTGGCGCGCAGTGCCGCCGGAGCTTCAATAATCACAACGTAGTCAAAGCGTTCTGCCTGACCCGTCTCCACCAAAAGCGGAATGGAAAAAACCACGTACGGCCCTGCAGCCTGACTTGCCGCCTCATTCATTGCGGATCGGACTCTTGGATGAACGATCCCCTCGAGGGCGCGCCTTTTTTCCTCATCGGCAAACACAAGATCCCGAAGCGCAGCCCGATCGAGAGCGCCGGATGCCGTGAGGACCGCTGGGCCAAAAGCTTTTGCGATTTCAACGACGGCCGGCTCACCGGGTGCCGTAACCTGATGCGCAAAGACATCCGCATCAAGAACGGTGATTCCCTGTTCCGCCAGACAGTCGGTAACCGCTGTTTTGCCGCTGCCAATTGCGCCTGTGAGCCCGACCGAAAAAAAAGCCATCGCTACAGTCCCGCCGTTGAAAAATACCAGCGCTGCAGATCTTCGCCGTAAAGAATCGCCAGCCAACCGCCGCCCGCGAGGAAAGGCCCAAAAGGCATCGGTTGTCCTCTCTGATGGCGCCGGGTAATCAGCAGAGCAATACCTACAACGGCTCCGGTTCCCGCGCTCAATAGCACCACCATCGGAAGAAGTTGCCAGCCCACCCATGCGCCTATGGCGGCGAGCAGCTTGAAGTCACCATAGCCGAAGCCTTCCTTACCCGTGATCAGCCGGTAGGCATGAAAAATTAGCCATAGCGATAGATACCCTGCGCCCGCGCCGATCATGGCTGAGTTGAGATCGACGAAACCCCCGTAGGCGTTAACGGCGAGACCCATGGCCATCAGCGGCATCGTAAAACGGTCGGGTAGCAGCTGATGTTCAAGATCGATAAACGCAAGCGCGAGGAGAAACCAGGTAAAGAACAGGGCCGCGACGGCCATGAGACTAAGACCGAAATGCCCGACGACTGCCAGGGAAAGCGCCGCGCAGAGAAGTTCAATAAGCGGGTAGCGTGCTGATATTGCGTTAGCGCAGTATCGACAGCGTCCTCTTAGAAACGCATAGCTGAGGACGGGCAGGTTATCGCGCCAGGACAAGGGATGCTCACAACTGGGGCAGTGCGAGCCCGGCCAGGCGACGCCGGGTGGTTTTGGTCCGCGGTCATCGCTCGTATCCCAGGCCCAGAGCAACTGCCTTGGAATCCGATGAATGACGACATTGAGAAAGCTGCCTATGACTAGCGCAAAGATTGCGACCAAAAGCCATAGGATCCAGCTTTCATTGAGCGCTACATCCAAAGCCTCGTCCATCGCTCCGCAGTTACGATGATGGCCTAGATAACAGAGCCCATCATGAAGATGGGCAAGTACATTGCAATAACAAGCGTACCCACAATGCCGCCGAGCACGGTAATCATAATGGGCTCGATAAGCTTGCTCATATTGTCTACCGCCTCGCGCACTTCGCGCTCATAAAAATCAGCGGCTTTGTTAAGCATGCTTTCAAGCTCGCCCGACTCTTCGCCGGTTGCGGTCATCTGTAGAACCATCGTGGGGAAAAGCCCCGTTTGTGCCATGGCAATAGAGAGCGCCTGTCCGGTGCTGACCTCTTCACGAATCTCAAGGCATGCATCGTGATAAACCATGTTACCGGTCGCGCCCGCAACGGACTCCAGACCGTCAACAAGCGTGACGCCTGAGCCGAACATGGTGGCCATCGTTCGGGCATAGCGCGCGACGGCCGATTTTCTGAGAATGGTGCCGAACACCGGCATCTTGAGTGACAGCCGATCAACGTTATGGCGCATGGCAGCCGATCGCCGGTAGGTCATGACCAAAATAGCGATGGCGCCAAAGAGTACCCCGAAGATCATGACCCAGTTATCACGAAAGCCTCGGCTCAGCTCAATCATGGCGGCCGTCAGGGCCGGAAGACTCGCACCAAAACTTGAGAAGAGGTTCTCAAACTGAGGAATAACAAACACTAATAACAGCGCCGTCACTAAAAAGCCCACGACGAGAACCGCGACGGGGTACCACATAGCGCCTTTAACCTTCGCTTTGATTTCCTCGATGTTCTCTTTGTAGGTGGCGATCTTTTCCATCAGGTCGTCGAGATTTCCTGACTGTTCACCTACGGATACAAGGCTTGTGTAGAGCGAGTCAAACTGCTTTGGGTGTTTGGCAAGCGCGTCGCTGAGGTTGGTGCCGCCTTCCACGTCCATGCGGATAGAGTCAAATACCTCCTGAATCTTGGCGTGATCGCTGCCGGAGGCAATCGCCTTGTAGGACTGCGCAATAGGAATACCGGCACTCAGCATCGTCGCGATCTGCCGGCTGGCAATCGCAACGTCTTTGGGTTTTATCTTTTTGGCAAAAAGCGGCTTGGGCTTTTTCTTAACGCTTTTGACGATAACGCCCTGACGGCGCAGTACCGCGCGCACAAAAGCCGGGCCTTGCGCATCCATCTCCCCGGACACTTTTTTTCCCTGGCGGTCGGTGCCGGACCAGGAATACACCGCATTGGCGCTACCGCGTTTATCCGCCATTGATTTATGAGCTGGTGACTCGCAGGACTTCCTCGAGGCTCGTAACTCCCGCACGCACTTTATTAAGCCCCGATTGGCGCAGCGTCAGCACCCCGTCAAGAGCGGCCTGTTTTTCGATGTGATCTTGGCTCGCCCCGGAGATGATCATGTCGGAGATTGCTTCTGTCACCGGCATGACTTGAAAGACTCCGGTTCGCCCGCGGTATCCGCCGGTGCATTCATCGCAACCCTCGGGGCCGTAGATATTGAGCTTGCTTAAATCCCCTGTGGCCGAGAAGCCCGCGCGCAGCAGCATCTCTTCTGAATGTTTCGCGGGTTTTCGACACTCGTTGCAGAGTTTTCGCACCAACCGTTGTGCCATGATGAGATGTACCGATGAGGCAACATTGAAAGGTTCCACACCCATATTAAGAAGCCGCACGATGGTTGCGGGGGCGTCATTGGTGTGCAGGGTGGAGAGCACCAGATGTCCGGTTTGCGAAGCCTTCACCGCAATGTCTGCGGTCTCCAGATCGCGAATCTCGCCGACCATGATGATGTCCGGGTCCTGCCGCAAGAAGGCCCGAAGCGCCGTCGCAAAAGTGAGATTGGCCCGCTCGTTAATGGCGACCTGGTTGATCCCGGGCAGGTTGATCTCGATGGGATCCTCAACGCTTGAGATATTGATCTCGGGCGAGTTGAGGGTCGAAAGCGCCGAATACAGCGAGACGGTTTTTCCGCTTCCGGTCGGGCCCGTAACCAAAATCATGCCGTAAGGCTTATGAATCGCCTCCTCGTAGAGTTTGAATTGATCGGGCTCTAGACCAAGTGCCTGCAGGCTGAGGTCAGAACCGGAGCTATCCAGCACACGGATGACGACTTTCTCCCCAAACTGCGTCGGCAGCGTGCTGACCCGAAAATCAATTTCATGATTCTTGGAGAGCTTTAGTTTCATGCGCCCGTCCTGCGGGGCACGGCGCTCTGCGATATCAAGGTTGGATAAGATTTTTATGCGCGCCGTAATTCGAGGGCTGAGCGAAAGCGGCGGGTTGGCGATCTCGTGCAGCACGCCATCCAATCGATAACGCACCCGAAGTTTGCCCTCGTAGGGCTCGATATGAATATCGGATGCTTTCTGGCGAATAGCATCCATGAGAATTTTGTTTACAAATCGGACAATCGGCGTATCCGCGCCGGCCTCGTCTTTTTGGGTGCTCGTCGTATTTTGATTCGCAAGATCATCAAGGCCGCTGTCGTTTTCAAGGTCGGCAAGCTCTGTCCCCATGCCGCTTGAAACGTCGCGAATGGCTCGAGTGAGCGCCTTGGGATCCACGAGGATCGCCTCAACACCCAAGCCGCTTTGAAACTTAAAGGCGTCCAGTCCGCCAATATCGGTGGGGTCGGGCACGGCCAGAAACACTTTGGTACCGCGCTTAAATAGCGGCAGCACCCCATGTGCTTCGATAAAGCGTGCGTCTACGAGATCGATCGGCCGCTGCGAGAGATCAAAGGCGCCCAAATCCATAAGCGGCATGCCGGACTCTTCTGAGGCGCAATGAAGCAGCTGAGCGCGATCGATCTTAGAACTCTCAAGCGCCTCCCGAAGAAAAGAGCGCTGGTTTTTATGCGCTGCTTCAAGAATCTCAAGAGCTCGATCCTTATCCACCAGCTGCTGGTCAACCACGCGGCGCGAGAGCCCCATGAGCGTGGCGCCTTTGACCATGATGGAAAAATTGGTCGGGTTAGGATCGTTTGGAAAAGTGGCGCTCATTGAGTATTTACTTGTGATTCTTGACGTAAATAATTACTAGTGCTGAATAATTATCGAACCTGATATTATCGTCCCTAAATGAAGGCGAATCACGAAAATAAGCACTCACACGATAAAAAGGCGCAGATCTGCCAAATGAAGCCCTTGATAAACGCTAAACGGGACATACGTCACTGATTTATTTCAATAAATATAGGTTTTTAAATATGAACATTAGTTTGCGTATATTGATTATCGTCAACGGGCCCCTTGTAACTAAATTATCCCCACGCTGTGAGGTTAGATAGTTTTAGTGTTAAATTAATCTTTAAAAGGGATATCTATGCAAGTGCAACGGCAAGCAAATATTTTTAGCAGCATGAAATAAAGCCATCTGTCGCAGCGTATTGGTTTACGTAAAGGGAGCACTTTACCCGCTGTCTCGCGTGTAAAAGACCACGAAACGGTTTAAAGTTTAACTAGTAACCTAGCCTTTAGAAGGCCAAGGACAGAGCCAAAAAGAGGGCAATAACAATGAAAGCGAATATGCAATCTCAAATTGAAGACTTAAAGAAACAGCAGAAAAAACAACGCGGGTTCACGCTGATCGAGCTGATGATCGTGGTGGCGATCATCGGTATTTTGGCGGCCATCGCGATTCCGCAGTATCAAAACTACACGGGTCGTGCGCAGGCCGCTGAAGCAATCACGCTCTTCTCAGGCGTCAAGACCAGCTTAGCCGAGTACTATAACGAGAACGATGCCTGGCCAACCGCCGCGCTGGCCGCTCAGACTCCTCCGGGGACAGATTGTGCGCTTGACTGTAACGACGAGGCGGGTATCGATCCGGCGAACTCGATAGTGGGGACCTACGTTTCTAGTGTACAAGTTGCAGGAACTGGAATAGTGACCGTCACGTTTGGATCTGGCGTTCATAGTGGTGATACGATGACATTTACCCCAGACGCTACTAACGACGGCGCTCTAAGTTGGACGTGCGCGTCAGCAGGCATAGCGGATGCGCAGTTACCGAGTAACTGCCGTTAGGGTAAACGGTCTTAATCAGGGCTTAAAGCGGAGGGCCCTAAAAAAGCCCCGGCAACGCCGGGGCTTTTTTCTTTTGGGATAAAGAAATCCTCATTCGGTACGCGCGCCCACCCAAACATCTACTCGTGTTGCCCCCGCTCTCTTTAGCGTTCTTGCCAACTCGTTGACCGTTGCGCCTGTGGTTAATACGTCATCTACGATGACGACATGACGCCCTGCCACGCCTCGTTGGCATCTAAAGGCGTTTTTTAGGTTGCTTTTTCTTTCTCGCGCGTTCAGATCTGATTGATGCGGGGTCTGGCGAACTTTTCGTAGCAAATGATTGGATACCGGTATGCCAAGGCGATATCCCGTTAACATGGCAATAAGCGCCGATTGGTTGAAGCCTCGTTTGCGGAGCGCCTGCGTCGTCATGGGCACGCTGCAGATGAGATCGGGCTTTTTTGCTCCTCGGTTGAGAGCTGCCTCGCTAATAACGCTCGCCGCGGTTCGGGCGAAGGCAAGTTT
>Ga0181576_10001443_pt1 | contig 18149 bp, 8 predicted proteins | sample 101ome_22_FD_132464 | JGI IMG/M metagenome (GOLD analysis project Ga0181576, IMG submission 132464) | Coastal salt marsh microbial communities from the Groves Creek Marsh, Skidaway Island, Georgia - 101412BT metaG (megahit assembly) | ecosystem: Environmental > Aquatic > Marine > Intertidal zone... | reverse complement strand
GTAGTTGTGTAAAAACAAACGTCTCAGCAGACATCAGGGTGTCCCCAGTTCAAGTCTGGGAGCGGGGACCAACGACTTCACATCAGTTTCAATGTTGGTCCACGCACACTCGAGAGGTTGAACACTTCCAAACGCTTCCTTTCTTGTGAGAGTTGGGACTCATACCAAAGCCATACGGCAAGTTCTATTTCGGCATGTCATGGATACATTTTTTAGATTCTCAACAAGGCGAAATTAACGAGGTGGGTCGAGTGAAGGATGTGTTTGACTCCTACTCTGACCCATGCCCTGAGTGTGGTATGAACGAAAGGGAATTTGAAACCAACATTGGTATAATTTTCTGCAAATGTTGTGGGCTGGATCTCGGAACCATGCCTCAAGAGGAAAGATTTGAGTCTGTTCAGATCCCAGAATCCTCTCCAGCTGGTATGCCCACTTTTACCAAAGGGGAAATCCGTGCTTGGAACAAAGCCAATCCGCATGAACGTTCTTGGGTACCGAGGGAAAGACAAATCCGGTTTATCGGCAATATTGATATCCCGTTGAATCATCACTCTGTTTTATCTTCCTGTAAAGAATTGTACAAAACCCTCTCCTCTTTCAACGCAATGAAACACGACAACAGTCTTCGTAATAAATATGGCACGTGGATGAAAATTGCGGTCGATTCAGACATTCTTTACGAAGAAGAAAATCAGGGAATGAAACCTTTGCAACAAAAACAGTTTGAGGGATACCGGCGACCTACTTCTCAAAATGTTCGTTCGATTCAAGATATGGCCAAACGTTTGAGATTATTGAGCTCAGAGGCCATTTCACCTTGTGGAGAATTCATAAGCGAAGATAAAGACCATCTAATGTTGGCGTACATCTGTGAGTTCAATCGGAGCTTGAACAGGCTTTTTGCAGGGGAGCATCGTCACCATCCCCCTCTCCGAGAGGAAGCCATTGAGACGGCTAGAAAACAGTTCAAGAAATGTTGGGATGTTGCATGCCACACTCTCGAACAGGACCAAGACGAAACGATGTCGTCAGCCCGAGATGCCATGTTCGAGCTACTCGTAAGCGATGACCGGTACCCACTGGTTTCTTCTGCTTTGGGCCAATTGGGATGTCAACTTGAATCCATTTACAGATATATGAAATATGTGTTGGGCTTGAAAATGACCGCGCAGACTTTAGTCGACTCCATGAATTCTATCCATGGTTGTCGGGCAAAGATACCTTCACCGGCACAAAAGAATTTAGCAAAAATGGTACAGGAGGCGATGAACGATGATGGATGATTTCGAGGACTTGGAATTACTACAAATTGATTTTTACAATATCTTGGGAACACCTAATGTGCAGGGCGACGACGAGGAGATTGTGAAGGGTAACTACATATCCAAAAACCATGAAAATTTTCTTTCGTTGCAATTGTCTGCAATGTTGCATGGCTTTGGTAAAGATTTTGATCCAAATCGCCGCCTTTCTTTTTTGCAAGAGCACGAAATACCGGCAAGAAGTATACGAATTCCTCTCGAGGACGGGCTCCAACTTGGCTGGGCACCGAACGGTTATGGCAAGACGTTTGTCTTTGAGCAACTGCTCGCAAGGTTATCCATCTCGGACGGAATGCTTGATTATGTCGGGGACGTAAAATCATCTATTGAAAGCAATATCAAAACCGTTTCTCCGTTCAGTTCGATTGGTTTGTTATTCAAAAAAGGAGTGACCTCCTACGCAGTTTTGGTGATGGCTCCTTACATGGATGGCCTGCGAGAAAAAGAGGTAATAGACGCTTATTTTTCCGAGGCCTCCGAGAACCATGGAAGCGAAGAATGGGTTTACTCCATGGGAGGTGCTTGGGAGCATTTTGAACCGGATGATGAACGCGTACGAAAAGGGCAATCTCAACATCTCATCGAGGAAGCATTGGTCTTGCTTTTCCAACACGAGTTCAAATATCTCGAAATACCAAAGGTCAGTAGCAACAATTTTACACAGTTCCTTCAAACTCAAGCAAAAGAAATTTACCCCCTCCTTCCCGATAAATCTTTTTTGGATGATGCCCTCTCAACCCCGGTAAATGGTTTGTATGAGCCTCAGACATACGAATTGAGAAATCACCTCATTCAACAACTAACATCAAATTGCGTTCTTCCAAAAAGTCAAGAGGAATCTCTCTCCATGACCATCGCTAGCTTCGTTGAGGCGTTGTTCAAACAACCAACTTTCCCTCACCTTGCAGTGTTTTCTTTGTTTAAGGGATTGATTGACCTGAGATTTCAACGAACCCGAGTCAACAGACGGTTGATTCGAGATGTACTTGATGAGTTGAGGGTTGAATTTGAAACTCGCAGTCAGTACCCTGAGGTCCCCGAGCATATTGTCTATCACGATTTAGCAGAACTGATGGAGATCCATTCCATTTACGGTGCTTACGCGGACCTTCTCGCAGACAATGTGTCAACAGGAATAACAAACCCATCATTGATCACCGATTTTTTCACACGTTTTGAACGCGGTTTGAAATCGAACAATCTCTACACGAGGTATCGTAGCGCAATCCTGCTACCCTATCTTTGGCCATCCATATCGGATATTTGCAGTCAAGTTGGAATGAGTATTCCTAAGTCATTTGCAGAAAAATCCTCCGAGGACATCGTCGGAGAAATTTTCCATTTCACCCATGCCATGGCTACGATTGGTGACCTCTTTTCCCAAGAAGGTGCTATGATTGAACGTGCAAATGAAGGGCGAACCGAAGTGAATGATTTCATGAGGCGTCTCGGAGAAGATGCAGAAATTGTTAAAGAACATGTTGAGAGGATTTACGCATTCACTCCTGGAGATGTTGATCGTGGTGATGAATTTAGATTTTTTTCAGGCGGCCCCGAACCCCCCTACTTCTCTGTCCTCTGGCCTCAACTATATCCAAAGCACCACCTTGATTTGGAGAGTTTCCTTCGCAACCTGAACAAAAATCTCAATTCAAAAAACGATCCTTGGGGGGTAAAAGGGGAATTCGTCGTCCAACACGATTCATCTCAACCAAGATTTATTTTCCGCCCATCCTCCCGTCCTTCTGATGAAATTCCACCGGAAATACTCTCCTTTGGGATGCGATCTGAGATAACACTGCAGGTCGTTTTAGCTCGCTTTTTGGACGACCTGAGTCGTCGTTCAAGAAGTGAAAAATCCCGTAAAGTTCTGATTATTGATGAATCTGAGGTGGGTCGATCGGAATATTGGACACATCTCCTCATTGAACGCTTGAATCTCCTTGAACGAGAAATGTCAGGGAGGAAGCGCGCCTCAATCATGGTGATTTCACATCGTGGGCTTGTTTTGGAGGAGGCTCGACTGGATGGTGAATACAAAATCTTACATCCCGTTCCCAACACAAATCTCGATGATGAATCAAATTTTTCTTCTTGAGGTCGGTCTTTGTGAATCTCCATGTTCCGAATTACAGGAAATCCAAGCGACCCATACTACGAATAATTTTCGAGGATAAAACTGTGCTCAACCGGAAAAAAAATTTGTTCTTCAGTGACCTATTTTTGCAAAATGACATTACTCATTATCGTTTTCCAATGTTTAAACCCCCAGAGTTCCAACCGAATTTACCGGAAAATCGGCGAAAATTCCAGACTTTTTGGCAGAGGCAAAATCAAACAGTTGTGAGAATGGAATCATCGCTTCCGGGGTTGATCGAACATCTTGAGGCTCATTGGAAAATCATCGAAAAGATTGAATCTTTTGACCAGGTAGGTGTTTTTTCAACAAATCTCGGATTTCTTCCTCTTCACCAAACAGTGTGGTTGGGGTCAACTTCGATCATAGAGGCAAAAAACACCAGCCTTGTCTTTTGCGAGTCGGTTAAGCGGGCGGTTTTGTCACTTGAATTGCCTTACGACCGATACAGCGTTTGGGATGTTGAGATTTGTTTTAAAGGATACATGGACACGATTTTAGTTCCTTCAAGGCATCAGAACTCGGCCCCGGATCGTATAAGGTCAAGCAATGCCTTAACGTGCTACCATTGGTTTGTCGACACCGATGGCCTTGAAGTAAATTCTACCATCTGGAATAAAGCTGATCACATTTCGGTCAATCCATTAAAACAATTTTTCTCGGGGAAATCTCATGATGGACTTAAAAAGTTGGTGCAAAAGACCGCAGATTCCCCGAAGGTAAATTCCCAAACTCATTTGGTTCATCTTTTACAACCAAATATGGAGATTATTGATTATGATTTTAACTCAAAATCTCGGGAGAGAGTTCTTGATTTGTATCTTAAACAAGCTACCTTCAAAGAAACGAATGAACAAATGGTCAAGGTAGGGGCCTCGGTTTTGTGGTCCGGCCCCAACTCGTTCTTTTCTATCATTGAAGAAGATGTACTGATTCGTGAAATGTTGACCATTGATTCCGACCAAGAATCATCAAATCACTCTGTTTTGTACAAGGTCTTGCTTCCTGAAGCCGCAGTCAGGCATATTCATTCAACCCGCCCTACGAAAATCCATCAAGCCGGAGTTTACTTCAAGAAATCAAAGGAAGAGCAACACAAATTTTCTTTGCCCTTTGAATCGAGGTCTAACCTACTTAACCCTAAAGATGTGAACTCCTTGTTCACTACCCTTCGTTGGGCATTCAATGTTTCCAACGGTCGGGAGGGTTTTGTTCACAATTGGTTGGAAAAGAACGAATGCAGTGTTTTTATTGGAACTTCGGAACTTGAGGAGAAAAGCGGCAACCAGCAAACATTCTGTCGTGCCTATGCTATCGGACTCACATGTCAAAATCATTCTTCTTGAGGTACTTTTGCCATTCCTTTCTTATGGCCTGTTGAACGTTAACGCCTTGGAGTTGCGATAACGTGGGTTCCACAAATTCATGCGTGGATTTACTATTGGTAAGGTGAATAAGTTTCTTGACGGTCTCTCGGTTAGTTTCGATGGCTTCGATATCGTGTACATTGGTTTCTTGTTTGATAATTTCCGAGAAATTTTGATGGAGGATTTTTAGGAGATTCTCACTCTCAGCCGCTCTCTGTTCAATGGCCTCCTTGGATTCCTTCGGTGGAGAGATGAAGTCCCTTAACATGCCCTTGAGGCCTGTAATTTCGATCAAGGATTCTACGAATTCAGATAGTTCGAGGTCCTTTGTCTCGAGGGTAGCGAGGATGAACTTGATAATTTTCGGAATGTTCGGATCCTGAACAGTTTCTGTTGGCTCATATCCCCGTTTCCCCCAAGTCCATGTGTAATTCATTTTTCTTGGATTTTTGAATGTGGTGAAGTCTTTTGGGTCAATTTTTCGCAACTTTGCGAGAAAGTCCTCGTTGTCCGACGCAGATTCATATCGCTGCTCGATCATATCTGCAAGGCGTTCCATGTTTTCAAAAGCGTCGTGAAGAGCAAGGAACTCAATTCTTTGTTGGGTTGATTCTTCAGACTTGATTGTGATGTCTTTGTGTTTATTTGGATGATACTTTCTCTGGCCCTCTCCCTTCTTTCTGTACTTCTTGGGGTCTGCTCCAAAAATATGTTGTACCGTGTTAATACCATCAAGTGTTCCTGCAATATTTTGTTGAACAATGAAAGCTCCGTACCGGTATTGCTGAAATTGTTCATAGGTTCCTCCCGGGAAGACCAAGAATGTTGTTTCAAGGAGATGTTTTCGTTCTCTCCGAAGGGCATTCAGCAGGCTTCGGATGAAGTTTTTCTCAAATGTCTCTCTGCCATGTTCTTCTTGAAAAAGGCGATGAAGTTGCAGCGCAATCGAGTGATTATAAGCATGACATTTTTCAAACAAATCAATCGCTGTGCCGAGGTTTTTGTGGATGATTGCCTCGCAGAGTCCATGAATCATGTATTGGCTTCGCCAGGGAAGTTCACTCCTGTGTGAAACTGTAGGGGGTTGGTCCGGAGTCCAAGGAATTTGGACGCCACCGAACAACTCTTGCCGGTTTGGCTTTACCACCTCAGAAAAATTTGGTTCAAAATGATCTTTGTCCCATGAATTGCTCTCAATTTTTATCTCAACATGTCCCTTCTTTAAGCATGCGTAGGCTAAGGACGCCGCAGGACTTGTCATGAAGGCTTCCCATGAATCAACGGTATTCCTAACTTCTGAAAGCAAAAACTCGTCAACAATCCAATCATGGAATCTCCTGTCCTTCCTGAATTCGTTGTGGAGGGCATCAAAGAATTTGACTTCCTCTGCCGGCGTCGTGAAACTCCCCTTTCCTTTCACATTCGAGAGTTTGTTTGCAGAGATAATGTATTGATTCCAGGCCACGAGGTAATTTTCTCGATGCGTATGTTTGTTGGTCATGTCCGAAAGAACACACTTTACCATGCCCATAGCTCTTGTTTTAGCAATGCTTACTTTTGCCGATTTTTCTGTGGCATCGTTCCTACGAAGATTTTTCATCCTTTCTTCAATCATATGTTTTGGCGGAGTGTAAACGGTCCAATAATCAAGGCAACCGATGAACGCAGTAAACAATTCAGATGTCTCATCTGGAGACATAGACGGGAAAACGATTTTCTCCTGAGCTATCTTTTCGTAGGAATCTTTGTTGACGATGGCGGGGATCTTTGACAAAACCTCAAACATTCGCTGTTGGGCCAACACGCTTTTTTGGCCGACTTCGCTTTCTGCTGTTACTTTAGAATAGACTTTGTTGAGAAGATTGTGGATGGGCTCGTTCTTTTCAAAGACGTTCTTTGCCACAATGACCTCGCCCTCGTTCCTTATTTGGGCTTTATACAGCCGCTCTGCCTCAATTTTTTCTTTTTGAAGGTTGGATTTTGTCTCGTTAAGGCTTTCCCTTCTCTTAGCGTAGTCAACTTCGGGGAGGGCTCTGCGTTCTTTCTCGAGGTTGTTGATCTCCCGTTGAATTGATTCCAATTTTGCATTGACAGACACATATCTATCGGTACTCTTGATGTATTCGTAGGCTCGTTCAACAATCTTTTGGGTTATTTTCGGCATTTTTATGTTGCCCCAATTTTTCAAATTGAGGGTTTCCAACTTGGTAACAAAATCTCCGATGGACTTCGATTCTTCAATGCAGTTTGCGAGTGCACTTCTTACATTAACGTGATTGGAAAGCATGAATTCCAAGGGAGAATTCTCTTCTCTTTGTGCACTCGTCAAAGCGGATTTGAAGACAGAAGGACATGATTCGTGATTCAAGACGCTGAAAAACCAATCCCACATGGATTTGGCATTTTCTTCATCTCCAAGCCGATATTGTTCCTCGATGTAGTTTTTGAGCGAATCAAGAAATTCGTTATGATCGAGTGTATTCATGGAAATCATGATTCGGACCTTGAGGAGGCGTGATTTCTCCATGCTGTCGGATTTGAGGTTAAGAAGCGTGTAAAGCGCAGTTTTTGGGATGGTGTAGTAGGCTTGGCCAGAAGTCATCCAAGCATCAGCATTTTCGTCTTCAGTATCGCCAACTTCATCGATTCCGGGATTGCTTAAGTTCCAAGACCCCAAAAAAAGGCGTGGTAGGGCCGGAGAAGGCCATGTCCAATCCTCGGCAAGTTTGCCGTGATTGGTTCGGAAAGTGGTAATGAGTAAACTTCGGATTTTGTTGATGACCGCTACGTCGCTCTTTTCTGACACCTCTGCAATAACAGAATTAATCCTTGCAAGTTTTTTCCTGTCTCCATTTGCGACTGCTTGTTCTAATTTGTCAAAAAGAGTTGCTCCCCTTTCTTCTTGTAACGTGTCAAGGAGTTTATCACGGAGCCACACAGCTGAGTTTGACAACAGCAAGTTCAGAACCGATGTGAAGTCTTTTCCTGAGGTAACGGAAATTAGTTCCGAGCAACGGACAAGGTCGGTGTCATCTTCAGCGTCGTTGATGAGTTCCAGCCAGTGTTTTGTATCTGTCAATTGGCCCCCTTCAGGGATTGCATCCATCGCTCTGCGGAGAGATTTCAGGAGAAATTCTCTGTTCTTGGAAACATCATCGGGAGGTTGCCTCAAGAGATTGTTAATCGCAAAGAACAGGATCAACGAAGCGATGATGTTCTCATCGAATCGATTGCCGCTCAGAGGAAACTGTTCAAGATTTTGTATATCCTTCAAGTTCGCTCTCCAATCCTTTTGATCATCGGTCTCCTCCTTTCTCAACCTGATAGCGGTGATCTCGGAGTCGCTTGAAACAAACAGCTCATCAACTTCGGCGGATGTAAGTCCCGAACCCTTGTATAGGAATGAATAGGTTTTCTTCAACCAAACTGCCAGGTGAATCAATTCCTTGTTGTCACTGTTCCTTGTTCGGGCAAGAAGGCGCTCCCACCTAAGTATATTGGTGTTGTTTTGGAGCGCCGTTTCGTAGATGCGTTCAAGTGTGTCCTCGTACCCGGCCACGCCTCTTAGGATACTGTTCAACCAGAGTTGAAGTTCGCCGGAGTCATGGGACATATCGGTGTTTAGGACCTTTGCGGATGTAAAATTTGGCGGGTCCAACAGCACATTGACGTATTGAGCACGGGTAAGCTGGACAAGGTATTCGCACAACGCCTCTGCCGTGTGGTTGTCTTCTGCCACCGAGAGATTTTTCGCCGGAAGGATAATTGAAATAGGGAGGGTCAAACCTTTGATGCCTTGTGATGAGAAAACACCTCGGCTTTCAAGCTCATACCTCCATTCCATGAGCAGGTTGGCTTGTTCTTCTTGAGGTGGTGTCTCTTGTGCGACTTCATCAATCCGTGCAAGGAATTTTTTCTTGAAATCCTGAATGAGAACATTTAATTCGTCGTGCCAGGATGTGGATTTTTTTGAATCAAGCAAACGTTCTGTGAGAGGGTGGTCATCTCGTTGCCTAAACGTATTATTTTCTGCCCAAAGCGGGCTGATATCCGAGTTGGAGTAAGATAACGATACCCGGATTGGAGGGGGGTTGTTGGAGAGTTTGTTATCGAGATTCTCAGCATCGCATTCGAGCTGTCGACGAAGTGCGTTGAGAATTTCCTCTCTCCAGAAGTCATCTTCCTGCTCCGCAGGTTTCTTTCCGTGAGTGGGCACAATCAGAGCACCGGACCGTCCAAAAACGGTTTTTTCTATGGTTGCCCCTTTCGCATCATCGTCGTATAACTGGGCGAGTTTATCGAGAATTTGTTTTGCGTATGGCAGCATCTCATCAAAAATTCGGTAACTTGAAAGAAAGTTCGTTGCCTTTCTGTTATCGAGGTCGTGTGCAAGGGAAATGGGAGTAACTATGCCGGATTTTTTGTTTGTGCTCTTGGCGCTAAGATGGTTTAGAGAGATCCACCAATCTTCATAGAGGCCTCGGAAGTGATCGTTTCGGGGAATGTAGATGAGGTGTCTTACATTTTGATTTTCATCTCCAGCACAAACGAATTTGAAATTCCGGTACAATTGGCCATCTTGGCGATTTGAAAAATGGTTGAGCAGGCTCCGAATCTCGCTGATGGTAAAATCTTGGATTTCGTCAACGACAAAGTAATCGATTTTCCCCTTGAGTGCTGACCAAGGTTTATTTGTCCAATTTTTCTTAGTTCTTGCGGCAACGGTGATCATGGTTGAGGAATCCCAAAAAACATCCTGCTGTTCATCGCTGGTGTGAAGACGCTGATACACATGTTTCAGTCTTCGGAGGAAGGGGTCGAGATCATCGTAGGCGAGAAAACGACTCGGAAAGAAATCATGAGGCTGGACCACACCTCCTCGCACTTGGTCAGGTTTTTGCAAATTCAATGCGTTCTTGCTCCAAACCTGTTGCTCTTTCCGAGGGAACTTCCTCAAGACGTTTCTTTCCCAATCGTAGAACTCGGCTGGTGTTCCGAACACTCCAAAAATCAATCTCCGTATGTGAGTTTTAAACATGCTGAGTTTGGTTGAATCGAGTTGAGAGAGGCTTGGAATCTTAAGCAGGCTAGCATCAGCTCCTTTGTAGAGGAGATTGTACTTTCTCGAGAGCGTCTTGGTTGCGTAGAGGTCTGCGGGAGTAAAGATATGAAGGTTCTTAAGGTGAGCACTGATTGAAGTATCAGCGAAATCAAGTCTGTAGACCCATTTCAATATGGCTTCTATTTCCCTGAATGACTCAATTTGCAAGGCTCTCGAGGGAACATAGTACATGATTTTTTCACAAAGATCTGACTCTGCGTCCTTCTCGGATATTGCCCAATTTTTCGCCAACCGATCGGCACAGACCATGTGGAGCATGGTTGATTTTCCGGTACCGGGTGCTCCACTGAAATTTATGAATCCAGAATCCATTTCACTAAAATCTTTCAGCGCTTCAATTTGTTCACCACTGCTTCTTTTCTTTTCATCTCCAGGGCTACTCAGCAGACGTATCTCAATGAATTGGTAACCAATAACCCGATTGAACTCCTTCCAATTGGACCCATTTGCATCTTCCGAGTTAGGTTTGATGAGGATGTCAGTTGGCAGCAATTTGCTGCCTGAGAATTCAGACCACATTGGATCAGACCACTCTGTTCCAGGGGCGTTCTCGAACTTTTCTTGAAAAGCTTGATTGAAAGGGTGTGATTTTTCTTCGAACATTGTCGGCATGGCGTTGCACGAAATATCACGCATCTCAGGTGACAACCCGGTTTTTGATTGGTTCGTTCCGATGTGAATGAATACACCGTATTTTCCAGGGACTTCATTTTCAAGAGAAAATGGGTAAATGAGGGTGAGGTATCGCTCCTCATCAACGCGGGTATCGACTCTGATTTTGTTATTGTACGATGTTTCAACCCATGTTTTTGCATCGTTGTTGGATTCTATAAAGTTGAAAATTTCGCTTCTAAGAAAATTAATAATACTCTCCGTCTCTTTATCCATTTTTCTGCAAAACTCCAGTGCAGGCCGACTTAGGAAAAACATCCATCCCTTCGTCTGCGTTTTTTTTGTTTCCAAATCAGGTCGGTGGAAGCGGGTTTTCCAAAGAGCAGCGACAGGTGCCCGTACGAACACCGCTTTCATCTCTTCTTTGAAATCCATTTATGTTCCCCCCCCTGTACGGTTGCTTATGCTCCTCACAAATCGCTTCAACTTAAAAAACAAAGGAAGTAATAATTTCACCAGGTTTTACCGATGGCCCCCATATCGTTCAATGGGGTTTATTGGTTTCCACCTCTTTGTCGGAATTCTTTCTTGATTGTGCGAAAGAATTTGCTTCCTCCCCCTTCAAATCCTGAAAAATGAACGATCTCACCGTCAAATTGAATCTCCTCGACGGGCGACCCAAGAGCCCACTCTAATTCTTGACTTTCATTGTACGCAGCGGTAAGATAATGCAGTTTTTGATTTGAAGAACTGCGCCACAATAGACCGGAGTCTCGTGTAGAGTGCATATAGGGCCCTGCTGCTAACATGTCCAATTCACCCAGTAGGCCCGTGACGTTTTTATCCTCGCTTCGTTGGAGAAATTCAAGATCATATCCACTGTAGGAAAAATAGGTTAGGTGCGGGTTTTTTTTCCGAACTGCATTGATGACCATCTTCACGGCCAGTGCCTGCTCAAAAGGCTCACCTCCGCTGAAGGATACGCCCTCAATACCTTCCAAACCCGAAACCCATTCAGCGATGGTTTCGGGCGTGACGAGCGTCCTTTTTTCGTGTACATGAGTGAAGGCGTTGTAGCATCCCGGGCAGCCGATGGTGCAACCTTGTACCCAAATGACGGCACGTACACCCGGTCCGTTGGCTCGGCTGTGCGACATCGTCGCTGCAATGTTCAACAGGATATTTTCATCCACGGCTTAACCCTCAAGCGAAAATTTCGACGAACCGTGTCCATCACCGGAGACAACCAATTTCAAGCGTTGATGTCCGATTTGGTGGAGGTGCTTGAAAATGAAGAGGCTCATTGGGTTCACCAACTTTTGCTCAATGATGTTGATCAAGCCTCGGCCGCCGTGGCTCACCTTCCCCTCGCCAACAAGTTGCTGCACATGTGCCTCGTCGAGCACCAAGTCGAGATTGAACCGGTCAAGGAGGTGCTCCTTGATACCCTTCAATTTACCCGACATGATGGCGGAGCGGATGCTCGGGTCGTTGATGAAATCGAAGACGACGATGTTGTCGCCAAATCGGTTGAGAAGTTCAGGGCGACCCAACGTGTCGTTGAAATGGCCTTGCACGGCTTGCATAAAGTGCGCCTTCGTTTCCTCTCGGTTGTGGCTTGGACTGGCGTCGCTCGCACCAATGTTGGAGGTGAAGATGATCACCGTCTCTGAGAAGTGAACGGTCTGCCCGCGACCATCCGTTAATCGTCCGTCCTCAAGAATCTGCAAGAATTTGTCAAGAACACGGGGGTGCGCCTTCTCAATTTCATCAAACAAAAGAACCGAAAACGGTTTTTCAGCAACGGCGTTGGTCAGTTGGCCCCCCTCTTCGAAGCCAACATAGCCCGGCGGTGCCCCAATGAGGCGTTGGTCTGCGTGCTCTTGACTGAACTCCGACATATCAAAGCGAATGCAATTGTTTTCATCACCAAAGATGAACTCAGCAATGGATTTCGCCAGCTCTGTTTTTCCAACACCCGTTGGACCAACAAAGAAGAGTGTTCCCTTCGGTTTGGTCATCTTCTTTGAGTGCTGGACTCCGGCCAATCCGAGGAAGGCGCGAATGATCATCGTCACAACACGGTCAACGGCCTCGTCCTGTCCTTTAACGCGCTGACGGATGATTTCACCGGCTTGAGCAACGCGCTCTTCATTGAGTTGCGTCCATGGAGATTCTTTCTCTCCAAACCGGTAGAGGTTGACGAGATCCTCCACAGAGAGTGGAGCCATGCTTTGTCGGGACAAGGCTGCAAGATTACGAATGTCAACCAGAGACATACCGTCGGTGATGTCCGCAAGGTGTTGTTGCTGCTCCCGTCCGTCGGTTCCTGATTGAAGGATGAAATCTTGACGGAGGTTGTCAATGGCAGCGGTTCGCTGCACAAGATTCGGCGTCGGGATGTTAAGGATGCGAATCCGGTCATCGTGATTATAGAAGCGTGGTGGTAGCGTGCCGAGCGTAGGCGTGATGATGATGAGCAGTCCCGTTGGATTGTTGAGGGCTGAACCTCGGAGCTGGTTCATCGGCTGTTCTGCGATGGCTTTCCCCAGTTTCGTCAAGTGGCCTCGTTCGTCCAAATCTTGCTGATTGGCCGTGGTCAAGAGATGTTCACCCCAATCCACGACAAACATTGGCCGTTGTGAACTCGGTACGGTCAGCACATGGCGCATGGCGTCAAACGCCATGATGGGATCTCGGTAAACAGCCGGTGCGAACACGCATCCTCCATCGGCTCCGACGGTGTCGTTGAGGAAATTGTCGCCAAGGTCGTATTCTTCCCCTTCTTCACTGGGCGCAGACTGTTCCATCATATCCGTGAAGGTTGTGAGGTGAGACTGGTTTGGAAACCGCAGGCCGTCAATGGAATCCCAGGTACCTTGCAGGGTGAATTTTTCTCCAAGAGCAGAGGTGATGTATTCGGCGAGGCGTTCTTGATTACCGTTGGTGGTTGGCCAAAGGTCGCGCACGTTGCCGTACAAGATCAGGCAGCGCCGGAATCCAGCTTCTCGTTGCAGTGTTCGAATCCATTCCATATCGCTCATCCTTGTCCGCCTCCCATCGTTCGGGTGTTTCCACCCGTCGGGAAGCCTTTGCTTCCCTTTGAAATCTTATCTGGGTTTTTCCAGTTGTGTTGAACAGGGCCGGACTGAATGTTGTAGTTGGTCTCGAGAAGACCCAGCACCTCGTCGAGATGGTCAGCACATTTTCGTTCCAAAAACCCGTTCATATCAAACTCCATTTGGCCTGACAAATCAACATCAAACCGAATGCTTCGTCCCGATGACATGGTTCCAATCAAGGCCACTGCCCCCGTTTCTTTGACCACCGTGGGTTTGCCAACGGCGAAACCGAGTTCACGCATGGTCTTGATGAGGGCCGTGAGAATTTCTCGCCGCAGTTCCTCGTCAACGGCCTGTTTTTCATCGGCCTCGTGGGCTTCCAACGCTTTTTTTCGAACGCTTGAGATTTCTTCGGAGAGGGTTTGCAGTTCCCCGTTCACCGCTTTGTTGACAAGGTCGCTCGAGATGCGAATCAGCCGTTTCATGGTTTCCTTGTTTGCATGATAGGTCAAATCCTCAAGGCGTGCTTCGAGTTCCAGTTTCAAACCAAGGGCGGCCGCTTCAGACACCCACTTTTCCCGTTGTTTCTCGTCCTTACGTTCTTCTGCGGTGAAATCAAGTTGCATCGTTTTCGCTCGCTCGTGTTGAATTTCTTCGAATACAGCATCGATGTTGCTGTCCGCTGGCGCCGATTTTACGCTCTCGACAACCTCCGTGATGGCGGCCACCTCTTCATGCACCCAGGCTGCTTGCCCCTCGCTGGCCAAGTTGAGAAGTTCTCGTTCGATTGCGGTTGCGGCTTCCATGACTTGCTGCTTGACTTGTTTACGCCGCTGCTCTTCGCGCTGGCGCTCAAGTTCCCTTCGCCGTGCTTCCATTTGTGCTCGTGTCATACCCCGTGAACTCATTTTCTCTTCCCCTTCCCTTTCTTTTTTGTTGGCGTAGATTTGGCTTTGGTCTGCGAAGAGGCTTTTTCTTCACTGGCTATCTTTGCCTGCTTCTTTGTTCGGTTGTGTAGATGCTTGGCAAGGCGCTCCTTAAGCAAGGCAAGCGGAGTAATTGCCAATTCATTGTTGAGGAGGTCAGTCAACCATTCATCGCGAGAGTTGTGATTTTTAAGCAAATGAATGAGGCGCTCAGCCGAGAAATTCTCAAGTCCGTTGATCGTCTCCTCCCAAGGGGGGTGCTTTGTCTTGAATTCGCTCAATTGAGCGATATTGCTTGCGATTTTTTTGAGCGGGAGACCGGCGTCAAGTTGACGTTCAATGATGGGCTTGAGCAAATTTTTCTGAAGGTCTTTTGAAATGAGGGCCATTTGTTGGCCTCCAACTCGCCCCAATTGCTCATAATCGTTGTCAAATGAAGGCTGTTCAATTGCACGCTTCCATCGAATGCGTGCCTCACTCTCGGGCAAGTACTTCGTCACCGATGATGAAGAGTTGATTTCATCAAACAGCGCTGCTGCAGAGGCAGGATAAGGGACTTCAGAAAGTCGTTTCTTGACCAATGTTTTCGCTTCCAGTTCCAGTTGATGTTTCGTGAGCAGCATCAAGAGTTCTTCCAGCCCTTCATCCACGGTGTAGGTGATTGCCGGTGGCAACTGTTCAGCGAGATTCCGGCAAGATGTTGCAACCACCCGTTGGGCCATCTGCTCCGTGTTGAGGTCGTGCGGACTCGAACTCACTTCACTCAGGAGCGCAAGAATCTCCGTCGGATGCTCTGTGTAAGCCAACGGCAATCGGTTGATGGCGGCGTCAAGCCACATTACTTGATCCATCAGGTGAGGTGGCTTGAACGTCTTACAATGCATGTTCAGCGTTGCCAGGTAGGTTGTCAAAGCCTCGGGTGTGAAATTCCAGTCAAACTGGCGCAATTCATCGCTGGGCTCGTAGCGTTTATCCTTCGTGTCAGGGTGAATCGAGTCAAGCAGGCGAAGGATGCTGATGGATTCCAGCGTGATGTCGAGCGTGGCGTCAAGATCTCGCTTGTGCGTGAAGATGTTCCGAAACGCCTTGAACTTCTTCAATTTCTTGTTCTGTTCTTCGGAAATGATGTTGCGCCGAATGAGCCGGTCCAGCATATCAGCAAGGTGCCCGAGAGGGAGGTTGGCGCCAAGGCTCAATTCCTTGACTTTGTCCTCCAGATGGCGATTGACCTCAAACCGAGTCATGGTGCAGGAATCAACAATGGAATGTTCCAATTTCGCCATTTCTTCCCAGGGAAGATTGAGCGTTCGCTTTCGGACTTGCGTCCAAAGTCGGAAGGTCTCACTTTCGTTCCTCCTCCCTGCTGAGGTTTCGATGGTTTGGTGGTGGAGTACACGCTCAACATGCTTCCACACGTTCTGTTTTTCAGCCTCGTTGGCCGGCATTTTCTCAACCAGTTTCAACACCTCAGGCAGAAGGTTCGCCTCAAGCAAGGTGGTTTGATGGTGATCAAGGAGGGCTTCAAAGCACGCTTCAATGCTTGGATAGCCCGTTGGGTTGGCACGTTCATAGATTTCATCAGCAAGCGTTCGGAACATCTCAAGCAATTTCACGGCGTTCCCTGAGGAAAGCCCTGTCACGGCCTCGCCGATCCAAGCCTTGAGGTCGCTTTCATGACTGGACATCAAGAAACAATGCTTCGCACTCAACGTGTCCCGCAAGTAACCGTCAATTTTCACCGTGATATTTTCGCCTCGCTTTGGAGAAAACGTCAACACGGGCAGCGTGAACGACCTCTCACCATCCACCTTGAGAGTGAGCGTTCCAGCTTCGGCATAACCGGATTGCACCGCCAAACTACCTTTGCTCATTCTCACCGTTTTCGCCGGAACCGTGATGCTGGCAGGATGGGCATCGTTTTGGTCCTCGAAGGTGTAGCCTTTTTTCATCTTGGTATCAAGACAGATTGAAGTTCGATTGGCCAACAATCGGTCGAGGTTCATCATCTCCAAATCAATGTTTTTTGTCAGTTGTTCCGCATTGAAAGAAACCAACATCCCTTCTTGATTGATCTCATCTGCCAACAGCCGGTCAAGCCGCGCGAGTGGATATGCCGATGCGTGGGGGGCGGGGTCTCCGGTTGCCTTGGGTAGAACTTTAGTGACGTGCTTTAGAAAAGCCGTGATGTTCTTTGGTTGGGACATCAACTCGTCCACCCATGTGAGGTTTTGAAGTTCATTTCGGGCGAGATGAACACGAACTTCTGGTGATTTTTCTGCAATGTTCAACGCCAACGTAAGGTGAATGGGGATGTGTGCTTCACCATCGTGGTACTTTTCACCAAGCAGTTCAATGGAATTGATCTCAATGGTGTCGTTTGGATAAGCCCTGCCAAGAGCGTTTTCAACTTCTGACTGATTGGGCAGGGAGGCTGCATGGTGTTCGTTGACAACGTTCGTCCAATCGGGTTGGTTCAATTCCGGTTCACGTTCCCAATCCTCTTCAAGGGCATTGGAAGGAAGGTTTGCGTCCCCCATCATGTACAATTGACCCGATGATGTGCAGCGAACGAAGGAATATGTTTTCATCTCAACCGGTTCCTTCAGGAATCCGTTTGCATGTGCTTCTTTTCCATCGGTGTTCACTGAATATCGTTGTCGGTGACCTTGTTGATTCATTTGTTCTTTGATTTCCCGGTTCTTCTCCCGAATTTGGTCTTGAAGGACGAGTTTTTTTGCTTCCAAATCTTTCCGCTCTCCGCGATGTTCTTTCGTGCCGCTGCTGTGCGCCAAGGTTTCGAGGATGGTTTTCAGTTCTGCTTCCAGCATGGAGCGTTCAGCTCGTCGTTCGTCGTCTTCACCGCTCGCATCCTCAAGATCAATCAAATTGCAATTCTTGATGACCCGCAGCGTGGATTCCACCAACCCGCGCTCCAAGCCAAATTGGGCCACGAGGTCCTCAACGGTGCACCCGGGAACTTGAATTAAGGCCTTTAACACAAAGCGTTCCAGTAACGAAAGTGGACGCTGTCGTGCGTGGACAACGGCGATGGGAAAGTGCTTCACCTTCCAGATGCCATCAACCGTGTGAATGACCGCCAACCCATCGTTCTTGACGACGTTCGACATGGCTTTGAGCCCGGATTCAGAGCAGTTCACGCCCATCAACAACACCTCCTCGTAGTTCATTCTGCAACTCGTCAAAATACCGCACACGCTCGACGATATTTTGTCCGTTCTCGTCTTTTTGATCGCGTTTAATGTTGACTTTTGCGCCGCGCCATCCCCAACGGTTGCCGAGGATGATGAGCAAATTTTGAGCTCGGGAAAAGGCGACGTTCACGCGGTTTGGTGACTTCGCAAACGAGGACCAAGGTGGCTTAATAGCAACGGTGTTCTTTGTTGATTCACGATTGCTGGTCAGCCAGTCCGATGCGGGTTCGCCCCGCTTTTTCAACAGACGTTGGATCTTCAATTTTTCTTCTCCAACGGGGCTTGAATTCACCAGGCTGACGATCACCACAGGACGCTCACCGCCTTGAAATCGGTCAACTGTATCCACCTTCACATCGAGATGAGGCCATCGCTCTTCGGTGGTG
>Ga0181576_10001434_pt1 | contig 18189 bp, 16 predicted proteins | sample 101ome_22_FD_132464 | JGI IMG/M metagenome (GOLD analysis project Ga0181576, IMG submission 132464) | Coastal salt marsh microbial communities from the Groves Creek Marsh, Skidaway Island, Georgia - 101412BT metaG (megahit assembly) | ecosystem: Environmental > Aquatic > Marine > Intertidal... | reverse complement strand
CATCACGGTGGACGACGTCGCAAAGCGGCTGGTGGATTTCGGTTTCCACGCGCCAACGATGTCTTTCCCGGTATTGGGGACACTGATGATCGAGCCAACCGAGAGCGAGTCCAAGGCCGAGCTCGACCGATTTATCGATGCCATGATGTGCATCCGAGAGGAGGTAGCCGCGGTGGAGCGAGGCGACATCGCGGCGGACGACAGCCCGCTTCATTATGCGCCGCATACCGCCGAGTCATTGCTTGAAGACGAGTGGAGCCGAGCATATACACGCTCGCAGGCAGCCTATCCGACCGCAGCGTTACGTGATCACAAGTACTGGCCACCGGTCGGGCGCGTGGACAACGTCTATGGGGATAAACATTTGGTCTGTAGCTGTCCCTCAGTAGACACCTACAGATAACCGGCAGGTCACGGACAAGGTACGGTTGATATGAGCGAGCAGAGCGGCGCGTTAAGAACACAGTTCTACCAAACGCATGTGGCAGCGGGTGCGAAGATGATTCCGTTTGCGGGCTATTTGATGCCGGTGCAGTATCCTGCCGGGATTATGCAAGAGCACCTGCACACGCGCGCTCACGCAGGACTATTTGATGTGTCGCATATGGGCCAACTTTTGGTCAAAGGTGCCGGGGCTGCTGAGGCGTTGGAACGCCTGATACCGTCAGCGCTTCAGGATTTGCCCATCGGCCAGCAAATCTATGCGGTGCTGACCAACGAAGCCGGTGGCATTATTGATGATCTCATTATCGCGCGTTGGGGCGTGGACGAATTCTTTCTGGTCGTCAACGCCGCCTGCAAGGCCAATGACGTTGCGCACTTGCACGCGCACCTGACAGACGTCGCGATTGACGTGCTGGACGATCGCTGCTTGCTTGCCTTACAAGGCCCCCGCGCTCGCGAAGCGCTCGGCGCGCTATCAACCGATGCCGCAAAGCTCCGCTTCATGACCGGCTGCCACAGCACTCTGGCGGGTGCAAACGTGTACATCACCTGCAGCGGTTACACCGGAGAAGACGGTTTCGAAATATCGATCGCACAGGCAGACGCTGACCGTGTATTAAGCGCTCTGATGGCATTCGATTTTGTGCATTGGATCGGCCTCGGTGCACGCGACTCGCTGCGTCTCGAAGCTGGTCTGTGCCTCTACGGTCATGATATGAACGCACACACCTCACCGATCGAAGCAGGACTCCTCTTTGCGATCAGCCCGGCGCGACGCCCTCAGGGCATCAACGCTGGCGGCTTTCTGGGCGCGGATACCATCTTTCAGCAGATGGAGGACGGGGTGACGCGCAAGCGAGTCGGACTGATTGTGGAAGCCAAGGTCCCTGTTCGCGAGGGCGCAGACCTCGTTGACAGCAGTGGCAACAGCATCGGCACGGTGACCAGCGGAGGCTTTTCACCGATGCTCAAGAAGCCCATCGCTATGGGCTATCTAGCAACTGAATGTGCAAGCGTGGGTCATGAACTGAAGGCCGTTGTACGCGGCAAGCAGTACCCCGTTCGCGTCAGTCGTATGCCCTTCGTGCAACAACGGTACTGGCGAGGCTGAAGCAGCTCAGCGCCGCCGGGGTCTAAGACAGCTCGGCAACCTCTGAATAAGCAGCTTAGTAACTATCTTATAAAAAACACCGCATTGATCGGCGAGGCACGTGGACAGGCGCAGGCGGTAATCACTACACTACGCGCTTGTTTACGAAGGCTTATGACCATGCATCAGGCGTACATTTCCGGAACCGGGCTATTTACCCCCGCAGAATCGATTTCCAACGACGAGCTGGTCGAGGCATTCAATCAGTATGTTCGCGCCTGGAATGCAGACAACTCGGCGGCCATCGATGCAGGCGAGCTAGAGCCCCTGCAGGAATCGAGCGTCGCCTTCATCGAAAAAGCCTCGGGCATACAGAGCCGCTTCGTGATGAACAAAGACGGCGTGATTGATCCGACCAGAATGTGTCCGAATATTGCTGAACGCGCCGATACCGAATGGTCCATCCAATGCGAGATGGCTGTTGCTGCCGCACAACAGGCGCTTGCAGCCGCAGGACGAACCGCTGCAGATATTGATGGCGTCATCGTCGCCTGCTCCAACCTCCAGCGCGCCTACCCGGCGATTGCCATCGAAGTGCAGCAGGCGTTGGGAATCGACGGCTATGCGTTTGATATGAATGTGGCGTGCTCATCGGCCACCTTTGGCATTGATGCAGCGCGAAATGCCGTACAAAGCGGTCAGGCGCGCGCCGTGCTGATGGTCAATCCCGAGATCTGCTCCGGGCATCTCGAATTCCGCGATCGTGACTGTCATTTTATTTTTGGCGATGCGTGCACGGCGGTGGTAATTGAACGAGAGGTCTCGGAAAACGCCAGCGCTGCGTTCAAGATTATCGATTCACGTCTTAAAACAACGTTCTCAAACAACATCCGCAATAATTTTGGTTTCCTCAACCGTGCTGCGCCTGAAGGCATTGGCGCGCGCGACAAGCTGTTCCGTCAGGACGGTCGCAAGGTTTTTAAAGAAGTCTGTCCGATGGTCGCTGAGATGATTCTCGCGCAAATCGGCGATAACGGCCTGACAATCGGCGACATTCGGCGTCTTTGGCTGCATCAGGCCAATCTGAACATGAACCAACTGATTGGCAAACGGGTTCTCGGCCGCGAGCCGCTGCCCGAAGAAACACCGGTTATCCTCGACCAATACGCAAACACCAGCTCTGCCGGCTCGATCATCGCATTCCACCAACACAAGGCCGATTTTGAGTCCGGCCAAAAAGGTGTGATCTGCTCGTTTGGTGCGGGTTATTCCGTCGGCAGTATTATCGTGGAACGGCTTTGACGCTTGTTTGAACCAATCTCGTCGATCGCGCGTTAACCAAAACGCACCAAAGACCGCCTGCCCTTAGCGGAGTGATCGCCTCAGTCAAAGCGCATCGACAAATCGACGGCCTTGCAGTCCTTGGTCAGAGCACCAATTGAGATATAGTCGACGCCGGTTTCGGCGATCGGCCGAAGCGTACGTTCATTGATACCACCTGAGGCCTCGAGCTTGGTGATTCCGCGCGAGCGCCCCACCGCTGTGCGCATATCATCCAGCGAAAAGTTATCCAGCATGATCACGTCGGCGCGAGCCGCCAGCGCCTGATCCAGCTCATCCAGCGTTTCCACCTCGACCTCAACTGGCTTCCCGGGTGCTAAGGATCGCGCCGCAGCAACACTCGCCTCAATCGATCCACATGCATTGATGTGGTTTTCTTTGATCAGAAACGCATCATAAAGACCAATCCGATGATTAAAGCAGCCGCCAACCGTCACCGCATACTTGAGCGCAATTCGCAAGCCCGGCAGCGTTTTACGGGTATCCAGCAGCTTTACGCCAGTACCTTCAACCAAATCACTCAGCGCGCGGCAGACCGTCGACGTTGAGGACAGCGTCTGGATGAAGTTCATTGCAGTACGCTCGGCTGTAAGCAATGCCCGCGAGTTCCCTTCAAGAATCACGATACATTGATTTTCGACAACGCGATCGCCCTCGTTGATCTGCCACTGGATACGAACATTCGGATCGAGTCGGCGAAAAACCGCCTCTGCCCAGGCCATACCGCAAATGACCGCGGGCTCGCGTGAAATGATGCGCGCTGTGGATATTCTGTGCTCAGGTATTAACTGGGCGGTAATATCGCCGTCTCCAATGTCTTCAGCCAACGCGGCATCAACATTGAGTCGAATCGCCTCGGCAAGCACGTCTGAATCAATCATCTAAGCACATCCGCTCATTACGTCTTCGGGGTTGAAATATCGATCCGGCAATCGAGACCACGGTGTGGTCCTCGACGCCATGCCGGCGTGATTATATGCGCGTTGTCCTCAAGATGGACAGTAACCCTCAAAAAGCTACGATGCGCTAACGGGCGACACTCGGCATCTAGTCGGCGAGGCCTTGGTGCACGCAACATGCCGTGCACCAAGGCCCGAGGGCCCTATGAAGTGCTCAACAGGAGTTGCTCATTAGTAGTTGCTCAACCTTCGCGGATATGGGCATCCAACACCACTTCGCAATTGAGGGAATTGGTGATCAGGCAGTTGTGTTCGGCTTTTTCAAGGATGCGTTGAGCGCGTCCGGCATCGCCACCGGCCGGGATCAGCAGGTCAACCTTCACCGTCATTTTGGTAAAACGATTGCCGGTATCGGTCTTGTCCAGCTCACCGGTTGCACTGCAATCGACCTCGAGCCATTCCAGTCGTGATGCACGCGCAACCGCACGTAGCGTCAAGACGAAGCAATCGGCGACCGCGCCCACCAGCAGGGTTTCGGGCGACCAATTGCCCTCGGGGCCGCCAAACTCGGGCGGTGCCGAGCTCTGAATATCTTCCAGATCCTTGGCGCGCACGGTAACGGTTCCGGTGGGCGTGCTGAGCGCTGACACAACGTAATGATGGGGAAAGTCTTGCATGATTGGGTCTCGTTATTCGTCAAATCAGCGGCGATTATAGGTCGTGTTGAGGACAAAGGGTTGATTCAGTTGGAACTTCGCTCAAATAACTCGAGCTGCGCCGGATTCATATCTGCTCTTAGGTCCAAAAATCGAACACCAACCCCAAGTAAGCGGACGCCGCCTTCGTGACGCTCAAGCGCCTCACCGAGCAAATTCACGAATAGTGCCTCGAGTACCTCCTTGCCAACGCACTCCACCGTTGTTTGCTGAAAGTCAGCGAATTTGACTTTCACGAACAGCTTGGTGACGAGGTAATCTGAGCCGATTGTTCGCAGACGGCTGCGCAATTTGACCATCAACTCAGCCAGCTGCGCCTTGCAGCTGTCCAGTCCGTTGATATCGTCAGCATAGGTTCGCTCGACACTCAACGACTTACGACGATGATCCGACTTCACCGGCCGCTCGTCGTGCCCCCGACACAGATCAAACAATCGGGCCCCAAAGCGGCCGAAGCGTTCGGTCAATTCAAATATGCTGAATACCTGAAGCTCACCGCAGGTCCTGACACCGAGGCGCGCCAATCGCTCTGCGGTCGCCCGCCCTACCCCAAAAACTCGCGTGACCGGCAAGGCCGATACAAAGGCCTCAATGTCCTCGGGCAGAATGACCTTTTCGCCGTCGGGCTTGTTCCAGTCGCTGGCCACCTTGGCCAAAAACTTGTTTGGCGCAACGCCCGCGGATACCGTAATACCGATGTCATCGCGTACGCGTGTGCGGATTTCCCGTGCAATCAATGTCGCGCTTCCGCGACAGGCAGTTGCGTCGGTGACATCGAGAAACGCCTCATCCAGCGACAGCGGCTCGACAAGCTCTGTGTAGTCATGAAAGATCGCGCGTATCTGACTCGATACCGCCGAGTACTTTGTAAAATCCGGTGGAATTATGATCAGCCCGGGGCACAGCCGTCGCGCCACCGCCGACGGCAATGCTGAATGCACGCCGTAGCTGCGCGCCTCGTAGTTGCAGGTCGATATCACACCACGGCGTTCGGGGCTGCCGCCAACCGCCACCGGGCGCCCGCGCAGCGACGGGTCGTCGCGCATCTCCACGGCCGCATAAAAGCAGTCGCAGTCGATATGAATGATTTTACGCAGGCTCGAATCCGGCATCGCTTGGCACGGGTATCGCCGGTACGTGCACACTCGCCTCAGCCCTCACCGCACGACAGATCCACACGGTAAGGGCCAGGAGAGTTGATGTTTACTGGGCCGGCTTGATGAATTTCAGGGTGAAGCGGTCGGACTCTCCAATCGCTGCGTAACGGGACTGATCTTTACCCCTGAGCGCAAAGGTCGGCGGCAAGGTCCAGACGCCGCTTTCGTAGTCCTTGGTGTCATCGGGATTATCGTTCACATCCGATTTACCGACGAACTTGAAGCCCGCCGCTTCTGCCATGCGAATCGCCTCGGATTCCTGGATGTACCCCGCTTTCAGACCGGCAATACGATCCCCGTCCTCGGGCCAACGATGGTCAACGATGCCCAGCGTGCCGCCCGGCTTCAACACGTCGTACATGGCCCTGAACGCGAGCGCGCCCGAGACGCCGTCGCGCTCTTGGGCACCGATCCAGTTATGCAGGTTACGGAAGGTCAACACCATGTCGGCCTCGCCTTTGGGGGCGATATCGAGCTGATAGGGAGGATTGAACGTGGTCATTTCCACGCCCTTGAACAACTCGTGGTTGTTACCGATCATCGCTAAAAAACGACTGAGGTTACGGTATTGGTATGCAGGAACGTTGTTATATGGTCCCTGCGCTGCGTAAAGCTTTCCTTTTCCGGACACAACAGCGCCGATGATTTCGCTATACCAGCCCCCGCCCGGTGTCATCTCGACAACCGTCATATCCGGCTCAAGCCCGAAAAATTGCAAGGTTTCGATTGGGTTACGATACACGTCGCGAGCCTTGTTATTGGCATCCCGGTGCGCCCCATCTACCGCATCTTCAATTGCATCGGCATGCACGAACGGGGTCACCGCCGTAATGGCCAGTGATACCAGCCAAGCCTTGAGCGCTTTATTCATTCATCGTCTCCGCATGTAGTTCAGGAACAGCGAGTATACGGCAATATGGCGCGCAGTCGATCAGTGATCCAACGTTCGCGTTGAACCAGTATATAGACGATTATCAAAATCTATCGGAACCGGAATGCCCAACCACTGTTGCCGCGTCACCAAAGCCCTCAAGCTCACCTTGATGTCCGCTGTCAGCGTACTTGTAGCGGGCTGCGCGCCCAGTGCAGGCTACAACGGCGATGCGAATCCATATTTCGACGGTAAGCATTTTCATAACCGCGACAACAGCGATAAGAATATCTTTGATGTATTGCGGATGGTCTGGGGCGGATTGTTCGAGGCGAGCGAGTGGCCCGAGTCGGTGCCCAATCCCGATGCGGCATCGATTCACGAGCGCGTCCATGAAGGCATGCGCGTCACCTATGTCAACCACGCGACGGTTCTGCTCCAGGTCGCCGGACTCAATATTCTGACCGACCCGGTTTACTCCGAGCGTGTCAGCCCGTTTACCTTTGTTGGCCCCAAGCGCGTTCGCGCCGCTGGTATTGCGCTTGATCAGCTGCCCGATATTGATCTTGTGTTGATCAGCCATAATCACTACGACCATCTCGATACGGACACCCTGTCGCGCCTGCAACGCAAACAAGCGAGGCCGCCACTGGTGGTGACCGGACTGGGTAACCGCGGTCTGCTCGAAAAGATCGGCATGACCGATATCATCGAACTTGGCTGGAATGACACAACACCGGTCGGTGCGTTGAATGTGCATTTCGTCGAGTGTAAACACCGCTCCGGGCGCGGCGTGTTCGACCATATGCGCACACTATGGGGATCATTTGTGATCGAGACGCCTGCAGGTCGTGTGTATTTCGCGGGCGATACGGGTTACGCCACGCATTTCAAAGAACAGGGAGAACAGTGGGGGCCATTCGAGCTTGCGCTGCTGCCGATCGGTGCGTACGAGCCACGCTGGTTTATGAAAGATATCCACCTTAATCCGGAAGAGTCCGTGCTGGCTCATCGGGAGCTTGGAAGCAAGCAGAGCTTGGCAATCCACTTCGGTGTATTTCAGCTTACCTATGAGGCTATTGATGATCCTGAAAAGGACCTCCAGCGAGCGCTGGAGACATATCAGGTTGCGCCGGAGACCTTCTGGGTTTTAGAACCCGGTGAGGCCAGAGATATCCGGCCGGTGAGTGCCTCAGTGAGCGGTGAAACCACCGTCAATGACCAGCTCTGATCCGGTCATATAGGACGACTCATCGGAGGCCAGAAACAAGGCCCCGTTTGCAACATCCACTGGCTGACCGAAATACCCCATCGGCACCTCAGCCAAAACACGCTGAATGAATGCGTTAAAGGCTTCTTCCGTGAGACCGCTGGTTACCGGGTCAACCATCGGGGTTTCGATAAAGCCTGGGTGAATCGAGTTGACGCGAATTCGATAGCCGGCTGTCGCACAGTGCAATGCCGAGGACTTGGTCATCATGCGCACACCGGCTTTGCTCGCGTTATAAGCGGCCAGAATCGGGTCCCCGACAATCCCCTCAATCGATGAAATATTAATAATCGAACCACCACCACACTCTTTCATGCAGCGGATGGCGGCTTGAGTGCCCATGAATACAGCTTCAAGATTGACCGCGTTGGTCTTGCGCCAATCGGCGAGCGTCACATCCTCAATTGAGCCCGGTATGCCGATACCGGCGTTGTTCACGACCACATCAAGCGATCCATGTTGCGCGACGATATCGTCCAGAATCGGCTGCCAGGTATCCGGATTGGTCACATCCTGCAGCAGCGCGCGCGCAACGTTGCCCTTTGCAACAATCTCATTGGCCACACGCTGGACCGCCTCGAGGTTGATGTCGCTGATCACCACGCACGCACCTTCTTCGGCAAAACGATGCGCAATCGCCTCCCCAATTCCAGAGCCACCGCCACTTATATACGCTACCTTATTCGCTAATCTCATTACTACTGGCTCCTTTATCGATCGTCATTCGTTGTCGTCATCATCTTTTGGCTCTTCGACCAGACTGAGGGTCAGGCCCTCGGAGGCGCTGGTGCCACCTGCTTGCGGCTGCGAAAGATCTCCTCCATTGCTATCGAGTTTAATACGCAAGCGCACATCATTTTGCGAGTCCGCGTTCCGAATCGCTTCATCCATCGAAATACGGCCGTCTTTATATAGCTTGAAGAGCGCTGCATCAAAGGTTTGCATACCGAGCCCCTCGGACTTGGACATAATTTCCTTGATGCCGTCAAACTCACCCTTGATAATCAACTCCTCAATGGTTTTGGTTCCCAACAGAACTTCGACGGCAGCGCAACGCTTACCGTCCGTTGTCGGAACCAGTCGTTGTGAGACAAAGGCACGCAAGTTCTGCCCGAGGTTCATCAGCAACTGAGTCCTGCGTTCCTCAGGAAACATATTGACGATTCGATCGAGCGCCTGATTCGCATTATTTGCATGCAAAGTTGATATCGCCAGATGCCCAGTCTCGGCAAAGGCCAACGCATGCTCCATAGTTTCGCGATTACGGATCTCACCGATCAGAATTACATCGGGCGCCTGGCGCAACGTGTTCACCAGAGCGTTGTGAAAGCTGCGGGTATCAACACCGACTTCGCGCTGATTGACGATACACTTTTTATGCCGATGCACATATTCGATCGGATCCTCGATGGTGATGATATGCCCACCCGCAGAGCTATTGCGATGATCGATCAGCGCCGCCAGCGACGTGGATTTCCCGGAACCGGTTCCTCCCACAAACAGCACCAGTCCACGCTTGGCCATAATCACTTCTTTGAGAATCGGCGGAAGCTTCAGATCATCAAATTTCGGAATCTCGGTGGTAATGTTGCGCGCAACAATAGAGACCTCGTTGCGCTGGCGAAACATGTTTATACGAAACCGCCCAGCCCCCTGAATCGAGATAGCCAGGTTCATTTCAAGTTCGTGATCAAACTGACTTCGCTGCTCCTCGTCCATCAAGGCATTGGCAATCTCGGCAATTTCGCCGGGCTGCAGCGCGTCTTGCGAAAGTGGTCTCAACACCCCTTGAAACTTGGCGCACGGTGGCGCACCGGTGCTCAAGTACAGATCCGAGCCATCATTCTTGGCAAGCATTTTCAGGTAGTCGTGGATATTGATCATTAGGGTGTTCCTTGGCGCCGGGCAAACGGCTTGGTCGGCGGTTGCGGTCAGGGTAAAAACTCGGCTTGGTCGCGCCAATCATCGATATCAATATCCATGAGTTCAGCAACGATCGACTCGGCTGAACGCAATAATTCCAGGCCCGTCGCGATCTTGCCGCATTCAATCATCGTCGCGGCCTCGTCGAGCAGACTCATTATCTTAACCATCTTCGGGTCAAGTTTATGTCGCATTTCTCTTGGTTCCCGGATTCGTTCAAGCGAGCCTTGGAGACTAAAGCCCAACAAAGCGGATGTCACCAATAACGGGTATCGATTTGGCTACCGTCGATGGTATGCAAGGCGCAGCCCGCTGGCAACGTGCGCGCCACAATTCATCGACTGATCCAATTTGCACTTTGGCCACTATCAATGATTGACGGTATTCAGGGTTCGTGGCACCGTTTGGCCGCAATTTTTTGTCAGGGCATTCACATGCTTCATTCTTTATACGGCGGTCTCATTATAGGCTTGGCATCGAGCCTCTTTATGTTGTTGAACGGCCGCATCGCCGGTATCAGTGGCATTATATCCAATGCGTTGCCGCCGCGATCCAGCGTCTGGGCAATGGCCTTTGTCGCAGGTCTGCCGGCTGGCGTCCTCGGTTATCACCTGATCAGCGGCGCGGCCTCGCCAAGCACTGAACTACCCACGTCGTTGCTGATCATCGGCGGTCTATTGGTGGGGATCGGCACGCGACTTGGAAGTGGTTGCACCAGCGGTCACGGCGTTTGCGGCCTGGCGCGCTTATCAACCCGGTCGCTGGTTGCGACGCTTATCTTTATGACGGTCGCAATTGTGACGGTTTACGTGCGAGGGATGTTTATATGAAAACCGAACTCGCTAGTCTTGTGTGCGGCGCGCTATTCGGATTCGGACTTGCGCTGGGCGGCATGACCGACCCGCAGAACATCATCGATTTTCTCGATATCACCGGAAACTGGAACCCGAATCTTGCGTTCGTCATGGGTGGCGCAGTCATCGTGACCTTACCGGTATTTCAATGGCTGGCGCCGCGGATGGGTCGTCCTGCCCTCGCGACGCAATTTCACTGGCCAACCGCCAGTGAAATCGATCTGCGACTGGTTGCAGGATCGGCGATGTTTGGACTTGGCTGGGGAATCGCAGGGCTCTGCCCCGGGCCGGCGTTGGGCGCATTGGCATATATGAATCTGGATTTGGCGATTTTCGCGGCGGCGATGGTCGTGGGCGTGATTCTCACAGACCGCATCAGCGCACGGCTATGATCTCGCTTAGTCAGTGACGTCTGGAACGGCCACCAACGCGTTTTGGAACCAAAAAAAATGCCCGGTCTTCGGCCGGGCAAGTCTTAGGAGACAACATCAACCAGCAAGCGAACGATCGAGCAAGGGGATCACTCTTTCCAACGCTTGCTATGGGGTAGACTACACACAATACGAAAAAGTTCACAGCTTTTTCGAATATGCAACCCATTTTTCGCCTAAAGTTGCTGATTTTGCTGAAATTTTAATTTCCTCGACACGGAGCGGCAGCAACGCCTCAAAGCCCCTTATAAAGCTCAAACAGCATGTACTACAACACCACATACCGACCACCCATCGGTCTTAGAAGCGCACACGTTCAAACGATTTTAGGCGCTTCATTCATCCGCAGCCGACGGATCCATCGCGCCGCCCGGGATTTTAAATCCGCATCGGTCGATCAGCTGCTGCACTGCAGCGACGGTATACAACTGCACGGCTATTTCACCCCTCGGGCGAACGCGTCTGCCCTTGTAATACTGATTCACGGTTGGCATGGCCATGCCGATTCCTCGTACCTGCTGTCCTGTGCGAACACGCTTTGGAATGCGGGTTATGGCGTGTTCAGACTTCATTTGCGCGATCATGGTCCATCGCATCATCTGAACCGCGAATTGTTTCACTCGGTGCGTATTGCCGAGGTCGTCGACGCCGTGGCTGAGATCAGACGGCTGTTTCCGTATGAGGACTGTTATCTCGGTGGATTCTCGCTGGGTGGCAATTTTGCGATCCGATTGGCGCTGCGTTCCACTGCGCATGAACTCGGTCTAAAGCGTGTCTTCGCAATTTGTCCGGTGCTGGATCCGGCCAACGCCATGGAGGCACTCTCGGAAAGCGTTATCTATCACCGCTACTTCGTGCGCAAATGGCGTGATGCGTTGCTAAAGAAACTTCAGCATTTTCCCGACTTTGCATATGGGGAAAGGCTGCGCAAACTGCGTAATATGCGGGACATGAACGAATTCTTTGTCCCGCAGTACACAGAATTCGGCGATACCCACAGCTACCTTCGGGCCTATGCCATCACCGGCGATGTGCTCGCACCGCTTGATGTACCCTGCCACATTATTGCGGCCGAAGATGATCCGGTCATTCCGTCAGTGGATTTACAACGTCTGGCTCAATCACGATTTTTGACGATTGAGCAAACACGATTCGGTGGACATTGTGCCTTCCTGAACGATTATGGTCTCAACACCTGGATCGACCAACGCATCCAGCAGATCATTGAAGCGCCCGATTTAACTCAGTGATCACGGACTCTTCGTGACATTGAACGACCAAATCTGCAGCTTAGTGCGCCTGAGCGATGCCATGCGCTGCACCCGCGCGAGCCAGAAAGTCGTCTTGCATTGCATTCATAGCCTGTTGAAGCTGCGCCAGATGATTCTGCAAATCGTGGCGTTGATCCTTCGCGTCCAATGACTCAATAGCATTACCTGCAATCTCAACGATCGAGTCTGCACCAAGCACGTTCGCAGTCGATTGCAGCGCGCGCAGTTGGGAACGCAGTATTTGCCCTCCATTCGATAATTCCCGCGCAAAGCTCTTCTTGACCAAATCAAAGCTATTGATATAAACGCCCAGCAATTGGTTGAATCGTGCTGGGTGCAATTTAAACAGGCGCCGCGCTTTTTCCGTATTCAGACCAGACACAGACATTAAATCGATTTCCGCTTGCATGTTGCGCTGACCGGCATCTGATATACCTGATCTGCCGGCACCGTTGCCTGCACCATCTACCGGCCTGAGTGGAAGCGTACCCCGGTAACGTTTAACCTCGACTCTGATCACATCCGTCAGCTGTTCGATTTCAAATGGCTTGGTCAGGTAATCGTTCATGCCCACGCTAAATGCGCGCGTTTTATAGTCATCACCGCTGGCAGCCGTCATAGCAAGAACAGGTAAACCGGCAGTGGCCTTATCGGCTCGGATTGCAAGACAGGTTTCAAAACCATCTAACACCGGCATCTGCAGGTCCATCAGGACCAAATCCGGATCAGATCCGGAATTTTGCAACCAATTGAGCGCCTGTTGCCCATCTTCTGCGCTGTGGACCTCCGCACCCAGTTTTGACAGCATGCGGCTGATCACTTTTACATTAATGGCGCTGTCATCGACAACGAGCAATTTGATGCCATACAAATCATTGCTGTCGTCTGCTCGACTGGGCAGAAGCTCCGTCGCATCTGATACAGGCAATTCGAGTTCAAGCACCACAGTGGTACCCGAGTCGACTTGGCTCGACACCTGGATGCGCCCGTCCATCAGGTCGAGGAGCTCTTTGGTGATGGCGAGCCCCAACCCACTGCCTCCATACCGCCTCGCATCCGAATTATCGGCTTGATTAAAACGCTCAAAAATATGCGTAAGGCGATCTTCAGGGATGCCGACACCAGTATCGGAAACGGTAATAAGCAAGCGTTGATATCCTTCCCTCGCAGACTCAACCGGTTCAACGGTTAAGCGCACACTGCCCTCATGGGTAAACTTGATCGCATTGCCCAGAACATTAAACAATATCTGGCGAAGTCGTAGCGGGTCGCCCTGCAAGCAAGGCGCCAACTGCGAGCGCGGTAATGACGCATTCAGATGCAGACCCTTGTTGTGGGCTTCAAGCTGCATAATATCGAGCACAGAATCGATCAATTGACCAATAGAAAACACATCCGAGTTCAATGCCAACTGACCGCTATCGAGCTGAGCGAGGTCAAGCGTATCGTTGAGCATAGACAACAAACGCTGACTCGATTCAGCGATGTTGCTCAGATAATCTTGCTGTTCGATATCGAGACGCGTATCAGAAAGAAGACGACTAAACCCAAGAATGGCATTTAGTGGTGTCCTGATTTCGTGACTCAGATTTGCCGTGAACTGGCGATGCGCCTTGGCGACTGACTCCTTTTCGCGTAAGTCCAGCAGATTGAGTTGAAGCTCAATCCGCCGTTTCAATAGCTCCGGCACAATCGGCTTCAAAACGTAGTCGGCGGCTCCAGCGTCAAAGCCATCGAGCTGTGACGCAATATCATCCTTGCCGGAGACAAACAACACCGGTACAGCATTGATCAGCGCTTCACTTTTAAAGCGCTTGCATACTTCAATGCTCGACATATCGGGTAAGCCAACACCAAGAAGGATGAGATCTGGACAATGACGCTTGGCATCAAGCAATGCTTCCTCACCGGTTTTTGCAAACCGAAGCGCATAATACGGTGACAGGCTCTGTTTTAGCTGCTCAAGATTGAGAGGATCGTCGTCCACCAACAAGAGGGTCTTTTTATTCATGCGTTAGATTCAAATGTCTTGTTGAGTGATGGCTCACGCTTCACTTCGGTCGATCTTTCCGTCTGCGGTCAACGTTACCACGCATTCGGATAACTCAACAATATCCAGCGGTTTGGCCAGCACAAAATCAGCGCCAGCTTGCATCAGTTCGTCATGCTCGGCGCCAATGGTGGCCGCCGTCAGCGCAATAATGGGTAAAAGCCGACCTTGCCGACGCAGCTCGAGTATCAGGTCTCGACCATTCAGGTTCGGCATAAAATAATCCGTCATGATTAGTTCGACCGATTCTCTTTGCAGCACCTCCAAGGCGCGCTCACCGTCCTCGGCCAGAATCACTTGCACACCAAACTGCTTCTCGAGTATCCGCGGCGTAATCTTCATCAGCAGATGATCGTCCTCCACAACCAACACCCGCTTTCCCTTAATCGCTGCCCTGGCTTCTGCGATCAGCGCTTTAGCTTTCTCCTCCTCTGAGTCCTCCTGGACGCGTTGCACTGGGATCGAAACAGTAAAACAGGCACCGCCGCGGGTGCTCTCGCTAAAATTCACTTGCCCGCCCAATTTATTGACCCATTTGCGCGCAAGATATAAACCCAGACCAGCTCCGAGAGAGCTTTTGTCGCCACGTTCAAACGGCAGGAAAAGTCGTTCAACCTGATCGCTTGGAATACCTTTACCGTCGTCCTCGACGCGCAACGTCAGGAGGGTGTGGTCGTCAACATTGGCAATATCTGCCGACAACCAGACACGAGCACCCCCACTGTGGATCACGCTGTTGCGTATAAATAATCTCAGTACCGATCGCAAACGATGGATGTCGGAGACGTAGCGTGACTTGTCGTTGCTGGCGCCCGATACGATCAGTCTCAGCCCGGAGCCTTTTACAAAGTCGGCCGATTGACGCTCCGTCTGAATCATCAATTCGCCAACAGTGAACGGTGCCGGGCGGATGCTTATCTCCGCCTCTGGGTTGATGGCGACCTTCAAATCGTCCACGACGCTGATGAGATTATCGATAACCGCAGAAAATTGCGCGCGCGTCGCTGGATCAAGATCCAGCTCATCACACAGCAGCTTAATACCGGCGGCTGGCGTTCTTAACTCGTGCGAAATGATGCCGAACATCGTACGTTGTTGTTCGGCCCGGGCCAGTAGCTCGGTTTGCTTCTCGTAGAGGTCTGTAATATCAAGGTCGACACTTTTGATCACATACCCGTCATCGGCTAAAGCAAAACCTTGGGCAACGGAGCGTAATCGCTTTTTGGCGCCATCGCGTCCCACATAGTCGTAATCAATGCGTTCTATTGCGCTACTTTCCCTCACCAACTGTGTAAAAACGGTCGCGCGTTCGCGCTCGTATTCCGGCAGTCGCTGCAAAAACGCATCGATGTCCACTTGTTGACGCTCGTCAAAGTCAAACATGCGCCGCCACACGCTATTTGCCGTAATCAGGCCAGTGACGGTATCTAACTCGGACAACCCTGTGTTGGTCGCCTCACAGGTACGGATTAAATCCGATAGTGCCCTCTCAAGCTCAGATTCCCGCGCGACCTGCTCCGTTTCATCTATAATCGCGCCAATAAAATAGTCGCGTCCGCGAATCGATATGGTTTGCGCCCGGGTGGAGAGATAGCGCTCAAGACCACTGGGCAGCTGAACCTTGTCACGATCGATCGATATCGGGCTGCGTGTTTTGATTGCCTCAAGAATAATCTCTAATTGCGTTGGCGTGGCGCGCTCACGGATCGCATCAAGTGACACCTGCGGATATTCTGCTGCAGGGAGTTCAAGCAGGCGTCGATAAATATCGTTGACCTCGTGCGATCCCGATTCGGGATCAATAACGAACACACCCACGCGGGCAATATCAAGAGCGACCGCGCTTTGTGCACCGAGCAACTCGACCGACGACTCCGCAGTGACCAAATCCTCCGATGTCTCGATCAGGGTGCGAACGGCTTCCTCATTTTGACGAATCAATAAGTAGAGGCCCAAGCCCAGCCCAAGCAGCTGGGCAAGTAAGAGATTTGCGCTATCAACGGGCTGAAATCCAGGTAGTCGAATCGTCTGCAGGATGCCAAATTTGTGGGCCGCAAACAGGGTGATCACGAGCACCACAAACAGACCCAATATTCTGGCCGCGGAAACAAAACTCAACAATGCGCTAGACCATACAAACACCAAAGCGAGAGCCAGAACAGTACGCGGATCTGTAAAACCCCCTTGAAACAGGCCAGTTAAAGCGACGCCTGAGAAAAATCCGGTCACGGCGATCCATGCGCACCAGCGAGTGGCCAGACCCAATTTGAGCATCACAAGCGTTGTCAGCAACAAGCCTTGCCCAGTGATCAGCATACTGGCTCGAACCCAAAAACCAGCCATAAAATTCGAATAGGCAACCGGCATTGACAGCACGAACACAATACCGCAAAGCACCGCCATATGCTGGCGACGCAGTTGTTCAAGGCGATCAGAGGGTGCGTTCGTGGCGACCAAAGGGTGCTTTCCTGAATGAGCAGTCAGCGTTTTGCGGAGCAGTGTAACAGCTATCAGAGAATACGAGTATCGCGGATGCTGAGCTCGCGAGCTCTAAGAACCTTTCGGCGTATTGTTATTATCGATGTTCTAAGCGGTTCGATGGCGCCCGCTTCGAGGCATCAGACGCGCACTGCGTCTTGCGCGAGACCAGCTTCCACATCGAGCAGGAGCTGCTTTGCCTTCAAGCCCCCCCCGAAGCCGGTCAGACGCCCGTCGGCACCCACGACCCGATGGCACGGAATTACGATCGGCAAGGGATTACGCCCATTTGCAGCACCGACGGCGCGGACAGCCTTGGGGCGCCCGATCTGACGTGCAATCTGTTGATAGCTGCGGGTCTCTCCGTATGGAATTGTTTGCAGCGCTTCCAGCACCGCGCGCTGAAAGCTGGTGCCAGTCGGACTCATTCGGAGCGCAAACTGCATGCGCTTTCCTGCAAAGTATTCGCTCAACTGCGTCGCTGCAGAGGCCAGCGCCTCGGAATCAAAGCGCCAGTCTGGCGCCGGCTGGAGCCGGAGTTTTCCGTCAGGTAAACCGATGTGGCTCAGACAGTCATTCGTACCGGCCAGCAGTAACCTGCCAAGCGGACTATCGAGATAACGGTATTGCATTGACAGGACTCCTGAGCATTACATGGCAACAGAATGCTACGGAGCCGCGCCGGCCGCAAGCGCTAAACTCACCGTATGCCGTGCATACCGCGTTTGAGCAAGGGGCTCAGCAACAATAATAAGAGCCCCACCGCGAGCCCGGCCCACATCAGAAACTCATATAACTGAGTGTAGGTTTGTAAGGCGGCAACCGGATCATTGAGGCTGTTGTCACCCGTGTCCAGCGCTGCGAGTTTGCCGATTCGAGTCGCAACTGTCTCAGACAGTGAGGTTGCAAGAAACCAGGTCCCCATGCTCACACCAACAACCCGCTTTAACGACAGTTTAGTCACCGCCGACAACCCGACCGGGCTCAGACACATTTCGCCAACCGTGTGAAAAAAATACGCAAGCACCAACCACAACATACTCACCCGAGCATCAACGCCTGCAAGCGAAGCGCCGAGCACCAGCGCGCCAAAACCCAACCCGGCGAGCACGATACCAAGAGCAAACTTGACCGGGGTAGACGGCTCAAGCCCGCGCTTGGCCAGCCATACCCAAAGCGCGGCGATGATCGGTGCCAGTACAATAATAAACAACGGGTTCAACGACCCGAACATCGACGCCCTCACTTCGGTTCCCAGTAACTGGCGATCAACGATACGGTCGGCATACAGCGTCATGCTGCCGGCTGACGGCTCAAAGAGCGCCCAAAAAACAATCGAGAACGCGATCAGCACCATCAGCACCAGCGTGCGCTGGAACTCCTCGCGCGTTGCT